>Ga0209835_1000084_pt1 | contig 64679 bp, 58 predicted proteins | sample LakKivwa52mmetaG_FD_184138 | JGI IMG/M metagenome (GOLD analysis project Ga0209835, IMG submission 184138) | Anoxic lake water microbial communities from Lake Kivu, Rwanda to study Microbial Dark Matter (Phase II) - Lake Kivu water 52m metaG... | ecosystem: Environmental > Aquatic > Freshwater >...
CGCTCCTCCAACGACCATGGCTGCCGAAACTCTCGAAGAAAGGGTCGTCAGGCTCGAACAGGAACTTGCCGAACTGAAAACCCTCCTGAAAAAGAGCCCTGAAACAACAGCGCCATCGCCCGCACCTTCGGCTCCGACCGTCACGGCGATCACGACAAATTCCGGCGTAAGGGCGCGACTCTACGGTTTCGCACGTTTCGATGCATCGTACGATTCCGGCCATATCTATCCCGGAAACATAGCGCTCTGGACGCAGCCCGGAACCGACGGAAACGATGGTGAGTGGAACCTCACCGCAGGGGCAACGCGGCTGGGCATCGACATCGGCGGCCCCGATACCGGATCCCTGAAACTCTCAGGCAACATAGAGCTTGATTTTCTTGGCGGCGGCAGCGAAAACAACCTAAATCCCCGACTGCGGCACGGCTATCTGAAAGCTTACTGGCCGGCTTCGGATTTCAGCATCACAGCCGGCCAGACCTGGGATCTGGTATCCTCGCTGATTCCGTTCGTGGACGATCCGGGGATGATGTGGTCATCGGGCAATATCGGCACGCGGCACCCTCAGTTGCGCCTGACGAAGGGCTTTGCGGTGGGAGAAAAAAGCCGTCTTGAAATAGCGGCGGCAGCGTCGAGAACCATCGGCGAGAAAAACACTTTTGATACCGATACCGGAAAAGATGCCGATATGCCGACTGTTCAGGGGCGCATCGCATTCTCCGCTCCGCTGACAGACTCGGGAAAAACTGCAGCAATAGCGCTGTCCGGGCATTACGGGCAGGAGGAGTGGGACTCCGACAAGCTGAACCACCATGAAACCATCGACTCATGGTCGTGCAATGTGGAACTTTCGTTTCCGCTCTCATCCAGACTTCTGCTGGCCGGCGAGTATTTCACCGGATCCAATCTCGACGATTACTGGGGAGGCGTGTTCCAGGGAGTCAATGCAAAAGGAGCGAAACCCGAGGGTATCCGTTCGAGCGGAGGGTGGATCGCGTTACGCTACACATATTCGCCGGCCGTGACCATAAGCCTCGGGGGAGGCTTCGACGATCCCGAGGACGGCGATCTCTCCGGCATGGATAACCCGAGAACCTTCAACAGGAGCCTGTTCGCAGCCTATGTCAACCAGCTGACGCCGAACTTCGTCTTCGGCCTGCAGCTTTCGAAATGGGATACCGGATACCTGAACGCTCCCGACAGCGATGCCGTAAGGGCCCAGAGTTCGATGACCTACAGATTCTAAACGAAAACAGGCGTTTTGTTATCTGCCCTGCGCAACGACATACCTGCCGATGCCGTTGCGCGGAACAACGAGGCACTCCTCAGCGGATGATGATCTCTCCCGGCATGGCCGCAAGCATCTGAACCCGTCCGGACCTTACCGCAATGGCAATCATGCGAAGCATGGCTCCGGCAGGCAGCGGGGATACCGCTTCGCCGATGGCCGCAGCGCCGAACGAGCGGGCAACCGCAGCCGTACCTCCGTCGAAAAACATCTGCCACCACGACTGCCGTTCGGGATAGAGCAGGATGCGCGGTTTTTTGGAAACATCCATCTTCGCAAGACGCTGCGCCTCCCTGACGGCGTCGAACAGTCCTCCCGTCCTGTCAGCAAGGCCGCGCTCCAATGCCTGCCTGCCGGTCCACACTCTTCCTCCGGCAACGGAATCCGCCTCAGCGATCGACATATTTCTCGACCGGGCAACCTTGGCAACGAAGTCGTCGTAGATGTAACCGGAGGCTTCGTCGAACTTCCGGTATGCTTCGCCTTCAAGTGGCTTGAACGCCGTATTGGCATCGGCAAAACGCCCTCTTGTAACGACATCGCGACCCAGGCCGGTTTTTGCTGCAAGAGCGCTGATATCGGGTTTAAGCGCATAGACACCGATCGAGCCGGTCACGGTAAGCGGCTGGACGAACACGGTTTTTCCCGCCAGCGCGGCCATGTAGCCTCCCGATGCGGCAACGCCCGACATGGATACCACAAGCGGTTTTTTAACGGCTGCCGAATCGAGCATCTGCAGCATATCGGCGGCGGCAAACGCGTCCCCTCCGGGACTGTCGATGCGGAGCACCATCGCCTTTACCTTGTTGTCTTCGAGCGCGGCATCAAGCGAACGGCGCAGCATCCCGACGTCGGCGCCTTCGTCCGAAGCCATTGCCGCTCCCGAAGCCGAGCGGACGATAGGTCCGGAGAGCGTAATGACGACAACCGCATCGTCAGTATCGGCCTTTGCCGGCCAGTCGATCGATTCACGGTAAGCCGCTGCCGAAACGAAAAGATTGTCGGCTTTTTCAGGCTCTTTGCCGCTGATGCGTCGAGCCATCGAACGTTTCAGCTCCCAATGCGAAGCAACGCCGTCGGCAAGGCCAAGCTTTACGGCTTTCTCCGCCTGCAACAATGCGATATTGTCGATGACGGATTCGAGCGAATCGCGGCTTATTCCCCGCCGTTTCGAAACATAAGCGGTATAGTCGCCATAGACGGCATCGAGCAACGAGTTGACCTGCGCAAGATACTCGGGACTCGCTCCGGTGCGGGTAAAGGGCTCAATGCCGCTTTTATACTTTTTCCATTGCGTCGCCTGGAAGGCGATGCCGATTTTTTCAAGCGGTGCGGTATAATACAGCGTTTCGGCTTTGAGGCCGTCGAGCAGGAGATAGCCTCCCCGTTCTACAATCACGGAATCGCAGGCCGAAGCGAGATGGTAATCGCTGTCCTCGGCGGAGTTGAGCCAGGCAACAACCTTGCGTCCGCCGGACCGGACTTTGGCTATGGCGCTCCTCAGTTCCGTGATTTTTGCCGGCGATACCTGCAGATTTCCAATTTCAAGCAGTACGGTATCGACTCTCCTGTCGCCTGCGGCATGATCGAGGATAAAGAGCATATCCTGGAAAGAGAGCTGTTCCCTTTCGCCGGAAAGCGGAAACGCATCGCGCACGCGTCCAATCTCTTCGAGAGAGCCTCCCAACGGCACAGTCAGCACGAAACGGCCGGGCAGATCGTGCGACGAACGAAAAACAAAAAACAACACTGCTCCGACTATAAGCGGAAGGAAGAACAGTACAAGGCATCCTTTGCGAAAACAGCTTTTTGCTTGCATAACAGACAGCATCGATTGATAAACGAAACGAAAAGATTCGGAAGAATAAAACGACAAATGCAATCATTCATACAACAGGCAGCTCACCTGATGCAGCGGATCGCTGCCCGATGCTTTCAGGCCTGGCTCCTTTCTGCCGCACTCTGGCCTGGCGACCGGGCACCGCGGGTGAAAACCGCATCCCGAAGGCACATTGAGTGGTCCGGGGAGATCACCTTTCAATAACGTTCTGTCGCGTTTGGCGTCGGGCTCCGGTACGGGAACGGCTGAAAGCAGCGCACGGGTGTATGGATGGAGGGGATTTCGGTACAACTCTTCGGAAGATGCGATTTCGACAATCTTGCCGAGGTACATGACCGCGACCCGGTCTGAAATGTATTCGACCACGGAGAGATCGTGCGCTATAAAGAGATAGGTCAGGCCGAGATCCCGCTGGAGATCTTTCAGGAGATTGATGATCTGCGACTGGATTGAGACATCGAGCGCAGAAACCGGCTCGTCGCAGATGATGAACTCGGGGCCAACCGCAAGCGCGCGGGCTATGCCTACACGCTGCCGCTGTCCTCCCGAAAATTCATGCGGGTAACGGTTCGCATACTCCCGGTTCAGGCCGACGAGATCAAGAAGTTCTAGCGTACGCCTGAGTGCGGCATCGCCTTTTGCGATCCGGTGTACCGCAAGCACCTCGCCGAGCATCTGCCCGACAGTCAGCCTCGGGTTCAGCGAACCGAAGGGATCCTGAAATATCATCTGCATCTTCTTGCGAAACGGTCTGAAACCGCCGGCGTCCAGAGCTGGGACCACCTGTCCGTCAAAGGTGACGCTGCCGCTTGTGACGCCGTGCCCGAGACGCAGAAGCGCCCGACCGAGCGTGGTTTTACCGCATCCCGATTCGCCGACAAGCCCGAGCGTTTCGCCCCGATAGATATCGAACGACACGCCGTTCACCGCACTGACGCGTTTTGCCCTGCCGTTACCTGCGCCCGGCTTGACGGGAAAATGCACATTGATATCCCTTGCCGAAAGAAGCTGCCGTTGTAGGTCCATCGTATGACGAATAGCTGTTTATCGTATTTTTATTAGTATACTAAAAGCATGCTGAATCTTCCATAAGAAACCTGACACACCGATACGAAACAAGACTGTTTTGCCTTCCGGAAACCAACATAACGGCACCCTCTACGTCGTGGCGACGCCGCTCGGCAATCTTGACGACATCACCCTGAGAGCCATAAAAACCCTTCAGCATTCCGAAGCTGTCGCCTGTGAGGATACAAGGCGGGCCTCCATTCTGCTTCGTCATCTCGGTATAACCGGCAAGCAGCTCGTCAGCTATCACGACTACAACGAACAGGCTGCCATCGGCCGCATCTCGCGGATGCTTGAAGAGGGACTCGACGTATCGCTCATTACCGATGCCGGCACTCCGGCCATCAGCGATCCCGGCTTTCTCATGGTGCGCACGCTCAGGGAAAGAGGGTTCGCGGTCATTCCCGTTCCGGGCCCCAGCGCCCTTACCGCCGCGCTCTCTGTCTGTCCGCTGCCGGTAAGCAGTTTTTATTTTGCGGGCTTCCTTCCGCATAAAAAAGGGAGAAAAAGCCGTCTTGAATACCTTTCGTCTCTCGGCACGACATTCGTGCTGTATGAATCGCCGTACCGCATAAAAAAACTGCTCGACGAACTCTCGACGCAGATGCCCGAATCAGATGTATTCATAGCCCGGGAGATGACCAAAATCCATGAAGAGTATATCATCGGCCCGGCGGAACTGGTATCGGAACTGCTTCCGGAAGAAAAGGTGAGAGGCGAATTCGTGGTGGTGGTTCATCCCGAAAACGAAGGAAAGCAGAAACCCAACACTCCATACAACAAGTACGAGGACCATGCAGATAATAACTGAACCTGCCGTGATGCAGGCGGCCGTTGAAAAACTCAGACTTCGCAGGCAGAGAATAGGCGTCGTCATGACCATGGGCGCGCTGCACGAAGGGCATCTCAGCCTGATACAACAGGCCCGAAGCGTTTCGGGAACCGTTATCCTGACTATCTTCGTCAATCCGAAGCAGTTCGGACCGGACGAGGATTTTCATCGGTATCCGAGGCCGTTCGAACAGGATGCCGCCCATGCCCGAGCTGCAGGCGTGGACTATCTTTTCGCGCCTTCCGTCGAATCGATGTACCCTGAAGGATTTCAGACTGCCGTCCGGGCCGGCAGCATAGCCGAAGGGTTCGAAGGCATGAAGCGTCCGGGACATTTCGACGGGGTCGTTACCGTCGTCACCAAGCTGCTGCAGATCACCAAACCCCATACTGCCGTTTTCGGAGAAAAGGATGCCCAGCAGCTTGCCGTTATCCGAAGGCTGGTTCGCGATCTGAATATGGATGTCGAAATCATTGGTGCGCCCATCATACGCGAAAAAAACGGGCTTGCCGTCAGTTCGAGAAATATCTACCTCTCCGGAGAGCAACGCGAAGCGGCACAGGCGCTCTACATGGGTATCTGCCATGCGCGCCGGGAAATCGAAAAAAAGCGGACAGACCTCTTTGGTATCGCAGCCGAAATCGAGCGCATGATTGCCGAAGAACCTGGATTCCGGTGCGACTATGTCGCATTCGTGGACGAAGAGATGTTCATGTCGGCGGAAACCGCGGAACCGGAAAAGCAGTACCGTCTGCTGCTTGCCGTTTACGCCGGTAACGTGCGGCTGATAGACAACGGCCTCTTCACTGCCTGATTACAGAAAAACACTTTTTTTCTTATATTATAGGATTGATTGTTTTTTCTGTTCCGTAGCCGATTCAAACGGCAGAACCCGGAAGGCAGGTCGCCCATGGCTGTGCAAAAGAGATGAGGAACACTTTTATCACTAATTTTCAACCGATTTTCATGATTATCAAAAAAGAGATTGATCTTGGCCAGGGAAAAACACTGTCGATCGAAACCGGAAAGATGGCCAAACAGGCCGATGGCGCGACCGTCGTCCGGCTTGGCGACACAATGGTGCTCGCCACGGTAGTATCAAGCAAAACGCCTCCTCCACCCAATCAGGACTTCTTTCCTCTCCAGGTCGAATACCGCGAAAAATATTCCGCCGCGGGCAAGTTCCCCGGCGGTTTCTTCAAACGTGAAGGCCGTCCTTCAGAGAAGGAAATACTCTCTGCCCGCCTGATAGACCGCGCCCTTCGCCCGCTCTTCCCTGACGGCTACTATTACGAAACACAGGTCATCATCTCGGTCATCTCTTCAGACCAGCAGAACGACGCCGACGTGCTCGGCGGCATTGCCGCATCGGCAGCAATCATGGTTTCCGATATCCCCTTCCCGAGCGCCATGTCGGAAGTGCGCGTCGGCAGAATCAACGGCGAGTTCATCGTCAATCCCGATATCAATGAATTGCAGCGGAGCGATCTCGACATCTGCATCGGCGGTACGGCAAATACCATCTGTATGCTGGAAGGCGAGATGAAGGAGATCTCCGAAGCGGAAATGCTCGAGGCCATCAGATTCGGTCACGACGCCATCCGCAGAATATGCTCGGTTCAGGAAGAAATGGCAAAAGAGGTCGGCAAGGCGAAACGCGCTTTCGCTCCGGCATCGGTTCCGTCGGAACTCACCGGAAAAGTCCGCGAGATCTGCGAAGCCCGACTCAAACAGCTCGCTTATACCCCTCTGGCAAAAGAGGTACGCGCAGAAGAAACCGCAGCGATATACCGCGAAACCCTCCAGCAATCGCTCGACTACTTCAAAACGCTTTATGCAGATGACGATATTTCCGGCGATCCGGCGAAAGCCATGTGCCTGAACGCCCATGTGATAGAAGAAGAAATTCACTCGATCGAGAAAAAGGTCATGCGTCACATGATACTTGACGACGCCAAACGGCTCGACGGCAGAACTCTCGATCAGGTACGCCCCATTACCATCGAACTGGGCGTCATCCCCAGAGCCCACGGTTCGGCGCTCTTTACCCGCGGAGAAACCCAGGCGCTCGTCACCGTCACGCTCGGTACCAAAAAAGATGCCCAGTCGGTCGATACCCTTACCGACACCGCAGACAAACGTTTCATGCTTCACTATAACTTCCCGCCCTTCTCGGTGGGCGAAACCGGACGCGTGGGAGGAACCGGACGCCGTGAGATCGGCCATGGCAATCTTGCCGAGCGTGCAATCAGAATGGTGGCACCCACGGAACAGGAGTTCCCCTATACTATCAGAATCGTTTCCGATATTCTTGAATCCAACGGCTCGTCCTCGATGGCTTCGGTCTGCGGCGGCACCCTCGCGCTCATGGACGGCGGCGTACCGATCAGAAAGCCGGTATCCGGAATCGCAATGGGCCTGATCAAGGAAGGCGATAAATATGCCGTCCTTTCCGATATTCTCGGCAACGAGGATCATCTCGGCGATATGGACTTCAAGGTAACAGGCACCGCAGAGGGCATCACGGCATGCCAGATGGATATCAAGATTGACGGACTCGACTACCATATCCTTGAAAACGCTCTCGAACAGGCCCGCAGTGGAAGACTCCATATCCTCGATGTCATGGAGCAGGCCATTCCTTCTTCCCGCGATGAACTTGCCGCTTATGCGCCGAGGCTCACAACCATACAGATTCCCGTCGATGCCATCGGCCTCATTATCGGCAAAGGCGGCGAAACCATCCGCAGCATCACCGAGGAAACCGGCGCCGAAATCAATATCGAGGACGACGGAACCGTAACCATCGCCTGCTCGAACATCGAAGGCACCCACGCAGCCCTGGCCACGATCAAGACCCTTCTGGCCAAGCCTGAAGTCGGCACGACCTACCTCGGCAAGGTCCGCGACGTCCGCGATGAACTTGGCGCCTTTGTCGAATTTCTTCCGAAAACTGATGGACTTGTACACATCTCGGAAATATCGTCAACCGTGCGAGTGGCCAAAGTGAGCGACCACCTTAAAATCGGCGACCGGGTAAAGGTCAAGCTGGTCGATGTCCGCAAGGATCCCCGTACCGGCAAAACCCGCTTCGCGCTATCCATGAAAGCGGTCGAAATCGACGCCGCCAAAGGTGAGCAGAAGGAAAACGGCCAGGAAAACAACTGAGCAGAGCCCTGTTTAGGCATAAAAGCAGTGCAGGCTCTCCTGCACTGCTTTTTTTTATGAAAAGCGTTTTTTCAGCGGGCGGCAATTCATATTTTCAGCCTTCCCGATGCTCCTTTAAGAGCTGACAAAAAATATCCGAACGAAAAAGAACATCATGCGTTACGATTTTTCGGCAGTTGAAAAAAAATGGCAATCCCTCTGGCAGAATACCGACACGTTCCGAACCGCCGAGTACCGGGACAGGCCAAAATATTACGTACTCGATATGTTCCCCTATCCAAGCGGATCCGGCCTGCACGTAGGACACCTTGAAGGGTATACCGCTTCGGACATCGTCGCCAGATACAAAAGAAGCTGCGGTTTCAACGTACTGCACCCCATGGGCTGGGACGCATTCGGACTTCCCGCCGAACAGTATGCCATCAAAACCGGCACCCACCCCAAAATCACCACTGAAAACAACATCCGCAGTTTCAGGGAAACCCTGCAGGCCATGGGCTTTTCCTACGACTGGTCTCGTGAAATTAATACAACCGATCCCGCCTATTTCAAGTGGACGCAGTGGATATTCCTGAAACTCCACGAGATGGGGCTTGCCTATATGTCGGACGTCGATGTGAACTGGTGCGTCGAGCTCAAAGCCGTTCTTGCCAACGAGGAAGTGGACGAAAAAATCGCCGATGGCTATACCGTTGTGCGCAAGCCGCTTCGACAATGGGTATTGAAAATAACCGCCTATGCCGAACGCCTGCTTGCCGATCTCGACGAACTGGAATGGCCGGAAAACGTCAAACAGATGCAGCGCAACTGGATCGGACGGTCGGAAGGCGTTGAAATCGACTTTGAACTGCGATGTCACAATAAAAACCTGCGGGTCTACACCACCCGGCCCGACACGCTCTTCGGCGCGACCTATCTGGTCATCTCGCCTGAACACCCGATGGCCGAGAAGCTCGCCACTGCTGAACACCTCAAAGCGGTCAAGGCATATATCGGCGGAGCGAAACTGAAAACCGAGCTCGAGCGCACCGGCCTGCAGAAGGATAAAACCGGCGTCTTTACCGGCTCGTACGCAATCAATCCCGCAACGGACAAGCCGCTGCCGGTCTGGATATCCGACTTCGTGCTCACCAGCTACGGAACGGGCGCCATCATGTCGGTACCGGCTCACGACAGCCGCGACTGGGAGTTCGCAAAGAAATTCGATCTTCCCGTCATCGAGGTCATCAGAAGCCCGCACGAGGTTCAGGAAGCGGTCTTCGAAGGCAAGGACAGCGTCTGCGTCAACTCGTCGAACGGCGATATCAGCATTGACGGACTCTCCTTCAGCGAAGCGTTCGAGGTCATGGCAACATGGCTCGAATCGAAAGGAGCCGGAAAACGCACGGTTAACTACAAGCTGCGCGACTGGATTTTCAGCCGTCAGCGCTACTGGGGCGAGCCCATTCCGGTCAAGCACTATGAAGACGGCACGCTTCGTCCGGAAACGAACCTTCCGCTAACGCTGCCCGAGGTTGAAGCCTACCAGCCTTCCGATACCGGCGAATCGCCGCTGTCAACAATTCACGACTGGCTCTACGGAAACGACGGGCATGGACCGTTCAGAAGGGAAACCAATACCATGCCCCAGTGGGCAGGAAGCTGCTGGTACTACCTGCGCTTCATCGACCCTCTGAACGGCGATAATCTCGTCGATCCTGAAAAGGAACGCTACTGGATGAATGTCGATCTCTATATAGGAGGCGCCGAACATGCCGTACTGCACCTGCTTTACGCCCGGTTCTGGCACAAGGTGCTTTTCGATCTCGGCGTCGTAAGCACCAGAGAGCCGTTCCGCAAGCTGTTCAATCAGGGCATGATCCTCGGCGAGGATAACGAAAAGATGTCGAAATCAAGAGGCAACGTCATTCCGGCCGACCATGTCCTGGAGAAATATGGTGCCGATGCCGTCAGGCTCTACGAAATGTTTCTTGGCCCGCTCGAACAGGTCAAGCCCTGGAATACCAACGGCATCGAGGGAATAAGCCGGTTTCTCGGCAAGGTCTGGCGGTTGGTCTACCCCGAACAGGAAGGATCGATGGCTCAGTTCACATGCGACACATTGCCCGAAGAGTTGCTGCGCCGCATGCATAAAACCATAAAAAAGGTCTCGGAAGATACCGAATCGCTCAAGTTCAATACCGCCATCTCGGAAATGATGGTTTTCGTCAACGAACTGCATAGAAGCGGCATCCGCTCGATAACAGCAGCAGAAACACTGCTTCTGCTCCTGGCGCCATACGCGCCCCACATTTGCGAGGAGCTCTGGCAGGCTCTCGGCCATGATGGATCGATAAGCGGAGCTCCATTTCCTGCATTCGATCCGGCACTCGCTGCGGACAGCGTCGTTGAAATTGCCGTGCAGGTCAACGGAAAACTCAGGGGCACATTTACCGCCCAGGCAGGAACAGCCAAAGAGGATCTTCTCAGAGAGGCAGGAGCTGTCGAATCGGTCGTAAAGTTCCTCGAAGGAAAAATCGTTGTGCGGGAAATCGTCGTTCCCGACAAACTGGTCAACTTTGCCGTCAAATAGTCCGGATGAAACTACCGGAATGTCTTATCACAGGGTAACAATTATTGACAACGAGTTTTTTTTTATGTAAAATAAGAATTATGTCATTCGTGCGCTATCCGAACAAATAATCTCCACAAGCCACAGTCACCGTTCATGCTCACATGCCTGTGAGCAGGATTTTTTTTCTGTCAACTCATAAAAACCGGATCAATGGCAACAGACGAAAAACCATCAACCAACCAGGAATCCATCAGCTCCGTTCTTTCGGAAAAGCGCAAGTTCCCTCCTGCTGCGGAATTTTCAGGGAACGCCCACATTTCGTCGATGGAGGAGTACGAAAAGCTCTATGCTGCTGCAGCCGAGGATCCAGAATCCTACTGGGGAGGTATAGCCGAACAGTTCCACTGGTTCAAAAAATGGGACAGTGTGCTTGAATGGAACTCCCCTTATGCAAAATGGTTCAACGGCGCCAAAACCAACATCTGCTACAATGCCGTTGACGTGCACATGAACAGCTGGAGAAAAAACAAGGCCGCCATTATCTGGGAAGGCGAGGAAGGAAACCAGCAGGTCATCACCTACGGCGAACTGCACCGTCAGGTCAGCAAATTTGCCAACGTGCTTAAAATTGCCGGAATCAGACCCGGCGACCGCGTTGCCATCTACATGGGCATGGTTCCCGAACTGGTTATCGCCGTTCTTGCCTGCGCCCGCGTCGGTGCCGTGCACAACGTCATTTTTGCAGGTTTTTCGGCTCATGCCATTACCGAAAGAGTCAACGACTCCCGCGCCAAACTCGTCATATGCTGCGACGGAACGAGACGCCGCGGAAGTTCGATCAATCTGAAAAGCATCGTTGACGAGGCTATCGTCAACACGCCCTCCATCCGCAGCGTTATCGTGCTGAAAGTGACCGGAGAAAAGGTCAACATGCACGACGGCATGGACCACTGGTGGCACGACCTCATGGGCCTTGCCATGGATGTCTGCGAACCGGTCGAGGTCGAAAGCGAACATCCGCTCTTCGTGCTCTACACCAGCGGATCGACCGGCAAGCCGAAAGGTATCCTGCACACCACGGCCGGCTATATGGTGCATGCGGCAAGCTCCTTCAAATACGTATTCGATATCAAGGACGAGGACATTTACTGGTGTACCGCCGATGTAGGCTGGATCACCGGTCACAGCTATATGGTTTACGGCCCTCTGCTCAACGGCGCCACGCTCCTTATGTACGAAGGTGCGCCGAACTACCCGCAGTGGGACCGCTTCTGGGACATCATCAACCGCCACAAGGTCACCATTCTCTACACCGCGCCTACCGCCATCCGCGCATTCATCCGCGCCGGCAACGAATGGGTCACCAAACACGACATCAGCTCACTACGCCTTCTCGGTTCCGTCGGCGAACCCATCAACCCTGAAGCATGGATGTGGTATCACAAAATCGTCGGACAGGAAAAATGCCCGATCGTCGACACCTGGTGGCAGACCGAAACCGGCGGCATCATGGTCTCTCCGCTGCCCGGCGCAACCCCGACCAAACCCGGAACGGCTACCCGTCCTCTTCCCGGCATCATGGTCGATGTCGTACGCAAGGATGGCTCCCCGTGCGAAGCCAACGAAGGCGGCTACCTGGTCATCAAAAAGCCATGGCCTTCCATGCTCAGAACCATCTACGGTGACAACGAGCGCTATGAAAAAACCTACTGGTCGGAGTTCGAGGACATGTACTTCACCGGCGACGGGGCACGCAAGGACGAAGACGGCTACATCTGGATCATGGGCCGCGTCGATGACGTCGTCAACGTCTCCGGCCACCGCCTCGGCACCAGCGAAGTTGAAAGCGCGCTGGTCTCATACGAAGCCGTCGCTGAAGCCGCAGTCGTCAGCCGCCCCGACGAAATCAAGGGTAACGCACTTGTGGCCTTCGTTACGCTCAAGGACGAGTATGAAGGCGACATGAAGCTTCGCGAAGCGCTCCGCAACCACGTTGCCAGGGAGATTGGACCGATTGCCAAACCTGACGAAATCCGCTGGGCGAAAGGACTGCCGAAAACCCGCAGCGGCAAAATCATGCGCCGTCTGCTCCGCGAGCTGGCAACCAGCAACGAAGTGAAAGGCGACGTCACAACGCTCGAAGATTTCGGCGTCCTGGAAAACCTTCGCGATCAGGAAGACTGACCGATCGCCTCGAACGCATCACAAGCAGGAAGCGCAGCCCGAAAAGCTGCGCTTCCTTGTTTTTCACCGTAACCAGCCATCCCGCTATCCAGCCATCCAGCTATCTCGCCCCCTGCCATCGCTCTCCGGCAATGAACCGCTCGATAACCGACACAATACCCTCAACGTCGTCCTGCGATACCCCGGTAAACAATACCTTCTGCGGGTAAATCATCACATTGGGTCCCGTGGTGCACAGGCCCATGCAGCCGGACGTCGAAACCCTCACCTTTCCTTTCCACCCTTTCTCTTCAACAACCCTCTTCAATGTTGCCTTTACAAGCTCACTGTTATCGTCCGCACATGATTTTCTTTCTCCGCCCCGATCGTTTGTGCAGACAAAAACATGAGCGGAGTATGGAGATTCACGTTGCACAGCCATGATTGTACGATCCCTGTTATGAATTCATTTTCCCGAACCAAAGGCCTGATTGCTGGCCTTCCTGTCCCTGACGCTGCTTGCCATTGCTGGCATGAAGCCGAATCAGGACGAATGAGCCGCAACGGGCATTGTCGCGACTGTTATGATTATTTATTGCATCGAGTGCAAACCAATCATATTCCCTTCGGTATCGTGAACCAGCGCAATAAAACCATACTCCCCGATAGACATTTTTTCGCTGACTGTTCGCCCGCCGTTTTTAACTGCACGCGCAGCAGTCACCCCGCATTCTTCACAGCCAAAATAAACCAGGGTGCCGCCTGCGCCGGGCCGGAAGCCCTCCATTTTCACCAGCATGCCGCTTGCGCCAGGTGTAGTCATGGCTGTTTCGCTATCCCTGGGCCCGGGAAAGCTCCACATTTCCATATTCGCTTCCTTGCTCATTTCCTCAGTTGGCGGCAGCATCTTTTCCAGTACAACGTCGAGTGTGGCTTCGTAGAACGCCCTGGCACGCTCCATATCCTCGACGTAAATTTCAAACCATACAACGGGATTGCTGTTCATGATCGTTCTCCTTTTTAGTGCGAAACACTATACAGGTATCATACCTGTCACCTGAATCCGGATTGTTATCGATCCTTATCATTATTTCTTCAACCGGACGGCATGATTATCAGTTCATGAAAACCAGCCAAACAGCATCGATGGGCGTATCATCCTCCCTTTCGTATCTCCGTCATGCGTGCCTTGACGAGCTTCTGGATGAGCGCCACTGGAAGCATGTTCCCGGGCTGGAACCGTATTGTTCCCTTCGAAACCTTATACTCCTTCAGTTCTGAAGAATACAGGCTGATAACGGCAGGGCTCATGGGATAGAATCCGCAATGGCTCTTGAAACCTGCGTAGCAGGCAAGTGGCTTCCCCTCCAGCCTGAATCCGGGGACGCCATACACAAAAGCTTCTTCCGCATCGGGTGCGATAACCTGGATGGCTTCACGAAGAGCCTGCAGGGATCGCCGAAAGGCTTCGGGCTGCGAGGCCAGATAGGAATCCACCTTTTTTTTACCCGGCTTCATAGTTACATCCTCTTTCGTTTTTCCGCCTGACGTGTCCGCGGATAGGCCAACGGCTTCATCGCGCAGCGTACGTGTTAATGAGTGGGTTTGGCTGGGCTGGCATTTCGCGATCCCGCAAACGCAGTGAAGATGCCAGGACCGATAAACATGCCGCCGCCGAAACACCGGCAGAAGTTGCCAACAACGCCGCCACGCAGTAAGGGCGCAACCGCTCCGGCAATCAAAGCATAAATGCTGTCGGTTACGGCGGCAATTGCCACGAAGAGGAAACCAGGCGCCATGGACTGAAACATGGGCGGCGCAACGGGACTCAGGAACTGCGGGAGAAAGGCGACAAAGAAAACCGTCATTTTCGGGTTGAGCAAGGCAACAACGAAACCGTCACGAAAGACACACTCGGTTGACACGGCGTCGGGAACAACGGCTGAATTGCCGGCAGATGATGAGCGAAGCATCTGCACACCGAGACACACAAGGTAGAGGGCGCCTGCATACCTGACTACGTTAAAAGCAAGGGATGAAAACGCGAACAAAGCGGCAAGGCCAATTGAAGCAGCAAAGGCATTGCCGAGGTTGCCGAGAGCCACAGCCGATACTGATACCAACCCGAACCGGCGTCCCTGAACGAGGCTGCGGGTGACAACATACAGCACGCCGGGCCCCGGCGTCACGGCAAGGACAGCGCTCGCAAGAAGAAATGCGGAAAACAACGGCCAGGGCGGAAGGAAATCGGTCATATCGGCAACCTTGAACAGGTCCGGCATGGCCGCGGATGAGCAGTGTTCCGCGGTGGTAAATTCATGTAACGCGGAGTATCTGCTCCATCCGCTTGTTCACCAGTATCTGTGAGCGTAAAATAATACAGAAATTCTTTACGGGGGCATTCTCTCTCGATCAGTTCCGGATGCAAGCGTGATTGGTTACAAGGATAAATACTTCATTGCCGGGATCAGCCGCGTCTCCCGCGCAATTAGTTTACGTAATTCCGGGCGTCCCCCCTTCTTTCCCCTGAAACAGGCAGGCAAAAAGCAGTACGGCTGAGGTCGATTATCTGACGGTTCTGAACAGCAGGATTCATCCTGTAGAGGTATAAAGCAGCGCTACCTACAACTTACTCACCCCACATCGCGCACATACGCGATGTTATGTTCATCCAGCCAGGCAATGGCAATTTCCGCGAAAGCCGCCTGACGCCAGGCATACCAGGCATCGAGCATGTTGTGCCGATTGAGCGTATCTTTGAAACGTCGAAACGCGCCAGCTCCATGGATCTGATCCTGAAGTTCACGACGTAAGCCGGCATCCTCGACCGCAAAACAGAAGCGTTGCATGATGGCATATTCATGAACATCAAACTTGCCGGGCAACGGCGCATATGCTTCCGAATCAAGGACTTCAACTGTTTTCTGAAGCATCTCCTGTTGCCACTCCGGATAGTCCGCAAGATCGAAACCGTCTTCGACTATGCAGAGATCATCACTGCTGAGGGTCACGAGTTCACCCGTCTGCCGATTGATGTACGGCTGAAAGTCGTCACCGAAGGTATCCATCTCATCGATGACGGCCCGTAATGATACCGGTAGTGCCATAGTGAATCAAATTCATGTGTTTTATGAAACCACACACGCAAAGAGAGTATGGCTGCGACGTACTGTATTCCATCTCAGATACCGTCGATCGCCGTATTCTTTCGTCTTGCCTGACGTTTCAATTCCTTTTGCGAGAACTTCTTGGCGATTGCCATGCCAACATCCGAGCCTTTTTCGACCTCTGACCTCGCCCATACACCGAGCTTCAGAATCAACTCGAACTCCTCCGGAAGATAGTCCCAGCGGTAGTTGTTGCAGGTGACATGGGCAGGCAGGTAGTTGTCTGCCGCATGCATGCCTCCGGCACTATGCGCCAGAACATGGTCGGCATGCCACCGTCCACTGATGTCGCCCCCGCAGATGTGACACTTCCCGCCGGTCTTTCTCAGGATTGCATCTCTCTCCTCGGCAGTCAACCGGGACCGTCGAGAACGACGATTAGCATCCTTGCCCTGCTCACGAAGCCTGTGCAGCACAATCAAATGATCATGAAGTTCTTTCTCTTCTGCGTCTTCTTGTCTGCTCAATTTCACTTTCTTCATAGGTCTGACGTGACGCCATAATCGGTTATACCTGAGCACTGCGGAATTCCGGTACTGTCACATGGCATTGTTCGGCAATCTCATTTTGTTGCGGATACATTGACGGATTAAACAGAACCCGCCTATCTTCAATCTCTGTAATCAACCTTTGTGCAGCTTCAGAATCTGGTTTAGGTGGGTTCCAAGAAACGCCAGAAATTTGAGTGCTAAATCCTGTAAAACGATTAGCTATTTCCTTAAAGTTCACTGGACTCTCCTTGAGGCATAACAATGTTTAGACTGATCTGCCTGATTCAGGAAAAAACAGAATCTAAATTTCTTATCTTGAAATGTAGTGTTTCCATAAAAAAGTCACACTAAACCACATCCCCTCATGAAACCAGCACACATCATTCGCGTACTCCCGCTCTGCGCCGTTCTGCTGTTCACCGGATGCAGCGGCAATGCCCCGGAAAAAACTGATACCGGCAGCGGAAATACCGCAATAGAGCAGCAGGCATCGAAACTCATCGAGCCGTGTGACCTCATCACCGCGGAGGATGCGGCAACAATTCTCGGCGAAGCAGTTAAACCTGCGGAGAAAAGCGAAAAGCAGGTTGTGGGCATGAAGCTCTGCATGTACAACGCTCAGAGCGACTCCATGGAGTTCCTGCAGGTGACGCTGACCCAGGATGCGTTCATGCAGCCGGGAGGCATCCCGACAGCCTCTATCTACAAAAGCCTGAAGGATAATTTTGAGGGCATGAGAACCGATGTCGAGGGTGTTGGCGACGAGGCGTTCATCTCGACGGGCGGCATCTACATCATGTCGGGCGGGTACTACATCCAGATCGGGGCAGGCAACACCAGCAATGAAACCGTGCGGAACAGGCTCATCGAAGCGGGCAAGATGGCGGTCGCGAAGCTGAACACCCTGAAGTAATCACGTCGCCACGCGCAACCGACCCTGATTGATCGAGGAATAAAGGGGGCGGACATTCCTGTCCGCCATTCAAACAAACCGCCAGACCAGGGAAAACAACCTGTGCGTCATTCGGAAACGGATTGCCGGCTTTTTGGAATCAGAGGCGACGTGTCGAAAAAAAACAATGGCGGACAGCAATGTCCGCCCACCTTTTGGCAAAAAAAGGAGTATCGGATGCTCCTCATCCTGCAGTATCTCTCGCTACGCATCGAGGGAGTATCATTAGCTTCCGCGAATGTATCATCGAGCGTACCCGCGCCGCACTTCCGGCCCACGTCGAACAGCTCACCTCTTTTTCATCCGTGAAAATCTGCTCTTCAATCAGCAGGAACTGCGCTCTTCATCCTCAATAAAACAGCGCCTGTTTTGAGCAGCGAAGCTGGGCGTAACAGGCGCCAATCCGTGCTAATCGGTGTCAATCCGTGGGCAACTCTTCCTCTTCAATCACGGATTGAGCTGCCAGATGGTGAAATTCAGATACGAGGCGAAGCTGACCCAAAGCAGATAGGGCACCAGCAGATAAGCCGCGACAGCCGATATTTTTCTGAACTGCACGATGGTCAGAACGATGGCCGTCCACAGAAGCAGGATAACTATCATCCCCACCTGGGGGTTCTGCATGCCGAAAAATGCTGCTGACCAGCTCATGTTCAGGAGAAGCTGCACACAAAACACCACGACCGCAAACGTTACCTTGCGATCCTGCGTTCCTTTCTTCAGCACCAGCCAGAGCGAAATGGACATCATGAGAAAAAGCAGGCTCCAGACAGGCGGAAAGAGCCAGTCGGGCGGGTTCCATTCAGGTCTTGCGAGTTCTGTGTAGTACCACGATGAACCGGGCTCGGGAGTAAACAGGCTGCCGGTATAGGCGGCAAGAAAGCAGAGAATGAAGGAGATTGCGAATTTCAGGATGCTGGCGTTCATACCGATGTGGATTATAATTCAGAGTTCAGGCTTTCGGATACCATAGAATGAAACTGTAGATTATAACCGGTGGCGCTGACCGATAATTCCCTTCTTTTCCGTCAAATAGCTCTTTACTGCATGACCCTGTATTTCTTCAATTTATTATATTCACTGCCACTGAATCACAAACACGATGTAACTATGAGCAGAAGGCCATGACAAGAGAACTCGATACCGCCATTCTTGCAGCAAAAGCTGCCGGAAAGATCACGCTGGACAGATTCGGGGAACTTTCCTCCCCTGAAATTTCAGCCAAAGAGTTCAAGGATTTCGTTACGGAGGTGGACAAAGCCTGCGAAGCCGCCATCAGCTCCATCATCACCGAGGCGTTCCCCGATGACAGCCTCCTGTGCGAGGAGGGAACGCTTGCGCAAGGTCTCTCCGGCAGAACATGGATAGTCGATCCCCTTGACGGAACATTGAACTTTATACACTCGTTTCCGGTATTTTCCATCAGTATAGCGCTTCGCGGGAGCGATGGAACAATTCTGTCCGGCGTCGTCTACCAGCCGGTTCTCGATGAACTGTTCACTGCCGAAAAAGGAATGGGGGCATTCCTGAACGGAAAACCGATAACTGTTTCTTCGAGATCGGAAACAGACATCTTTCTCATTGCTACAGGATTGCCGTTCAAGGAGTATCATTACATCGAATCGTATGTAGCCATGCTTAAAGAGGTTATCCGCGATTCTGCCGGAATCCGGCGTGCCGGGTCGGCGGCAATCGATCTTGCCTACACAGCCTGCGGAAGGTTCGACGGGTTCTGGGAATACAAACTCTACCCCTGGGATTTCGCCGCTGGAGTACTGCTGGTACGGGAAGCCGGAGGCACCGTTACCGACTTCGAGGGAAACGCTGATGTGTTTCAGAAACAGAGCATCATTGCCGGCAACGGAGTTACCCATCCGATGCTTCTCGACAAGGCGCTGCGCCATTTTTCACCGAACTGACCATACTGAGATAACCATGAAAAGCTTTAGCCGCTGTTGTCTGCTCTCATGCTCACTGTTCCTTGCTCCGCTTGGAGCATCTGCAGAATCTGTGCCGACGAAACCAGCCTCACCGGTCAGCAGGAAAAAAGTCGTGATCCTGCAACCCGAGATCATCAGAAGCGCGCCTGCAGCGAAAACGTCAGCTCCGTCTGCCAAAGCGAAAACTCCGGCCGTTAAACCGGCCGCATCCGCTGCCGCAGTAACGACCACAGCTGCCAGAACGACAGTTCCTGTCGTCAGAACTGCTCCGAAACCTGCATCGGTCAGCCCACTTGCAGAAGGGAAAAAGCTGTTCGCCCGGAAAGATTACGCAGGAGCCCGTAAACAGTTCGAAGCAATTCTTCTCAATGCGGGAGAACAGCACCCTGAAGTAACAGCTCCGGCTAAGCTGTGGCTTGCCAAGTCGCTCTATATGCTTGACCTGCCGGCTGATGCCGAAACACAGCTCGATCAGTTGCTGAAGACTTCGTCACCGGCCGATCGCGACCCGGCGATAATCTATGAGGCGCATTTCGATCTTGCTTCATGCAGGTTGAGGCTTGGCCAGACCCTGCCGGCGGCACTCGACTACCTCAATGTTGGCGTTTCGGCCGGACCGGCAGGAACAGAGAAAATACGGCAGACCGCTCTCGGCAATGCCAGGCTGATCGCCAGCGCCATGCTCGAAGCCGATGAGATAGCCGCCCTTGAACGGATGGCCAAAACACCGGATCTGCAGGCGTTCCTTCTCAATGAGCGTATGCAGAAATATCTGCGGTCGGGCAACAGGGCTGCTTTCAGAAGCACCCTTCCCCTGGCGCAAACCCTGGCCAGTTCACCGGCACTTGGCGCGTTCTACCGTGAACTGCTCCAGTCGTTATCCGCCCAGGAAAAAGCATTGAACGAAAAATCGTGGAAAGAGTACCGGATCGGGATCCTGCTCCCTCTTGAATTCCCTGTCTATCTGCAGACATCTTCCTTACCTGCAGGAAACCGGGTGTATCAGGGATTCCATACCCGTTTGCTGAAACATCAGGTTGTTCAGCCGGACGTGCTGCTGAATACAGCTGTCGGATCGACAACGGCAGATACGGAAAACACTGCGAAGTCCGCTACGGAACGGCTGATTGAAAAACACCGGCCTATCGTCTTTTTGGGACCCCTGTTCAGCGGTGAGGCTGTGGAATCATCAAAAGCGGCCAAACATGCGAAAGTACCGCTGATAACTCCGACTGCGACCGATAAGGCAATTTCTTCCGGTAACCAATGGGGATTTCAGCTCAACCCGACGCATGAAGAACGGGGTCGGATCGCAGCGCGAGAATTGCTGAAAACATCGAAGCCCGCAATTGCTGCGGCACTGGCCGAAAAAAGCCCCTACCTTGAAGAAATGGCAAAAGGATTTCTTGACGAACTGATGTGTAACGGAACAGAAACCGTCATCTTCGCATCTGTAGATAACGGAAGCGAAACCAATGCCGCAACGACACAGACACTGAACTCGCTTTCCGGCAAAACGCTCGATGCGCTCTACCTCCCAATGGACGACCCGGACCTCGTTGAGAGGACGCTATCGCTGCTTTCAACGTCAAAAACCGATTACCGCAGGCTTCTCGGATCGGGAATATGGAATGATTCCGGAATCATCAGCCGGTTCAAAACGCGTCTTCCGAAAGGCATCACCTTCTTCAGCGACTACCACACAGCCGCTTCTGGCGGAACCCTTGCCGAAACGGCAAAAAACAACAATCTTATATGGAATGTACCGCCCTCTCCCTATTTATGGTACGGTTACGACAGCCTCGACTTTCTTCTCAACCTGCTCTCCATCAAACCGGTCAGGGACGGCAAGGCTCTTGCCAGAGCACTTAGAGAAGCGCCGGTATTCAAGGCGCATTACACAAGCTTTTATTTCTCGGGAGGCAATGTCAACCGTTCGATGAACGTACTTCATTATGAAAACAATACCATAAAAAACCTTCCGTAACGGCAGTTCGGCTCCGGCTTGGTAACCGGCCTGTTCTTTTTTATCTTTGAAGTTTTCAGAACGCAAGGACACCATTATGCTCATTCATCAGCGCACCCTGCAAAAAGAAGTATCTTTACAGGGAACCGGCCTGCATACCGGAAAGGAATGCACCATCACTTTCAAACCGGCACCGGTCAATTACGGCTACCGGTTCATCCGTACGGATCTTGAAAACAACCCGGAAATTCCGGCACTGATCGACAACGTCGTCGATGTGCTCAGGGGCACCACAATAGCCTGCAATGACGTCAGAATCCATACCACGGAGCACGTCCTCGCCGCACTCTACGGTCTGCAGATAGACAACTGCCGGATCGAAATGAACGGACCCGAACCGCCGGTGATGGACGGAAGTTCCCATCCGTTTGCCGAAGCGCTGCTTGACGCCGGTTTTCAGGAACAGGACGAGCCAAAAAACTACCTCGTCATCGATGAAACCGTGGAGTTTCACGATACGGAAAAACAGGTGGATATCGTCGCCCTTCCGCTCGACAGCTTCAGGATGACGGTCATGGTTGATTACAAGAACCCTGCGCTTGGCTCGCAGCATTCCGGACTGTTCGACCTTCAGCAGGAGTTCATGAAGGATTTCGCGCCCTGCCGCACCTTCTGTTTTCTGAGCGAAGTCGAAGCCCTTGCGAATCAGGGAATCATCAAAGGAGGAGATATCGACAATGCCATCGTCATTGTCGATAAAACCATGCAGGCAGACGAACTTGACGCACTTGGCGACAAGCTCGGCATCGAGAGTACAAGTCTGACCGTCGGCACGAACGGCATACTGAACAATCGAGAACTCCGCTTTACCAATGAACCTGCACGGCACAAACTGCTCGACCTGCTTGGCGACATGGCGCTGCTCGGAATGCCGGTAAAGGCTCAGATACTTGCCGCAAGACCGGGCCATGCGTCGAACGTGGAGTTCGTCAGGCAGCTGAAAAAATATGCCGACCGAAACAAGCTCGCTCGGCAGTACCAGCACGAGAAAAAAGCAGGAGTGGTGTTCGATATCAACGCCATCCAGAACATCCTGCCTCATCGCTACCCGTTCCTGCTGATTGACAAGATCGTTGAGTTCAAGCTCGATGAAAAAATCGTCTCGATCAAGAATGTCACCATGAACGAACCATTCTTTCAGGGCCACTTCCCCGGCAACCCGATCATGCCCGGCGTACTTATTCTCGAGGCAATGGCACAGACGGGAGGCATCATGATGCTCAACGGCAACGAAAACATCAAGGAAAGCGTGGTCTACTTCATGGGCATCGACAAAGCCCGCTTCCGCAAACCCGTTCTGCCGGGCGACACGCTCGTCATTGAAGCTGTCATGACCAACAAGCGAAGAACCGTATGCCAGTTCGATGGAAAAGCCTTCGTAAGAGGAGAACTGGTCTGCGAAGCATCGCTCATGGCAACGGTCGTGCCGAAAAACAGGTAAGCCGCACCGGAACAGTCATAGTGCCCTGTATGCATCCCGCATGCAGGGCGCCTCTTCCGCCCTTTTCCACGAGCCATCCACACAATCGCCAACAAGTTATCAACATTCCGCCAACAGATTGAAAAGAAGGACGATAAGTTATAAGTTGTTGCCAAATAACAACTTAATAGCAAGCAATACACTTACCTTCTTATATTACAAACACTTATCAACGAATTCCGACTATTGACGTTAGTCCCGGCGGTATACCGGGGAGAATGGGTAATTCATGTGGTCATGAACATAACGTCCCTGAGCCGTATCTGCCAGTAATCGCGGTTGTTCCAACTCCTTTTTTCCAGCGAATATGCAAGTGAAAACACGCTCGTCGGAGAAGCTTCGAAAGCTCGGTACACATCGGAGCGATCGAAGCCGATCACGTCGAACATCCTCCCGTTGCGGTCGCGAACGGCGAACTTGACATGTTTCTCCTTGAGGAGCTTCGGCCGACCGGCGAGCACAAGGCCGGAGGTCATGAAAACCGGCTCGCGATTTCCGTAACCGTAGGGCGAAAACTGTTCCAGTACATTCATGAAATTCGAGGTGACCTCTTCGAGTGCGAGTTTCGAATCGATCAGCAATTCCTTCTGTCTGCGTTCGGGAGGAAGCAGCCGCGAACAGATTTCATCGAACTTCTTTCTGAAAGCAACGAGGTTTTCCGGCCGAAGAGTTATGCCTGCTGCCTGGTTATGGCCACCGAACTGATCGAGCAGATCGCCGCACTGCTGCAGAACTTCGTAGACATTCAATCCTTCCACGCTTCTGACCGATCCTTTGATCCGACCGTTCATGCTGCCCATGATGACCGTCGGCAGATAGTATTTCTCGAGCATTCTCGACGCGACAATGCCAAGCACGCCAAGATGCCAGTTTTCATCGTAGAGCACAATGGATGAACAGTAAGATGCAAAGTGGCCCGCAACCATGCCTTCGGCTTTCAGGAACATGTCGGTATCGATTTCCCTTCGCAGCAGATTTATCCGTTCAAGCTCCTCGGCGGAACACCTCGAACCATCTTCCGATGACGACATGAGCCATTCCACGGCAAGCTGTGCCCGCTGCATCCGTCCGGCGGCATTAATGCGCGGAGCGAGTCCGAACGCTATATGGTACATGGTCATGCCCCCTGCGTCTACACCCATGACCGACAGCATGCTTTTCAGGCTCTGCCGCGGAGATCTCCTGATGCGCAGCAAGCCTTCGTTGACGAGAATACGGTTCTCTTTTTCAAGCGAAACCATATCGGCTGCCGTCGCTATGGCTACAAGATCGAGATACATTGCCCAGCTCTCTTCGCCGGTGCCAAGTGTTGCTGCCAGCGCCTGCACCAGAAGAAAAGCCACGGCACATCCGCAAAGATCCCTGAAGGGATAGGTACAGCAAGGTACCTTCGGATTGAGAATGGCATATGCAGGCGGAAGCTCGTGCGGTTCATGGTGATCGCAGACAATCACATCGATACCGGATTGCCGGCAGCGCCCGATAGCCTCGTCGGCCCTTATGCCGCAATCCACCGTTATGATAAGCGTTACGCCTTCCTGTTCGGCAAATGCTATGCCTTCCGGCGAGAGCCCGTACCCTTCTGTAAAGCGATCGTTAATATAGTATGAGACGCCGGCACCCAGCTCGCTGAGAAAAAGGTAAAGCAGCGCCGTTCCGGTAGTGCCATCAACATCATAATCGCCGTAAAGCAGAATTTTCTCTCCGTTCCGCAACGCATCCTGAACACGAGCGACGGCCCGTTCCATATCCTTGAGCAGAAACGGAGATGAGAGCCCGGAGATCGAGGGTCGAAAAAATAACCTTGCTTCATCATATGTCGCTATTCCCCTGTTGCGGAGCGCTCTTGCCACCGGAAGACTGACATTGATGGATTCCGAAAGCAGCAGTACTTCCCGCTCATCCGGCTCAAGCAGTTTCCAGCGAAATCGTGTCATACGGAAATGAAAATAGGCTTGCAGATCGAAAAGACACTCTATATAACATTTCAGCATCTCTTAACAAAAACCATATGCAACGAACTGTTGCTGTTCCGTTTGATAAATGGCCTGAATACTCTTACATTTAAGTTCAAAACCTTGTACAATCTCCGCCGGAACGGCCCAACCTCTGGAACTCCCGAATAATGAAACTCATCACGATTGAACGGCACATCCTCGAACAGCAGAAACATTTTCCCGAAGCAACCGGGGAGTTGACCGATCTCCTCAACGATGTGGCTTTTGCCGCCAAGCTCGTACGACGGGAAGTTGTGAGAGCGGGACTTGTCGATATTCTCGGATTCGCCGGCAGCACCAACGTACAGGGTGAAGAGGTCAAAAAACTCGACCTGTTCGCAAACGAAAAAATCATCAACGCTATCGGCCAGCACGGACGCTTCGCAGTGATGGGTTCCGAAGAAAACGAAGGCATCATCATCCCGCCGAAAAACGAAACGGGCAGTTACGCCCTGCTTTTCGACCCGCTCGACGGATCGTCGAACATCGATGTCAATGTCAGCGTCGGCACCATTTTTTCCATCTATAAACTCAAAGTCGCCGACCCCTGCAAGGCAAGCCTGAACGATTGCCTTCAGCACGGATACGAACAGGTTGCCGCAGGGTACGTCATCTACGGCTCTTCAGTCGTGATGGTCTATACCACCGGTCAGGGCGTGCATGGATTCACCTACGACCCCACTATCGGAGAGTTCCTGCTCTCTCATGAGAACATCGTAACTCCGAAACGCGGAAAATATTATTCCATCAATGAGGGATCTTACGAGCAGTTCAACGAAAGCACGAAAAACTATCTGAAATACATCAAAGAGGAAGACGAGGAGACCGGACGGCCATACAGCACCCGTTATATCGGCTCACTCGTAGCCGACTTCCACCGGAACCTGCTGACCGGCGGCATATTCATCTACCCCCCGACATTGAGGCATCCAAATGGCAAACTCAGGCTCATGTACGAAGGCAATCCTCTCGCGTTCATCTGCGAACAGGCCGGAGGAAGAGCAACGGACGGGAAAAATCGCATCCTCGATATCAAGCCGTCTGAACTTCACCAGCGCACGCCGCTCTATATCGGCAGTGAAGAGGACGTCATGATCGCCGAGCAGTTCGAACAGGGGTTGAGGTAAAGTGCAGGAGGGCTTGTTGGCTGGTCAGCCGGATGGCTGCGGAACGGTAAATCCCGCCAGCCGACAAACCGATCCGCCATAACCCTTAACGCACAGATCTTAGCTCTTGCTGCGCTATTCAGCCATCTCCCCCCGTTCGAACTCGGGATAAAAAATACGCCTGATCGCAACAGTTCTTCCTGTTTCCGCATCCAGAGAGAGCACGATTCCGGAAAAATGCACGTCATCGACAGCGCACTCGTATTTATGCGGTGTCTGGTAGATCATTCTGTCGACAGCGGTCTTGGTCTGCATCCCGATTACCGATGCATGAGGTCCGGTCATTCCCGCATCGGAACAGTACCCGGTGCCTTTCGGCAGGATACGCTCATCGGCGGTCTGTACATGCGTGTGCGTGCCGATAACTGCCGAAACCCTCCCGTCGAGATACCACCCAAGCGATATCTTTTCAGCGGTCGCTTCGGCATGCATGTCCACAATGATGAACCGCGTCTGCTCCCTGACCTGCTTCACCACCCAGTCGGCGGTCCTGAACGGGCAGTCTATCGGATACATGAAAGTCCTTCCCTGCAGATTCAGTACGGCGATATCGCCGAGTCCGCCAGGCAGCCTGTAAAGGCCGTAACCCCGCCCGTATGTCCCCTTGGGATAGTTCTGCGGCCTGAGTACCTGGCTATTGGTTTTCAGCGTCTCGAAAAAATTGAAGTTGCTCCACGTATGGTTGCCTCCTGTGACGACATTGACCCCTGAAGCAACCAGCTGATTGAGGGCTTCAAGGCTCATACCCTTACCGTGATGAGCGTTTTCTCCGTTGCAGATGACAAACTCGATACTGTATTTTCTGATAAAATTCTTCAGCCACAATTCGACCATATTCAGTCCCGGCGTTCCGACGACATCGCCGATAAACATGACATTGAAGATTTTTTCTGCCATACCATGCCCCTCTGTCTTGAAAACGTGCATAAGAAACTGCCTTGAGGTAAGTTACATAATAACAAACAGAAACAGGCATACTGCCATGCGGTTTCTGCTGAATGGAAAGCCTGATGGTCAGCAATCATCTCATAAAGAAAACAGGAACCCTGAACCGGGAGATGAACTTGTTGACCGCCACTGCATGTTTACATTGCTTTCATCCGGACAAACAGACAGGAGATGTTCATGGGCAGATCGCGTAAAATCAGCCGCATATTGACCGGCAAACCTGTTCTTGAAGGAGCGGGTGTCAGATTGAATAGAGCTTTCGGTTATGGCGAGCTGCCGCTTTTCGATCCGTTCCTCCTGCTTGACGATTTCCGGTCTTCGAATCCCGAAGAATACCTGAAGGGCTTTCCCTGGCATCCGCACCGGGGCATCGAAACCATCACCTATGTGCTTGAAGGGTATGTTGAACATGCCGACAGCATGGGTAACCGCGGAGTTATCGCCTCCGGGGAGGTACAGTGGATGACAGCCGGCAGCGGCATCATCCACGAAGAGATGCCTTTCGGCAACGAACGCGGTGAAGTGGCCGGCTTTCAGCTCTGGGCCAACCTGCCGGCATCGCAGAAAATGATGCCTCCACGTTATCGCGGGATCGCTGCCGACGAAATCCCTCTTGTGCGGCTTGAAAACGGAATTCTCATACGTATCGTTTGCGGCAGAATCGGGGAGATCGACGGACCGGTTCGCGGCATCGCCATCGATCCGGAATATCTCGACATTGCCCTTCCTCCTTATACGACATGGTTCCACCCGATCCCCTCGGGGAGGCGGGCGTTCGCGTATATCATTGACGGTGAAGGTTTTTTCTGCCGTAAAGACGACATTGATGGAAGCAGCTCCTTCGATGAGGAATCTTCCCGGCTTCTCGAAAATCGAACGCTTGCCCTGTTCACCGATGGAGAGAGCATCACCGTTACAACTGGAGAGGAACCTGTCCGATTTCTGATGGTTTCGGGCAATCCTCTCGGCGAGCCGGTTGCGTGGCACGGACCGATCGTCATGAATTCCCGCCAGGAGCTGCAGACCGCTTTCGACGAGTTACGGAAAGGCACATTCATAAAAAAAACGGATAACAGGCAACCTTGACTGTCACCAAAAAAAACGCGGGGGGGATCCTGGCGGCGGTTTTCATGTTCCTCGCCGCCAGTGGAGCAGTGACCCTTTACCTGCCCGAAAAGATCTCTCCCGGAGCATACAGGGCTTCCTTGCAGGCTCTCGAATCATATCGCAGAGCGTATCCGCAGGAAGATGTGCGCATGCTTGCTGTCGTGGATTATTCGAAGCCTTCTTATCTGAAACGGATGGCGCTCATCAACATGAACACCGGGGAACAGACCTTTTACCGCGTCGCGCATGGCAAACGATCCGGGACGATGTATGCCCGTCATTTTTCCGACATACCTGAATCGAACATGAGCAGCCTTGGGCTATACAAGGTTCTCAGTATGTACCATGGAGATCACGGCACGGCCCTGCGTCTCGAAGGACTCGAACCGGGGCGCAACGGCAACGCATACCGGCGGGATATCGTACTGCATTCGGCGGAATACGTTTCGCTGCATTATATTTTCCTGAACCTCGTCACTCTGGAAGGGCCAAGGATAGGCAGAAGCAACGGCTGCTTCGTGGTACCGGCGGGAGAGATCGAAGAGGTCGCCCAACGGCTCGGCAGAGGGGGCTTTATCTACGCGTGGGCTGAAGAGGAAATAGAAATGGACTGATCCAACCGATCGGTCGGATCGGACCGATACTGCAAAAAAAAACAGCGAAACCCGGGCTGAACCGGGCTTCGCTGTTTAACAGACCTGTGTTGACGCATCAACAGCTTACATGGCGTCGATAATCGCGTTGAGCGTGGTGCTCGGGCGCATCGCCTTCGACGTCAGTTCGTCGTTTGGCTGGAAATAACCGCCGATATCGACCGGGCTGCCCTGCGAGCCTATCAGCTCGTCGTTGATCTTCGCCTCGTTTGCAGCAAGTTCGGCACTCACGCCGGCAAAACGGGCTTTCATATCCTCGTCGGTACTCTGGGCGGCAAGAGCCTCGGCCCAGTAGAGCGCAAGATAGAAGTGGCTGCCGCGGTTGTCGATCTGGCCGACCTTTCGTGCCGGAGATTTGCTGTTGTCGAGGAACTTGCCGATTGCCTGATCAAGCGTGTCGGCCAGTACCTGTGCCTTGCTGTTATCGAATACCCTGGCAAGGTGCTCAAGCGATGCGGCAAGTGCCGAGAATTCGCCGAGCGAATCCCAGCGGAGGTAGCCCTCTTTCTGGAACTGCTGCACGTGTTTCGGTGCGGAACCGCCTGCGCCGGTTTCGAAAAGGCCGCCGCCATTCATGAGCGGAACGATGGAAAGCATTTTCGCGCTGGTGCCGAGTTCGATAATCGGGAAAAGATCGGTCAGGTAGTCGCGAAGTACGTTGCCGGTGACGGAAATGGTATCCTTGCCCGCACGGAAACGCTCGAGCGAGAACTTCATGGCATCCACCGGAGCAAGAATGCAGATTTCAAGACCTGCGGTATCATGCTCCTTCAGGTATTCGTTGACCTTGGCGATGATCTGGGCGTCATGCGCGCGGTTGCTGTCGAGCCAGAAGACGGCCGGAGCGCCGGTAGCTTTGGCACGGTTTACGGCAAGCTTGACCCAGTCGCGGATAGGAGCATCCTTGACCTGGCACATTCTGAAGATATCGCCGGTTTCGACCTTCTGCTCCATGAGCACCGCACCTGAGGCATCGACAACGCGAATGACGCCGTCACCGGGGCCAGTGAAGGTCTTGTCGTGAGAACCGTACTCTTCAGCTTTCTGCGCCATCAGACCGACGTTCGGCACGCTTCCGATAGTCGAAGGATCGTAAGCGCCGTTCTTCTGGCAGTCCTCCACCATCGCCTGGTACATGCGCGAATAGCTGCGGTCCGGAATGATTGCCTTGGTGTCGTGCAGCTTGCCGTCAGGACCCCACATTTTGCCGGAATCGCGGATGACGACCGGCATTGAAGCGTCGATAATAATGTCATTCGGCACGTGCAGGTTGGTGATGCCCTTGTCGGAATCCACCATGGCAAGCGCCGGACGGTTCGCATAAACAGCCTGGATATCGGCTTCGATTTCTGCACGTTTGGCTTCCGGCAGGTTCTGGATCTTCGCATAGAGATCGCCGAGGCCGTTGTTGACGTTCACACCGAGCTCGCTGATGACATCGGCATGCTTTTCCATGACATCTTTATAGAAAACTGTTACTGCATGGCCGAACATGATCGGGTCGGAAATCTTCATCATGGTGGCTTTCAGGTGCAGCGAAAGAAGCAGGCCACTCTGTTTCGCATCCTCGATCTGGGCGGCATAAAACTCGCGCAGCGCACGGACGTTCATAACTGCTGTGTCTACCACCTCTCCTTTCTGAAGTCCGATGTTCTCCTTGAGCACCTTCACGCTGCCGGAGGCGTCGACATACTCGATGCGTACCGATGTGGCGTCGCCGACTGTAAGAGACTTTTCGCTGCCGTAGAAGTCGCCTGCCTCCATGTGTGCAACATGCGATCTGGAATCGCTGCTCCATGCACCCATCTTGTGGGGATTTTTCTGCGCGTACTGCTTGACGGAAAGCGGGGCACGACGGTCGGAGTTGCCTTCACGAAGCACCGGGTTGACGGCGCTTCCGAGTACTTTGGCATAGCGTGCCTGAATCTCTTTTTCGGCATCGTTTGCAGGAGCTTCAGGATAGTCCGGCAGGTTATAGCCGTGCTCCTGCAGTTCCCTGATGGCCGCTTTCAGCTGGGGAACGGATGCGCTGATGTTGGGCAGCTTGATGATGTTTGCCTCCGGTGTGAGGGCCAGTTCACCAAGCTCGGCAAGCTGGTCTGAAATTTTCTGCTCTTCGGTCAGGTTGTCAGGAAAATTCGCAATGATCCTTCCGGCAAGCGAAATATCACGGGTCTCCACCTCGACGCCGGTACCTTTCGTGAATGCCTGGATGATCGGAAGCAGCGAATAGGTAGCCAGAGCCGGAGCTTCGTCGATTTTCGTGTAGATGATTTTTGCCATTGTCAAGTATTGTTTTTGTTAGGGTTTATTAAACTATCAATGCATTGAAACGAGAAAAACCGGAACCGGAAGGCAGCAACGAAAAAAAACCGCCCCACTCCGCATGACGAGAACCATACGGGTATATGCTTTATCTTGTCGTATGATACTGAACAGACTGCTTCAGCAACGCACCTGCATCGCGCACAGGCGCAGGTCAGATCCGGAAGACCGGAAATGACCGGATAGTGGAAATGCCTCGAAGGACATCCGGCTGATACTGCTTGAATACCTTTCGATAAGAAAGGCAGAAAACTACAAGCCCGTTTCGATGGAGAGGGTTTGTAGTTAAGTTATGGAAAAAAAGGAAACTGAACGGCTTTGCGCTTATCCCTCGGCGGATGGTTTGACATCGTCGAGGCCGACTTTAGCGGCAAGTTCGCTGTCGTTGAGCACTTCATGCGCAAGCTTGATCATGGGAATGGTCGCTCCCATCGAGCTGTAGCCGCCGTCATGAAACAGGTTCTGCATGGTGACTTTCCTGGAAAGGTCACTGAGCAGGGTCATGGTATACTCGGCACACTCTTCTGCTGATGCGTTGCCGAGAGGTGACATGAGGTCGCTGTACTCGTACATTTTATCGAAACCGGGTATACCGCTGCCGGCTTTGGTGAACGTAGGGCTCTGGGAAATCGTATTGATGCGGATACCGCGTTTGGCAAGTCGCGGTCCGAAACTGCGAACGATGGACTCCAGCAGGGATTTCGCATCGCCCATATCGGAATAGGTCCAGTAATTGCGCTGTGCAGCAATATAGGAAAGCGCCACAATGCTGCCTCCGTCTCTGATAGCGTCGTTTTTGAGGGCATATGCCACGAGACGATGCAGCGAGAGACCGGAAACATCGAGCGTACGCATGAACCACTCGTAATTGAGATCCTCGTACGGAAGCTGCTTGCGGATATTCTGCGACATGCCGATGGAGTGCACGATAAAATCGACGGTACCGAGCTTTTCCTTCAACTCGGCGAAACAGGCATCGACATCCTCGTTTTTTGAAGCGTCGCAAACGATGACCGGCGCATTGCCGCACAATGCTGAAAGTTCATCGATATTGCCGAAACGCAAAGCGGTTGCAACATTGGAAATGGCGATTTCAGCCCCTTCACGGTATGCATGAAGTGCAATCTGCCACCCGATACTGCTCTCATCAAGCGGACCGAAGACAATTCCTTTTTTCCCTTTCAGTAAACCGTAGTGCGATTTATCGGACATGATGCAAGCTGATTCTTTAACAAAGATTGGGATGATGTTCCCGTTGGTTCGATAATTTAAACAATGAAGATACAAGATTCCCGTGAAAACTTAAACAGTTTCCCCTGTAATTTTTGCCTGAATGCGATCTCCCGGGGATGCCGGGATCTCAAATCTTCAGCCTTCTCATGGAACGGAGCTTGTCGAGCACGTTTTTATTGACGCTCAACTCCATCTCTTCTTTTTCAACGGGCACCTCCCTGAAAATAACCCTGAGAATACTCTCCTCGCAGATATGCTTTTCCAGTTCAAGGCTGTAGAGCGCTCTGGGAAGCGTGATGATACGCTGCGCACGATCGACCGTCACGACGATATCGGTACCCATCCGCTCGACCTTCACCTCTTCTGCGTCTTTCAGGAACGGGATCCTTATGCAGAGAATTTCCTGATGATCCTCCGTTACGGCGTTTTTCCGGCTTTCGATCCAGAAGTTTTTTCCGGAATAAAAAATCTTGTCGGGAATCTGCTCTCCGAAGACGAGTTTACTGATCTCGTGCAGGGCATCGGGCCCGATCGGCTCTGTACGCTGCAGATTGCATCGGAATACCGGAGTAGGATAGAAGGAGTTGTCGATCTCCATAAGATACTTGCTGTGCAGATCGCTCCAGAACTCGAAATACTCTCCTACAGTGCGCGAGGTAGGAAGAATTTTGTTGATGACGATGCCGTCGATATTGATTCCGTAAAGATGTACGAAGGTATAGGCCCGCTTTGTTTCAAGAATCGAGAGTTTTTCAGGATTGAGCACCAGTCGGAAGGTAACCTCGGGGCTGAGAATGAACTTGTTGATATCTTCCATCTGCTTGAGCAGCACGTTCACCTCGTTGAAAAAATCCTCGTCAGGTATGGAATTGCCGCTCAGGGGCCGGGCAAGCGAAGACATGCTTTTGTAGAGCTTGAAGAACTGCTTGCCCATATTGCCCCCGATAATGATTTCCGGATAGGCAAGAAGCCTCAGGGTATTGCCGGTCGGAGAGGTATCGAGCACCACTGCGTCCCACTTGCCTGACTGCGCCTCGTCAACCAGGCGGCTGAGTGCGAAAATCTCGTCAAGGCCAGGCTGGGTGGTGAGTTCGGATGCCATGCCGCTGTCGATGCCCTGGTTCTTGTAGGACGAAGAGACGAATTTCTGGAACCCCGACATATTCTTTTTCAGCTCGTAGACCGTATCGACTTCAAGCCCATAAAGATTCTGCTCAATTCTCTGGGGATCGTTGCGGCTGATCTGCGTATTGAAAACATCGGAGAGCGAATGCGCCGGATCGGATGACATGATCAGCACTTTCTTGCCCTGCCGGGCAAGCGCGACAGCCGTAGAAGAAGAGATCGTTGTTTTTCCGGTTCCCCCCTTGCCCGAATAAATGATGACCCTCGGCCGGGACTGGTTATCCGTTAAGTCTCTCGACAACATAGACGATACTCCTCTCTCTTTACGCTCTTGGATAAAATCACGGTTTTTGTAAAACAGTATATTTTTAAAGTTACCATTTTTCCCGGTTCAGAGAAAACGAATCTTTTTATGAAGCGCCCTGTCGAGTTGCTGCATGTAGGTATCGTGCGAAATACCGACAGCTCCGAGCTTCTTCAGGTGAGGATTCATGATCTGGGCATCGAGAAGAAGATACCCCTTTTTGCGCAGATGCGCCACCAGTCTGTCGAAAGCCACCTGAGAGGCGTATGAGCGGCGATAGAACATCGACTCACCGAAAAAAGCCCCACCAACGGCAAGGCCGTACAATCCGCCGGCAAGCTCGTCGCCGTACCAGCTCTCGACGCTGTGCGCGATGCCGAGCCGATGCAGCTTCACGTATGTTGCTATTATCTCTTCGGAAATCCACGTCTGGGCTTCGCTCCTGCGCGGTGCAGCACAGGAACGGATAACCCCTTCAAAATCGGTGTCGAACCGTACCTGATAGTCGCGACGGCGGAGAATGCGACGCACATCGCGTGAAGGAGTGTAGCTCTCAAGCGGAACAACCGCCCGTTCATGCGGACAACACCAGTAAAGCAGGCCGTCCGAAGGGTCATTCATGGGAAAATATCCTTCACGGTAGGCTCTGAGCAGTTCCCCGATATCGATCATGCCGCAGTCGATGAAAATGGCATTGGCTAACGGAACCTCAGCAGTACCTCATCAAGTGTCCTCTTGGGTACACGGTGCACTCCGTGGCTGTCGCGATAGTAACGGACATCGGCGCCGGCATCCATCTGTTCGATCACCACATTCTCTGCAGGCATGCCGAGAGCGAGGACCAGTTCGATGGAAAACCTGTCGGGGATGCAAAGCAGAGAGCGAAGGCGCTCGCGCTCGACGGACGCCACGATGCAGCCGCCGAAACCGATGGCCGAGGCTCCTAAAAGAATGGTCTGAGCGGCTATACCGCTGTCGCAGGCTGCTCCGGCAGGACTGATCGACGAATCGCAGAGCATGACGATATAAGCGGCGGGGCGCTCGGAAACGGAAGGACCCGGCCAGTCCGGAAGATATCCAGCCCAGGAAAGGCAGCTGAAAACCGCTGCGCACTCCTCGGAATCCGAAACGGCGACATATTTCAGCGGCTGGAGATTTTTTGCCGACGGCGTGTAGCAGGCAAGCTCCACAAGACCTTCAAGCCGGCTCGCGTCCAGGCAGCAGGAGGAATCAAAACGCCGGTAGCTCCGGCTGCGCAGAACAATATCCCTGAAATTCATTTCTCCCCCTGTTCAGAACGTCGCTTTCCATGAGGCCGCAGTATATCGGGGCAGCGATTCCCAATCTCCGCTGCCGATCCACTCGGCAATATAATCAACCGTATGGGAGTAGCACAGGGGTTCCCGTCCGGGAAGCTGCAGCCAGTCCCTGAGAATGGCATGATCAAGCTGATGCATAGCCATGCCATAGCCGAGAGCTTCCATGGCAAGCGCGTTCGACTCCTGCTCTATCTGGCCGTCCAGAGGCCTGAGCAGCAGCTTCTTGCCAAGGTGCAGCGCCTCTCCGGGCAGTTCGAAACCTGCATTGCAGACCACGCCGTCAGACTCCATCAGATCGCTGAGAAATCCCTCCCTCGAATAACCCCGGTAGTGCAGATGCCCGTTGTCGGCATTTTCCTTAACCTTGCCATAAATAAAGAAATCATGGCTGCTGAACGGCTGCACGAAAGCTGCGACGTCCTCAACCTCCTCGAAAGGAAGGTAGACCAGAATCTTCCCCTGGATGGTTTCTGCGGCCTGCCGGGTATAAAGCGACTGCGGAATGACCGGCGGAAAGATGGGCTGATTGAAGTGACTCCAGTGCAGGCCGGCGTTATAACGGGCCGGAGCGAAGTTCAGAAGCGTATATTTTTCGAATATGCTGCCTCTGGCAACAGGGATATCGTAACGAAACGCATACTGGTGACCGAAACCCATGCTCGGAATGTTCCTGATCCTTGCCGCCATCGAGGTGATCGGCTCGAAATCGGTAATGATGAGATCGATACCCGATGTATCGAGCATGAAGACATCGCTCATAAGCCGCATCAGATCAAGCTGGAACATGGTTTCGATATAGTTCATCCTGCCCTTGTATGTTACAAGAGTAAGTCCCTTCATAACCCTGTACGGAGCGAAAACCTCGATCTCTTTCAGCTCCTCTTCTTTCCTGCCGCTGATGATCACCTCAAGTTCATGGCCGTCCTCCTTGAGTTTTCTGACCAGCTCCCTGCTGCGGCTGATATGGCCGTTCCCTGTCCCCTGGACACCGAAAAGGATTTTCATGCTGCCAAAAACGTTTATCTCTTCAGACTCTTAACCTGTATTTCTGCAGTTTTAACCGACGATTTTCAGATTTGCGTACTGCACCATCAGCGTTTTATCCCCTGCTGAACGGAATCTGATTTTGACCTTCTGCGCCGTACCGGTTCCATGGACTTCAAGCACCGTGCCGGGGCCGAAGAGAACGTGCTGCACCATCGTGCCGGGACTTATTCCTTTCGTCCGTGAACGGCTCTCCGTTTTCGACGCCGCTGCGGAGCCGGCTTGCGGCTGCAATCTCGCGGGAACCGGTCCGCCGGAATTCATCGGCTTCTGGCCGGCACTTCGTCCCCCGGGCAACTCTCCCGCCTCGGTATGGAGAATCGACGGATCGATCTCGGCGATGAACATCGAACGCAGGCACTGCTGCGGCTGACCGTACAGGTACCTCGAACGGGCCCAGGAGAGGAATATATTTTCCTGCGCCCTGGTCATTGCCACGTAAAACAGGCGGCGCTCTTCCTCCAGTTCGTCCTGCTCGTAGGTATTGAGCGGAAAAAGGCGTTCCTCCATGCCGGTAACGAAGACGACCGGAAACTCCAGCCCTTTGGAGGCATGCACGGTCATGAGCGAAACATAGTTGTCGGACTCCCTGGTTTCGTCATAATCGGACGCCAGCGAAATATTTTCAAGAAAATCGCCGAGCGAACTCGCGTCGGGATTATGGTCCGAGAAATCCCTCGCCATCGAGAGAAGCTCCTGCAGGTTCTCGTAACGGGCAAGCGATTCGGCGGTATTCTCGGCCTGCAGCAGCGAAGGAATTGCCGTGAGGGTGTACATTTCGTCAAGCACATCATAGACGCTGCCATACTCCGCGAGCTGCCTGAGCTGTTCGATAACGCCGGTAAAACCCTGCAGCGCGTTGACGAGCCGCTGCTGAAAATCCCCATCGGCTGCACTGGAGATGGCCTCGTAGAGAGAAACATCACGCTCCCGGGCGTATTCCTTCAGCCTGGCAATGCTCACCTCGCCTATCTTGCGGGGGGGGAAATTGATGATTCTCAGAAGCGACTCATTGTCGCGATCGTTGAGGATGAATCGCAGATAGGCAACGGCGTCCTTGATTTCCTTTCGCTTGTAAAAGGAGACGCTGCCGAAAATACGGTAGGGAATACGGTTCTGGCGCATCACGTCTTCAAGTACCCGCGACTGGGCGTTCGTGCGGTAGAATACTGCGAAGCTCCGGAAATCACAGTCTTTCCTCATGCGCATGGTGCGGATATGCTCAACAACCTTTTCCGCTTCGTGCCTCTCGTTCCATGCTTCGATAAGTGTGACCGGGTCGCCGGCGCTGCGATGCGAAACCAGCTCCTTTTTGATCTGGCGCCGGTTGTTGCGAATGATGCTGTTGGCTGCCTTAAGGATGGTGCCGGTACTCCGGTAGTTCTCCACAAGCTTGAAAATCTGCGACTCCTGATAGTCGTCCTGAAAATTGAGGATGTTCGAAATATCGGCGCCTCGCCATGAATAGATCGACTGGGCGTCATCGCCCACGACAAAAATATTGCGATGCCTCGCGCCGAGCATCTTTGCAGCCAGGTACTGCGCCCTGTTGGTATCCTGGTACTCGTCGATCATGATATATCGGAAGGTCTCCTGCAACTGCCCGAGCACGTCCTCATGTGCCCTGAACAACTCGAGCGGTTTGATGAGGAGGTCGTCGAAATCAAGCGCATTGTTCTCGCGCAGCTTCCGTGTATAGAGTTCGTAGATCTGTGCCGCTTTCTGCTGGTTGTAGTCGCCGGGCCGGGACTGAAACTCCGAAGGCAGGATAAAACTGTTTTTGGCCTTGCTGATGATCGACTGCACGGCATTGACCGGCAGGGAATCCTGGGATATGCCCAGATCGCTCATGGACTGCCGGATCAGACTTTTACTGTCGTCGGAATCGAAAATCGAAAAGTTCCTGTCGTAACCGATGAGATGAATATAGCTGCGCAGCAGCCTGGCGAAGACCGAATGAAAGGTGCCGATCCAGAGCCCCGATGCGCTTCCGCCCTGCAGAAGACCGTCAATGCGATTACGCATCTCCCCTGCCGCCTTGTTGGTAAAGGTAAGGGCAAGGATATTGAAGGGAGCCACCCCGTTATTTCGGATAAGGTGGGCTATACGATAGGTGATAACCCTTGTTTTTCCCGATCCGGCACCGGCAAGCACCATAACCGGCCCTTCGGTCGCCCTCACCGCACTGCGCTGAACATCGTTGAGATCGCTTAAAATATCTGTCAAAACACAAGAATACCATTAAACGGTTGATCGCAGCAAAGAGGTATGTATGATGCTCTTGCAGCGAAGAAAGTTCCTGTTGAATTTCGTATAAGTTTGCCCGAATTACAAACCACCCTCCCGAAAAAACACAATAGCCTTTGATCTCCGGCAATGCGGATAACTCTTTTTGTTTACCTTTCAGAAAAAAAACCGCGCTACCGATGAACAGTGCCGCACTCGATCTCTATGTTTTTTTCAGTCCATGGCTTTTCGGCGCAATAAGCCGCCTGGGCGCCTCACGAGGCAGGCTGCGCGATTTTCTTTCCGTACGGAAAAACCTGTTCGAGGATCTCGAAGAAAACCTGTCCTCCCTGCCCGGCCAGACAACAGGTTCCTACAGACTCTGGATACATGCGGCATCGGTCGGTGAATTCGAGCAGGCACGTCCGGTCATTGCCGCACTGCAGGCAAAACACCCGGATATCGCACTGTTCGTTTCGTTCTTCTCCGATTCCGGCTATCATGCCCGAAAGGACTTTCCCGGCGCTTCGGCCGTTTTCTATCTTCCCGTGGATACACCAGCCAATGCAAAAAGACTCGTTTCGCTCGTCAGGCCCGATATGCTGATGCTCATGCGTTACGACTTCTGGCCGAACCACCTTCTCGAAACGAAAAAAGCCGGAGCCAGACTGGTTCTCGCAGCAGCGGTGCTCCGTAAACGGTCGCACTATTTCCGCCCCGTCCTCAAAAGCTTCTACGGAAGCCTCTTCAGACTGTTCGACCGCATCTATACCGTTTCGGCAGATGACACGCGGGCATTCAGGGAGAGTTTCGGCTGTATGCATGCAGAAACCGCCGGGGATCCGCGGTTCGATCAGGTGCTGCAGCGCAGCATGAACGTCGCGAAAGTCTCGCATCTGCAACCCTTCTATGAAAACAGCTCCGTGCTTGTTGCCGGAAGCGTTTGGGATCGCGACGAAGCCATCCTTCTGCCTGCATGGCAAAAGCTTGAAAAAAGACCCCTCCTGATTCTCGTACCCCATAAAGTCGATCATGAAAACATGGATAGGCTCTGCCGTGGGCTCACAGAAAGGAAAATCGCATTCAGAAAGGTATCGGCTCTCGACCGGTCGTTCGATCCGGAACAGGAAGCGCTGGTGATCGACCAGACAGGCTACCTGGCAGAACTCTACTCGCTTGCTTCGATTGCCTATGTGGGAGGAGGGTTCGGTGTCAACGTCCATAACACCCTCGAGCCCGCAGTCTATGGTATCCCTGTACTGTTCGGCCCGCGCCACCGAAACTCTCCTGAAGCTGTCGATCTTGCCGCTACCGGCGGGGCAACCGTCGTCAGCGACGAAACAACGCTCCATAAAGCGCTCTGTCATCTCTTCGGCAGCCGGCAGGAACGTATGCGCGCCGGAACGGCTGCAGGCATGTTCGTCCGTGAACGTTCCGGGGCAACGGATTGCATAACGGAATACATAGAAACGGATTGCCAGTCCAAAAAAAAAACTGTACCGGGCAGATGCTGATCGAATCATTGAAATTCCCGCCATCGATTTCGTTGCCATTATGCTCTTTCCGGCTCCATTCATTCAGTCAGCAGTCGGTTTTTCATGCGATTACTCCATAAATTATGCTATCTTCCCAACCGCTGCAGGCTGTTTCACTCCGCTCCGCGTCGAACCAGAGAAATCCTCGCCCGGTGAGGCTCGCATAAATATTTTCAATACCTCTGACACCCTATGACATTCAGCTCTCTCACTATAATCGACCCGATTCTCAAGGCTCTTGGAGAAGAAGGATACTCCTCGCCGACACCTATCCAGTCAAAAGCAATTCCGATCATCCTCGAAGGATTCGATCTTCTCGGCTACGCGCAGACCGGCACAGGAAAAACCGCGGCATTCGCCATTCCAATCCTGCAACTGCTCTCGAAAGAAAAACCGAATGAAAGGAAAAGAAAAATACGCACTCTTGTCGTAACACCGACAAGGGAACTGGCCATCCAGATCGGCGAAAGCTTCGATGCATACGGACGGCATACGGGCTTGCGAAACTCGGTTATTTTCGGAGGAGTAAGCCAGAACCCGCAAACCTCGGCACTGCAGAGAGGAACGGATATTCTCGTCGCAACGCCTGGCCGCCTGCTCGACCTTATGAATCAGGAGCATCTGCACCTTTGCGACATCGAGATATTCGTGCTTGACGAAGCCGACCGCATGCTCGACATGGGATTCATCCACGATATCAGAAAGATTCTCGACGCTCTGCCAAAGAAAAAACAGTCTCTCTTCTTTTCGGCAACGATGCCTCCGGAGATCGTAAGGCTTGCGGCCTCAATCCTGCACCGGCCTGTAACCGTCTCCGTCACGCCGGTATCCTCGACTGCCGAAACCATCAGACAGGAGATGTACTTTGTCGACAAAGGCAACAAGAACAGCCTCCTGCTTCATATCCTGCGCGAACCGAAAATCAGAAACACCCTCGTCTTCACACGCACGAAGCATGGCGCGGACGAGGTGGTTAAATTCCTGCAGAAACATGATATCACCGCAGCAGCCATCCACGGGAATAAATCGCAGAACGCGCGCCAGCGCGCTCTTGGCGGATTCAAGGATCAGTCCATGCGGGTGCTGGTGGCCACCGATATTGCTGCCCGGGGCATCGATGTGGACGAACTGGAGTATGTCATCAACTTCGACATCCCCAATATCGCGGAAACCTACGTGCATCGGATCGGAAGAACCGGCAGGGCCGGAGCGAAAGGCACGGCGATATCGTTCTGCGACCAGGAAGAAAAGGAGTATCTGCGCGACATCGAAAAACTTATCGCATTGAAAATCCCGGTAATCGACGGGCATCCGTTTCCATATTCCGATCAGGAAACAGAAAAAACCAAACCACAGACAACTCGTGCCGCCGGCCATCCCAATCCCAAACCGGCAGCAGGCAGGAAAGGCCCCCAATGGAGAAAAACGACCCGGAAAATGAACTGAAAGGAAAGACTCCGGCAATAATCAATTTGCCGGGTCCTCCGCTTCTTCCATTGCTGCAATTTTCTTCATTGCCGTGGCATCGCCAAGCTTCGCCGCTTTCCTGAAATCGTCCATCGCTCCGTCAGCATCACCTGACTGCTCTCTGGCAAGCGCCCTCTCCCGATAGGTCTCGGCTGCCTTGCGATCAAACCTGATGGCTTTCGAATAATCCTCAATGGCGCCCTGAAAATCCTTCAGGTCGTATTTCACATATCCCCGATGCTTGTAGGGAAGCGCAAACTTCGGTTCGAGAATAATTGCTGCAGAAAAATCCTCGATTGCCCCGTCGTAGTTTCCCTGTATGTATTTCAGCAACCCACTGTTATCGAATGCAAAAGCGTATCCAGGCACAAGATCTTCGATGAATACGCGACGCGAACGATCCTCTGCTGAAAGATACCCGGCATCTCTATCGACATCCTTCTGATCCTTCCTGAAGCAGTCCGCGGCAAGCTGCGGCTCAAGATCGATTACTTTCATAAAATCAGCTATCGCTCCCGGCCTGTCTCCGGCGTCAAGTTTTGCCAGACCCCGGCTATGATAAGCCCGGGCATTCTTCCCTTCATGCTCGATGACGCTCGTAAAATCGGCTATGGCGCCAGCATAGTCACGCCGTTCGTGCCTGGCTTTCCCGGAAAGCAAAGAAACCTCGTTTCCCGTGTCGGCATATGCGGAGGCGGCGGAAACAACCGAGACAGATAACGCGACAAAAAAAAGCTTTGAAATAGTATTCATCGTCAGAATAATCAGATGTGGCGGCTGAACGCTGCTCGTTGAGTTTTCGATAGATCCCCCGAAATTAAAACAGATCCGCCCGGCCCTGGCTACTGCTTACTCTATTTATCAATTGCTATTGGAATTCACAACCAATACTTTTATCCTTTTTACAAGGGAGGCCCCGTTTCTTCTTTTCCCGTCTGTATTACCCGGTACTGTTCAATGGATATTCCGGCATCGTTATAAAACCGGATGCTCACAGACAGGAAAGCTATTCGACAAGGCTCAAGCACCAGATCGGACAGGAGAGCGGCGAAAAACAGATTCTCACCATGTCAGACAACACAACAGATCGATTTTTCGGGTATCTGAATTGGCTTTTCAATCCATTCCACGGGTTGAAGACAACGGAAGTCTATGATCTGATAGGCACATCTTCTCTTACCGAGCACGCGCTGTATCTGAATCTCGGCTACTGGCGGGATGCGGATACCATCGATAAAGCCAGTGAAGAGCTTGCGCTGCTGGTGGCGAAAAGAGGCGGCATGGGTCCGGGCGATACCGTACTGGATTGCGGGTACGGTTTCGGCGATCAGGACATCCTCTGGGCCAGGAACATGAAACCCGACAGGATCATCGGGTTGAACATCACAAAATCCCAGGTCGAGCGAGCCCGGCGGAACGTTGCCGACGCTGGACTCGGAAAATCAATCGATTTAAGGGAAGGCTCGGCGACAGAGATGCCAATTGAAAATGAATCCGTTGATCTGGTGGTTTCGGTGGAAAGCGCTTTCCACTACAGGACCCGTGAGGATTTTTTCAGGGAAGCGTTCCGCGTTCTGCGACAGGGCGGAAGACTTGTGACCGCGGACATTCTGCCCATGGAAAACTCCGACAACCTTTTCAGGCGAATGGAGCAATGGCTTTCATGGAACCTTGTGGCAGGAAAATTCAATATTCCGCAGGACAACTGCTACCTGATCCCTTCCTGCCATAACAAGCTCGCCAAAGCCGGATTTGTCCACATCGATATCCGTTCGATACGCGACGACGTCTATAAACCGCTCCATGAATATCTGTCAGATAACCGGGCATTTATCGGCAAGATGCATCCACTTGCAAAGATTATGGCGGAATTGACCCTCAATCGCTCTGCAGAGAGCGTCTACTGCGGCCTTGACTATATTCTCTCTTATTCCGAAAAGCCATAGCTTGATGTGCATCCGGGTATATGCTTCCACATCGGCACGACATGCAACCATCCCCCCTGTAAACGGATCAGCCCGCCTCCGGTAAGCTTCTGCTCGCGATCTTCACCGATTTCATCAGCCCGGAACTGCAGATAAAGCATAAAAAAGCCCGCGAATCTTGCCGCAGGCTTCCATGGTGTGATATGGTGGGCGATAGAAGATTCGAACTTCTGACCGCTACCGTGGAAAGGCAGAGCGGCCTGATATATGTTATTATATTTATATCACTTATGGAGACACCAAGAACTTTTTCGTCGCATATGCGTCGCGGTTTTGAGATCAAAATCCATGAACAAAGCGTAACAACGATGACATGTTCCGCTTTCTATGGCTGATTGCCCTGCCATGTATCCGGAGCAATCCAGCTTTCTTCATGGCTCCCTTTTTCGATCAAGGCTTTGACAATTGGGGATAGAAATAGTTCCAACTGCTGCACGGCCTGATTGAAGTCCTCAGACAGAAATTCAAGTCCGATACGCTTCCTGAAAGCAGTCCATTGCACCTGCTTTTCTTCGATAAACTTTCGGGAAAAATCTCCTGAGGTTCAACAAGTATTGTCCCCCGTTGCTCAAACGTCTGCCTGATGGCTTCGGCAAGCCTGCCGCCTTCAAAGTTGTACTGGCGTGACAGCATCCAGATATCATAGAAGTCTTTCAGCCTGCTGTTGAGTATCCCAAGCCTGGCCATCACCTCAAACTTTTCGGCAATCATGCTTTCCCTGCTGTAAGCAGTACATCTCCGCCGGAGGAAAGTTCAGCAATGATGGTAACGATTCCTGTACAGGCTCCGGGAAGACCTTGTCTCCAAATCCAATATCAAGCTGGATGGTCAGACGGGCTGCATCGAGATGGCCGCGAAATCTTGCACGCACCCCCTCATAGTCCGCATCTTCGGTTATCGGCTCGATAGTGATTGAATCCGGATCGAAAATGATCCCATCTTCCTGCTCTCTTCGACGGCCAAACCCTGATTGATAATGGTCGTGATATTCTCCGGGGCGTTTGCGGTTTTTCCCGGCATATCGATATCCATGGCAGGTCTTGCCAGGGGAGCTTGCCAGACGCGAAGCAGTAATGCGCCCTTGAGAATGAAGCGATCTGCGAATGAGGAAACCGACAGACAATAGAGAAAGCGCTCCATGGAATAGTATTGCAACAGCTCCTGAAAAGGTCTCTTATCCTGTCTTGCCTTGTTCAAGAGCCGTTGCCTGACCGAAGCTCCGATATTTCTGATCACTTTTCCACTCACAGCGTTGCCTCCAGATAGGGTTTCATAACGGAGACAACACGGCACGCTTCTGCATACTGCATCAGTGCATGAAGGTTCTTGGGCTTTCGCTGTCGATACAGTTTGAGCGCTTCGAGCACAATATCCATCCCGATCCTGTTACGGAATTTGAAGCAATCGACAAGCGTCTTTTCCGGACTGTAGATCTTCACCGGGACACCATCGAGCTGATGTGTTTCAATGCCGAGCTTGAAGCAAGAGGGTGAAAACCGGAATATCGTTACCGGTGGATACTCGATTCTTGGTTGTTCGGCACCCTTTTCAAGCGCAAGAGATACGCAGTGTGGAACCTGGGTGGTCATTTCGTGAAAGGACAGTGCCGAGACCAGACAAAGCACTCCATTCGGAACCCTCAGGGCAACGGTGACAAGATCAGGATATTCGAGCGGCTTCCGGCCTTTGAGCTGGTAAAGCCCGCGTGACAGCTCTTCAAGCTCACCGCTGTCACGAAGACTGTACAGCGTCCGGGGATGAATACCAAGGCTGATCGCTTCCCGGGTACGGAACAGACCCCCGCGAGCAAGAATGAGCGCTTTGGCTTTATCTGCTGCTGTACTGTGTTGTGACATCTTTCATCCGGATAGTAATATCTGACACTATTAATAAGTATAGGTATATTTATCCGTAACAGCAATAAACCATTTCACTCTCTGTCCTCAAGCTTTCCGTGATGTTTGAGCTGTTCTCTGCACCTTGCCTGAACCGCCTGAAAGGCATGGTATGGCATGGTATTCTTATGGCGAAACCGTATCGTTATCAGTGAGGCCAAGACCTCCCGTCACAGCACATTGAACCATAACCTTGAGCACTGATGCTTTTCAGAGTCATGTCCGACATCCACAACGAGTTCTGTCGAGAAGAGAATGGCTTGGACTATCGCATTCCGGAACTTGCAGAGGACAAGGGATCTATCCTCGTCCTTGCTGGAGACATCGGCCTCCTCAGTAAAAAGCAGACATGGTTTGGCTTTCTTTCGCAGTGCTCAGAGCAGTTCAAAAACGTTTTCATTGTTGAGGGCAATCATGAATGGTATCACGGCAACATTGAGAAGCACTCATGGCAGAACGCCGTCGCCGAGTACGGATTTTACAACGTCCATACCGGTCATCTCATTCTTGAAGAGGAAAAGATTGCCGTCATCGGCACCACGCTCTGGACGGACTTTTTTGGTGGCAACCCCATCGCCATGTTCGATGTCAGTCAGGGACTGCAGGACTATCGCCTGATAAAGGTCGGAGCCGATTATCGCCGTTTACAGCCGGAATACATTCTCGCCCTCCACCACAAACAGAAAAAAAGGCTTTTTGAAAACACCGATCGCTATGCGGATCTCGGGTACACCGTTATCGTGGCAACGCACCACCACCCCTCGCTGCAGGGAATAGTTCCTTTCTATAGCAACAACCCCCTTAATGCGGCGTTTGTATCGGATCTTGACAAAGAGGTGCTCTCCCATAAAATAGACTACTGGATCTGCGGTCACTGCCATAACGCCATGGAATATTCCATCGGCGAAACCAGAGTGATCTGCAACCCCAAAGGCTACGCTCACGAAAACGACAACGGGTTCGATCCGCTCAAAACACTGTGCGTACCGTAAACAACAATGCGTTCATCAGTCCAATGTTTCTTGGTGTATCGAGATCGGACGTTTTGCTCCATATCTTCCCTACTTGCAGGACTTGCCCGCCATAAAGCCCGATAAAAAAGAATAAGCTTCTATGAGCAGTAACCACAAAAACGCAATAACACGTATGCGCAACTTGATTTTGGACAAAGAAGCGACAAAAGATGTAACTGTTTTTAATATTAAGCCATTCCCAGAGTTCAACATCCTCACGTCGCATATGCGTCGCAAAATTGACATCAATCATGTCTTGCTCGACCTGGGATATCTGTTGCCATGGGGCGTGGGTACGCCACTGGGTGATATAATCAAGAGGGATCATAGATCTGGACTAACCTTTTCGTTCGGCAGAAGCCGCCAGCGGGTGATTTGACGGACACCGTAATGTGGCCGTGATGGGGCAAGAAGAGCCGGAACCGGTTTTCGTTCCGCAACATATGATGCTAATCCTTCTGCCAATCCTGACTCCCCTATCATTTCAAGCAAATAGCCCAAACGTTGGGCCCAGGTAATCGGCGACAATCCGGCTATGGCAACCAGCTCCGCAGCATTGAGGGATTCAGCCAACTCGGCAAGGACGGTGACGGCATTGTCAAGCCCACCCGCATGATGGGGATAACCGATAACATCAAAAGCGGTCACCTCTGGTGTTGAGACTTTCAAATACCCGCGAGGAGTTTTGAAATCGCGGGCTGGCATTGTTGATGCATTGCTGCGCTGAATAAAGTCAACCCTGACCTGGCCACAGACAATCCCGGGACGAATATGCTCGACAATAACCTGAAAGGCTTGAGGACGCTGATGGGCGGCACCGTAATACTCTCCAGCTGAAAGTATGCCCGCATAATAGGGTTCTTTCAGGTACGCCATCAATGATGGAATGAACTGGCTGGCTGGTAAACATGCAATCTTACGGTATTCCGGTGGGACAACCACATAAAATCCCCGATACGGCATAGCAACGATACCTTTATACCGCAGACGGCGCAATGCGTCACGGGTAGCAACAGTACTCAATCCAAGTGCTGATGAAACGTCAACCCCGATAAAACAGAAAGAGCCTTTCGCCTGTAGCTCGTCTATGTATTGTGACACCTTCATATTGATATGAACATATTTCATTCGAGAAAAACAACACAAGGCGCTGTTTTTCCAAAATGATCCATAGCTACATCATCAATGGGAGCAATATGCACCAACGCCAAGACGATAGGACTGTCAACTCTCCTTACTGTCGAACATTTTCTCCAGCTTCATTTGCCACTTGGCCTCTGGCCTTCAATCGTGCTATCGTTATAAACAAGGTCTGCTCAGATCAGGCAATGGAGGCTAACCCCTTCTTTTTCACGAGGGAGAGAAGTTTGAGCGTGGTTCCGGCAGGTTTCTTTTGCCCCCGCTCCCACTGGCTGACCGACTCCTTGCTGACATTCAGATAGAGAGCAAAAACAGTCTGACTCACTGCCTCATGCTCAGGTATGGCCTTTATTTCTTCTGCACTTAACTCCTGAACCGAAGTCAGACAGGATTCGTCGAACTCAAGCATCGTCTTTTTATCGATGCCGCCAGAGGCGTACATGTCTGACATGGTCTCATGGATAGCCGCCAGAGCGTCGCTTTTATATGGCCTGGTCTTTTTCATGGTATGATACCGTTTGAAATACCCCGTTTTTGATGAATTTAGCGAGTTCTTCGTCAGAATACTTGAGAATGATTTTCGCAGACTTCTTGTACTCTCGAACCTCATAATCTTCGATGTTCGCCCGACCTTTCCTCGAAAATCCATAAACGCTGAGGGCTTCGAGGAAAGCTTTCAGGCGTGCGATCTCTTGTTCCAGCTCTTGCAGACGAAATTCATTTGAGAGCGTGGATTGCGACTCATCGGTGGGATTTTCATCTCTTGCCAGCCCGTATATGACGAAACAGTCTGGAGTATTTTTTCACAAACTGTTTATCATGGCAACAATTTTCTCGCAAAGTCGATAAACTCCTGCCTTGCCTCCTCAAACGCTACCCGATCTCCATAGACCAGATCAGTAACAAACCTGTCATATTCTGGTGAAAGACTCTGCTCCTTGTCAAGGTATTCCAGCGATTTGAGCATTTCCGAGACAGGATTCAGCCGAAATTCCGGAAATTGCCTGCCAAATCTTTCGGCATCGGCTTGTACCATCACTTCAAATACCTTACCGGCAAGACCGGATATCAGATCAGGTAACTGACGATTGATCACTGTCACATCATAAACATGACGAATCAATCGTTCATCATACTCCTTGCTGACTTTCCCGGAAAGCGCCTCTGCGGTTCTCCTGAGATAAAAAAGCACTTTTTCTCCAATGGATTCCTGCAAGCCAAGACAGTTGACTCTGAATCCCTGGTTCACCGGATCGACAAGCAACTTGAGAATACTTTGTACCGGCAACGTTTGCATGGGCAACAACAGAGGCCTTGCACTCAATTCGAGCTTGATTTCAGAACGAAGACTGGCAACGGCCCCAAAGCGGCTCTCGTAAAGAATATTCAGAGCGATATAACTGTTCTCATCCCGGGCAGGCACTTGATCTTGAGGGACAACAAAACCTTCAGCAGCAAGAACGGCAATGAGATGCTTTTTGAAACGACTGAGCATCCGGCTTTTCTGGCTTCGGGATAAACCAGTCGGAAGAACAACCTTGAAATCAATATCTTCCGACATTCTTCCGATCAATCCGTGCGCTTTGGACAGGCATGTCCCTCCGCAAAAGATCAACTGTATCCCCTCGGCATCGATGTCTGTAAGCCTCTGGAGCACCTCGGTAACGAAAACATCTTTCTCCAAAGCAGCTGCCGGAAGAGGAGTCAGGCCCTCACCAGTGACATCGAGAATCAGTTGACGCTCATCTGTTGTAATCGTTCTTATACCTCACCTTGCGATTACCCACCATCAACTCGCGGCTGATTCGACGCCGACCGGTATCGAAAACAGCCTGTACGGGTATCTGGGTACTCTGACCAGACGCATAGTCTCGTTGTGCTTTTCCGGGCTTTGCCTCGATCCGCAAACGCATGAACGCTTCTTCAGCAAGAACCTCAAGAGGTTCCCGAGGAACTGGTTGACCACTTATCGAGCTGATTCTGGCTTTAGCAAAAATACCGTATCCAAGACGAACAAGCCGACCTTCCGCAACAAAATCTGTCAACAATCGACTGATCTGGCTTTGACTGCCCATATGCGTAAAATCCGAACGCAGAATGATCTCGCCCCGCCTCATCGTTATGGAGCGCTTCATCCGTTCTCTGATGTTCAATCGGGACTTCATGATACAGTAACGTTCAATTCAACAATTCACTTCTACAATTTCAATCATCAATATCAAAAGATAAAACATTTTATCACCCCAAAAAATGCCCACAGAGCAATCTTCCCATCATGGCCTGATATCGTAGCAACCCGAAACAATACAGCACACCACCCCCTTTAGCTCTTCACCTGACCGCTTGCTTACCCAGAGACCAACAGGCTTAAGCCACTCGCTTTCCCGGTAATGCTTCAGCAGCTCATGCGGAATACCATGGGCAGCAAGCAGGACGGCCAACACTACGGTGCCTGACCGAAGCCCTGCAAGTAGCCAAAGTATTTTTGACGCTCTATTGGTAGTCATGCTACCGGCATGAGGATATTTTTAATACCCCACAAACGACTTTTACCAAGGGAATACAAGTAAAGGAAGGGCGTCGATTGACCGAAAGACCAGCACTCTCTTTGTAGAGGTAGCGCTTTTTCAGAAATCTTAAATCATAAGCAGCATTATTATTGAAGGTTATGGTCAACCTTCGACAAGATTCATCATTTTGCATAACAATGGTGTAACAAAAATGCTTGAAAAAGCACAAAAATCTACAGAAGTGGCGTATTTAAGCAGAAAGAAGAGAAAAAAGAAAAGCCCTGTAAGTTGTTTACTTACAGGGCTTTAAGAAGTGTGTGGGCGATAGAAGATTCGAACTTCTGACCTCTACAGTGTCAATGTAGCGCTCTAACCAACTGAGCTAATCGCCCATCGTGAAGGGCAGTAAATATACGATTCCGGCTGAAAAAAGCAAACCTCTTCACGATAGTTTGCCTGTTCAGGCGATTTTTTTCTTTTTGCCGTCGCCGGAGTAGTATTCAGGCGCTGCTTTGTTTTCGATGGTGTCCGACGTGATGAGGCATTTCTGTATGCCTTTCATGGAGGGCAGCTCGAACATGATGTCGATCATGACGTTTTCGAGCACGGAACGCAGCGCGCGCGCACCTGTTCCGCGTTCAATGGCAATTTCAACAACTTTGTCGAGCGCGTCTTCGGCGAACTCGAGTTCAACGCCGTCCATTTCGAAGAGCTTTTTGTACTGCTTGACGAGCGCGTTCTTCGGTTCCACGAGAATGTTCCGCAGTGCTTTTTCGTCAAGAGGGTCAAGCGTGGAGATGACCGGCAGCCGGCCTATAAACTCGGGAATAAGACCGTATTCGTGCAGGTCATCCTGCGTTACGAAGCGAAGGATTTCGGGATCGTAACCGGTCTGTTTATGTTTTACCTTCGAACCGAAGCCCATCGATGATTTCGATACCCTTTTGGCTATGAGCTTGTCGAGTCCTTCGAAAGCGCCGCCGCAGATGAAGAGAATGTTCCTGGTGTTGATGTTGATGAGCTGCTGCTCGGGATGTTTGCGTCCGCCTTTGGGAGGAACGCCGACTACCGATCCTTCAAGTATTTTAAGCAGTGCCTGCTGTACGCCTTCACCGGAAACATCGCGGGTGATGGAGACGTTGGCGGATTTACGGGCGATCTTGTCGATTTCATCGACGTAGATGATACCCCGCTCTGCCCGTTCAAGGTTGAAATCGGATGCATGGAGCAGTCGGGCAAGGATGGTTTCGACATCGTCGCCAACGTAGCCGGCTTCGGTCAGCGAGGTTGCGTCGGCGATGGTGAAGGGCACTTCGAGCATATTCGCAAGCGTCTGCGCAAGCAGGGTTTTGCCTGTTCCGGTGGGCCCGATGAGCAGAATGTTGCTTTTTTCGATCACCACCTCGTCGTCTTCATGCGACCACTCCTGTGAATCGATCCGCTTGTAATGATTGTAAACCGCAACTGAAAGTGATTTCTTGGCGATATCCTGCCCGACCACATACTGGTCGAGGGACTCCATGATTGCCCTGGGACTGACGAGTCTTGGCTGAAACGGCTTCTCGGCCTGCCGGTCTGCAGGCTTGATTGCGCTGATCTCCTTACGAAGAATCTCGAATGATGTTTTGATGCAGCGGTCGCATATGAACGCTCCCGGGCCGGCAACCATGCTGTTCACTTCAAGGGAGCTGCGGCCGCAGAATGAGCAGTAGACCGGTTCGTTGCCATTCCCGCTTCCGGTACGCCTTCTTCCTTTTTCAGGTTCTTTTATTCTGGTCATTGAATAGGTAAATGATAACGCCTTTGCACGTTGTTCTCTCTTGTTAAAATCCCATTTTCGCAAGGCTGTCGAGCACATGCTGCAATGCGATGCTGAGCCTGGGATGGTCGGCCTCGAAATGCTCGATGGCCTCGCCAAGGCGCCTGGAGATGGGTTCCTGCTCTTCCGGCGTTCCGGAACCGGCTCCGCTCAGAAGATGCTGTATATCATCCCTGAGCTCGGAAAGTACCGTCACGGTGGTTTCGTCTACGGAATCCACCTGTTCGAGCTCCTCGTGGAGCCTGGTGAGCATCTCGTTTAGCTGCTGCTTTTCCATTGGCCGGTCTATAGTTATTTAGTCATATAAAACGTACAGGGTATAACACCACTTTCTGCTGAATCGTTTACGGCAGGCATGTCGTGCCCATAAGATAGCGATCGCATTCGCGGGCTGCGGCACGGCCTTCGTTGATGGCCCAGACAACGAGGCTCTGGCCACGACGGGCGTCACCTGCCGCGAATATTCCCGGCTTGTTGGTCCGGCAGTTCGTTTCGTCGGCCCTGATGTTGCCTCGTCCGTCCTGTGTTATCTGCAACTGCTGAAGCAGATTTTCCTCAGGCCCGATAAAACCCATGGCGAGCAGGACAAGCTGGGAGGGCAGAATCTCCTCGGTTCCCGAAACCGGTCGCGGAACGTAGCGGCCTTCATCCATAACCCATTCGACCTTTGAGACTTCGACGGCCTGTAACTCGCCAGTAGCATGATCGAGAAATTTCTTGGTCATCATGCAATAACGGCGAGGATCCTCTCCCTGCAGGGCTGCGGCTTCCTCCTGGCCGTAGTCCACCTTGAAAACTTTCGGCCACTCCGGCCAGGGATTGTCGGGCTGACGTTCAAGCGCCGGTTTCGGCATGATTTCGAGCTGCACGACGCTTCTGCAACCCTGACGCAGCGAGGTTGCGACGCAGTCGGTACCGGTATCTCCGCCGCCGATGACGATAACATCCTTTCCTTCCGCTGATATTTCAGGCTCCGTTGCGTCAAGCAGGGCTCGGGTACTCGAGCGAAGAAAGTCCATGGCGAAATGCACGCCGGTAAACGCGCGGCCTTCGACCGTCAGATCGCGAGGTTTTGTCGCGCCGGTGCAGAGCACCACCGCATCGAACTCTTCAAACAGTTTGTCCGCCGGGTAATCCACTCCGACTTCGGTGGAGGGCATGAAGGTTATCCCTTCGGCTTTCATGATGTTGACGCGGCGTTCAACGACAAGTGTCTTGTCGAGCTTCATGTTGGGAATACCGTACATCATGAGCCCGCCGATGCGGTCGTCGCGCTCGAAAACAGTGACGCTGTGGCCGGCTTTGTTGAGCTGGTCGGCACATGCAAGGCCCGCCGGACCGGAGCCTATAACAGCAACCCGCTTGCCGGTCCGATGCGCGATAGTTTTCGGTTCGACCCACCCTTCGGCAAAGGCGTGCTCGATGATGGAACACTCGATATTCTTGATGGAAACCGGAGGTTCGACGATACCGAGCACACAGGATCCTTCACACGGCGCAGGACAGACCCTCCCGGTAAATTCCGGAAAGTTATTGGTTTTCATGAGCCGGTCGTAGGCTTCGCGCCAGAACCCGTTGTAAACGTAGTCGTTCCATTCCGGAATCAGGTTATGAATCGGACAGCCGCTGGCCATGCCGCTGAGCAGAAAGCCTGTATGGCAGTAAGGGGTTCCGCAATCCATACAGCGAGCACCCTGTTTCTGCAGATCGCTTGCCGCCATCTCTTCATGAAACTCGTTCCAGTCTTTTATCCTCTCCAGAGGCTCCCTGTCGGGAGGGAGGGCTCTCTGGAACTCCATGAAACCTTTAACTTTTCCCATAACTCTCGTTTAATACTTGACCGGCACAGTTATCCTGCTGCACCGGATTTAGTTTCCTGATACACGCGAAGGATCGTGAATGTTCTTTTCAAATGCTGCCATAACGGCTTCATCACCGGTCATGCCGGCAAGTTCGACCTCTTTCATGGCTTCCATGGCACGTTTGTAATCGTGCGGCATTACCTTGACGAACCGCTGTTTCACTTCGGCCCAGCCATCGAGAATGGACTCGCCAAGCGAACTGCCTGTAAGTTCCGTGTGCTTTTCAATGGCAGACTGCAGCGTTGCAAGTTCCATGGGATCGTCAACCGGGTAAAGGCCGACCATATCGTGGTTGCAGTTGTCGCTGAACGTTCCGTCCACATCATAGATATAAGCCACACCGCCGGACATGCCTGCAGCGAAGTTCCTTCCGGTAGGTCCGAGAACGATTACCGTGCCGCCGGTCATATATTCGCAGCCGTGGTCGCCGATAGCCTCGACAACCGCCTTGAGACCGCTGTTGCGCACGCAGAAGCGCTCCCCGGCCATACCTCTGATATAGGCTTCGCCTGATGTGGCTCCGTAGAAACCTACGTTACCGATAATGATGTTGTCTTCCGGCACAAACGTCGCTGTTCGCGGAGGATAGACCACTATTTTGCCTCCGGACAGCCCTTTGCCGACATAGTCGTTGGCGTCGCCTTCAAGTTCGAGGGTCATGCCGTTGGGAATGAAAGCGCCGAAACTCTGTCCGGCAGAACCGGTGAATTTCAGGTGGATGGTATCGTCAGGCAGACCTTTGGCACCGTAAGCCTTTGTGACTTCGTAGCCGGTGATGGTGCCGACAACCCTGTTCGTGTTGCTGATTGCCAGGTTACTGGTGACTTTTTCGCCGCGCCTGATAGCCGGCTCGCATATTGCAAGCAGCGTCCTGAGATCCAGGCTATCTTCAAGGCCATGATCCTGTTCCATTACACAGTACTGCGGAGCCTGCTCCGGAAGTTCCGGCTGGTAGAGAATCTTGGAAAGATCGACACCACTGGCTTTCCAGTGGTCGATTGTTTTTTTCATGCCGAGCATCTCGGTACGTCCCACCAGTTCGTTGAGCGAGCGGACACCGAGACGCGCCATGTATTCGCGTACGCCTTCGGCAAGGAAGCGCATGAAGTTCACCACATGTTCCGGCTTGCCCTTGAAGTTCTTGCGAAGCTCGGGATTCTGCGTCGCAACGCCGACTGCACAGGAGTCGTTCTGACAGCAGCGGAGCATGATGCAGCCCATCACTACGAGCGTGGTGGTTGCGAAACCGAACTCTTCAGCGCCGAGCATGGCGGCAATAACAATATCGCGCGCTGTTTTCAGCTGTCCGTCTGCTTCAACGGTAATCCTGCTGCGCAGGTTGTTGAGCACGAGCGTCTGATGCGCTTCGGCAAGACCGAGTTCCCATGGCATGCCTGCGTGCATGATGCTCGATATTGGCGAAGCACCGGTTCCGCCGTCATGGCCGCTGATCAGCACCACGTCTGCATGCGCTTTAGCCACGCCGGCAGCGATGGTGCCGACACCAACCGTGGAAACGAGTTTCACGTTGATACGGGCTTCGCGGTTGGCGTTCTTCAGGTCGTGAATGAGCTGTGCGAGATCCTCGATAGAGTAAATATCGTGATGTGGCGGCGGCGAAATAAGACCGACTCCGGGAGTCGAGTGACGTGTTCTGGCCACCCAGGGATAGACTTTCGAACCCGGAAGCTGCCCGCCCTCGCCTGGCTTTGCGCCCTGGGCCATTTTAATCTGTATCTCGCTGGCATTTGCCAGATACTCGCTGGTGACGCCGAAACGGCCTGATGCAACCTGCTTGATGGCCGACATCCTCGAATCGCCGTTTGCATCCGGAACGAAACGGGCCGGATCTTCGCCGCCTTCTCCGGTATTGCTCTTGCCGCCGATGCGGTTCATTGCTATGGCCAGAGTCTCGTGCGCTTCCTGGCTGATCGAGCCATAGGACATGGCGCCGGTCTTGAAGCGTTTGAGAATGCTCTCGACCGGTTCGACCTCGTCAAGAGGTACAGGGTTACGGGAAAACCTGATGTCCATCAGACCTCGGATGGTGCAGAGATGCTGGCTCTGGTCGTCTATCAGGTTTTCATATTTCCTGAACAACTCATAGTTGCCTGTCCTGCAGGAATGCTGCAGAAGGTGTATGGCTTCGGGACTGAAAAGATGGTACTCCCCGCTATGCCGCCATTTGCGTTCTCCTCCTGCCTCGAGGCCGCGATCCACCTTGTTGCCCGAAGGAGGAAAAACCGAAGCATGCCGCCTGCGCGCCTCTTCGGCAACGGCATCGAGACCGATACCCTCGATTCTGGTTGGCGTACGGGTAAAATATGCGTCTACAAGCTGGCTGTTCAGACCGACAGCTTCGAATATCTGCGAACCGCGGTAGCTCTGGATGGTGGAAATCCCCATCTTGGCCATGGTTTTCACTACTCCCTTGACAGCAGCCTTGATATAGTTTTTGACCGCGGTTTTTTCTTCCATGACAAGCTGTCCGGAACCGATGAGGGATCGGATGGTTTCAAATGCCATATAGGGGTTGACCGCTCCGGCGCCATACCCGATAAGCATGGCAAAATGGTGTACCGTTCTGGGTTCTGCGGACTCGAGCACAAGCCCGACCTTCGTACGCAGTCCTGCGTTGATAAGGAAGTTGTGAAGACCTGAAACAGCAAGCAGAGCCGGAATCGGCGCGCGGTCTTTTTCAATTTCTCCCTTGTCGGAAAGAATAATGAGGTTCACCCCTTTTGCGGCAGCCTGCTCCGACTGGCGATACAGATCCTGCATAGCGCGCTCGATGCCTTTGCCGTCATGTTCGACGTCGTAGAAAATCGGCAGCGTAACGGCCCTGAAGCCCGGCTTGTCGATACCGCGGATCTTTTCGAGATCGGGGTTTGACATTACCGGATAAGGCAGGCGGAGCCTGCGGCAGTTGAGTTCTTCGGAATCGAGAAGATTGCCTTCGGTGCCGAGCATGACCGTAGTCGACGTAATTATCTCCTCCCTGAGCGAATCGATAGGCGGATTGGTGACCTGGGCGAAAAGCTGCTTGAAGTAATCGTAGAGCAGCTTCGGCTTGTTGGAAAGCACGGCAAGCGGCGTATCGTTGCCCATCGAGCCTACAAGTTCCACGCCGTTGCGGGCCATAGGCATGATCTGCAGCGAGATATCTTCCTGGGTATAGCCGAAAACCTTCTGGCGCGCCGTCAGGCTGTACTTGTCTTCGTCCGGATTCTTCATGAGCGGATGGTCCGGCAGTGTCTCAAGGTCGATCATATTCCGGCCGATCCACTCGGCATAGGGCTCTGCCGATGCGATGGTACGCTTGATCTCTTCATCGGAGATAATGCGTCCCTCGGCGGTATCGACAAGGAACATGCGACCGGGCTGGAGGCGATCCTTGCGGAGAATCCGCTCTGGCTCTATATCGAGAACACCGACTTCCGAAGCCATGATGACAAGGTCATCCCTTGTAATATAGTAGCGCGACGGACGCAGACCGTTCCTGTCGAGCACGGCACCGATCTGCGTGCCGTCGGTAAAGGCTACCGAAGCGGGACCGTCCCAGGGCTCCATCAGGCAGCTGTGGTATTCGTAAAACGATTTTTTCACTGGATCCATGGCCTTGTTCGCGGCCCATGGCTCGGGAATGATCATCATCGCCGCATGAGCAAGCGAGCGGCCGGAAAGCACGAGAAATTCGAACACGTTGTCGAGAATTCCCGAATCGCTTCCGTCCTCGAGAATGACGGGCTTGATATCCTCGATAGCGTCGCCGAATATCTTCGAGGCAATATTCTTCTCCCTCGCCTTCATCCAGTTCACGTTGCCTCGCAGCGTATTGATCTCTCCGTTATGACTGAGAAAGCGGTAAGGATGGGCGCGATCCCAGCTCGGGAAGGTATTTGTGCTGAAACGCGAATGCACCATGGCGATGGCGCTCTCCATATCGGGATCGTAGAGTTCAGGATAGAACTCGCCTACCTGCTCGGGAAGCAGCATGCCCTTATAGACGATGGTTCTGCACGAAAGACTCGAGAAGTAGAAATAGCTGCTCCCAAGAATGCCTGCCGTGTATTTAACCCTCTTGGTTATCCTGCGGCGAATGATGTAGAGCTTTCGCTCGAATTCGAGTTCCGAGGTGACGTCCCTGCCTCTTCCCACGAAAAGCTGCTTGACCACAGGCTCTTCCGATCTGGCTGTTTCGCCGAGCGAGGAGTTGTCGGTAGGAACCTTCCTGAAACCGAGAAATTTCTGCCCCTCGGCCTGGATCATCTGACGGCAGATATCCTCTATGGCACGGCGCTGGGATATATCGGGAGGAAGAAACACCATGCCGACACCGTAGTGCTTCTCCTCGGGAAGTTCGATATTGCGTTCGGCACAGACCCGTCGAAGAAATTTGTCGGGAACCTGCAGGAGAATGCCCGCACCGTCTCCGGTATTTTTTTCGCAGCCGCAGGCGCCGCGATGCTTGAGATTCTCGTTGATCTGAAGCCCCTGTTCAACAATGGCATGTGAGCGGACCCCTTTGATGTGAGCCACGAAACCCACACCGCAGGCATCATGCTCGAACTGAGAATCGTACAGCCCCGATGTAAACTTGTCATTCATATTTTCAGGCACAACTCGTCTATAAAATTTCAAAAAAAGGGCATCTGCTGAATTGACGTGCAGAATATAAGGTTTTTTTCAATAATACATTTTCCAAAACCCCATCGACACCATTGCTTATCCCTTACGCTTTCGCCTGCCCGGCAACGGCCTGCACGGCCTTCTGTATTGCCTCCTGATCGCCGAGATAGTAGCTCTTCAGCGGCTTCAGATCGTCGTCAAGCTCGTATACGAGCGGAATCCCGGTCGGAATGTTCAGTCCGACAATATCCTCCTCGGAAATGTTGTCGAGATACATGACGAGAGCCCGAAGCGAATTTCCATGGGCGACGATCAGCACCCGTTTGCCTTTGCGGATTTCCGGTGCGATGGTCTCGTGCCATATCGGCAGAAAGCGCGCGACCGTATCTTTCAGACATTCGGAAAGCGGCATTTCGTCTTCGGCAAGCCCGGCGTACCGGGGATCGCTTCCGGGATACCGTTCATCTGTTTTTTCAAGAGCCGGCGGAGGGGTATCGTAGCTTCTCCTCCAGACAAGCACCTGTTCCTCGCCGTACTTGCGGGAGGTCTCGGACTTGTTCAGTCCCTGCAGCGCACCGTAATGCCGTTCGTTCAGCCTCCAGCTTTTGAAAACGGGAAGCCACATCAGGTCCATGGCGTCAAGAGCGTTCCATAGCGTTCTGATCGCCCTCTTGAGCACAGAGGTATACGCCATGTCGAATGTCAGGCCTGCATCTTTCATGGTATTGCCTGCGGCAGATGCCTCGCGCCTGCCGTTGTCCGTCAGATCTATATCATGCCATCCGGTAAAACGGTTTTCCAGGTTCCACTGGCTCTCTCCATGGCGCAGCAAGACAAGTTTTATCATAACGGCTCCCTTTATTATTTAAGGATAAGTTGCTTCGTGCAGAAAAAGCTCTCCACATTTTCAGTCAAGTCATGCAATTTACTATTCTCACTCACTTTTCTCAAACGGCATAACATGTCCCCCGGATTTTATCGGCAGCGGCCGGGGCATCCGCAATACCAGAGGGAAGGAGCATCACTGTCAATCGTCAAAACCCCATTTCGTCCATGAAAATCCGGAAACGGAGAAAAACGGCAGCAACATGCAGAAAAGATTCCATCTTCAGGATCGCACAACGACCAAGAAATAAAGCTTCGCTGTAGATTAATAGCATGAAATATTCTATCTTATATAATTTTGGCAGCAGGCGGACAGCTACCAATACAGAACACAGAAGAAGCCAGCCGGCATCCGGATCCACCGGAAGCCGTGAACTGCTATTTACACCGGAAGAATACAGACAATGATCGTAGACAATTTCAGGTTACAGTTAGGCGGCAGAGAGTACGTTCCTATCGTTATCGGAGGTATGGGCGTCAACATATCAACCACCGAACTCGCCCTTGCAGCCGAGCGGCTTGGCGGCATAGGACATATTTCTGATGCCGAAGTCGGTTACGTCTGCGATCAGATTTTCAGTACGACCTATACAATCAGGAAAAGAAAAAAGTACGCCATCTATAGCAACAACCCTGATAAATCAGCAGTGCTGTTCGATCTTGAAGAGATTGCCGAAGCTCAGAAAAAGTACATTGCATACACGGTTTCACAGAAAACCGGCAAAGGCGCGGTGTTTCTCAACTGCATGGAGAAACTCACCATGAACAATGCGTCAGAAACGCTGAAAGTGAGGCTTGAATCGGCGATGGAAGCCGGAATCGACGGACTGACGCTCGCCGCGGGACTGAACCTTCGTACGCTTGACCTCATTCAGGATCATCCCCGATTCAGAGATGTAAAAATCGGCATCATCATATCATCGGTAAGAGCGCTCGCCATATTCCTCAAACGCGCCGTCCGTCTGAACCGGCTGCCGGACTACATCATAGTCGAAGGACCGCTCGCTGGCGGACACCTGGGATTCGGACCACTCGACTGGCACACTTTCGATCTCAGAACCATCGTTACGGAGGTGCTCGACTTCCTGAAAAAGGAGGAACTCCGGATTCCGGTCATACCTGCAGGCGGCATCTTCACCGGTACCGATGCGGCCGACTATCTCACCATGGGCGCTTCCGCCGTTCAGGTTGCAACACGCTTCACCATTTCAAAGGAAGCCGGACTGCCGGCAGCAGTCAAGCAGGAATACATCAGAGCGGAGGAAAAGGATATCGTTGTAAACATGGCTTCCACCACAGGCTACCCCATGCGCATGCTGGTGAACTCACCGACACTCTCATACACCATCAAGCCTAACTGCGAGGGTCTCGGATATCTGCTGGAGAACGGCGGCAAATGCACCTATATCGATGCCTACTACAAAGCCATGGCAGTGAGAAAGCCCGGTGAAAAAATGACCCCGACAGAAAAAACCTGCCTCTGCACGGGTATGGCCCGCTACGACTGCTGGACCTGCGGACACATGACCTACAGGCTCAAAGACACAACTAACCGGCTTGACGACGGTTCATGGCAGCTTCCTTCGGCAGAAGCTATCTTTCTCGACTACCAGTTCAGCAAGGATCAGGAGATCCGGCTTCCTGAACGTGAAGAAAACGCATAAACTTTTTTTTCGTTACATTGCCATAAAGAAGCACCTGAAAAAGTTCCGTTAATCCACGATCATCAGGCTTCCGGCATGAAACGAAAAGCTACCGTTCTCCTTGGTTCAGCACTTGCGGCGTTTCTGCTTCTTGCAGGCGTGTTCACCATAAACCAGCTTGCCGCATTCAGCGAACTGCTCAGCCGCGTTCACCCTTATGCAGGGTACGGGTTTCTTGTCATCTCCTCGGCAATCATCATATTCTCCCTGCTTCTGGTCATCCTCTTTTTCAGAAAGCCAAAGCACCCACGGCTGCCATTGAACGAAACCGCTAAAGATTTTCCGTTTTACGTGAACTATCTCTGCATGACGCTTCCCGCTCACCCCCTGCACAACGAACCGTTACGCAAGGAAAAGGATCTTCGCTGGCTTCGTGCAAACCTCAAACTGCTCGAAGTCGATTCGCTCAATACGATAAAACAGATCGCCACAAAGAACTTTTTCGTGGGCGCCTTTGCGCAGAACACCTCCTACGGCACCACAACGTCACTTAAAAACATACTCAAGGCGGTGTGGAACACCTACACCATCCATCACCGCAACCATAACGCGATGGAGTTCGCTGCGCTTGTCCGCTCGGTATACGCATGCCTGCCGCTTTCAGACTTCAAAAAGGACGATATACCGGCACACATCAAGCCGATCATCCAGTCCTCATTCAGCAATACGCTATCGTCGCTTCTGCCGGGCGGCAACCTGCTCACGCCCTTTTTCATGAACCTTTTTCTTGCCGGAGCCACCAACACCTACCTCACCTGTCTGTCCGGCATCATCGCCATCCGTCACTGCCAGGTGGTATCCGAAGAAGACCGCAGGGAAATCGTTCAGCAAAGCATGTTCGAAGCATCCTTCATGCTGAAGGAAATCGTGCGTGAATGCAACCCGGTACTCTCGGTAACCATCAGCAATGCCGTCAAGAAAGCAGGCATAGAAAGCCTCGATACCGTGCAGGCCCCGTCGGTAGGCAGCAACATCGCCCAGGACATCGTCTCCCATCTGGCCACATCCCTGAAAAGCATCATTCGGGAAAACATTGCGGTAGAGAAGGGGGAATGAATAAGAAGACAGCTGATGAGAGATTGGAGTCGGGAGATTGGATGAGTAGGAGTTATAAGCCGCAGGTGGCGGCGATCGGTTAATGCGACAGTGTAGAAATATTCAACGAGGCAGGCAAGGCATGTTTGTTTTCGCTGATGAAAAAATGGTGAGCAGCCGATCAGCTTCCTGCATTTTCATCGATTCTGACCATTAAAAATGTTTTTCGACCCCACCACAACCAGAGTTTCAGGATATCGGGATCGGCTCCGTTGATTTCAGCTATCTCCTGGCAACTCAGACCGAACATCTCTGCGAACAGAACAGCCAGCTTGATATCGTCATAATAATAGCCCGAAGAGTCGTCCTGCAGATCTTTCGACTCGCCGCATCCTGCCGCAAGAAAACACGAGAAAAGGTCGATGCAGAAATTACTGAAATAGTATGCCCTGAACCGCTTGAACAGCTCGTGTACGGTGGTATATGCCCCTGCATCGCGGTAAGTGAGCAGAACAAGTTCCCTGGCAAGAATCTTTGAACTCGTCATCCGGAACGCAAGATGATATATCTTGTCCTGCAAGTCAAATACGTTTCTGCATGGCTCGTCCATATAACCTCCTCATTTCATGCGGTTATAAACGACAGCTACGTAAATTAACCGAAAATTCCGTGAACAGATTAACGTATTGGGGATATTGTTTTCACGGTAAAAATTAATGTACCTTTTTTTTCCAAACCAACCTAATTAATCTGCCGCTCAGACAGTTACGGTTGACGAAGCTGGCGGAAAAAATCCTGAAGCAGTTCACGGCACCTGCCTTCCAGGATGCCGCCTATCACTTCCGGCTGATGGTTCAGTTCCCTGCAACCGGTGATATTGAGTACGGTACCCGATGCACCCATCTTCGGATCGTAGGCACCAAAGATTACCCGACCGACTTTTGCGTTCACGATTGCTCCGGCACACATGGGACAGGGCTCCATGGTGACAGCAAGCGTGCAGTCGTTGAGGTATTTGCTGTCGAGCGTAGCCATGGCGGAGGTGAGCGCGATCATTTCGGCGTGCGCCGTGGCATCCATCAGCGCCTCAACCTGATTATACCCTTTTCCGGCTATGTTGCCATTGCCGTCGAATACAACTGCTCCAACAGGCACCTCTTTTTTTTCATATGCTTTCATCGCCTCCCTGAGAGCCTGCTCCATATAAAAGTTCAGATTGTGCATACATCGCGGGTTAAAGCTTTAGTAAACAGGTAAAATTTACTATACTGGGGTTTTCCTTTCCTGATTTTTCCGGCTTTACGGCCGGGCGATATCAATCATCCATCATACAGCTGAGGTAATATGAACATTCATGAATATCAAGGCAAAGATATCCTGAGAAAATTCGGAGTCAGCGTGCCGAAAGGGATAGTTGCTTTTTCGCCGGAAGAGGCAAAACAGGCCGCCATCCAGCTTTTCGAGGAGCAGAGCAGCCCTGTGGTTGTGGTCAAGGCCCAGATCCATGCAGGAGGACGGGGCAAGGCCGGCGGGGTGAAACTCGCAAGGACTCCGGACGAGGCTTTCGAGATCGCGAGCCAGATGATCGGAACTACACTCGTCACCCATCAGACCGGCCCCGAAGGCAAGGAAGTTCGCAGATTACTGGTTGAAGAGGGCATGAACATAGACAGGGAGTTCTATGTCGGCATTACGCTCGACCGATCAACGTCGCAGAACGTGCTGATGATATCCACCGAGGGCGGCATGGAAATCGAAAAGGTAGCAGAAGAGACCCCGGAAAAGCTGCTGAAGCTGCAGGTGGATCCCCTTTTCGGTCTTCAGGGTTTTCAGGCGCGTGAAGCGGCGTTTTTCCTCGGCCTCGAGGGAGAACAGTTCAGGAATGCCGTTTCGTTCGTCACCGCACTCTACAATGCTTATATGGCCATCGATGCGTCGCTTGCCGAAATCAACCCTCTCGTTGTAACAAAAGAGGGCCGCGTCCTGGCTCTCGATGCAAAAATCAATTTCGACGACAACGCGCTGTTCCGTCATAAAGAGTTCCTCGAATTACGCGACATCAGCGAGGAGGATCCGTTCGAAGTGGAGGCGTCGAAGTCCAACCTCAATTACGTCCGACTTGACGGAAACGTGGGCTGCATGGTAAACGGAGCCGGCCTGGCCATGGGTACCATGGACATGATTCAGCTCGCCGGCGGAAGACCTGCCAATTTCCTCGACGTTGGAGGCGGAGCAAGTCCTCAGACCGTTGAGGAGGGGTTCAAGATCATCCTGAGCGACAAGAATGTACGAGCCATTCTCGTCAATATTTTCGGAGGCATCGTGCGTTGCGACCGCGTTGCCGGAGGCATTATCGAGGCGGCCAAGAAAATCGACCTGAGCCTGCCGGTTATCGTGCGTCTTGAGGGCACAAATGCCGAAATTGCGCAGAAGATGCTCGACGAATCGGGCCTGAACCTGATTGCCGCAACCGGCCTGCACGATGCAGCAGCAAAAGTGAACCAGGCGCTCGCGTCATAGGAGCTCCATACGAAACAGTACCGTTTCCCTTAAAACCCCTGCATGAAAAAACATGCAGGGGTTTTTCAGTCTCGGAAAAAGTAAAAAAAACAGCGAAGAGCCCTACTCACGCTCTTCCTGACTTCATACATAAAACCTTGGAAAGTCAATAATGACGGGGGTATGCCATTGAAAATGGGCACTACAAAGCAGTAATGTGATGCAGTAATTCACTTGATCAAAAATGGTGTTGCGCTGAGTTTTTCACCCATCACCTGATAAATTT
>Ga0209835_1000085_pt1 | contig 64677 bp, 56 predicted proteins | sample LakKivwa52mmetaG_FD_184138 | JGI IMG/M metagenome (GOLD analysis project Ga0209835, IMG submission 184138) | Anoxic lake water microbial communities from Lake Kivu, Rwanda to study Microbial Dark Matter (Phase II) - Lake Kivu water 52m metaG... | ecosystem: Environmental > Aquatic > Freshwater >...
TTGCTACAAGCTTAACAGAAGATATTTTGGAGAAAAACTCTTTGATAGGCTTACAATTGCTATGACAACTAATTACTGGTATAATAACGGATGATCAAAAATAATAATTAAAGCTCCTGAAAAGGAGCTTTTTTTTTATTTTTGTTTGAATATAATTCTCACCGGAACACCTGTAAAATTATATTGTTCGCGGATTTTATTTTCCAAAAATCGTTTATATGATTCTTTTACATACTGAGGGTGATTTGTAAAAAATGCAAATGCAGGGAAAGGAGAAGGAAGCTGATTAACGTATTTTATACTGATTAACTTCCCTTTAACGGATGGAGGATGAAATTCTTCGATTATTGGTAAAATGTACTTATTCAGCTCTGATGTGCTAATTCTTTTATGTTTGTTTTTCACCACCATGAAAGCTTCATCTAAGGCTTTCATAATTCGAAGCTTATTAAGAGCTGATATGGTTAATACAGGTATATCGCTGAAAGGAGCAAGTTTCTTTTTAATCTGGTCTTCTAATTTTTTTGAAGTATTTGATTCCTTTTCATAAATATCCCATTTGTTAACCAAAATTACAACTCCTTTGTTTCGTCTTTCAGCCAAACTGACAATATTTAACTCCTGACTTCCAAATCCTTCAATTGCATCCACTAAAACAAAACAAACATCACATTCGTCAATAGCTTTAACAGCTCTTAAAACTGAGTAAAATTCAAGATTTTCGGTAACATTTGCCTTTTTACGCAAACCAGCAGTATCAATCAGCATAAATGTTTTCCCGAATTTATTGTAAACAGTATGAATGGAATCTCGGGTTGTACCTGGAATATCGCTCACAATACTTCGGTCTTCACCAAGCAAAGCATTCACAAAAGTTGATTTTCCAACATTTGGTTTTCCTGCAACAGCAAATTTTGGTATATCATTTTCTTCAATACTCTGAATTTTACCCGACTCTCTGAGAATTTCAACCACTTTATCTAAGAGTTCTCCGGTACCTGAGCCATTCACAGAAGAAAGTGGGAAAATGTCATCGAATCCCAGTTTATAGAACTCATAAAAATCGTGATTGCTTTTAAAATTGTCAGCTTTATTGGCAACAATCAATACTTTTTTATTGTTTTTGCGAAGCAAGCGGGCAAATGCTTCATCTAAGTCGCTGATGCCCACCATAATATCAACCATAAATAAAATTACATCCGCTTCTTCCAATGCAATTTTTACCTGTTTCTTAATTTCTGTTTCAAAAATATCATCAGTATTTTCTACATAACCACCGGTATCAATCACAATAAACTCAACGCCATTCCATTCGGCATAATCGTATTGACGGTCGCGAGTAACACCACTTTCATCGTCAACAATGGCTTTTCGCTTGCCTATTAAGCGATTGAAGAGGGTTGATTTCCCTACATTGGGGCGTCCTGTTATTGCTACTATTCCTGATGACATAGTTAATGTTTTGAGCTGAATTTAGTCAGAAAAATCAAGTGAGAAATTATGTCCCATTTTCGTTTTCTTCGTTTTCAGGTATTTTTTATTGAATTGATTGGGTGTTATTTCAAGAGGTATATGTTCAACAATTTCAAGACCATAACCTTCCAAACCAATTCTTTTTGCAGGATTATTCGAAATGAGTTTGAGTTTTTGTATTCCAAGGTCTCTCAAAATCTGTGCTCCAACACCATAATCTCTCTCGTCAGGATTAAAACCCAGATGTATATTGGCCTCAACAGTATCCATACCGCTTTCCTGAAGTCGGTATGCCTTCAGTTTATTCACAAGACCAATTCCTCTACCTTCCTGATTCATGTAAATTACAACTCCTTTTCCTGCATTTTCAACCATATCCATTGCCCTGTGCAGTTGAGGACCACAATCGCAGCGGTAACTGCCAAAAATATCACCTGTAACACAAGATGAATGTACCCTGACCATGACAGCTTCATCTTTTTCCCAACTTCCCTTAACCAAAGCTAAATGAACTTCATTGGTAGTTATCTGGCGATAAGCAATAATTCTGAAATCTCCATATTCAGTAGGCAAATTCACTTTTTCTACCAACCTTTCAATAAGAGATTCATTATTTAGTCTGTAGGTAATAATATCTTTAATCGAAATAATATGGAGCATGTGTTTATCTGCAATCTTCCGAAGTTCAGGTAAACGGGCCATGGTGCCATCTTCGTTCATGATTTCACAAATCACACCGACTGGCTCAAAGCCGGCAAGACGAGCAAGGTCAATGGCTGCTTCGGTATGTCCTGCACGTCTGATAACTCCACCTGGCTTGGCACGTAATGGAAAAATATGTCCGGGTTTGGCAAAATCAGTTGATTTTGTTTTAGGGTCAATTAAAGCACGTATAGTTTTCGCTCTGTCGGGAGCAGAAATACCGGTTGTACAACCATGACCTATTAAGTCAATAGAAACAGTAAAAGGTGTTTCATGTAAACCCGTGTTGCTGGCAACCATGAGTTCTAAACCCAGTTCATCGGCACGGCTTTCGATAATCGGAGCACAAATGAGCCCCCTGCCTTCATGAGCCATAAAGTTAATGATTGCCGGAGTAACATTTCTGGCTGCAGTTACAAAATCGCCTTCATTTTCACGATCTTCATCATCAACAACGATAACAATCTTACCGTTTTTAATATCTTTAATTGCCTGTTTTACTGTGTCGAGCATAAAATTATTGTAATCTTTGAGTGGGTTGCCAAATATTGCTTTCAACCCCTTTTAAAAATTTTAAAAAACCTATTAAAAGCGCCAAATTCATTGAATAAAAATGAGTAAAAAAACGGAGCAAATTTATGTTAACTTTAAATTTACCAAGTATATAATCGCAAAGAGGTAAAAATAAAAAAATGAGCTGAACTACAAGACTCAGTTGATAAAAATCCCCTAAGTTGACTAAAAAAACATTTGATAACAGCAGAAAAATCAGAAAAATCGGGCCAAACCACCTCAGTACTTTATGTGAAAAGAAAGTAAAACCGACACCAAAGTTGCCGGAAAACAACAAATGGTAATATCTTTTCAGGTTTTGAAAATTTCCAATAGAAATTCGAACTTTCCTCCTGAACTCTTCACTGAGCTTATTTGAAACATCTTCATAGCATAAGGCATCAAGTTCCATAATGCATTTGCCGCCATTTTCAAGTACACTCATGCTGATATAAAAATCGTCCATAAAAAAGCGTGGAGGTACAGGGCTGTACCACGATTTCCTGATAGCATAACAACCACCAAAAGCTCCGGCCATACTACCCCAGATTAATCCTTCATGATGTTTTATTCTGTTTTCGCGGCTGATATATGTTTCTTCCTGTATCGAAATGCCGGTTTTATTGAATCTTGAATTAATTATCCTTCCTCCAACAATAACAATATACTGATTTTTAAAATGCTTCACAAGATTAAATAATGTATTTTCACTGAAAATTACATTGGCATCAGTCAGTATTAAAATATCGTTTTGTGCTTTCTCTGCAAGTTTATTAATAATACCTGCCTTGCCTGTACGTGCTGGAAATATATGAAGACTTATTTGTGGAAACTTTTCAATAAGTTGATTAACAATCATATTGGTATTATCAGTGCTGTTGTCGGAACCTATAAGAAATTCAATTTTGCTGAAGGGGTATGAGGTATTAAAAACACTTTTAATTTTCTCAGCAATCACCTTTTCCTCATTGTAAGCGGCCATTATAATACTTATTGAAGGCAACTGCTCAGCATTAAAATCAAATAAAACAGAATTGGTTTTTTTCTTTTTAGCTAAAAAATTAATAAGCACAGGATAAAAAATATAGGTATGTGACAGCATTATTAACGACAAAAAGAAAACAATTAACCAAATCATACCTGATAAAATTCAGGTGCAAAGCTAATTTTTTTTGAAGAAAATGAGGCCGTATTAAATAATTGTTAAGTCAATCTTAATCAATTCTATTTACATTAACTTTGCTATGAATTTTAATTGGGTTAAAAAAACATGAAACACATTCATAAAATTTTGATTGCTGATGATGACCCTGATATATTAGAATTTATCAGCTATAATCTTAAAAATGAAGGATATCAGGTAATAACTGCAGGAAATGGACAGGAAGCCTTTAATCTGGCCGTTACTGAAAAACCGGATTTGATAATTCTTGATGTTATGATGCCTGTGATGGATGGTATTGAAGCTTGCCAGAAAATTAGAAAAATTGAAACTTTACAAAAAACAGTGATTACCTATTTGTCTGCCCGTTCAGACGATTTTTCTCAAATTCATGGATTGGAAGCCGGTGCTGACGACTACATTGTAAAACCTGTTAAAGTAAGCTTGTTGCTTTCAAAAGTTAAATCTTTACTGCGGAGAACCAAAGAATCGAAAAATCATATCAAAACAATTGGTGATTTAATGATAGACAGAGAAAGATACCTTGTTATTTATAAAGAAATTGAACATAGTTTACCCAGAAAAGAGTTTGAATTGTTGTCGTTGCTGGCATCAAAACCTGGTAAAGTATTTACCCGCGATGAAATTTTGTCTTTGGTTTGGGGCGATGATATTATTGTTGGCGACCGGACTATTGATGTGCATATCAGAAAGTTGCGTGAAAAATTGGGAAATGATAATTTAAAAACCATTAAAGGCATTGGATATAAATATGATGCTTAATTTTGCTACTTTATTTTTTGCATGAAAAAAAATCTTACACCTTTACAACTTGCTATTTATGCTTCTCTGACAATTTCTTTTCTGATTATTCTTATTCTTTCGGTCATTATTTTTTTTATTCCGTATTTAAATTGGATTGTTCTTCCGGTAATTTTACCCCTTTCTTTGATAATTTCTTTTTTGATTATTTATTACGTGCTGAATGTTTTTATCTACCGTAAAATAAAATTAATTTATAAAAGCATTCATACCCTTAAATCAGGAGCAGAAAAAAAATCAAAAAACATTGATTTAAAAAGCGATGTGATAGGAGATATTGAAGATCAGGTGGCTAATTGGGCAATTGAGTATCAGGCAGAATTGTCGGAATTAAAAAGAATGGAAAAATACCGAAGAGAATTTTTGGGAAATGTTTCGCATGAACTAAAGAGTCCGTTGTTTAATGTTCAGGGTTATATTGATACTTTAGTTGATGGCAAGCTTCAGGATAATGAAATCAATTTAAAATATCTTGAAAAAGCATCAAAAAATATTGCTCAGATTGCCAATATTATTTCCGATCTTGAAGTTATTTCAGCCATTGAATCGGGCGAGCTTCCCTTTATTTACACAATATTTGATATTACAGCCTTAATAAAAGAAGTGATAGAATCGTTTGAATTGCAAACCAGGTATAAAAATATTAGCATTTCGATAAAAGAAGGTTGTAATACACCTTTTAATGTTTTTGCTGACCGTGAAAGAATAAAAAGAGTTATCATCAACCTGGTTTCAAATTCTCTTAAATATGGGATTCAGGGAGGGAAAACCATGATTGGGATTTACGATATGGCTGAAAATATTTTAATTGAAGTCAGCGACAATGGTATTGGCATCGAGCAAGAACACTTAGCACGCCTTTTTGAACGTTTTTACAGAGTTGACAAAAGTCGCGACAGAAAAGAAGGTAGCAGCGGCTTGGGACTTGCCATTGTAAAACATATTATTGAGGCACACGGGCAAACTATCAATGTTAGAAGTAGCCCGGGAAAAGGCTCTTCTTTTGGTTTTACACTAAAAAAAGGTGTTAATCAGTTATAACAGGAGAATTTTATGAAATACTGTTTTCCAATTTCAGAATTTCAGTATGGACATCAGCATTTTCAAAAAAGATTTCGTTGACTGCAGTTAAAATCTTCATCTCTGTTTTTAGTTCTTTCGAGAAGGAATAAAAATGTTTTATGGCAAAATATCCTTCTGGTATCATATTGAGTTCAAGCAATGCAGTTTGTACCGAATATCCATGACCTATCATTTCACCAAAGGTTCGGTTGCGGCTGAACTGCGAAAAACAGGTAACCATCAAATCGCCAAGATAGGCACTGTCGAACATATTCCGGTTGCACGGACAACAACTATCAACCAATAAGCTTATTTCACGTATAGCATTGGCAATCAACACCGAAATAAAATTATCGCCATAACCTAAACCACGGCACACTCCTGCTGCTATTGCATATATATTTTTTAAGGCTGAGGTATATTGCAAGCCTTTGACATCTTTGCTGATGTTACATTCTATAAATTCATTTTCAAGGATTTTTTTCAGAATTAAAGAATTCTCTTCTGAAAATGAAGCTAATGTAAGATATGTTTTCATATTATTGACCACTTCTTCGGCATGAGAAGGGCCGGTCAGAAAAATAAAATGACTACTGTCAATGCCGTATTCTTTTTCGAAAAACGAGGAAATAAGTTGACCATCTGTAGTACCTTTTATAGCAGAAACTACAATTTTATCTTTTATTGAGTTTTTGTCTACATCTTTTAAAATAGTTTTTAAAAACATGGAAGGAACACAGAAAATCAAAACTTCCGATTCAGAAATGATATATTGAATCTCGGTACTTAAATATTTGGGTTTCAGGTCAATATCAACAGAACGAAGATAACGGGCATTTCGGCCATAACGCAATACGTATTCATAATTCTTTTGTTGCCTGAGCCACCAGTAAACCTCATCCTGACCTTTATCAAATATAGTTTTTACTATTGCTGTGCCCCAACTGCCACTACCTAATACTCCTGTTTTCATTCAAAATTTTAATTTTTTCAGTCAGGCAAAGTTATGATTTTTAAGAATGTAAATTTATTTTCTATGAATGAAAGCAATACTGTTTAAAATTCATTTAAATATATCCGAAATTGAATCCTACCTACCTCAAAACCTGCACTGTTTTGCTGTATCTTTTAGCCATTCCGTTTGCTTGGCTTTAAGTTATTTTATAAGTTTAAGTATCATCCTGACAATTTTTGTCTTTGATTTTGTTGTTTTCTTCCACAGTTGCCCATTACTTTATCATTTTAACCGGATTATCGAACAAATGTATTTTGTGTGAGGCAGCAATTTCAAATTCGGTCGCTCTTTCAATAGAGAAGGAGAGTTTATGACTGTTCCAAATGATGATTACCTATTTCTGTTAAGTTTTTTATAAGTTAACCACTTAATTTGTCTAATCCTTTAACATCCGCTTCTATACTTTATTAACTTCATTACTATATTTGCAGCCTGATATTTTAAGATGAAACTATGTCGCCATTACTAATCAGTGTTATTTTTATTTTTTACTTTGCTCTCTTGTTGCTGATATCAAAAATTACAGCTCGGAATGCCGATAATGCTTCATTTTTTATTGGTAATAGGCAATCAAAATGGTATATTGTAGCTATCGGGATGATTGGTGCTTCTATTTCAGGAGTTACATTTATCTCAGTTCCGGGCTGGGTCGGAACAACTGGTTTTTCTTATATGCAGGTTGTTTTTGGTTATCTCTTTGGTTATCTGGTAATCGGAACTGTTTTAATGCCCTTGTATTACCGGCTTGAACTAACTTCTGTTTACACTTATCTCGAACAACGCTTTGGTAAATGGGCTTATAAAACAGGAGTTGTTTTCTTCCTCTTTTCTCGTTTGTTTGGTGCTTCTGCACGAATGTATCTTGTTGCCAATGTTTTACAAATAACTGTGTTAGACAAATGGAATGTTCCTTTCATCGTAACTGTAGTGGTTTCGATTCTGATGATTTGGCTTTACACGCACAAGGGGGGTATTAAAACAATTATCTGGACCGACACTCTGCAGGCAGTTTTCTTTATTGCTGCTGTTATTATTTCTGTCATAATTGTCAGTCGGCAGTTAGGTTTTGATTTTTCCGGAACCATAAAAGCTGTGGCTAACAGTGATTATTCACAAATATTCTTTTTCGACAACTGGCAACAAAAACATTTTTTCTGGAAGCATTTTCTGGGAGGAATGTTCATAGCCATTGCCATGACTGGACTTGATCAGGATATGATGCAAAAAAACCTTAGCTGCAGGAATATTCGAGATGCTCAAAAAAATATGTTTACTTTCACAGTTTTGTTATTGCCTGTAAACATGATCTTTCTTTCGTTGGGAGCGCTGCTGTATATGTATTCAGCACATTTTCAAATTCCTTTGCCTGCAAATAGTGATGATTTATTTCCTATGATAGCAACTGGCCATTTAAGTATTTTTGCCGGAATTTGTTTCACTATAGGTATCATTGCTGCTGCTTACTCGAGTGCCGACTCAGCTTTAACAGCTCTTACTACTTCATTTAGTATTGATATTCTTGAAATACAAAAACTTAAAGACGAAAAGAAAATATCAGCGATACGTAAAAAAGTACATATTGGTATTTCAGTTTTAATGTTGCTGGTTATTCTGGTTTTCAGGGCAGTAAACAATACCAATGTAATTGACGCTATTTTTACGGTTGCAGGTTACACTTATGGTCCTTTATTGGGTTTGTTTGCTTTCGGATTGTTTACCAGGCTTCAGCTCAGAAACAATATTCTGGTGACTATAATTTGTCTTTTAGCTCCGCTGGTCTGTTATTTTCTGAATATCAATTCACAATTGTGGTTTAATGGTTATAAATTTGGTTATGAATTGCTTATTGTAAACGGCTTGATTACCTTTACTGCCTTGTTGTTATTAAGTAAGAAAAACATAGAAAATACTATTCATTTGCGATGACAAACGAATTTGAATATCATTTGCCTGAACATTATATCGCAAAATTCCCTCTCAGTAAACGCGATGAATCTAAATTGCTGGTAAATCAGAACAATGAAATAATTCATAGCAGATTTTACAATTTACCAGATTTTTTACCTGAAAAAAGCTTACTTGTTTTTAATAATACCAAGGTCATTCATGCTCGTTTTCTGTTTAAAAAGCAATCAGGTGCAGTTATTGAAGTCTTTTGTCTTGAACCTCTTGACAATATTGAAACTCAGCTTTCAGCAATACATCATTCCGAATGGATTTGTTTGGTGGGTAATCTGAAAAAATGGAAAAATGATGAAATTTTATCAATAAAATTAAATTCAGATAATCAGGATTTAGAGTTGAGAGTTCAACTGATTGACAGGGAATTTAATCAAAACAAAGTTCAGTTCAGTTGGGATAGTCATCATACATTTGCCGAAATCATGTCGGTTTTCGGGCAGGTACCTTTGCCACCCTATCTCAAAAGGGAAGTTACAACTCAAGACAATGACAGTTATCAGACCATCTATGCAAAACATGAAGGAGCTATTGCAGCACCTACTGCAGGACTTCATTTTACCCCTGAAGTCTTTCAAAAATTAACAAAAAAGGGAATTCATGCTGAATACATTACACTTCATGTAGGAGCAGGCACATTTCAGCCACTTAAAAGCAAGAATTTTACAGATCATCCCATGCACAATGAAAAAATTGTTTTTTCTAAGTCGTTTATACAACATTTATATCGCCATAATGGAACTGTGATAAGTGTTGGTACAACTTCATTACGTGCATTGGAAAGTTTATATTGGTATGGTGTAAAACTAGCTCAGCGAACTGAAAGTGAGTTTTTTATTGAAAAATTATTCCCGTACGATAAAAATCTGCCTGCATTGAGTAAAAAGCAATCACTGGAAAATGTTTTAAAATATCTGGAGAGAACAAATTCAGATTATTTATATGGAAGCACCGAGATTATGATCATGCCCGGTTATCGTTTTTGTTTTGATGATGCACTGGTTACCAATTTTCATCAACCCAAAAGCACTTTAATATTATTGGTAGCAGCATTTGCTGGCAACAACTGGTATAAAATCTATCAATCTGCACTAGAAAACAATTACAGGTTTTTAAGCTATGGCGATAGCAGTTTGATTTTTAAGCTATGATTGTCAGTTATATTTTTGTCTGATAAAAATCATTAAAAAAAATACAGAGATTAACATCGGACATCTGGAAAATATCATTGATTTTATCTGGAATTTTGCAGATAAATACCATCACCTCAAAGAAGAAGATGTGCTTTTCAGAGAAATGGAAGGCTATGGAATGCCCAGTAATGGAGGCCCTATTGGTGTGATGTTGATGGAGCATGATGAAGGAAGAAAGTATGTGAATAATGCAGTTGAGGCTATTGAAAACTACAAAAGCGGTAATCCTGACTCAATTATTGTTGTTAAGGATAATTTATTGAATTACTTACAAACCATATTCATAAGGAAAACCATATCTTATACCCCATGGCAGAAAGAATGCTTCCTGAAGAATGTCTGAACGATATGGAAAAAACTTTTGAAAAAACCAACAACTCAACAGTGAATAATGAGTATTTTGAGAAATATTTGAAGATGGTGGAGGAATTGAGTGAGATTTATTAATGCTCAACTGATAAGGATCTAAATAATTTTTCTTTTAAATTTAACTAATTGTGAGGATGGCTTGTTGCCTTTGTGATATAATAAAATCTACCTCTTTCTTAATCGTACCTTAGCTCAAAATTATTCAAATAAAACTCATTTACTCATAGTAATTCATTTAAATACTGTTTCCGGGTGACAGTTCCCTTAAAAATCCCTCAACCGGCAAGCACATCACCTCTCCTTTTTTAAGTTTCTCTTTTCCACGGTATAGCAGAAATGTTTTTGCTTCCGGATAATCAGAATTAAATGCTTTAAGGCTTTTCAGGTCATTATTGTGTACTTTATCTGAATTTTTTACTTCAATAGCACAAAATTCAGTTTCACCATATACAACAAAGTCAACTTCAACACCCGATTTTGTTCGCCAGAAATAAATTTTGTTTTTGTTGCCACTGTAATCATTCCATGCCATAAGGTGCTGTAAAACAATGCCTTCCAGCGATTGTCCTGAAATTTCCTCAGCTCTGTCAAGAACACCTTTTGGTCGTAAAGAATGAAAAATCCCACAGTCGAAATAATAAAATTTATTGTGTGAAATCAGTATTCTTTTGGCTCTTTTAGTAAAAACGGGTATTCTATAGCCCAGCATCAGGTCTTCCAGCACCGAAAGATAAGCCTCCACGGTTTTCCTTTCTATCTGGCATTCTCTCGATATTTCAGACAGATTGAGTAAACTGCCATGTGAAAAACTCATTGCTTCCAGGAAACGGGCAAAATTGCCGATATTTCTGATAATTCCTTCATTTTGTATTTCTTCCCGCAGGTAGAGTGCAATGTAGGTACTCAACACCTCTGATGGATTTGAAGAAGCGAAAACAAGAGGTAACATCCCTTTCTGAAGCGCAAATTCCAGATTAAAATCTTCAGCCAACTCACTGGCAATAAACGGATTACATTTCTTTAGTAAAGCTCTTCCTGCTAATAAATCAATTCCTGCCCTTTTCAATTTTCTTGAGCTTGAACCTGTCAGAATAAATTGAATTCCGCGTTTTTCCTCTATAATCTGGTGAACCAAAGTTAGGATGGATGGAATACGCTGTACTTCATCAATAATAATGATTTTTTTATCAGGATTTCCATCAATCAGTTCTCTAAGACGTTCCGGATTTGATGAGTATGTAATATATGCAGATGTTGAAAGCAAATCAATGATTAATGCATCCGGGAAATTCATTTTCAGCCAGGTGGTTTTTCCGGTTCCACGAGGCCCGAAAAGAAAATAGCTTTCATTGCTTTTCTGAAGAAAACGCTTGTAATTCTTAGTTTCCATTTTTAAGTCTGTAAAATTTTGCGGCAAATATAGAAACAATAATTCCATTTTTGCTTCTTTTTTGGAAGTTATAATTCCGAAATGGAAGAATTCATAAATAATCCCTCTAATTTTTGAAATTTTGAAGTTTTTATCAATAAAATATTTGATCAGTATAATATTCATATTCACTTTGCACGAAATAAATTCGTTTTTCGTGAAAACATCCACATATCGGAACTAATAAAATACAAAACTTAATGTTCGAATAATCTGTTGACAAAAATCAAAAGAAAAAATTATAAAGAAATTAGGTAATTATATACCGAAATACTTTTATATTTGCAAGACATTTAATAAACCATTTTTTTATGCAAAATGTACTTTTTGTTTTGATGTTGATGGTATTTGCAGGTTTAAACACTTTAAATGCCCAAAACGGAGAAGAGCTTTTCAAAAAATCATGCTCTCCCTGTCATACAATCGGGGGAGGGAAGCTAGTCGGACCTGATTTAATTAATATAACAGAAAAGAGGGAAAGACAATGGCTTATTGATTTTACTAAGTCGTCAACAAAAATGATAAACAGCGGAAATCCTGATGCAGTTGCAATTTTTAATGAATATTTAAAAATGCCAATGCCTGATCAGAGTCTGAGTGAACCTGAGATAAACTCTGTCTTTGATTTTATTGCTTCAAAAGGTAAGGTAGAAGTAAGTGGGCAGGCCGTAACTCAGGAAGAATTTATTGATAAAGCCAGCAAAGAGGATATTAAAAACGGATTTCTGCTTTTTACAGGAGAAAGGAAATTGACTAATAAAGGTGCTTCATGCATTTCATGTCACGATATCATTGACAAGAGGGTTAAATTTGGTGGAAATATGGCGAAAGAGCTGACTCAGAGTTATAATAATCTGAAAGCAGCAGGGATAAAAGCTATCCTCAGTTCACTACCTTTTCCGGCTATGACTGATTCTTATAAAAAATCACCATTAACTGAAAAAGAAATACATGACTTAACCGCTTATTTGAAATCGGCAGGAAATAAAACTGGAAAGCCAGGGTTGAGTTCTTTCAGTGGTCAGTTTATAATGTACGGAGTGCTTTTATTCTTGAGTATAAATCTGATAATTGCACTTTATTGGAATACCGGAAAGATTAAATCAACAAATTTTGAGATAACAAAGAGACAAAAAAAATCACTTTAACTAATAATTGACAATCAATGAGTTGGATAAAAGATATTATTTCACCTAAAACCCGTCAGTGGGAAGAATTTTACCGCAACCGCCACCAGCACGATAAGGTGGTAAGAAGTACACATGGTGTAAATTGCACCGGTGGTTGCAGTTGGAATGTTCATGTAAAAGATGGCATTGTTATCTGTGAAACGCAAGCAGTTGATTATCCATTACTTGAAGCTGGATTACCCCCTTATGAACCACGGGGTTGCCAGCGTGGAATTTCATTTTCATGGTATCTGTACAGCCCGCTTCGCATCAAATACCCCTTAATCAGGGGAGCTTTAATTGATTTAATCAGGGAAGAAAAGAAATGCGGAATAAGCACTTTCGAGGCATGGCAAAACATTCAGTCTGACCCTGTTAAGCGTAAAAAGTACCAACAGGCACGAGGCAAAGGTGGCTTCCGAAGAATTTCTTGGGATGAAGTATTGGAGATTATCGGTGCAGCAAATATAGCTACCGTAAAAAAATATGGTCCTGACAGGATAGCCGGATTTTCTCCAATTCCTGCCATGTCAATGATCAGCTATGCTGGTGGTTCACGATTTTTACAACTTATGGGTGGTCTGAATCTCAGTTTTTACGATTGGTATTGCGATTTGCCAAATGCTTTTCCTGAAATCTGGGGTGAACAAACAGATGTGGCTGAAAGTGCCGACTGGTATAATGCCAAATTTGTAGCAGTCATGGGTGCCAACCTTGGAATGACCAGAACACCTGATGTGCATTTCTTTGCAGAATCAAGACATAATGGAACTAAAACAGTTGTTTTTTCGCCTGATTTCAATATGGTTGCCAAATATGCCGACCAGTGGGTGCCTGTTCATGCCGGCCAGGATGGTGCATTTTGGATGGCCGTGACCCACATTATTTTAAAGGAATACCATCATCAAAAACAGCTTCCCTATTTTATTGAATATACAAAAAAATATACCGATTGTCCTTATCTGGTTGTTCTGGAAGAGAAAGATGGAGTGCTACAGCCATGGAGAATGTTAAGGGCAAATCAGGTTAAGAAATACAAAGACATTGAAAATGGAAACTGGAAATTCCTGAATATTGATGAAAAATCAGAAGAATTGGTTTGTCCGGGTGGAAGTTCAGGTCATCGCTGGGGAACACAGGATGGCAAGTGGAACATGAAATATGAAGATGCTGAAACCGGAAAGGAATACTCTCCGCTTCTTACATTTATTAATAATAAAGATGAAGTCAGACAAGTTGAATTCACTGAATTTGCCCTTAATAAAAAAGCACTTAGAGGTGTTCCTGTTAAGCATATCGAAACAACAATAGGAAAAGTTGCTGTTACAACAGTTTATGACCTATTAATGGCACAATATGGCGTTGACAGGGGTTTGGGCGGTGAGTATCCAACTGATTATTCAGATGCTCAGGCTGCTTATACTCCGGCATGGCAGGAAATATTTACCGGTGTAAGTGCTGATGCGGTCATTAGTTTTACCCATGAATGGGCAAGAACAGCAGAGGTGACTCAGGGTAAGTGCATGATTATCATTGGTGCAGGAATAAATCATTGGTATCACAACAACCTGCTTTATCGTTCAGGAATAATGACATTAATGCTGACCGGTTGTGTTGGCAGAAATGGTGGTGGAATCAACCATTATGTCGGGCAGGAAAAACTGGCTCCTATGGATTCATGGAGCACTATTATGTCGGGAAGAGATTGGCAAGCGGCTGCCCGCTTACAACAAACTCCCATCTGGCATTACATGAATTCTGATCAGTGGCGATACGACAGCAAGCAAAAAGATTATCATGTAGCTCCTGAAAATGATTTTACTGATTTGCACAATGCGGATATGATTGTAAAATCGGTAAAAAATGGATGGATGCCTTTTTATCCTCAATTTAACCAAAACAATCTTGAGCTTTGTGAAGAGGCTAAGGCTAATGGAGCAAACTCAGATGAGGAAATTAAAAATTATGTACTTAATAAGCTAAAAAACAAAGAATTAGATTATTCTGTCGCAGACGTTGATAATGAAATCAATTTTCCGAGAGTCTGGTATATCTGGCGTGGAAATGCCATCATGTCGAGTGCTAAAGGTCATGAATATTTTCTGAAACATTATCTTGGCACACATCACAATTCTATATCGGATGAAATAGCTGAAGAACATGTAAAAGAAGTGAAATGGTATGAAAATGCTCCACAGGGCAAAATGGATTTAATTGTTGACCTGAACTTCAGGATGGACACCAGTGCTTTGTACTCTGATATTGTTTTACCAACAGCCAGTTGGTACGAAAAAGCCGACATCAACAGCACCGATATGCACTCCTTTATTCATCCATTGGCAAAGGCAGTTCCACCGGCTTGGGAAGCAAAATCGGACTGGGCAATTTTCAGGGAAATAGCAAAAGCTACAAGTGAAATAGCAAAAGGACATTTTACTGAAACAGTAACAGATATTGTTACTACTCCATTGGCACATGATTCAAATGCAGAAATAGCTCAGGAGTTTATCAAAGACTGGAGTAAAGGTGAATGCGATGCTATTCCCGGAAAAACAATGCATAATCTGGTGGTAGTAAAAAGAAATTATACTGAACTTTATCAGAAATTTATTAGTCTTGGACCAAATATCTCAAAAAATCAGCTTGGGGCACATGGCAATTCCTACATGGCAGATGATTTTTATGAAATGCTCAGAAACGACAAGGATCACCTGCAAGTATTTAATAATGAACATTATCCATCGCTGGAGCAAGATGAAGAAGCCATCAATGCCATCCTTCATTTATCGTCTCTCACCAATGGAGTGCTGAGCGTCAGAGCATACAAAAATGCTGAAAAGAAAACAGGTTTAAAACTGGTGGATATAGCACAAGGTAGCGAGAACGTAAAAATCAATTATAAAGATTTGCAAGCTGCACCAAAAAGATACAACAACAGCCCCCTTTGGTCGGGACTAATGAACAACGGAAGAGCCTATGCCGCTTACACTTATAATGTAGAAAGATTAGTTCCTTGGCGTACACTAACAGGCCGTCAGCATTGCTACCTCGACCATGAGGGATACATTTTATATGGCGAAAATCTGCCGACTTACAAACCTTTGCCTACACCTGCAGTTTATGGTGAATTAAGAAAGACTTTGGTTGATGGTGATTCCAAAGTTTTGAATTACCTGACACCACATGGAAAATGGCACATTCACAGCACCTATGGCGACAATCATAGAATGTTGACTTTAAGTCGTGGAATGGTTCCTGTCTGGATTAGCGAAGAAGATGCAAAAGACCTGAATATCAACGACAACGATTGGGTTGAAATTCACAATGACAATGGTGTTTACAGTGCCAGAGCCTGTGTAAGTTCGAGAATACCTAAGGGATTGTGTTTTGTTTATCATAGCCCTGAAAGAACCTACACAACTCCAAAATCGGAAATCAGACCGAAAAAACGTTCCGGTGGTCACAATAGCCTGACTCGTGTGCATTTGAAACCCAATTTGCTGATGGGAGGTTATGGCCAGTTTACCTATCATTTCAATTACTGGGGGCCGGTTGGTGTCAACCGCGATACTTATGTTGTCATACGTAAAATGAATAAAATTGAATTCTGAAAATAAATCTGAAATCATCAATCCGCAATTCGAAATAATATAATTATGGATATAAGGTCACAAATAGCAATGGTTTTTCATCTCGATAAGTGTATCGGATGTCATACCTGTTCAATTGCCTGCAAAAATCTCTGGACAGACAGAAAAGGTGCAGAATATATGTGGTGGAACAATGTGGAAACTAAACCTGGTACTGGTTACCCGACTAAATGGGAAGATCAGGAAACCTATAAAGGGGGGTGGAAAAAGAAAGGTGATGAGCTAAAGCTGAAAAGTTATGATAAAAAGGGTACAATGGCTGCCATTTTCAGCAATCCGAATATGCCTGTCATGGAAGATTATTACGAGCCTTTTACTTATGATTATCAGCATCTTATTAATGCACCTGCCAGTGATGACCAGCCCACAGCCAGACCCATTTCGATGGTTACCGGAAAACCAATGGACATAAAAATGGGACCTGCATGGGATGATGATTTAGGTGGTACTCCTGACTTTGCACGTCAGGATGTGAACATGGAAGGCTTGTCTGAGGCTGAAAAGCAAGCGATTTTTCAGATTGAAAGAATGACCATGTTTTATTTACCAAGAATTTGTAACCACTGTCTGAATCCTGCCTGTGTGGCTGCCTGTCCTTCCGGTGCTATTTATAAAAGAGGGGAAGATGGCGTGGTGTTGCTCAATCAGGATAAATGCCGCTCATGGCGTATGTGTGTAACTTCATGTCCTTACAAAAAAAGCTATTACAACTGGTCGGCAGGGAAATCTGAAAAGTGCATTTTGTGTTATCCCAGACTTGAAAACGGGCAAGCTCCGGCTTGTATGCACACTTGTGTGGGAAGAATTCGCTATCTGGGTGTACTTTTATATGATGCTGATAAAATTAAAGATGCTGCTAATTCCGATACAAATCATTTGATTAATAATCATTTATCAATTTATTTAGACCCAAATAATCCTGAAGTTATTCAGGCTGCTAAAGAAAATGGAATTGCTGATTCTACCATTGAAAGTGCGCAAAAGTCGCCTGTATGGAAGTTTGTGATGGAATGGAAAATTGCACTTCCTCTGCATGCCGAATACCGAACTTTGCCCAATTTGTTTTATGTTCCACCTGTTTTGCCCATTATCGGTGCCATGGAGAATGGGAAATACAATACCAACTCAGAATCGTTTTTTGGAAATATTGATGAAACAAGGCTTCCGATGCGCTATCTCGCCAATTTGTTTTCAGTTGGAGATACATCAGTTGTAGCCAATGTGCTTAAGAAGTTGTATGCTGTCAGGCTTCACAGACGGAATGTTACTGTTGGCGATTTGGATAAGGAGATGATTAGCAAGACTATGAAAGAAACACAACTGACAGAAGATGAAGCAGATAGTATTTTCAGGTTGACCTCTTTGCCAAAATTTGAAGAACGTTTTGTTATTCCTCCTGCCCATAGAGAACAGGCAATAGAAATGATGGAAGAAACCATGCAGTATAAAGGAAGTCAGGGTTTTGGCTTCAGGGAAAAACCAGAAAGAATATTGTAGAATAGCATGATTAACATTGATTTATATACTATACTTGCCAGATTAATCAGTTATCCTGATGAGAATTACTTTACTTATCTCGATAAACTTTCATCAATGATACAAATTGAAAATCCCGATTTTACAGAAATGAATAATTTCTTCAAACTTGATGTTTGTTTGTTTATTCAGAAAGAATTGGAAGAGTACTATTTAAAAACTTTTTTACTTGAGCCGGTCAGTAGTCTTGATTTAGGATTTGTTTTATTCGGGATGGATGCCAAACGAAATGAATTTCTGGTAAATATGCAGGGTGAGCAATTAAAAACCGGAAACGATATCGGAATCGAACTGGCCGATTATCTACCCAATATTCTGACATTATTAACAAAAATGAAAGATATAAACCTCAGAAATGAGTTGGCTTACAGTATTCTCATTCCTGCTGTAAGAGAAATCAGTAATAAATTTGAAGAAACAACAAACTTTTACCGGTTTATTATAAAATTAATCCTTAATGTTCTAACCAGGGACTTCAATGAACTTGAGTTTGAACAAATAGAAATCAATAAAAATATAAAATTCTGATTATGAGTAATTTGTTTTTTTTTAATGTGTTGCCCTATGTTTCTTTGCTGATACTTATAGTGGGTTCGGCAACAAGATTTTTCAGTAAGTCTTATAAAGTTACAGCACTATCGAGTCAGTTTCTGGAATACAGAAATTTGTTTTGGGGCAGCAATTCTTTTCATTATGGAATACTGGTGTTGTTTTTCGGGCATTTGATTGCGTTTTTGTTTCCTAAATCAGTATTGGCATGGAATGCAGTACCACTCAGGCTTGTTATTCTCGAAATTACAGCCCTTGCTTTTGGGATTCTGTCATTTGCAGGCATCATTATACTGATATACAGAAGGTTATCAAATAGAAGATTGACAGTAGTTGCATCAAAAATGGATTTTGTGGTTTATCTAATAATTTTTATTCAGGTAATTACCGGAATCTGGGTGGCTTATGGAAGCAGGTGGGGTTCATCATGGTTTGCTTCCGTACTAACACCTTATTTATATTCCATTTTTAAGCTGGCACCTGATTCCGCAGCTATTGCAACAATGCCTTTGGCAATAAAAATTCATGTTGTCAGTGCTTATGTTTTATTTTCTATGGTTCCTTTTACCCGATTTTTTCACTTTTTAGCTTTTCCATTCACTTATTACTGGAGAAGTTATCAGGTGGTTATCTGGTATTGGGACAGGAAGAAAATCAGAAAAACAGTTTAAATAAAAAAAATACCCTGTTAACAAATTTATTAACCTTAAAATTTTGAAGATGAAAAGATTATTAAGAATTTTAAAATTAACAGGAATTATTCTTGGAGTATTGGTAATCATCTTACTTGCAATAGTGTTTATTGCAGGTAACAAGACATTTAAAGCACCCTACCCGGAAATAAAGGCGAGTACAGACTCAGCAATGATTGAAAGAGGACGATATCTTGCATACGGACCATCACATTGTGCTTCCTGTCATATTCCTATGGAAAAGTTTTTCAAGGTAGAAAAGGGATTAATTATTCCTTTAAGCGGTGGCTGGGAAGTTAAATTTCCTGGTTTTGGTACTCTAAGAGCACCGAATTTGACTCCTGATGAGAAAACCGGAATCGGGAAACTCATTGATAATGAAATAGCCCGTGCACTTCGTTATGGCGTATCTCACAAGGGCAAAATATTGTTTCCATTTATGCCTTTTCAGGAAATGAGCAATGAAGATATGACAGCAATTATTTCATTTTTAAGATCGCAGGAGCCGGTAAAGAACCTTGTTGAACCAACAAAATTCGGGTTCCTGGCTAAAGCATTAATTGCTTTTGGAATGTTTAAACCTCAAGGACCTAAAAATACTCCTCCTGAGAGTGTTCATAAGGAAGCCAGTATTGAGTATGGAAAATACCTTGCTAATCATGTAGCTAATTGCAGAAGTTGCCATACTTTGATGGATGCTTCAGGAAAATTTATAGGAAAAGACTTTGCAGGAGGAAATATCTTTCCTGATGATTTTGGGAAAGGTTTTACCTATATAGCTCCAAATCTGACACCAGACAGCGAAAGCGGAATTTTATCAAAATGGAGTGAAGAAACTTTTATAACGAGGTTTAAAAAAGGCAGAATCATTGAATTTACACCTATGCCATGGGGGTCATATTCGAGAATGGACAGTATTGATTTGTCGGCATTGTATAAATACTTAATATCTTTAGAACCAGTGCATTATAAGATTGAGAAAACAGTCTGGACACCTGGTGAAGAACTACCAAAAAGTAAATAATTATAAGTTATGGAAAGCACAGTTACATTGAAATCACACAGGATGTTATTTTTCAACACACTTGCATTTACAGTGTGTTTTGCTGTATGGGTGTCAAACGGGGTAATGATTACCTTTTTGGTTGACAATGATATTTTTAAATGGGATCCTGTTCAGATAGGCTGGTTGATGGGTATTCCTATTCTTACCGGTTCAATTTTCAGATTGCCAATGGGTATGCTGACAGATAAATATGGGGGAAAATGGATATATTCAGCATTATTATTCTTTTGTGCAATACCTATGTTTTTTTTGAGTTATGCAACTACCTATTGGCATTTTGTGTTAGCCGGATTAGGTTACGGAATGGCAGGAACCGGTTTTGCAGTGGGTATTGCCAATACTTCAGTATGGTTTCCCAAGCACTGGCAGGGCAGAGCATTAGGAATTTTTGGTGTTGGGAATGCAGGTGCTGCTGTTACTACATTACTGGCACCTAAAATTCTTCAGATACTCACTGATGGCGGCACTTTTGAAGAGCATTGGCGTACACTTCCCAAGTTATATGCAACTGCATTAGTCATCATGGGAATTTTGTTTGTCTTATTTACAGAAAATAAAAAGCATGCTATTCAAAACCGTACCACCCGTGAACTTTTACAACCTTTGAAAAGCATTCGTGTATGGCGTTTTGGCTTGTATTATTTTCTGGTATTTGGTTGTTTTGTGGCTTTCAGCCAATGGTTGATGCCTTATTTTGTCAATGTTTATGGTGCATCACTTGTCATTGCCGGTTTATTTACTTCTCTTTTCAGTCTTCCGTCTGGGGTTATCAGGGCATTGGGAGGTTGGATGTCGGATAAATGGGGTGCCCGTCAGGTGATGGTTTGGGTATTTGTCCTTTCGATGCTTTGTTCGTTCTTTCTAACTGTACCCAGAATGGAAATTTATTCTCCCGGAAAAGGCATCATGGCTTCACGATCGGGTGTTGTCAGAGAAGTTAGTGATACCCATATCAGAGTAGATGCTAAAGAATACAAATACATTTCAAAATCTGGTTTTAATCAGAATTATGATGAAAACTTTCTGATATTTCCGACCAAAGACCAATGGCAGGAACCGGTTGTAAAAGCAGGTGATGAGGTGAAAAAAAAGCAATTATTGGCTAAAGGAGTTACCAGAATTTACTTTCAGGCTAATTTATGGATATTTGCCTTTTTAGTTTTGGTTATCGGCATTGTTTGGGGGATTGGGAAAGCAGGGGTTTACCGCTTTATACCCGATTATTTTCCTAATGAAGTGGGTGTTGTCGGAGGAATGGTGGGTGTTATTGGGGGTCTTGGAGGTTTCATTTGTCCGATTATTTTTGGCTATTTGCTTAAATGGACAGGTTTGTGGACGAGTTGCTGGATGCTGATGCTTATTATTTCCGTATTGTGTCATTTATGGATGAGAAATACCGTTAAAAAACTGACAAAGGAAGCTGCACCACAAATTGCAGGAGATTTAGACAGAAAATCGTAACAGAAATTTTTAAATATAATATTATGGCAACATGGTTAAAAAACTGGACACCGGAAGAACCATCTTTTTGGGAGTCAACAGGTAAAAAAATAGCCTGGCGTACATTAACTATCACAACAACCACATTGTTATTTTCATTTGCAACCTGGTTTATGATGAGTGCTATTGTTACCAAGCTACCTGGTATAGGATTTAATTTTACTACCAAACAATTGTTCTGGCTGGCAGCAATGCCCGGATTAGCAGGCGGAACTCTCAGGATTGTTCACATGTTTTTAATTCCAATATATGGTACAAGGCATACTATAACCATTGCAACTTTTATTAAATTACTGCCTGTTATTGGCATTGGTCTGGCTGTCATGAATCCTTTAACCCCATTCTGGGTGTTTATAGTATTAGCATTGACTGCCGGTTTTGGGGGAGGAGATTTCTCATCTTATATGCCTTCTACTTCACTTTTTTTCCCTAAAAGGATGATTGGTACAGCTTTAGGAATACAGGCAGGCATTGGAAATTTTGGTGTCAGTGTTGCCCAGTTTATGACTCCGGTTATGATTGGTGTTGCTACATTGGGTGCTTCTCAGGTTTTTACTAAAATAGATAAGAAAGAAATAATTGTTTCTTTTTCAGAAATGAAAAGTACCGAATTGGCTGAAAACTTTAATGCATTGCAATCAGATGTTCAGAATAAAATATTTGCAAATATTGACAAAAAAATACTAGCTGAATTTGATATAAATGAGGAATTAAACAAAGGAGTTATTTTTGCCTCTATGCCTGACAAAGTAAAATCAGGAGCCATTTTAAAACTGCATCCTAAGATGGCTGAGTCTGTTTTAACCAACCTAAAATCCGGAGGGGCAAAAAATAACCCGATTTTTCTTCAGAGTGCTGCTTTTTGGTATGTGCCTATTTTAATAATACTGGTGATTATTTGCTGGATATTTTTAAGAAGTGTTCCGGTAAAAGCCTCATTTAAGGAACAATTAGATATTTTTAAAGACAAACATACTTGGTTTTGCACCATTACCTATATGCTTACATTCGGAACATTTTCCGGTTTATCAGCCGCCTTTCCCATGATGATCAAGGCACTTTACGGTAATTTTGAAGGAGCACCTGACCCACTTGTTTATGCTTTTTATGGTCCTTTGATTGGTTCAAGCAGCAGGATTATTTTTGGTTTTATTTCAGATAAAACAGGTGGAGCTGTATTGACTACCATTACCGGATTAGGCATTATAACCGGCATCATATTGTTACTGACTATGGGTTTGGTTTCTCCAGATTCAATGGAACAATTTCCAATGTTTGTAACGGTTATTCTTGCCATGTTTTTCTTTACAGGAGTAGGAAATGCAGCCACTTTCCGTCAATATCCTATCATTTTTGCTCATAACCAACGACAAGCTGCCGGAGTAATCGGATTTACAGCTGCCATTGCTGCTTACGGTCCCTTTATTTTCTCAAGCATTATCGGGATTGTTATTTCTGCAAATTCTAATGCAAATGCATTTTTCTACGGTCTGGCAGGTTTTTGTGCTATCGCCACTTTTATCAACTGGAACTATTATAACAGGAAAGGATGTGAAAGACCCAGTTAATTGAATAATATGAACTTTAACCTTTTTAATAAATTTAATTTAATTTTATGAGAAAATCAATTTTTGCTGTTTTGGTAATCCTTTTTTCAGGACTATCTTTACAAGTTCTTGGACAGTCGTGCGGAGGTCAAACTTTCAGATTTCCAAATGGAACAACAGATTGGTCAAATCCAATTGAGAAAAACCTGCAATCTGTTAAAATGGATAAAAAAGGAATTAGTCCGATTCCGCTTGTATTCAGAATTAAACTCCAGAAACGGGTAACAATGGGTAAATGGTATTTTGTTGAAATTACCAATAATTCATCAGAATATTCTATTCAATTTACATTGCAAGCAAGTGGCGTAAATCAGGATAAATATGTCATTAAACTTAAACCCGGAGAAACCAAAGTTTATGAAAAATTTAACTGGCATCTGAACAGTTTCGGAGATAAACTTAAGCCGGATGAAGAGCCTGAAAGCTGGGCATTTGTTTTTGAAGGAATTAGTGTTAAATAAACTTAACTGAAAATATCATGAAAAGAAATTTGATTATTCCGGTTCTTTTTATTTTAGGAACCTTAAAGGGAAATGCCCAGATTCTGACTAACAGCAATTTTGTAAAAATTTCGACCGTAACTCAGCATATATTACTTGCCGACAAAAATGCATTTAACATTTCTTTACTGACGACCTATGGAAGTGGTGTAACATGGGATGCAACAGGTATAAAACAACAGGCAGGAACGCCAACAATAAATTTTATGTATGGGAATCCGGTATCAACGCCAAATGGAAGCCTTTATCCAAATAGTAATCTGGCACAATATGATCCGGCATTAACCGCTATAATTGGTTATAATTATCTTCAGTTGACTAACGATAGTTTAGTTTGGTGGGGTGATTACCAGCCTTCATCACAGCATGAAATATTTCAAAACCCTGATAAAAGACTAATATTTCCTTTTAGTTATGGATATTCTTTTACTGATACTTATTCAAAAACCAACTACAGTGATGCGACTACCGTGAGTAGTTATCAAACCGGTAGCAGAACTGTAACTTTTAACGGCTATGGTACTTTAATTTTACCACAGGGTAGTTTTTCGAATGTTGCACTAATTAGTGAATTAAGAACAAATAGTTTAGGTCCGAATTCAACAGAATTTACCTGGTTTAATCTTGATGATGGGAAACAATTAATGTATTACGCAGAGAACAATGGCAAAATAACTATTTTTTATACGACAGACGTACCTGCAGGTATTAATCTTACTGAATATCCTTCTAAGAGAATTATTAAGTCAAATACAGTTTCCAATGAAATAAAGATTGTAGATTATTCTTTTTACCGTTATTACAGCATTATTGATATTAAAGGAAGAGTCATTAAAGCAGGTAATCTGAATGAACTATGTATTGATGTTTCCTATTTACCAGATGGGTATTATTTATTGCAATTGGTAGGGGATGATGCTATACAATATGATAAAATAATAATTGTACATTAGTTTTTTAACTTTTCTAATTATATTTCGATGACATGGGATAAACTTTGAAGTTACAGAATTTCAGATTTGACGAAGATTTATTTCTTTCATACTTTGTTTTAGTGAACTGTTTGAATTTGTATTGCTTCATTAAGCTTTTTCATTGATTTTTAACAGATAAAAATCAAATGATAATTATTTTTTTTTGTCAACCTACCATTCTTCAGACTGACTTTAATCAGAAAAACTCCTTTTAATCCATTGACATCCAGTGTTTGAATAAAGGTATTTTGTGATTTTTGAGATAAAATACAATGAAGAATTGATATTAAGCTATATTTCAGGATTATAAACTCAGAAATAACTATTTTATTGAATCGAATTGTTGTCGGTCATACATAGAGATTACTCCATACTTTGCATCAATTCATCGGTAAGTTCGATGTTGTGATATACATTTTGAACATCGTCATCATTTTCAATCATGTCTATTAATTTCATTACCGATTGAAATTCAGTCAAATTCAAAACCTTAGTATCTTTCGGGATGCGTTTTAAGCCTGCATTCTCCACATCCAGTTTCAGTTCCTCTGTTTTTTTCTGCATATTACCAAAGTCTTCTCTTGCACAGTAAACTGTAATATAATCGTCTTCAACTTCGATATCTTCAGCACCTGCATCAATCAAGTCTAATTCAATATCTTCTAAATTCAATAAGCCTTTTTTGATAGTAAATACACCTTTTTGGTCAAAAACAAACTCCAAAGAACCGGTTTTTCCCAGACTACCGGAGTATTTATTGAAATACGAGCGAACATTCGCCACAGTACGGTTGGTATTATCAGTCAGGCATTCTACCATAACAGCAATACCATGAGGTGCATATCCTTCATAAACGACTTCTTCAAACGCGTCTGATTCACTGCCGGTAGCTTTTTTTATAGCTCTTTCAATGTTATCTTTGGGTAAATTTTCTATTTTACCATTTTGTATCGCCAGTCGTAACCTCGGATTAGAATCGGGGTCTCCGCCTCCCATTCGGGCAGCAATTTGAATTTCTTTTATGAGTTTTGAAAAAACTTTTGAACGGGCAGCATCTTTTGCACCTTTCTTCCTTTTGATTGTTGACCATTTGCTATGTCCTGACATAAAAGATAGATTTTTTTTGCTGGCAAAAATAATAAAAAATGTTTATTACCAATTTTCATCCTCAATCAGAATTTAAGTCTAATTTTGCCCTTTAATTTTTATGAACTTAAATAAATTTCTATGAAAAAATCATTTTTAACTTTTTTACTTACTGTATTGATGTTGAGCAGGGGATTTTCATTTGGTTATTCAGCTCCTGTTCCTGATGAAGGTATGTGGCTACCTTTTTTAATTGAAAAACTGAATTATGAAGATATGAAACGCTTGGGAATAAAAATTACTGCCGAAGATATCTATAATGTCAATAATTCGAGTTTAAAAGATGCCATTGTAGTTTTTGGTGGTGGATGTACCGGTGAAATAATCAGCAACGAAGGATTAATTTTAACCAATCATCACTGCGGTTATGGTCAGATACAGGCACATTCAACAGTTGAGCATGATTATTTAACCAATGGTTTTTGGGCAAAATCTAAAAGTGAAGAACTGCCTAATCCTGGTTTGACCGTAAAATTCTTAGTTAGAATGGAAGATGTCAGCGACATTGTTTTAAAAGATGTAAATGAAAGTATGACTGAAACTGAACGAAATAAAACAATTCAGGCTGCTATAGCAAAAGTTGAGAGTGATGCCCGCAGTACTGGCGATTTTGTAGTTAATGTACGTAGTTTTTTTGCAGGAAATAAATTTTATTTGATTGTTTATGAAGAGTTTCAGGATGTTCGTTTTGTTGGAGCACCACCATCTTCAATAGGAAAATTTGGGGCAGATACTGATAACTGGATGTGGCCACGTCATACAGGTGATTTTTCATTGTTCAGGGTTTATTCAGGTCCTGATGGAAAACCGGCAAAATACTCAAAAGACAATATTCCGATAAAACCTAAAAAGCATTTGAAAATATCAATGAAAGGGATAAAGGAAGGTGATTTTTCAATGATAATGGGATATCCTGGCTCAACCGATAGGTATTTAACATCATGGGGAGTAAAATCTGCGTTGGAATATAAAAATCCTTCTATTGTTAAAATTCGTACGGTCCGTTTGGATATTTTAATGGCCGATATGCAGGCAAACCCGGCTGTAAGAATTCAGTATGCAAGCAAATATGCCAGAATTTCAAATTACTGGAAGTATTTTCAAGGTCAGAGCAGAGGTTTGCAACGCCTGGATGTTTATAGTAAAAAATTAGCAATAGAACAAAATTTCCAGGATTGGGTATTAAAAAGTGAAGAAAGCATCCGAAAATATGGTAATGTTTTGTCTGATATAGCATCAGCTTATGCCGAATTAGACAAATATGAAGTTGTAAAGCAATATGCCAATGAAGCTATTTTCAGGGGTAGCGATATCATGTCATTGGTTGGTCAATTCAGAGCATTGTATCGGGCAATGAGTGCACAAACTGTCAATCAGGATATGGTCAAGGCTATAGCAGCTTCATTAAAGTCAGGCTTAAACGATTATTTTAAAGATTATAACCAACCAACCGATAAAAAACAGTTTGTTGCTATGCTTAAAATGTATCAGACAGACATAAAGCCTGAATTTCACCCGGCTATTTATGCCACTATTGCTAAAAAATATAAAGGCAACATTGATAAATATGCAGACTTCATTTACCTGAAATCAATTTTCAATAACAAAACTGCATTAGAAACATTTCTGGATAATCCATCAATGGAAATTCTTGATAAAGACCCCGCATACCTGCTATTTGACGATTTTGCCAATATGTATCTGGGTTGGATGGATGCTACCAAAGACCCTCAGTCAAAACTGGAAAAATGCAGAAGATTATTTTTAGCCGGGCTTCAGGAAATGCAAAAAGATAAGAAGTTTTACCCCGATGCCAATTTCACTTTAAGGTTAACCTACGGACAAGTGAAATCATATTATCCTTACGATGCAGCGCATTATAATTATTACACCACACTTGATGGTGTTATAGAAAAAGAAGACCCTAACAACTGGGAATTTGTTGTTCATCCAAAACTTAAAGAATTATACAATGCTAAGGATTATGGACCTTATGCTGATGTAGATTCTAAGGGAAATAAGATAATGAAAACATGTTTCTTAACCAACCATGATATAACCGGTGGAAATTCAGGAAGTCCGGTATTGGATGCCGAGGGCAATCTGATAGGACTGGCATTTGATGGCAACTGGGAAGCAATGAGCGGAGATATTGCATTTGAAAATCAGGTACAACGAACAATCAGTGTTGACATTCGATATGTATTGTTCATTATTGATAAATTTGCAGGAGCAACTAATATTATTAATGAATTAAACCTGATTAATTAAAAGAGTCAAAATTTAAAGGGTTGTCTGATTCATTCCGGCAACCTTTTTTATTTTTTAAGTCGCCACTCGTGATTTTCATTATTCAGATTACGAATCCACAACTGGGTTGTTGAAGTTTTTAAAATTTCCCAGACTCTGTTATAATCAAAGCGAATGATATTTGCACCTTCGTCAACTTCGTAAACTCCATTATAAACAAAAGTATCTATTGAATATGTGTAGGTCATATCTCGCTTAAACTCAAGGGTTTTGTACTCATGATCTCTCATTAAGTCAATGTTTTCCTTATCAGTTGCAGCCTCCCAAGTCCAAATTCCTACTACATTTATAGAAGATTGCTCAAAAAGACTGCAATTGTTAATCATTAACAAGATGAAAAGGAAGACAAATAGGTTTTTTAGCAGTTTCATGGTTTATATTTTTTGTTTTTTTTCACTTTTTATCTTAGAAATCAGTAATTTTATCCAATGCTAAAGTAGAATTAATTCTTTAATAATTAATTACTTATATAAATTAATTTCAGATATAGCTATTAACTGATAAATTATAAAACTTGAAATTGCTATTTTTACTGAAATAAATTGTGATTTATTGTTAAAAACATTATACATTCGCACATTAATAGTTAATTGATTTCACACTTTGATAACCATTTAAATTAAAATTGAATGAAAAAATTTTGGATTAATTTATTGTTAGCGATGAGTTTAACAGCATCACTTACATTTATTTCCTGTAACGATGAGCCGGAACCGGAACCATTTATGGCGCCTACCACACAACAAAATAAAGTTGCATTGCTGGAAGATTTTACTGGTGTAAGATGTGGTTATTGTCCGGATGGTCATGTTAAGGCAAAAGCAGTTGCTGATGCCAATCCTGGTAAATTTATAATTTTATGTGTTCATGCAGGTTCTTATGCTGCACCCGCAGCAGGTTGGGCAAATTTTACAACCCCTTTTGGAGATGCCTTTGTCAGTCAGGCTATGGTATCAGGATATCCTGCCGGAACTATCAGCCGTATTCCTGCTGCAAGTCTTGGTGTTACTCCTCAAAAAAGCGGAGGATATGCCATGAGCAGAAGTTACTGGGCTACTGCTGCCGGTGTGGTCCTGAATCAGGCTGCACCTGTTAATATTGGCGCTTCAGCTACACTTGATGCTACAACCAGATTATTAACCGTTAAAGTTGACTTACATTATATGTCGGAAGTAACAGGCAGCAATAACCTGAATGTTGCAATTGTGCAAAATAAAATCATCAGTAAGCAATCGGGAGGAACACCAAACCCTGATGCCTATGAGCAAAATCATGTATTGCGTCATTTAATTACCGGTCAATGGGGTGATGTTATTTCTGCTACAGGGCAAGCTGCCGGCTCTCAGGTACGTAAAACTTATACTTATACTGTTCCGTCAGATTACAATGGAGCTACAATTCCTCCGGGAGGTGGTGCTGTTGTGGATGCCAATTTACGAGTAGTAATTTTTGTTTGCAATGGCAAAGTAAACGTACTTAATGCAAAATCAATATATATCCAACAATAAATCTATATATAAAATCAGTACCGGGTTAGTTTGAACAAACTAATCCGGTATTTTATTACCTCATTTTTTTATAACTCAAGTTGAGTTCAATTAAAAATATTCTTAACATGCACGAAGCTCTTCAATCTCTTGATGCCATCAGATTAAATTTTAATCCTGGCGGACTGTTAATTCTGAATATTACACTTGCATTTATTATGTTTGGTGTTGCTCTGGAAATTAAAGTTCAACATTTCAAAAACATTTTGTTGATGCCTAAAGCATTCATTACCGGGTTTTTATCTCAATTTTTATTGTTGCCATTGGTTACCTTTTTGTTGACACTGATTTTGGGTAAATGGATTACACCAACTATTGCTATGGGTATGATATTAGTGGCCGCTTGTCCTGGTGGAAATGTCAGTAATTTTATCAGTTCGTTGGCAAAGGGTAATGTTGCACTTTCGGTTTCATTAACTGCTTTAGCAACTTTGTCTGCCATTATTCTGACTCCATTAAACTTCGCTCTTTATGGTGATTTATATACAAAGATATTGTCGCGAACAGATGCTCAGGCGCTACTACAACCTCTTGAAATTCCTTTACCTCAAGTGTTTCAAACAGTTTTTATTCTGCTTGGTTTACCTTTAATCCTTGGAATGCTGGTAAATTGGAAATTCCCCCGGTTTACTCAAATAATTACCAAACCAATTCGAATTTTTTCCATCCTGAGTTTTACTGCAATGGTAGTCCTTGCTTTTATTAACAATTATGAATATTTTTGGGCTAATATTCTTTATATTTTCATTATAGTGCTGATTCATAATTCAACGGGTTTCTTAACGGGTTACGGTGCGGGAAGAATTATGAAGCTAAAACGACAAGACAGTCGTACAATTTCCATTGAAACAGGAATTCAAAATTCAGGGCTTGCTTTGGTGATGTTGTTTAATCCGAAAATTTTTCCACCTGAACTGGCTGTCGGAGGTATGGCATTTATTGCAGCATGGTGGGGTATATGGCATATTTTGGCTGGAATGAGTATTGCCTCTCTGTGGTCGTTACGTAAAGAAGCTGTAAATTCATAAATTTTATTGACATGCCTGTTCATAATCTAGAAAGATTTGATTTTCGTTACTGGTTATTAAAACCGGGATTTGTTTTTTATTTTAACCGTCTTTGGTACCGGAAGTCTGTTGTTATAGGAAAAGAAAATATACCTGAAAATACACCTCTGATGATGCTTTCAAATCATCAGAATGCATTAATTGACCCTTTGGCTATTGTTTTTAACATAAAAGGTCAACCAGTGTTTCTGGCACGAAGTGACATTTTCAAAGGAAAGCTGGTAAAGTCGCTGTTGTATTTTGTGAAAATACTTCCGGTATTTCGCATTCGTGATGGTAAAGACAATTTACAGCAAAACGATTATACTTTTCAACGTTGTGTAGAGATTTTACGGAAAAAGAAAAAACTTTGTATGATGCCGGAAGGCAATCACGACAAGTTTCGTAAGCTTCGTCCATTGAAAAAAGGTTTTGCACGAATTGCCTTTATGTCAGAAGAAGCTGAAAATTTTAATCTCGGCTTAAAGATATTGCCCATTGGAATTGACTATGGTAGTTATTATAATTTCAGAACTACTTTGTTTGTCAACATAGGCAAACCGATTGATATGGCAGACTTTACAAACGATTACAAAGAAAATCAGCCAAAAACTATGCTGAAACTGATGTCCAGGGTTTCAGAAGAATTAAGTAAATTAATGATTGATATTCAACCCGATGAGTATTATGATGTTATTTACCAATCGCTTAATGTTTTTAAATTTGAAATGGCTGAAATAGCGGGAAAAAATAAACTGACTTTACAGGAAAAATTTATTTTTGATAAAAATCTGATTGAATGTTTTAATGAAATGCTGGTGGCAAAACCTGAAAAAATGGATGGTTATCGTGAGCGAATGAATGAGTATCAGGAAAAATTGAAAGAGTATAAAATCAGAGATTGGGTGGTCAGAAAGGGTGCTGCTTCCGGTTTCAATTTAATTTTAAAAGTCATTGGTTTAATTCTTTCCTTACCGGTTTTTATTTATGGCTACCTCAACAATCTTATCCCCTATTACCTACCCCTATATTTTACAAGAAAAGTAAAAGATCCTCAGTTTTTAACCACTTTCAGGTATGGAGTATCAATGTTTTCTTTTTTGGTTTTTTACATTTTACAAACATTAATTGTTTGGTTGGTAAGCAGTTGGGAATATGCATTGTTATATTTGCTTAGCCTGCCACTTACTGGTCTTTTTGCTTTTAAATATTATATTTGGTTTAAAAAACTATCCGGACTGTTCAGATTTAAAAAACTTAAAAAATCAAGGACTAAAGACTATGCTGAAATAACGGAGCTGAGAATCTCTATTATTAATATTATTCGCGAAATTAGTGAAAATAAGCTGAAATTTTTAGTTAAGTCCTGATTTTGTCATTTCTTCAACTTCTGCTATAGCCTGTTTGGCTGATATTTCTGAATAAACCAAACTCATCAAAGCCGGGGTATAAAGGTCGAGGGTGTAAAGATTGGTTAAAATATATTTTTCCAGAATTTTTTGAGAAGGTACAATTTCATCATAGTAAAATGTGGTTTTAAAACGTAATCGTCCTGTTTCGGATTCAAATTCAAAACTACCACTGTTTAAACCCAGATTAGCCAAAGAAATGAATTCAATAACATCATTGTATTTTTCTGCAAAAATATAACAGTGACAAAACGAAATGCATGAAAAAAATCCCTTTCTATCATCAGTAGTGATGTAACAATCAATATTGCCATAGTTGGCAGAAACACCTAACAATAAACTGCTATTTTCTTTTTCTACCTGATATTTCCAGTTACGCAAACGGAGCAGATGAATTATTTTTTCGTACAACATTCTACACCGTTTTAAAAAAAGTTGAATAATCGTTGCCCAGATTATTGGTATGATATCCCTTATTGATAAAATCATTTAGACTTTCAAGGGTTTTGTCAATAATTTCGGGGTTAAAACCTAGCTTTTGAGCCAGTGTTTTTAACATTTTGACCTCATTTTCATGAATTCTACCATCAATAACCACCATCCCAATTAATTCATATAACTCAGCATATCTGCGTGAAATACTCACTGGTGTTTTGTAATCATTTTCTTTGAAATTCTGAATCAGTGAATTAATTTCTTCATCTTTTAAACCCATTTTATTTCCTAACTGAGAAATAAACATTTTTTCTTTTTCGGCTAAATAGCCATCAGCATGCATGATGCTGATCAGATTTTTCAAATGATTAATATTTTCAGATATGACTTTCAAATGTTGATGATTTCAGCTTTTTAATTCGTAATTTCCTAAGGCAAATATACAATAAAAGTTATGCTTTAAACAAAAGTTCAAGTTTTTCGCTTCTGCTTGCTTTTACTAAAAAAGAACAATCACTATAAGTCTGCAAATCGAACCATGTCTTTAGTTCCGAAACGTTAATAAAATGAATGCAGTTTAGATTGTTTTTAAATTTTTCGAACTCATTACCCACTAAAACTACCTGCATTAATTTCATTCCTTTTATTGTTTCGATAATTTGAGCATGTTCGGAAAAACTGTATTCCCCTAATTCGTGCATATCGCCAATGATAAGTATTTTATTGTTGATTTTCAGGTTATTAAACTCATTTAATGCCAGTTGCATACTTGATGGGTTGGCATTATAAGTATCTAAAAACACCTGGTTTCCTTTCCAATTCAGAATTTGAGATCGCATATTCTGTGGCAGATACTGCTCAATTGCATTCCTGAAACTATCCTGATTTATCTCAAATATGTCGGCTATAATTTTAGCAGCGAGTATATTATTCAGATTATAAGATCCGAACATTTTTGTTGAAATAATTGATTTTCCAAAATTTCTGTCATCAATTTCAACTACAATTTCAGGCTTTGATTCGAGCACTTTACCTGTTTGCATGGCATTCGATTCACCAAACGAAAATGCATGACAAGCTGTAATTATCCCGGCAATATGAGGGTCAGAGGCAGGATATATAAACGGAAATTCATTATTCGATACAAAATAATCAATGTACTCTTTGTAAGCTTTTACTACATTTTCAAACCCGCCAAATTCGCCAAGATGGTCTTTGCCGATGTTGGTGATTATTCCATGAGTAGGAGAAGTAATATTGGTCAGCAGCTCGTTTTCTCCGATGTGGTTGGCTCCGATTTCAATAACCCCAACCTGATGTTCATGCGTTATTGACAAGAGACTGAGCGGTAAACCGATATGGTTATTCATATTGCCTAAGGTTGAAAAAACTTTGTATTTTGTTGATAAAACACTACTCACCAGCTCTTTTGTTGTTGTTTTACCATTTGAACCATTGATAGCAATAATTGGTATTTTCAACTGTTTCCGGTGCAAGGCTGCCACTTGCTGAAGAGTGCTTATTGTGTTTTCAACTTTTAAAATATTATTGCCTTCTGAAATTTGTGGAGAATCGGAAATGACAAGTTTTGCTCCCTTTTCCAATGCTTGATGAATGTAGTTATTCCCATCAAAGTTTTCACCTTTTATAGCAAAAAATATGGAGTTAGTTAAGTCTTTTCTTGTGTCGGTTGATACAGGATGACCGGTTTGAATTAATTGGTAAATGAATTCTGTTGTATTCATAAATCAGTTTTTCTATTTTTATTCAGTTTTCTCAGTTTAGAGTATCTTAAAAAAGTACTGTATGCCGAAAATCTGGCAATTAAAAATCCATATTTACCGTCCAGAAATCCAGTTTTTACAAAATAAATTTTGAGATATTTCCAGATTGTATGCAAATAAATCTTCAAAAATCTGGCATTTTGTCCTTTATCAAAACGTGCCTTAGCAGCTATAGTGCTGAATTTCTCAATGGTTTCGAGGTGTTGTTTGATTGAATTAATCGAATAATGTAATATATTCGCCTTGATGTGTTTAATTTTTCCTCCTTGGTCTAAAACCAATTGATCGTGAGGGTTGATGCCCTGCCATACAGCTTTTTCTTTATTGACCATTCTGACTTTTATATCTGGATACCACCCTGAATGATAAATCCACTTGCCACAGTAATTGGTCAGCCTGTTGAAAGAATAAGCATCGGCATCAGTATTATTTTTTATTTCACTAATTGCTTTAATAGCTTCAGCGCTAAGGCTTTCATCAGCATCAAGAGACAATACCCATTGATAACTTGTTGCTTTTAAGGCAAAATTTTTCTGCTCTATATGTCCTTCAAATTTGTTTTTAATAAAACGTAGCGGAAACTGTGAAGCAATTCTTTCTGTATTATCGGTTGAAAATGAATCAACAATAATAATTTCGTCTGCAATAGAAATTACACTTTCGATACAGCGGGCTATATTATTTTCTTCATTCAGAGTGATGATGGCTACCGAAAGTTTTATTTTTTGAGCCATTGATAAGTTTAAGGTTGTGTAAGCCAATAAGAAACACCAAACATAAGTCCGAAGGTCATGGAGGTGGTTTTGTATCGTGTAGAAATATCAGTTCTCATTTCTTTTTTAGTACTTACAGGAAAATAATATTCTGCAACATGTTTTGTTTTGTCGAAAGCAAAATTTTTATTCTCTATATCCGACAAACTCCGGGTCCATTGCAAACCTGTGGTAAGCAACCAATTATCACTAATCAAAAAAGTAAAAGAAGTTTCAGCAACATATTTAAGGTTGTTTTTTCTAAACAATTGTTTGAGGTCGATTTCATTAGCGATGGAAGGTTTTGGGTCAACTACCATTTTTGCTGAGGTCAGAAAATCGAGTTGAAAACCGGTTGAAATACTCATAATCACAAGGTCTTCATCAAAATCGGTGTTGAAACGTAATAAAAACGGAACCTGTAAATAAGAAATAGTGGCAGAACTTGTAAAATTTAACACAAAAGAAGAGTCCAGATTTACATCATATTCCAGCAATCCTGAATACTTTTGACCTTCTTCTGACCATTTAAAGCCTGTCTGAAATCCGAAATAATTGGTGCTGTTATAAATATAGTTTATCCCAAAAGCGGGATGGAATGAATTTTCAAACTTCAATTTATTAGTATTGTTTGCATTCATCTGGTCCTGATAATTGGGCAAGCTTGTCATTTGATACATAAAATAAGGGCTGATATAACTTCCCTGCTGAGCAAATGAGGCAGTACAAACAAAAAAAGCAAATACAATAATTAATCTAGCTTTCATGACAACGAATTATGAAGTGATATTAAATAAACCCAATCTCTCAACATTTATTTTATTAATGATAGTACCAAGGTCTTCAGGATTATCGGCAAAATTGAATTTATCAACGTCAACAATCATAACTTTAGTTGTTTTTGTTGTTTTATAATCTTTTATCCATGCTTCATAACGTTCATTCAGTTTTTTCAGATAATCGAGGCGGAGGCTGTCTTCAAATTCGCGACCTCTGCGTTGAATCTGATTGACAAGTGTAGGTATAGATGCTCGCAAATAAATGAGCAGGTCGGGGGGAGTTACAAAGCGTTCAATGGTTTCAAAAAGACTTAAATAATTATCAAAATCGCGTTTGCTCATTAAACCCATGGTATGCAGGTTAGGTGCAAAAATGTAAGCATCTTCATAAATGGTGCGGTCCTGAATAACAGTTTTTTTATCTTCACGTATTTTAATAATCTGCTGAAAACGCTTTTTCAGGAAATAAATCTGCATATGAAACGACCACATTCTCATATCTTTATAGAAATCGTCAATGTAAGGATTATCATCAACTTCTTCAAAATGTGCTTCCCATCCGTAGTGCTTCGACAACAATTCGGTAAGTGTGGTTTTTCCTGCTCCTATGTTACCTGCTACTGCCACATGGGTAAAATCTCTATGGTCGTGTGTGTCTTTTTCTCTAGCTGCCATTAAAATGATATTGTTTATTAATTGAAAAAAAAATTAGTGAATACAAACTTAAATTGGCTTATAATCCTTAAGGCAAAGATAGAAATAGTATTTATTTATCATTCATGATGTAGGCTTTTTGTTGATAAAAATTAAAACGGAAAATCTTCATCAGGATTAAAGCCTTCATTAGTTACCTCTTTTTCAGGTTGTTTTGCCAGTTGATGTATCGAATTGCCGTCAACATAAATAGCTTTATAGGGTTTTGTCGGGCAGGCATATTCGCAGGCATTACAACCGACACATATTTCATTGTTGATTTCAGGAATTTTCAATCCGTGTTTCCAGCTGACCATCTGAACCGCTTTGGTCGGACAATGCTCTGAACATGAACCACAATCTTTTAAATCGGTAAAGACCACACAACTTTGTTTTATAAAATGTACTCTTCCAACCTGAGTTTTATGTTTTTGTTCTTTAGTCAAAAGAAGAATCGCTCCGCTCGGACATACTTCTGAACAAATTGTACAATCGTAATTGCAGAAATTAATTTGAGGGTCGAGCATAGGCTGCAGCATGCCCTCGATGCCGTAATGAAACAATGAAGGTTGTAAAACCTGAGTGGGACAAGCACTTACACATAAATGGCAAGCAGTGCAATATGTAGTAAAATGGCTGATACTTTTTGAACCTGGGGGCGAACAGGGATGATTTTTTTTTACCGGTACTTCACCAGCTTTGTAGCGATGCTCACCCATAGCACGATGTCGTGGACTCATAGCCAAAATTCCTCCTGCTGAACTCAGCAATGCCATAATTGCCATTCTTCGCTTTTCATCGGTTTTGCTATTAACTAATTTATTCCGGTAGTAGTTTATTCCTGATTCTGAACAACTGTCAATACAATTCATACAACCTACGCATCTCGACATATCAATTGCCTGATTTTTCAGATTAATACATTCAGCTTTGCAGACTTTGGAGCAACTACCACAAAGACTGCACTTTGATTTATCAATTCTTATTTTAAATAAACTGAATTTAGAGATTAATCCTAAAAAAGTTCCCACCGGGCACACTACATTACAATAAAATCTTCCTCTGAATGCAGCCATTATCATTACAAAAAGTAAAAACACCAATGGAAAAACCAATGCAACCATATTGGGTAAAGCATAAGTTACTTTAGGAATTAATCCTGCTTTTAATGACCATAAAATCTGGCTAAGCAAATTGTTGATACCAATCATTACCGGACGAAATAAATTGGCACTTATACGACCATAATTACTGTAAGGGTCAAGTAAGTCAATCAGTAACATACTTCCTGTCAAGAGACTGATAATCGTTATTGTTAATACAGAATACCTGAAAACACTTTGAGGGCGATGAAAGACGAAATTTTTCTTTTTACGGATTTTGAATATTGCTGATAAGCGACTGATGACATCTTGTAATACCCCCAAGGGGCATAAAAATGAGCAATAAATCCTTCCGAGAAAAAAAGTGAGAATAATAGCGACAATAAAACCGATAAAATAAACTGAAGTTTGGCTGAAAAGACTTGTTGCTGATGGTACAAATTGAAAAAAGAGAATCAGACGCATGAAGGCAGGAGAAACTAATTTCCATAAATCAATGAAAATAAAGGTGATAGCAATGATAGACAAAAAAGCAAAAAACAACCTTATACTTTTTTGCCAGCTAAATTTTTGTTTCATTGAAGCCTTTTTGACTGATTTTATGTTGAAGTCAATATTAATTACATATTCAGTCGGGCTATTCTGAGTTTCGACAAATCAATCTGACCTAATTTTAAATCAGAAGCTATTCGCATATATCTGACATCTTCAGGCTTTTTACCAAATAATGCTATTGCAGCAGCATCGGCAGCAACCATATCGGTACTGATAATTTGCGACTGAAACATTTTTACATCAGCCTCGCTGGTGCCTCTGGGCCCGTTTTTCATTAAAACACGATATGCATCAATAATATTTAATGTGGGTTTTTTATGAAAGCTGGCATAATCGGCTATGCACTGATGAAGGTCGTGAAGATGCCAGTATCTGCGGTCCCAAACCACACCCATCAGGTTTTTCATGGCCAAGGTCATATCGGCCGAACTATGATGTTTCAGAACAGGAACATTAATAAAAACATCAGTTTCCATGACTAATTCATGAACTTTGGTTTTAGTTAGTTTACTCCCCTTTGTCAGGTCAACGCTCTGATAGTAACTTTCGGTATTACCGGGGACAATTTTAGCATTTGCTTCCTTAGCTGCTTTTTCAATTCCACTGTTTTGATAACATTTTTGCCAGTTGTCGCAGGTATTGTCAAACACATATACTGTTTTTGCTCCTGCATTATAACAATGTTCAATAATTCTTTTTACCAGTGCGGGATTTGTATTTGCTGCTCTTTCGGGAGGCACATCCCATCCGATATTGGGTTTTACCAAAACAGTCTGACCTGCTTTTACAAAGTTTTTCATTCCACCAAGAGCCTGAATGGCCTTATCAAACATGGCACCGGGGTTACCTCCTTTTACAGCCACTAAATCGTAAGGTAAATAGCTTTCCGATGGCATCAGCAGGCGTGTCCCCTGACCAAAACTCATTGCAGCTCCGGTAACCAATCCGGCTGTTATCCCGGTTTTAATAAAATCCCGTCTTTTCATGTAAAGATTTTTTATTGAACAAACCTAAGAACATTTTGATAAAAAAACGTACTTTTGGTAAAAAATTTTTTCAGTTATGAGCGTAAATAATACAATATCTCTTAAAAATCCGTGGATGGGAGCTGCATTGTTTGACATTCCGGCAATATTGTTTGCTTATTTTGTACCTGCATTATCTCATTTAAGCGGTATTCCGATATATCTTGCCGAACCAATGCGATTGGTTATTATTTTTGCTTTATTGTTTACTGTTCGTCAGAATGTATATTTTCTGGCCATTACACTTCCGTTTTTTTCATTTATTGTTTCTGCTCATCCGGTTTTGTTTAAGTCGCTTATTATCAGTGCCGAACTTGTGCTAAATGTTTGGTTATTTTACTTGTTGAATGCTAAAATAAATAAAGTTTTTCCGGCTATTTTAATCAGTATTTTTGTCAGTAAATTGGTTTATTATCTGTTAAAGTTTTCACTAATCTCATTTGCAGTAATCAGTGGAAGTTTGATTAACACACCCATTCTGATTCAGATTATCTCAATGCTTGCTTTTTCGATTATCATATTTGCTTTTTACCGGAAAAGATAACAATGATGGGAAGCTTTATCAGGTTACTTGTTTTTGCATTGCTTTGCCTGATTGTAGCTACTGCTGTAATGCTAATTTTTAAATTTACTACTTCATTCAACTATGAATGGCAAACTGCAGCTTTTGTCATGGTAGTTTATTGCTTAATTAATCCTTTCCTGATGGGCAGCAATGATAATGTTAAAAAATTTTTGTTACGCTCATTTTATGTTTTTATTGCTCTATTTTTAGACTTAAGCATTTTATCAGGCCTTGTTTCGTGGCAGCCTATTCAACATGTCTGGCAAAATATTTTACCTTTACTACTAGCAACTGCATTTTTTCCTTTAAGCTGGATTTTCAGAATTATTTTCAAATAAAAAAAGGCAAACCCAAACCGGATTTGCCTTGGATAAATCTTCTAAATCAGCTTATTCTACAATAAATTTTTTAGTGAATACATCATTGCCGATTTTCAGCTGAAGCACATACATGCCTTTTTCAAAACCATCAAAGTTCAACTGAAGCATGTTAGGACCTGCAGTAACTGTTCCTTGATCTTCATAAATTACTTGTTTCCCAAGCATATTATAAACTGAAATGCTTACCTGATTATCTTCTGATAATAAGAATCCGAGCCATGCCGATTGATTGACAGGGTTTGGATAAAAAGCTATAATTCCATTACCGGGTGTTGAATTTTCTCCGATAGATGATAAATCGGTTGCGTAGGCAGATTGTAATACTTGTTTGGTAGCATTATCCTGAACCCATACAAGTACTCCTAAATCGGTAAATTCTTCTACTGAATTTTCAGTATTGTTATTTATACGATTTGCCGAAGCACCATTTGATGGTAAGCGATAATCGCCTTTAAATTCCCAACTTCTTGCCAGATTGTAAGGAGTACCTTTGGTCAATGCACCAATTGTAGTACCATTTTCGCTGGGAACCATTTTTTTCATTACATACGAAAACTCAGTTTCGCCATTCGATTTGACATTTTTAGTCGTCAATTTTTCAAAAATTGCGACATAAGCTCTTAAATTTGTAGATGGAAAATTAATTAATGGGTCCAAAACAGCATTGATATCAACTTTTTTACCGCTTATTTTGTAAGTAGCAGTAATTTTCAGAAATGAAGGAACATTGTAAGCGTCTAATAAAATCTGCTCAGTAAATGAACTTGCATTTTTATCCCATCCGCCATCCACTTCCATTCTGGGTATAGAATTTATGTTGTAAAATCCTCTTCTGTTAACAGATTCAGTTGTTGCATAAGGATCTCCGGTACCCGGAAAATCCTGCTGAAATTTAATTACAGTATATTTACCTGGATGTTGGTCAATAACATTATGAAGGTTAACATTACCTGGATTACATGGTCCACATGTAGAACTGGTAAATACTTCTAATAAAGGAAGACGTTGAACCGTTTGGTCAACGACATTAACATCTTTAGATTTTTCATCGTTGCCTGTATTTTCATCAGGATTACCGTTCAGGTTGGAAGCCCAAACTTTAATATTATATTTACCTGTATTGGCAGGTGTCCATTTGGTTGTATGTGTAAAGGCATATTCATCACCGGTTTTAATGTTTGTGCCATTGATATTTGCTGACACAGTTGAACCACCATCAACAGAATAATTAATGGTAAATGATGTTACCGGAACTGAACCTAAACCCAATAATTTGCCAGAAACAGTAAAGGGAGCTTTACTCAGTACATAATAGTCATCCATAGTAACTGCTAATGTGCTTAAATCGTAAGATGGCTGAACTCCTTCATAAAACTCAAAAACAATATCATCAGTTGCAGCACTGGTTAAAGCAGGAAAAACATAATCAGGACTGCCCGATACCATTGCAGCACTTGTACCATCCTGATTCTGACAACCTATGGTTGCAGAAGTATTAACAACTGTACCACTTGCTGGTAAATATCTGGAGTCGAGTACTACATCAAATTTCTTAGTACCACTTTCATATAATCTGAGGCCGAAAATTGGTTGACTGGTTGTGGAGGCTTTATTTGATTCGTGATACACTCTGAACCAGTGAATAACATGTACCCTGTTAGGAGCCACTCCGTAAGTCCAGCTATGAACAAGATTGGTATATGATGAAGTGCCATCATAATCAATGTTAATTAATGCATCCCAGAGTGCAAAAATAGCAGCTTTTGGAGCACTAACATTAGGAATTGTAGTGTTGGCAGAAATACCCTTTTTATCATTCATATCGAATGTTATATACCCATTGTCGCTAATTTGAATAGAATCATAGTTTTATCCATAAAAAGTAAAATTAAAAGGCAACGGACGTTTCAACAATGTATCTGGCTGGCCAGTAGCATTGCCTTGCCAGTACCATGTGCCAAGATTATTGAATACATATTCAGCAGTTGTACCTGTTCTTGGAACAATAAAATAGCTTTGGGCGCTAACCATTACTGCCGAAAATAACAACAAAACCAGTAATAACTTTTTCATTTTTCTTCCTTTTTTAATTAGTTAAAAGAATTAATATTTTTTCAAAGATAATAACTAATTTTCTGTTAAACATCAATTAAAATGTAATTTTATTATTAGGTATCGTAACAAAAAAAAACAGACTCTGTTGGGAGTCTGTTTTTTAATTCTATAATCAGTTAAATTATTCAACCTGAAATTTTCTGGAAATAGTGTTATCTCCAACCTGAAGTTTCATAATATAAATGCCTTTATCAGCCTGATTCAGATTTGCATTGAATGTGTTATAGCCTGATTGTACCACGCCATAATCCATGAATAAAACTTCTTCACCGAGCATATTGTAAATACTCATTTTAACAGGATTGGCAACAGGTACCAAAACGTCAACCTGAAATGCATTTTTTACAGGATTAGGATACAAATTCAATGAAATCTCATCCTTGTTTTCTGCAACTGATGTAGCATCTGCCAATTTAAGATCATCAATGTATAAAGCATTACCAGCAGTTCCTGCTATTCCTGATACTCTTATCAGAATGTTTTTAGTCTTGTAATCTGCCAATGGAACACCTACCCAAATATATTCAGATGATTTAGGAACATACCAGTTACCGGATGTGGCAGGTTTACCTGTTTCGTTGCATACTATTGTTCGGATAGTTTGCCAGGTAGCTCCGCAATTTTCTGAAATTTCGACTTTTATTTCAGGTTTTGTTCCTCCGTAATTGTCATCAGAGTAAGCATAATAAAAGCTTAAAAAAGGATTGCTGAGTTTTGAAAGTTCAGCTTCACCAAATACAATTTTGCCAGCTTTACCCTGTAGATTCCATGAACTATGTAATGGAAAACGAATTGCTCCTCTGGTGGTTTTAGCTCCATAAGAAGTAGTCGTACTGTAAATCATTCCGAATGATGAATTATCAGATTTATCCAGAGCTAAGTTTAAAGGCATAACATTTTCAAATGTAGCATTGATAGTAGAAAACGCTTTGGAAGTAAAGCCAATACCTGTTTTGGTTGAAAAATCATTCATCAGGTCAATATCGTAAAGACCACCACCATTAACATTTTTAAAGCCGTTAATATTTATTGAAAAGGAGCCTTTTGCAGAATATGCAATACTTCCCCAATCAATTATGGTATTTTCACCTTTATTTAAAGCTCCATTAAAAGTTTTAGCATAAGGAGTACCATCTATGTTGGCAGTAACTTCAAAACTGCTTATAGGCGCGTTCATATTATTGGTTACTTTTATTTTGGGATTAATTGATGTAAAACACATATCAGACGGAAATACTGTAATGTCTTCCATGCCTAAATCTGTTTTGATATTTTCATCAAACTCTACATGAGTGAGTGCGCCACTGTAAATATTGGCAGTTGTTTCATGAACAAAAGCAACAACTTCAAGGTTGTAAAAAAGGAGGTCAACATTTTTAATTATACTTGGTAATGTTGATTCATATTTTTTGTAAAAATAATAACCTGAAGTGGTAGTATCAATTGATTCACCCATAGCAGGAGTTATTAATTGACGTAAAATATGGTTGTGAACATATTTTCCACTTACCCAGTTTGTCGGATTGTAATTTCCATAATCTGATTGTGGTCCCAGCTCATTGTTTTGCAAAAGCATTACAGTAAGATAGTTTTTAGTTTGAGGACTGTTGGCGGTGTAATAACCTTCAACTTCAACAGTTAATTTTCTGGTAATATGGTCAATACTGGCTTTTACAGCGACATTTACCGGTGAGTTTTGAGATAAAATGGTGCTGGCCAGATTTGCCCAATTCGAACGGCTTTGACCCCATGGGCTTGTACTGCGGTTAACCGATCCTGAAGGATAACCAGTAACTCCGGCTGCATCATCAATAGTTTCACCTTCAGTAATGCGGAAATCAGGTTCACCTGCTTGAGGAACTGCAAAACTACCTGAGTGAATATTGATAAGAATAACTTTTCCGGGATTGGCAACTGCCAGATCATTTCCTTTTTTATGACCATCGGGGCAATAACCACAATGAATTCCTGTAAACTCTTCAAGTACGACAATTTTCTTTTGAGGACTTGTACTTACCCATTTTTGTGCATAGTTCAACTGACAAAAAAGTCCTGAAATAACTGCAATAAGTAATAATTTTCTACTCATATCTCTTAATTTAATGTTAAATAAAACGATTTAGATAAGGGTCAAATGTAGGATAATTTTTATATGTGCAAATAATAATTTAAGTGATTTATAAAGTTTCCGGATTTTGTATAAAACCTAAGATGAGATGATATAAAACTGCTAATATTTTCAGGTAAAAACAAATTAAAAAAATATTTAAAAATTTTTGCAACTTTTTGGCTTATTTTTATACTAAACAAGAAAATTAAAATGAACTTCTATGCACAAATTTACAACATTAAATTTGAAAACTTAATATCACTTTATCCTGAAATGAGAGATGAACAAAGGGGTAGAATAGGTTTAATTGGTACTTTAATGCATGTAAGATGAAAAACTTATGATGATTTTTGTGAAAATATTAAGCAAGGTAGGACTTTTACTAATAGTCATTGCATTGCTGTTTTTATTTTCTTCTGTTTATTCTCAAAACCTTGAACAACCGCAAAAAACCAATCTTAAATCAAATTATGGCTTCATCGAAAACAAAGGACAGATTCATGATCAGAATTACCAGCCAAATTCATCTGTAAAATACCTTTTAACACTAAACAATGGCTTGAATGTACAGTTGAAGGCAAACAGTTTTAGCTATGATACCTACATGATTGAAAGAACAAAAAAGGAAAAGAAAGAAAATGAAGAATTAGAAATGCCCCATCATCTTTTCGATAGTATTGATAATTATGACATTACATATAAATTTCACCGGGTGGATATTGAATTGGTAAATGCAAACCCAAATCCTGAAATTGTTGCTGAAGGAGCATCTGAAGATTACCTGAATTATTACAATGCTGTAACTCCTGAAGAAGGAGCAACTTTTGTTCGCTATTACCAGAAAGTAACCTACAAAAACATTTATCCGGGCATTGATATTGAATTTGTAACAAACCCGAATAGCGAAAAAACATTTGAATACAACTTCATTGTGCATCCGGGCGCAGATGCATCCCAAATCCGAATAAAATATCAAGGTGCCAACGAAACCAAACTCTCCGAAGGAAAAATAAATATTAAAGTAGCTCATGGTAATTTTTATGAAAGCATTCCACAAAGCCATTTGCAAGAAAGCAATGAAAAGGTTGAGGTAAGCTACATGAAATTTGATGTAAATGAATTTGGTTTTCATGTGCCGGAATATGATGGAAAGCAGGTGTTGGTGATTGATCCTTTGCTGGAGTACATATTTTGGTGGAAATAATATGGATTACATCAATTCGATTGTTGTAGATGAATTTGATAATATTACGATTGCAGGAGTTACACATTCAGTGAACAATATTTCAACAACAGGTTCGTATCAATATTATTTGGCAGGTAATCATGATGGATTCATAGCTTATTTTGATTCGAATGTAAATCAACTTTGGGGTACTTATTTTGGAGGAATTAATGATGAGCTAATAAATGGTTTAGTAAACTCAAAACTAAATGATATTTATGCTTATGGTAACACACCTTCTCTCACGGGAATATCAACATCAGGTACTCATCAAATTGCGTGTTCCGGAGCAAGTGATGCCTTTATCGTGAAATTTAACAAACTTGGACAACGTATATGGGGCACTTATTTTGGAGGTACAGGTGCAGAAATATATGGAAATATTGCAATTGATAATTCTCAAAATGTTACAATTTGTGGTCAAACGAATTCCTCAAATAGCATTTCAACCTTAGGTACTTATCAAGAGAATATCCCTTTTGTGAATGGTATAAATGGGTTTATTGCAAAATTTAATTCATCAGGAAAGCAACTCTGGGGGTCCTATTTTGGAGGCAACAATACTACTTATGTGCAAAGTATTGTAACAGACAATTCTTTAAATATTATCTTTACAGGTTATACAAATGCTTCAACAGGAATTTCAACAAAAGGGGCATATCAGGTTAATAAAGATAATTTAACAGATGCATTTATTGCAAAGTTTAATGCTTCAGGGAATATTATTTGGGGTTCATATTTTGGAGGAAATAGTTTTGACGTGGGGACTTCAATTTCTGTTGACAAGTATAATGATATTTATCTATGCCTTCATACTGCTTCAACTAATATTTCAACTAAAAGTTCATTCAAAGACTCAATTTCAGGAATTAATGATGTGTTTTTAGCTAAATTTAATTCAAATGGTTCAAATCTATGGGCTACATACTTTGGAGGAAATAATGGTGACTTTCCTCATGAGATTTTTATAAATAATTATGATTATTTATTTATTACAGGATACACTTCTTCAGAAAGTGGAATATCATCTCTTACAAATTTTAAAAACCATAAATCAGGATCAACAGCTGGCTTTGTAGCTGAATTCACTAATACAGGCATATTATTATGGAGTAGCTATTTTGGAGGAAATAAATATGATTATTGCTTTGGAATTTATTGTAAAAGCGGAGATATTAATTTATGTGGATGGACAAGTTCAGATTCGAATTTAGCAACTAATGGTAGTTTTAAATCGACATATAGCGACAAATATGATGGATTTTTTGCAAAAATTTCAACTTGTTATCCTACTTATGATACAATTTCTGTTTCCTGTTGTAATAGTTTCAAATTTAAAGGGAAAAATCTATCTCTTTCTGGAACCTACACTGATACTATTGCTAATTATCAGGGCTGCGATAGCATAATCACTTTGTTTCTTACAATTAAAGCAGTAGTAAACAGCCAGTTTTCAATAAACGATTCCATCCAATGCTTTTCAGATCAGGATTTTCAGATGATTAATAAATCAACCATAATAAATGATAGCATTACAAATACAATCTGGAAAATAGATTCATTTACTTATCAAAACATCGATACTTTGCAATTTTCAAATCTTCAACCCGGAATTCATGACTTACATCTTATCACAACAAGCTCAAAAAACTGTGTTGATACATCAATTAAAGCTTTAGTGGTTTTTGCTTCACCAAATACAAAATTTAGTGTAAATGATTCCACCCAATGCTCCGCTGACCAAAACTTTATTTTAACCGACCAATCCACAATCACTGGCGACAGCATCACGCAACGCATCTGGTCGGTTGATACCCAAAACTTTCTTAACATTAAAACCTTCCAACTTTCAAACCTGAATCCCGGAAAATTTAGCGCTAAGCTCGTCTCTATCACTTCAAACAACTGCACCGACACCATTAGCAAGTTTATCACTGTTCATCTGTCTCCCAATGTTAACTTCAGTGTTAACGATACCATCCAGTGCGAAAACGACAATCTTTTTATCTTCAGCGATACGGCTGCCAATAATGGACTTAGTTATTTTTGGCAGTTTGGTGACGACAGCACTGCATTTACCATCAACAAAAGTGTTCAGCATTATTACAATTCCGAAGGGGTGAAAGTAGTGTTACTAATTGCACTAAACGACAAAAACTGCCTGGGTACCAATACAAAAACCATCAACATTTTGCCAGCTCCGAAAGCCTCTTTCAAACTTACAAACGATACTGCTCAATGCCTTGCTGGTAATTATTTTGCCTTCAAAAATGAGACGACAATTTCGGATGGTATTATTTATTATACCTGGCTGTGGGGCGATACTACTACCTGTCCCGACCCATTGCCAACTCATACTTATTCTTACGATTCGGTATTTAAAATCGAATTGAAAGCTGTTTCTGATAAAGGATGTCGCGATTCGACATTTAAAACTGTAGTTGTGTATCCCGATCCAATTGCAGATTTTAACTGGTCGGGGCTTTGTATTTTGAAAGACATCAATTTTTTTGATAAAAGCCATATTAAAACTGGTTTTGAAATAGTAGATTATTACTGGCATTTTGGTGAGGGCAGTCAAACAACAAATTCAAAAGATGCGGTTTATCAATACAATAATCCGGGTGTCTATCTGGTCAGGCACAGGGCAATCAGCAACAAGGCTTGTGTGAGCGAATCGCTCAAAGCTTTAAAAATACCTGATAAAATCGGACAACCTGAACTCAAACTTGCAAGCGTTGACGACAATAAAGTGGTAATTGAATGGCTGCCTCCTGATATTGGTTTAGTTACAAAATATACATTAGAAAAATCGAATAATAAATTAAACTTCAGTCAGTTAGTTCAACTTGATGCCAAGCAGAGAACTTTTTATGATTATTCTGTAAAGCCTGAACAAAAAAGTTATACTTACCGTGTAATGGCTACCGATAGTTGTAATATCAACAGTGAATACAGCAATATCGGAAAAACAATATTGCTCATAGCAGATTCAAGTGATCAGTTTCCGGTATTGCTTTGGACACCTTACGAACATTGGTACAATGGAGTGGCAGCTTACGACCTTCAGCTAGCCGGATGTGAAAAACCAATTGCCGGTTTTATGCCTCATGGAAGCGATTATCAAACAATGATTTCTGTTTTTCCTTCTTCATATCCCGATTCTGTTAAAACCATTTCAGTATCAGACACAGGCACTAAACTGAATTCAGAATACTATTGTTATCGAGTAATTGCATATCGTAAAAACGATATGTTACCTTCGTTTTCAAATATTGTTTGTGTACCTACACCATTTAAATTGTTTATTCCTACTGCCTTTTCACCAAATCATGATGGCTTAAATGATGTATTCTTACCTTTAGGCACTCATATTATTGATTATCAGATGCAGATTTTCAGCCGTTGGGGCGAGTTAATTTTTGAAAGTAATGACATCAACAAAGGATGGGATGGAACTTTAAAAGGACAATTGTTAACTGCCGGAGAATACTATTTCAGAATAAAAGCTAAAGGAACTCAGGGCAAAAATGCAATAAAAAGCGGAACTGTATTATTAATGCGGTAAATTTTCAGCTTTTGAATGTATTGACTTTAAAAAATCAATGTATCAATCAATTCCTGCAAAATACTTCATAAACTGGACGCGTTCAAATCCGGCTGGGTCTTTAATCTTTTCCTGACTCATTTCGCCTCTGATTTGTTCTAAATTTGCAATTTTATTGTCACGCATCCATTTTTCAAAATCTTTTAGCATGGTTGAAATATGAGAACTGCCTTTTTTATAAATAGCCGAAGCAATCTGCACTGCATTAGCACCTGCCATAATTTGTTTAGTAAGTCCATCAGAATCGTGAATACCTGTAGAAGCACATAAATCGCATCTGACACGATTGTACATGATTCCTATCCATCGCAATGAAACAGAAATTTCTTCAGGTGTGCTGAAAATATTGCTGGCAGTAACTTTCCTGTTGATTATGTCAAAATCGGGACCGTAAAAACGATTAAACAATACAATACCTTTAATTCCGGTAAAAGATAGTTTTTGAATCATTTGTGCCAGATTGGTAAAATAATAGCTGATTTTCAGTGAAATAGGAATTTTAACATATTTCGACACTTCTTCAACAACCTTAAAATAGGTGTTTTCGTTGTCATCAGCACTTCTTGAAAAATCGGATGGCAAAATAAAAACATTCAGTTCGATACCATCGGCACCAGCATTTTCAAATTTTTTAGCAAATGCCGGCCATTCATCTGCTGTTACACAATTGACACTGGCAATAACAGGAATATCAGTATGTCTTTTACAATCTTCAATAAGTTTTAAATATTCATTCAGACGATGAGCTCTAACATAATTTGAAATATAATCGTGGGCTTCAGTGTATAAGTTGTCGCCACCTGCTACTTCAATATTTTGTTGCGATTCCATCCTTATTTGTTCTTCAAATAAAGATTTCAAAACAACTGCTGCTGCCCCGTTTTTTGCATGATCTTTTATATTTGTTAAACTATTGGTAAGCCCTGAGCTTCCAACAATAATTGGGTTTTTTAGCTTTAAACCCATGTAATTTGTACTTAAATCTGCCATTTAAATCAGTTTTTATTTTGCTGTCAAAAGTATTACTTAATTCTGATTAATAAAAAAATATGCTAATTTAGAATGAAATAAATCTTTGTTTAAAAATACTCATATTCTTCGAAGGCTTCTTTTCCGGCAGTGCATAGCGGGCATTTCCAATCGTCAGGGATGTTTTCAAAATCGGTACCGGCATCTACATTAGCTTCAGGGTCACCTGTTTCAGGGTCATAAATATATCCACATACCTGACATTTATACCTGATTTTCATTGCTTTATTGATTATCTGCTGCACTCCATTCGGCACTTGACGATGGTGTTTCGTAAAGTGTTAAACTTAATAACTCAATGTGTTTAGGTAATCTTTCCCTTATTTTTCCGGCAAAATCAATAACCATATTCTCACATGTGGGTTGATATGGAGTAAAAATTATTCGTTCAGTAGATTTTTTGTAATGCTCTTTTTCTTCGTCTGAAATATTGTTATTAATTACAAGAGTATGGTCGTATTTATCAATAACTTCATTAAAAACAATGTTTTTTAAATCACCAAAATCCATTACCATCCCATCTTTCGGGTGATTTTCCTGATTCAGAACATGCCCTGCAACAGTAACAAACAACTTGTAGCTGTGGCCATGAATATTGCGGCATAAACCATCATAATTTTTCAATGCATGAGAGCATTCAAAGCCAAATTCCTTTGTAATTCTTATTTTTGTCATAATTTTTCTGACCGCTAAGTTACAAAATTTCAAAATCTTGCTGAAGATAAAAATTATACGCTCAATTTAAATTTACTTTGCAGTTGATTTTTTTACCTGATAAAATAAAGTTCAGCTATGAAAACAGACAAAAGTGACTTGTCGAACAAACCTAAATCATTGAATTTTCTTGAAGAAATCATTGAAGAAGATTTAAAAAACAATAAGAATAATGGTAGAATACACACCCGTTTTCCACCTGAACCAAATGGTTATTTGCATATCGGGCATGCCAAATCAATTTGTCTGAATTTTGGTCTGGCCAAAAAATACAATGGTTTATGTAATCTCCGTTTTGACGATACCAATCCTGTTACCGAGGATGTTGAATATGTTGATTCTATTAAGGAAGATGTCAACTGGCTTGGTTTTCAGTGGCATGAAGAACCCCATTATGCTTCCGATTATTTTGAACAACTCTATCAGTGGGCCATAAAATTAATAATGGATGGCAATGCTTATGTTTGTGATTTAAGTACTGATGAATTCAATGCCATTAAAGGCAGCACCACAGAACCCGGGAAAGAAAGCCCTTTCAGAAAACGTTCTAAAGAAGAAAATCTTTTTTTGTTTGAAAAAATGAAAAACGGTGAATTTAAAGATGGTGAAAGGGTATTGAGGGCAAAAATTGATATGACTTCCCCGAATATGTTGTTACGCGATCCGGCAATCTACCGTATTAAACATGCACATCATCATCGTACGGGCGATAAATGGTGTATTTATCCTATGTACGATTTTGCTCATGGACAATCTGATTATCTCGAAGGAATTACCCATTCGATTTGCACTCTGGAATTTGAAGTTCACCGTCCATTGTACGACTGGTTTTTAGATAAATTAATTGATACTGAATATCGCCCCCGACAAATTGAATTTGCACGTTTAAACCTGACTTTCACTGTCATGAGCAAACGAAAATTGCTTGAACTGGTTGAAGAAAAGCTGGTAAACGGATGGGATGACCCTCGATTACCTACTATTTCGGGCTTACGCAGACGAGGTTACACACCTTCTTCGATTCGTGATTTTGCTGAAAGGGTAGGAGTAGCCAAGCGTGAAAACATAATTGATGTTTCTCTGCTGGAGTTTTGTGTGAGAGAAGACCTGAATAAAAGCGCTTCCCGTTTAATGGCTGTACTTAATCCGTTAAAGCTGATTATTACTAATTATCCCGAAAATGAAGCTGAAAATCTTCAGGCAGAAAACAATCCTGAAGATGAAAGTCAGGGACACCGCTTAATGCCTTTCTGTCGTGAATTGCTGATCGAAAGAGACGATTTTATGATTGAACCTCCGAAAGGATATTTTCGTTTGTCACCAAACAACGAAGTTCGTCTTAAAAATGCCTATATAATCAAATGTACAGCTTACGATACAGATTCAGATGGAAATGTACAAACTGTTTATGCTGAAGTTGATTTAGATACCAAAAGTGGTTTGCCGGGCGCCCAACGCAAAGTAAAAGGCACTATTCACTGGGTTTCGGCACAACATGCCATTCAGGCTGAAGTCAGGCTTTACGACAGATTGTTTTTTAAAGAAAATCCGGATGAAACAGCTGAAGGAAAAGATTTTAAATCTAATCTTAATCCTGATTCTCTGAAAGTGATTACTGGTTTTATTGAACCGGGTGTAAGGGGTGCTAAGGTATATGATAAGTTCCAGTTTCAGCGTTTGGGATATTTTTGTGTTGACTCTGATAGTCATTCTGATAAGTTGGTTTTCAACAGGATAGTAACCTTAAAAGATTCCTGGTCGAAAGTCAATAATCCTCAAAACAGTTGATTATTTACCAATTTCGCTGATTCTTAGGTTTTTATAAGCAGTTCGGGCAGGAAAAAATGATGAAATCATGCCCAGTATAATTACAGTTATAAAAACCCAGATAAAATCTACCAGCTTGAAAGCAACAGGATAAGCATCTATGATGAAAGTGGCACTTTGTGGAAGTTTTATGATGTGAAAATGCATTTGCAGTAAGCAAAATATTACACCCAAAATAAGACCACTTATGGCGCTGATCATCGACAGCATTAAACCTTCCATGAAAAATATTTTGCGTATGAGCGATGCCTCTGCTCCCATGCCGGTGAGTATCATCATGTCTTTTTTCTTTTCAATGGAAAGCATCAGCAATGAACCTATCAGATTGAAACCGGCAACAATTAGGATAAAAGAAAGTATCAGATAAACCATAAATTTTTCGGATTGCATAATACTGTGCAACCATTTGTGTTGTTCGTGGCGGTTTTGAACCAGATATTTTTCATTTAGTATTTGTCTTACCTGAGCTTCTGCATATTTTTTATTCGAATTTTCATGAAAAACGATTTCAAAAGAAGTATATTGATGAGGTTTCTTTACTAATTTCCGCATAAAATCGAGCGAAACAAGTATGTATTTTTCATCAAAATCCTGTTGAATCTGAAAAATTCCTCCGGTTGGTAACGAATGAGTCTGAAACAACTGATTTGGTGAAAAACTAAAATCAGAAGTTTTTCTTCGGTTAGGAAAATACAATTGAATTCCGTTCATACTGCTGAACATATTCATCCCCAATTTACCGGCTATACCTGAGCCAATTATCGCATAATCGGATATTTTATCGGTTAAAACTGCTTCTCCGGCAACTATTTTGTCATCAATTCCGGTCGCAAAAAAATAATGTTGAGTCATGCCTTTCAGTGTGGCAATACTCTGTTTTTCATCGTTGCGAACCAAAGCATTTTCCTCAATTATTGCCGACATTTCAATAATTTCTTCAGTTTTTTTCAATTGATGCAGTGAGTTTGAGTCAATTTCAAAGTATTTACCCGAAAGTGGAAGAACTTTTATATCTGGGTCAAAACTATTGTAAAGAGATAAAATCACACCTTCAAAGCCATTAAATACCGACAAAACAATAATCAGAGCAGTAGTTCCGATGGTAATTCCTGCCTGAGAAATACGGGATACCCAATTGATGGCATTCTGCGATTTTTTTGAATAAAAGTAACGCCAGGCTATAAAAAATGGCAGATTCATCAGCTTATTTATATGCATTAACTATTAATCCGGTGCCTTTTTTATGTTTGGTAACAAGGTCGGTGTAGTTGAGTATCAGGCATGGTATTACAATTATTAATAGGTAAAAGGGTAAAATTATTGTAAGAATCTTTGATTTGTTGACCATAGAAACAGGATATTTCATTAAAAACCGCCATGAAATCTGACCTGCTTTTCCGTAGGTGTATTTAACTTCAACTTTATTGAAACCTGCAATTTTAAGTTTTTCGGTAATATCGTCTTTATTGTAACCATCGCGTACATGCTCATCAATAAATGAAGTATCGGCATCATGGTCATGAACATCGCTACCTCCCTGATCGGAAGGGGTTGATACCAGCAATACTCCTCCTTCTTTTAACGACTGGTAAAAATTGTTAAATACTTTCTGGTCTTCGAGTATATGCTCCATCACATCTACCGAAATAATGAGGTCGAATGAGTTATTTTGTCTGAATTCAGTAAGGTCACCCTGAACAAAGCTGACTTTATCATTATTAATTTTTTTGAAAAAATCGTTGGCTTTATCAACATGGCTTTGACTGATATCGAGACCCACTATTTCAGCCTTTTTGTTTTTTTTACTGATATACCAGCTGTATTGACCAAAACCTGCACCAGCATCAAATACTTTTAAAGCAGATTTTTTATCCGCGAAAAAATGTTTTAAAGCTTTATGAATGTGCCAGGTTCGAAGTAAATAAATATCCAGAGCTTTAAAAAACAGCTTTTTTAAAAATGCTGATGATGAAATAAAGCGGTCAATGCTATGTTTAATAGGTTCGTAATGCATAATTATTCGTTATTTTCTTCTTTTGGAATATTGAGTTTTTTAAAAACTTCATCCATTTTTTCCATATAATCTAAAGTGTCATCATAATAAAATGCCAGTTCAGGAATTCGCCTGAGTTCATTTCTGAGTTTTTGACCAAGCATCAACCTGAGTTCTTTTATATGCAGGCGGATAATTTCCAGCATTTTTTCAGTGTCAGCTACATTTAAAAAACTGACGTAAACTTTTACATGACCCATGTCGGGGCTTATAACTACTCTGGTAACACTAATCATGGCATTACCAAATAGTTTTTTGGCTTCATTCAAAAACAGAAAACTTAATTCTTTCTGAATAAGCCTTGAAATCTTTTCGTGTCGTCTGTTTGTCATAGGTGCAAATTTCATATTTTTTTTATGACTGAATGCAATACCCTTACAGCTAATCTGTAAATAATGACGAAATAATGCCATCTGAGAAATAAAATGCCTCTTCTGTCAATACAAAAATATCATTGTTTATTTGGGCAAATCCTTTTTTCACAATTTTTTCGCTTGTAACCAGAAAAGATTGATATTCTTTTTGAGTCATTAAATTTTTAATTTCGTTTATTTTAATTCCACTTTTGGTTCGCAAATGGGTAAGCAGATATTCGTTAATTTTATCTTTTCTGCTTAAGTTTTCAATTTCATAAAAAGCTTCATTGTTTATTATTTTGCTGATATACAGATTGTTGATTGAAATATTCCATTGTCGGCTGCTTCCGTTGTAAGAATGTGCTGATGGTCCGATCCCTAAATAATTTTTATTGTTCCAATAGGCTGAATTGTGCTTTGATTCAAATCCGTTTTTGCCAAAATTTGAAATTTCATAGTGAATATAATTGTTTTTTGAAGCAAAATCGCAAAGTTGAGTGTAACACAGATTGCAGTATTGCTCATCAGGTGCTTTTGCTTTTTGCTGGTTTACTTGCCAGTGATATATGGTTTTGGGTTCTAATGTCAGGCTGTATGCCGAAAAATGAGGTATATTGTAATTACTAAGCTTTTCTAAATTTTTTTTCCATAAATTACTGTCCGGAATGCCATAAATCAGGTCAATGCTGAGATTGGTAAATTCTGCTTCTCTGGCTTCATCAATACATTTTTCGGCCTGAAGGTAATTGTGTTTTCGTCCAAGTGTTTTTAAATCTTCTTCAAAAAATGATTGAATCCCGATACTTAATCTGTTAATTCCTGATGATTTAAGCTCACTTAAGTAGTTTTTATTCAGGTCTTCAGGATTTGCTTCAATGGTTATTTCTGAATCAGAATCAATTTTAAAGTTTTTGTTTATAGTTTCGAGTAAGTCATTAATCTCATTTATTTCAAGAAATGAAGGGGTACCACCTCCGAAATAGATGCTCCCGATTGTTTCATTATTCAGGTAATCTTTTCGTATCAAAATTTCTTTTTGCATGGCTTCAATCAGGTGTTTTTTATTTTTTATTGAAGTTGAAAAATGAAAATTGCAATAAGCACAAGCTGAGCGGCAAAATGGAATATGTAGGTAAATACCTGCCATTTAAGTAATAATCATTATTTTTGAACTTCCGAAAATAAGCTATTCATGATAAACAATCCAAGAAAACTAATACAACTTTTTCAGAAATTCTTCGTTAATGTGTTCATGTTAAGAGCCGGATACATTTTAATTTTATTCATTTTATCAATTTCTGTTAATGCTCAGATTGGAGGAAGAGCTGTTTATAGTTTTCTTGATTTGAATTATTCAGCACGAAATGCTGCATTGGGTATGAATATGATACCTGTTTTCGATAAAGACATACATAATGCATTAGCCAACCCATCATTTATCAGCAAGGAGTTGCATAATCATCTGGGATTTTCGGTTACCAATTACATGACCGATATTACTTATGGATCAGCAGTTTTTTCTTATCATTTTAAAGAAAAGCTTAATTTTCTGACCGGAATCAGATATCTGAATTATGGAGAGTTTATTTATTCCGATGTTTATGGCAACAAATACGGAACATTTAAAGCTGCTGAATATGCATTGAATATAGCCTCTTCATATGCTATCAATGATTATTGGCGAACTGGCGCCAGCCTTAACTTTATTTATTCATCTTATGAAAAATACAATTCTTCAGCTTTGGCTTTGGATTATGCAATTTCTTTTGTCAAACCCGAAAAACTGTTTACTTCAACTTTAATGATTCGTAATCTTGGATTTCAATTGTTTTCTTTCAGCCGGCAAAACCCTGAACCCTTGCCTCTTGATGTGCGTATCGGACTGTCTAAAAAACCTCAACACATGCCTTTGCGATTTATAGTTGTTGCCCATCACCTGAATATTCCGAATTTTGCTTATCTGGATCCTGCCAAACAAAAAGTTACTGACCTGAATGGAAACCCAATAACAGTTAAAGTTCCTTTTACTGAAAAACTGTTCAGACATTTTGATGTAGGTGGAGAGTTTGTTTTATCCGATAATTTTAATATTCGTTTAGGATACAGTCATCAAAGACGTAAGGAACTCAGCTTAACTACCCGACCAGGACTGGCAGGTTACAGTTGGGGTTTCGGATTAAAAATCAGCAAATTTCATATCAGTTACGGAAATTGTATTTATCATTTAGCTGGTGGAAGCAATACCTTTAGTGTAACAGCTAATCTTTCAGAATTTACCTCTAAAAAGAAGCAACACTCCGACAATTGAGTAATAAAACTACTCAAAAACCCAAATTACTTTTATTATTGTTCTATTTTTTAATAGTTGTATTTTGGTCATGTTAAAATAATGCTTTCTTTTGTCAGAAAATAAAGAAAATACAAAAACATTGTTTACTTTTCCAAGATTAAACCTGAAGGAAATAGTACATCAAAACCGTAAAAAAAATGTAAAAACAAGGATTATTACAGGTATAATCAGTTGGTTGGCAACATTAATCATAGCAGTGCCATTTTTTGCCCTTGCCTATCCTTATATGCCTGAAATTACTTTAACCAGCGGCCCTGACCATGTTTTACGACTCGACCATGCCATTACTGCTTTAATAGTGATTATTGTTGTACGTTTAGTAGTATTGTTGCTTTATCGTGTAACTGTTGGTATTTTTATCATGTGCCTGGTGTTTTTGAGTGTCAATAGTATAATTGGTAAATATGGTTATAAAGATTTGTTTTTCGACTATAAATCTCTTTTCAGTTATCTACTTGAATCACCTGTCATGGTTCCATTTATTCCGGAATCGGCTTCATTCAGAAGCGGTAACAGGATAAGAGCATCTGTTCAACCACAAAACCCTAACGTCAGAAACTTCTCAGTTGTTGCTGCTCAGAAATACTTTAATGACCCTTTTTTAGTGAAACGATACGGACAAGCAATCAGGTATTTCAGTATTTTTAAAGAAATTAACAGCCGCTGGACTTATATTTTTGATCCAAGCAATAGTGAATATTATGCTCCTGCTTATGAAACTATCATACATCTTTCGGGCGACTGTGACGATTATTCTATAACGATGACTTCATGCATTTCAGCAATTGGAGGTAAAACCCGTATTGTTCGAACAGTAGGCCATCTTTATCCTGAAGTACGTTTATGCAAAAAAGAAGATTTTGTTAAATACAACCTGTTGATTCGTCAACTTTTTGAAGAAGAGTCAAAGGGTAAATCTATTTATTATCATCAGGATGCTGATGGTTATATTTGGCTTAATCTTGATTATACCGGAAAATATCCCGGTGCAAAATTTATGAACTTGAAAATTATTGGAATTCTTAATTTGTAATTTAAATAAAATGAGAACATTACATCAATTAATTGTGTTATTTTGGCTGATTTTACTTTCTGTAAATCTGTATGCACAAAAAAATCAAAATGAAAAAGAAGAACTGATTACAAGCAGTCTTATCTCAGGTCTCAAATTTCGCAGTATAGGTCCAGCCCTGATGTCGGGACGAATAGTTGATATTGCTGTTAATCCAAAAAATATTCATGAGTATTATATTGCTGTTGCTTGTGGCGGAGTTTGGAAAACTGTCAATTCAGGTACTACATGGATTCCTATGTTTGATAATGAAAAGTCTTTCTCAATTGGCTGCATTACAATAGATCCGGAAAATCCTAATGTTGTATGGGTAGGAACAGGTGAAAACAACAGTCAGCGCTCGGTAAGCTGGGGCGATGGGATTTATAAATCGCTTGATGGTGGTAAAAGCTGGAAAAGTATGGGTTTAACCAAGTCGGAACATATTGGAAAAATAATGCTTGATCCTCGCAATTCCGATGTTGTTTATGTTGCCTGTCAGGGTCCTTTGTGGGGGCCTGGTGGCGACAGAGGTTTATATAAAAGTGTTGATGGAGGGCTTTCATGGAATCTGATATTATCAGTCAGTGAAAATACAGGTATTACCGATTTTGTTATTGACCCTCGTTATCCTGATGTAATTGTGGCTGCTTCTTATCTGCGCAGACGTCATGTATGGACATTAATTAATGGTGGCCCTGAAAGTGCTATTCATAAATCAACCGATGGTGGTAAAACCTGGCGAAAAGTGAATACCGGATTGCCTTCTGGCGATTTGGGAAGAATTGGTTTGGCCATTTCACCCACTAATCCTGATTATATTTATGCCATTGTTGAAGCTGGTGAAAATAGCGGTGGTTTTTATCGTTCGGTAAACAGGGGAGAATCATGGGTGAAAATGAACAGCTACAGTACAGTTAGTGCTCAATATTATAGTGAGATTTTCTGCGATCCTGTCAATCCTGATATGGTGTATATTATGGACACATATTCCCAGATTAGTCTGGACGGTGGTAAAAACCTCAGATCTCTTGGCAACAATCACCGGCATGTTGACGACCATGCTTTGTGGATAAATCCTTTGAATCCCTCTCATATTCGTATTGGTGGAGATGGAGGGCTTTACGAAACTTTTGATAATTGTGCTACATGGAAGTATTTTGACAATATCCCAATTACTCAGTTTTACAGAGTTTCGGTTGACAACAGATTACCATTTTATTATGTTTATGGTGGCACTCAGGATAATGCTTCTCAGGGAGGGCCCTCTCGTACACTTAAAAATAATGGAATTACCAACAGCGACTGGTTTATTACCAATGGTGGCGATGGTTTTGAATCGTGCATTGACCCCAAAAACCCTGATATTGTTTATGCTCAAAGTCAATATGGAGGTTTGGTCCGATTTGATAAAAAAAGTGGCGAATCAATAGGAATTCGTCCGGTGGAAGGGAAAAATGAAACTCCTTATCGCTGGAATTGGGATGCCCCGCTGATTATTAGTCCTCATTTGAATACCAGATTGTATTTCGGAGCTAACTATGTGTTCCGTTCTGATGATATGGGTAGTACCTGGGTGAAAGTTAGCCCTGATTTAAGCAGACAAATTGATCGAAATTCTCTTAAGGTAATGGGAAAATTGTGGACTCCTGAAGCAGTTTCAAAAAATGCTTCTACATCTATATATGGTAATCTCATTCAAATTAATGAAAGTCCCCTCAAAGAAGGTTTGATTTTTACTGGTAGCGATGACGGACAAATTTCGGTTACAGAAGATGGTGGAAAAAACTGGACTTTTTATACTAAATTTACCGGAATTCCTGAGTTTACTTATGTCAGTTGCGTAATTGCCTCACAACACAACGAAAATGTGGTTTATGCTGCTTTCGATAATCATAAAATGGCAGATTTCAAACCTTATATTTTAAAAAGTACCGATAAGGGTAAATCATGGTCATCAATAACTGCTAATTTGCCCGAAACTGAAGTTATTTACAATATTGCAGAAGACCCTGTAAATCCTGATTTATTGTTCATTGGCACTGAATACGGAGTTTGGTTTACGGTTGATGGTGGCGGAAAATGGATAAAATTAAAAGCAGGTTTGCCCTCAATTGCAGTAAGAGATATTGCCATTCAAAGTCGTGAAAACGATTTGGTATTGGGTACTTTTGGCAGAGGATTTTATATCCTTGATGATTATTCACCATTGCGATATTTAACTTCAGAAAACCTGAAAAAAGATGCAATGATTTTTCCGGTGAAAAATGTGCTGATGTATGTACCCGAAATACCGCTTGGATGGGGTGAAAAAGGTTCTCAGGGTCATTCCTTTTTTACTTCACCTAATCCTGCTTTCGGAGCCACTTTTTCATATTATCTGAAAGATGTACCCAAGTCGTTAAAAACTATCCGGCAAAATAAAGAAAAGGAAGATATTAAAAACGGTAAAGACCCTTATTATCCAACTATAGAAGAACTGAAAAAAGAAGCTGACGAAAAGCCAGCTTATTTGTTGTTTACTATTAAAGATGAAGATGGTAATATTGTCAGAATACTTAAAACCAATGCTGCTTCTGGTATAAACAGATTAACATGGGATTTAAGATATTCGTCAATTACACCTGTCCGACCAGGGGCAGATAATCCCTCTGGCTTTCCGGTAGTTCCAGGCAAATACAGTGTTCAAATGGAAATAGTGCATAATAATGTTGTTAAATCATTAACTCCACCGATTGTATTTGAAGCTGTTTCGTTGGGAAATTCAACACTTGAAGCGAAAGATAAACAGGCACTTCTGATATTTAATAAGAAAGTTGGAGAACTAAGACGAGCTGTAAATGCCAGCATTGAGATAGTGGAAGAAACAGAGAATAAAATTGCTCATTTTTATCAGGCATTACGTCAAATGAATGTTAAAGATGATAGTTTATTTAAACAAATTAACCGATTGGAAGCTGCTAACAACCAATTGAAAATTGCCTTGACCGGAGATCCGCTGCTCGCTAAGCTGAATGAAAATATTCCAACTTGTATAAACGACAGGGTTGATGGAATTGTTTATGACCTTTGGAGGTCGAGCTCAGCTCCGACAAAAACCCATCAGGATAGTTATAAGGTGGCAGCAGTTGAATTTAGTCAGGTATTGGAAAAGCAGAGAAAACTGTTTAATGAAGAGGTTAAAGCCATTGAGAACAGATTTGAACAACTGAAAGCACCTTATACACCTGGTCGTTTCCCAGATTGGAAAAATGAATAGCATATTAATATTTTATTAATTGTTTTTAAAACCATTCATTATCTTTGCCCTTTTTAAAAAAAACCTACGAATTAAATTTAAAGCTTTTGGGGGAAGAAAAACCATTATTTGAACTCACCGCAAGAACTTTTCAGGGATTTGAAAAACTTGTTGCCAAAGAACTTGAAAAAACAGGGGCGAAAGATATTTATGCCCGTAAACGTACAGTAGATTTCAGGGGCGATTTAGCATGTATTTACCGTACTAATTTGCAATTGCGAACAGCTACTAAAATTTTAAAAAAAATAAGCTTTTTTAAAGCAGTAAATGATCAATATCTCAACAAACACTTAATGGCAATTGACTGGTCAAAGTTTTTAATGCCAAAAGATAAATTTAATGTAAGTGTTAATGTAAGTTCTAAATTCTTTAATAATCCTGCCTTTATTTCAAATAAATTCAAAAATTGTATTCTAGAACATTTCAAGCAAAACAAGAAAGATTTTGTTCCCGACTATGATGCAAATCAGGCAGATATCAAGTTTCATTTTCAGGTTTTTAATGAGTATTGTACAATTTTTATTGATAGCACCGGTGATTTTTTATTCAACCGACACTATAAAGCCGAAAACAGTGAAGAAGATTTGAATGAGGTAATGGCAGCCGGAATGCTTTTAATGAGTAATTGGAAGCCCAACATGACTTTAATTGACCCTATGTGTGGTTCAGGTACTATTTTATTTGAAGCAGCATTTATTGCTAACAATATTCCTCCGGGCATTTATCGCAGCTTTTTTGGTTTTATGAAATGGAAAGATTTCAATAAAAGTGTCTGGGAATCAGTAGTTGCCGAAGCAAAAGCTAATATTGTATCTCCTAAAGCAAAAATTTATGGGTTTGATAAAAACCCTGTAATGATAAGTTTGGCCAAAAAGAACCTTATTAAAGCCAATTTATTAAATAAGATTCATTTTGAAACCAAAGCATTTTCTGAACTAAACCCACCAACAGAAAAAGGTATTATTGTTACTGAACCTCCTAGTTCTGAACGTATTGACCGCACCGACATCTTAACATTTTATGAGCGTTTTGGTAATATGCTTAAAGAAAAATTTGTTGGTTATAATGTAGCAGTCTTATGTCCGAATAAAGATGCACTTTTAAAATTAAAATTATCTCCTCGTTTTAAAATTGTACTACTGAATGGTAAAAATGAAAGTTTCTTTGAAACTTATTATGTAAACCCTAAACCTCAAAAAGAGAATGACTAAAAAAGCCACCTGAAATATTTCCAAGTGGCTTCTTCAAATTATTTATAATTTTTTTACCAGGTGTATTGTAGAGTCAGTTCTATTTGTAAATCCCACAAAAAACTCTTTACAGTAATCACTGCAGGAAATCTTTTGTTCACGAGATAGGGTTTAAATGCAGTAGTTACCATTAATTTCTGATCATTTTTGCCTTCATCCAAGTCGTCATCCCATAATTCGATGGTGTATTCCTTATCAGGATCAAGAACTGGTATTTTGTCGGTCAAAGGAACTAATTCAAATTTTTTATCTTCAGGAACATTGTATTCACTTTTATGGTGTTTGTAAACCTGTGTAGTCCCTTGCTTCATTATGACATATAAATCCGGTCCGTCATATTCATCCCAAGCTGTACCTCCGTTGCTGGCTGGCCAGCCAATAACTTTAAATTTTGTGATTTTAATGGAAACTGGTTTGACTTCAACTTCGCATAAGTCGCCAGTGAAACCTTGTTTGCAATTACAAATTCCCTTTTCGCAAGTACCTCCATTCAAACAAACTATTCCTTCACATTTGTCTTGACCACAATACTGAAACAAAAACATGACAGCAAAACCTGCCAATAATGCTAGCAAATAAACTTTAATCTTCATAATCTTTATTTTTTACTGGTTATTATCAGGCTGCTAAAATAATAAAATGAGAGCAAACAAAGATTTATTTGGTAACTTTTTCTTTAGCTTTTTTTAACTGAAGAAATCCGATAACACCTAATCCCACTCCTGCTGTTGCCATTGCAATTCCAGTTGAGCTGACCTGTCCTCTTTTATGAGTTCTGATAGGTTCAATATTAGAAATAACTACTGTCGTAAAAACACCCAATACAAAGAGACCGCCTCCGCCTCCCATTAACAGCATGGCTTTTTTGACATCTTCACTTGCAGGTACATCCATTTCTGTTCTGATTTCCTGATACTTGTTTGCTATTAATTTATTATCAGTTTGTATGGATTCAATATCTTTAAATGCTATTTTTGAATTTTCGATTTCTTTATTGTCTTTTTCTATTCTGTAAAGAATAATTCTATTCTGTAAAGAATAAAGTTTTTATTAATTTCTGTAATAGTACAATCAATGGTTTTATTTGCTTTAGTTTTAATCTTATCAAAGTTTTGAGAAAAACTCAGAAAAGGCATCAAAAAAAGTATAGCTAATAAATAATACCATTGCTTAGTACAAAAT
>Ga0209835_1000086_pt1 | contig 64615 bp, 75 predicted proteins | sample LakKivwa52mmetaG_FD_184138 | JGI IMG/M metagenome (GOLD analysis project Ga0209835, IMG submission 184138) | Anoxic lake water microbial communities from Lake Kivu, Rwanda to study Microbial Dark Matter (Phase II) - Lake Kivu water 52m metaG... | ecosystem: Environmental > Aquatic > Freshwater >...
GGCAATAGCCGTGCCGTGCGACTGCTTGACTCCGGAACTCGGCCTTTGGAACCATGGAGAATCGAATGACAAGTTCGAGGCGACTGCGGTCCGACAGACGGCCAAGGTGACAGGCCGCATAGGGTCGTAAGAAGCGATTCAAAAAACTCGGCGCTGGCGGGACGGCACCCCGGCCGTATTACTGCCAGCCGCTCGGCTTGGCGAGTTGCCCGCAGGGCATCTGATAGACACGGCGGTCTTCAAGGCGTACGGCGGTCAGCGAGCCGCCCCACAGGCAGCCGGTATCGAGCGCGAGCAGTTTGTCCGTCTGCCGGAATCCCAGTGCCGACCAGTGACCACAGAGGATCGCATGATCGGCGCTCTGGCGATTGGGCGCGTCGAACCACGGCACGCAGCCGGCCGGGCCGCGCTCGGGCGGGCCCTTGGCGCCGGGCGCGCGAAACTCCATGCGGCCTTCCGGCGTGACGAAGCGCATGCGCGTCATTGCGTTGACCACGACGCGCAGGCGGTCCCAGCCGGTAAGGTCGTCGCGCCAGGCATCGGGTTCCGAGCCCCACATGTTGGCGAGGAAATCGACGTAATTCGGCGCTGTGAGCGCGGCACTGACTTCGTCCGAAAGTGCCTGCGCCTTGGCGACATCCCAGCCGGGCAGCAGGCCGGCATGCACCATTCCCCAATCACCGGCGACATGGAAGAGCGGCAGGCTGCGCAGCCAGTCGAGCAGTTCGTCGCGGTCGGAGGCGGCGAGGATCGGCTCTAGCGTGTCTTCCTTGCTCGCCTTGCCGAAGCCGGCGGACTGCATGACCAGATGCAGGTCGTGGTTGCCGAGCACGGTGACCGCCGAGGCTCCCAGTCCTTTCACGAAGCGCAGAATTTCCAGAGACTGCGGGCCGCGATTGACGAGATCGCCGACGAACCAGAGCCGGTCGTTGTCGGGTGTAAAGCCGATGTAGTCGAGCAGCCGCTTGAGCGGGTCGAAGCAGCCCTGCAGATCGCCGATTGCGTAGGTGGCCATCAGAAGTCCAATGCTTTCAATACGTCCGTCGGGGCGATGCCGGCCACGCGCACGCGCTTGGCGCGCGAGGTCTGACCGCTGATGACTTCGACTGCCAATTTACCTTTGATGCGGCCAGCGCCGACTTTTGCGGCAATGAAGGCGACGAGCGCGGCATTGGCCTTGCCATCGACCGGCGGCGCGGCGAGCCGGATCTTGAGGGCATCGCCATGCAGACCGACGATCTCGGTCTTCTTCGCACCGGGCTGGATGTGCAGATTGAGGATCACGTCGTCACCATCCTTGCGCAACCAGTCATTCATCAGTGCAGGTTTTCCAGCACGATCAGTGCAACTTGCAGCAGCAGGATGACGACCAGCGGCGAAAGGTCGAGGCCACCGCCGAAGACTGGCACGACGCGGCGCACCGGCGCGAGCAGCGGCGCGGCAAGGCCATTGAACAGCGGCGCGGCGGGCGAGTGGGGCGAAATCCACGACAGCAGCGCGGCCAGGATGACCACGCCCATCAGCAGGTAGATAAACATCTTGAGCACGGCGAGTACGGCAGCCCAGGCGATGGCGAGGAAACCGCCGAGCGTGTCAAGACCGAAGCCACTCAGGCTGGCCAGGATGGCGAGGTAGGCGAACTGCGTCAGCCAGGCGGCGAGCACGCTGGCGAGGTCGATGCCGAACAGGCCGGGCACGATGCGGCGCAGGGGCAGCACCGCCCAGTTGGTGAAGGCAATGACGAACTGGCCGACCGGATTGCGGAAAGGGGCGCGCAGCCACTGCATCCAGACGCGCGCGAGGAAGGCGATGGAGAGCAGGCCGGCGGCCGTGCCGAGCAGAAGCGTAACGATCTGGGTCAGCATCAGTCTTGTCCGAGGATGTCGCAGAGTTCGCGGCCGCGCGCGGCGGCAGCTTCGACGCCCTGCGCGATCGCCGCATCGACGGCTTCGGTGTTGAACACCTCGATGGCGGCCGCGGTGGTGCCGCCTTTCGAGGTCACGCGCATGCGCAAATCATCCACGGGTTCGTTGCTGGATGCGGCCAGCCGGGCGGCGCCGAGGAAGGTTTCGATCGCCAGCAGGCGTGCGGTTTCGGTGGGCAGGCCAAGTGCGGCGCCGGATTTCTGCAGGGCCTCGATGAAATAGAAGACGTAGGCCGGGCCGCTGCCAGAGACGGCGGTGACGACATCCATCAGTGCCTCGTCCTCGATCCAGAGCGCATGGCCGACGGCCTTGAGGATCTTTTCGGCGGTTGCCCGTCCTTCATGATCGACCGCCGGAGGGGCGTAAAGGCCCGTGATGCCCGCGCCGATCAGCGCGGGGGTGTTGGGCATGCTGCGCACGAGCCGTTCATGGCCACCGAGCCAGCGGCCGATGTCCTTCAGTTGCAGGCCGGCGGCAATGCTGATCACCAGTTGATCCTTGAGCTTGCCGGCGGCGGGTGCGATGGCCTCTTTCATCAGTTGCGGCTTGACGGCGAGCATCAGCACCTCGCAGTTGAGGGCCGCCGCATCGATGGCCGGCGTGCAGCGCACGCCGAAGCTGTCGGTCAGCCGCACGCGGGTTTCCTCGACCGGGTCGACGACCTGCATGCCGGCCGCCGAATAGCCTTGTTTCTTCAGGCCGCCGATGAGGGCGGTGGCCATGTTGCCGCCGCCGATGAAGGTGATTTTCATGTTGCGTAATTCCTTTCGCCAAAGATTGCCGTGCCGACGCGCACGATGGTCGCGCCTGACATGATTGCATCTTCAAGGTCGTGCGACATGCCCATCGAGAGCGTGTCGAGCGCCAATCCTTCCGTGTTCAGCCGGTCACGCAGAGCGCGCAGCACGCCGAACTGCCGTCTCGCCAGCGCCGAGTTTTCCACGTCGCTGCCGGCGCCCGGTTCGGGAATCGCCATCAGGCCACGCAGCCGCAGGTTTGGCAGCGCCGCCACGGCGTGGCACAAGGTCGGCGCCTCATCCGGCGCGCAGCCGCTCTTGCTGGCTTCGCCGCTGACATTGACCTGCACGCAGACATTGAGTGGCGGCAGCCCGGCGGGGCGCTGAGCGGACAGGCGCTCGGCGATCTTGAGCCGCTCGACCGAATGCACCCAGGCGAAGTGCTCGGCCACCGGCTTGGTCTTGTTGCTCTGCAGGGGGCCGATGAAATGCCATTCGAGATCGAGGTCGGCCAGCTCCGCCTGCTTGGCGAGTGCTTCCTGTACGTAGCTTTCGCCGAAGCAGCGCTGGCCGGCGGCGTGGGCCGCGCGCAGCGCGGCAGCAGGGAAAGTCTTGCTCACGGCCAACAGCGTGATGTCGTCCGGATCGCGTCCGGCGACGGAACAGGCCCCGATGATGCGCCTTTTCACAGCTTGCAGGTTGGCGGAAATTGTTGTCATATAGCGGTTGATTGCTGTCTTTCAGTATACCGAAGCGGCTTGATTGGCCGCGCTGGAGCTTCCACGATATGGATATCACCGAACTGCTAGCCTTCGTCGTCAAAAACAAGGCGTCCGACCTGCACCTGTCCTCCGGCCTGCCGCCGATGATCCGCGTGCATGGCGACATCCGGCGCATCAACCTGCCGCCGATGGAGCACAATGACGTGTACGCGATGGTGTACGACATCATGAACGATGCCCAGCGCAAGCATTACGAAGAAACGCTCGAATGCGACTTCTCGTTCGCGGTGCCGCAGCTGGCACGCTTCCGGGTCAATGCCTTCGTGCAGAACCGTGGTGCCGCCGCGGTGTTGCGGACGATTCCCTCGAAGGTGCTGACGCTCGAACAGCTCAGTGCCCCGAAGATCTTCGCCGACATCTCCAACCAGCCACGCGGCATCGTGCTTGTGACTGGCCCGACCGGCTCCGGCAAATCGACGACGCTGGCGGCGATGATCGACTACATCAACGACAAGGAATTCGGCCATATCCTCACCGTCGAGGACCCGATCGAATTCGTGCATGAATCGAAGAAGTGCCTGATCAACCAGCGCGAAGTCGGCCCGCACACGCTGTCGTTCAACAACGCGCTGCGCTCGGCGCTGCGCGAAGACCCGGACGTGATCCTGGTCGGCGAAATGCGCGACCTCGAAACCATTCGCCTGGCGCTGACCGGCGCGGAAACCGGCCACTTGGTGTTCGGCACGCTGCACACCTCGTCGGCGGCCAAGACCATCGACCGGATCGTGGACGTCTTCCCCGCGGCGGAAAAGGAAATGGTGCGTTCGATGCTTTCAGAGTCACTGCGTGCCGTCATTTCGCAGACGCTGCTCAAGACCAAGGACGGCAATGGCCGCGTCGCGGCGCACGAGATCATGATCGGCACGCCGGCGATCCGCAACCTGATCCGCGAAAACAAGATCGCCCAGATGTATTCGTCGATCCAGACCGGTCAGCAGTTCGGCATGCAGACGCTCGACCAGTGCTTGCAGGATCTGGTCAAGCGCAATGTCGTTTCGGCCGCCGAGGCGCGCAACAAGGCGGCGAACAAGGACAACTTCCCCGGCTAAGGCATTCGGAACCAATACATGGAACGCGACGAGGCACTTAAATTCCTGTACCAGCTGCTGGCGATGATGGTGCAGAAGAAGGGTTCCGACCTCTTCATCACCGCCGGATTTCCCCCCGCGATCAAGGTCGACGGCAAGGTGACACCGGTGACGGCGCAGGCGCTGTCGCCGCAGCACACGCTCGAGCTGGCGCACTCGGTGATGAACGACAAACAGGCGGCCACCTTCGAGGAAAGCAAGGAGTGCAACTTCGCGATCAGCCCCGCCGGGATCGGTCGTTTCCGCGTCAATGCATTCATCCAGCAGGGCCGCACCGGCCTCGTCTTCCGGACCATCAATACCTCGATCCCGAAATTCGAGGATCTCGGCCTGCCGTCGACGCTCAAGGATATCGGCATGACCAAGCGCGGGCTGGTGCTGTTCGTCGGCGGCACGGGCTCGGGCAAGTCGACCTCGCTGGCGGCGATGATCGGTTACCGCAACGAGAACAGCTACGGCCACATCATCACGATCGAAGACCCGGTCGAATATGTGCATGACCACAAGAACTGCATCGTCACACAGCGCGAGGTCGGCGTCGATACGGATTCATGGGAAGCGGCGCTGAAGAATACCCTGCGGCAGGCGCCGGACGTGATCCTGATCGGCGAGATCCGTGATCGCGAAACGATGGAGCATGCGATCGCCTTCTCCGAGACGGGCCACCTGTGCATGGGCACGCTGCACGCCAACAACTCCAACCAGGCGATGGATCGCATCATCAACTTCTTCTCCGAGGAACGCCGCCCGCAGCTGCTGATGGACCTGTCGCTGAACCTCAAGGCGGTCGTTTCGCAGCGCCTGCTGCCCGCACGCGAAGGCAAGGGACGCGTCGCCGCCGTCGAGATCCTGCTCAACTCGCCGCTGATCGCCGACCTGATCGGCAAGGGCGAGGTGCACGAGATCAAGGAGATCATGAAGAAGTCGCGCGAGCTGGGCATGCAGACCTTCGACCAGGCGCTCTTCGACCTCTACGAAGCCGGCAAGATCACTTACGAGGACGCCCTGCGCTTTGCCGATTCCATGAACGAAGTACGCCTGCAGATCAAGCTGCATGGCAAGGAATTGGCCGAGCGCGATCTGCAGGGCGGCATTCAGCATCTCGACATCGTGTAATCCGTCAGCCACGGCGAACCGAACCTGTGAATATTCCAACTCATCCCGAAGCCAGCGAAATCGAAAAATTTCCCCATGTGCAGAAGCGCATCTGCATGCTCTGGGGCACGCAGGAGCTTGATGGCCACATCAACCACCTGCTGACCGATTCGCGCGATGGCCAGCGCAGCGGCTTCCCCGTCGAAGTGACGGCCGAACTGCTGTTCCTCGTCGAACTCAACAAGCTGATCCGGGCGATCGATCTTTCGCGGAAGCTCAAGATTCCGCTGCGCGAGGCCTACCAGAAGGTCGACAAGAAGGACCGCGGCGCGGATTTGGGCGACCCGTCCGATCCGCTGTTCGGACGCGACTCGTTCGCGCGGGAAGAACAGGAGCTGGGTGTCCGGTCACGGCCGGTGCGCAAGACCGAGGAAAGCGATGGCTTCCTGGCCGCGATCGGCAAGGGCGTGTTCTCGTTATTCACGAACAAGATCGTGCTGTTCCTGGTGGCGCTGTTTCTCTTCTACCAGTACATCCTGCCGATGTTTGTCAAATAGTCGCGGTCATTTCCGCGCGCTGCCCGCGACGATATCGAAACCGTAGAGGCGGCATTCGAGCGCGCCGTTGAAAAGCGGCACTTTCCGGTCCGGCCGCAAGCCGATGAGCTTCGGCAGGCGCGTATCCGCCGACAATAGCCAGCACTGCCACCCGGCGAAGCGTTTCTTCAGCGCATCGCCCAACCGCGGGTAGAAGGCCGCCAGTTCGTCGAGTTCGCCGAGCCGTTCGCCATAGGGCGGGTTGGTGACCAGCACGCCGCTCGCGGCGGGTGGATCGATTTCCAGCAAGTCGGCACGGCGTACCTCGATCAGGTCGTCGAGGCCGGCATGTGCGAGGTTCTGCATGCAGCGCGCTACCGCATCGTCGTCACGGTCGCTGCCCCAGATGGGCAGTTTTTCAGGAGCGACGACACGGCGGTCGGCGGCTTCGACACACAGCCGCTTCCAGAGCGCCGGCTCGTAGTCGAGCAGCTTGGTGAAACCGAAGTCCTTCATGTCACGGGCGAGGCCCGGTGCGTCGCCGAGCGCCATGCCGGCGGCTTCGAGCAGCAGGGTGCCGGAGCCGCACATCGGATCGAGCAATGGCACGCCGGGGCCCCAGCCGGCCAGGCGCAGAATGCCGGCGGCGAGGTTTTCCTTGAGCGGCGCGGCGACCTTGGCGATCTTCTGGCCGCGCAGCCAGAGCGGTTCGCCCGAGGTGTCGACATAGAGCGTGGCTGTCTTTTCAGTGACGAACAGATGGATGCGCACGTCGGGCGTGGCGGTATTCACATCCGGCCGCTTGCCGAGATCAGCACGGAAGCGGTCGCAGACGGCATCCTTCACCTTCAGCGTGATGAACTCGACGCTCTTGAAGGGTGCCCGGACGGCAGTGACATAGACGCGAATGCTGCGCGACACATCGAACAACTTCGGCCAAGCGATGTCGTAGGCGAGTTTGTAGATGTCCTGCTCGCTGCGAAAGTCGGCGCTGGCGAGACGGCACAGTACGCGCGTGGCGATGCGCGAATGCAGGTTCAGACGGTAGCAGGCCTCCTTGTTGCCCGCGAAGCCTGCGCCGCCGGGCGTGATCGCGACTTCCGTGCCGCCGGCAGCGGCGATGTCCTCGGCCAGCAGGGTTTCGAGGCCGCGCGGGCAGGTGGCGAAATAGTGACCGGCCTGCGCCGTGGCTGGCCGGCGCACGACGACCCGGGAGCGTTTCGGCGCAGTGTTCTCAATGTTCAAAACGGCTTCACCACGACGAGAATGCAGACGGCAAGCAGCACCAGTACCGGCACTTCGTTGAAGAAGCGGAACCAGACATGCGAGCGCGTGTTGCCGCCCGCCTGAAACTGCCGGAACAACCTGCCGCAGTAGAGGTGATAGACGACCAGGCCGGCGACCAGCGTGGTTTTCACATGGATCCAGCCAGCGCTGAAGCCGAAGAGATACCACAGCCACAGGCCGCTGATGACGGCCAGCGCGCCGATCGGCGTGACGAACTTGTAGAGCTTGCGCGCCATGACCAGCAGGCGTTCGCGTTCGGCCGGACTGTCGGCGGGCACCATGGCGAGATTGACGAAGATGCGCGGCAGGTAGAACAGGCCGGCGAACCAGCTGACGACGAAGAAGATGTGGAAGGCTTTCAGCCAGAGCATGAACATGGTCAGTCCTCGTTACAGGGCGCCCGCAATGCCGTCATCGACGGTCGGATAGCGGAGGCGGAGTTTCAATTCGCGCTTCATGCGCGTGTTGTCCAGTCGCCGCGACTCGCTCATGAAGGAGAGCATCATCGGCGACAGGCGCGTCTGGATATCCGCGCGCGTCATGCGCGGCGGGCGGGGCAGTTGAAAGGCGTCGGCGAGCTTGTCGAACCAATCGCCCATGCGCTCGGCCGAGTCGTCGCAGATGTTGTAGCAGCGGTTCGCGGCGCCGCGTTCAAGTGCGACGACGCAGGCGGTAGCAAGATCCTCGGCGTGGATGTGGTTGGTGAAGACATCCTCATCGATATTCAGTACCGGATCGCCGCGCCGCACGCGTTCGAGTGGCAGGCGATCGGCCGCGTAAATGCCCGGCGCCCGCAGGATGCTGACGCGCAGGTGCGCCGACCTCAACAGCGACTCGGCGGCGACGCGCCGGCGCGCACGCGCGGTGCTGGCGGCGCAGGGGCGCGACTCGCGAACAACCGCGCCAGCACAGGGGCCATACACCCCGCTGGTACTGATGTACACAAGCCTGCGTGGTAGACTCCGCGCCCTTGCCAGCGTCGCCAGCAGGTGCTTGGTACGCGGGTCGCCGGCCCCTTCGCTGGGCGGCGGCGCGCTATGCAGCACCGCATCGGCGATGCCTGCGAGACGACGTAGCGAGGCGGGCTGGTCGAGATCTCCACGTATCTGTTGCACACCCTGTTCACGCAAGGCCGGATCGATGCTGCGCACCAGCGCGGTCACCTTCCAGCGGCGTGTCAGGACGGGCAGCGCGCGGCGGACGACATCACCGCAACCGACGATCAATAGCCTTCTTTTTTTCACCGGACGATTATCGCATGGCGCCCCCAGTCACCCATTCAGTCACCCTTCAGCCCAGTGGCCATCAGTTCAGTGTCGCAGCCGATGCAACCATCCTCGAAGCCGCACTCGATGCCGGCATCAACCTGCCCTACGGTTGCAAGAACGGCGCCTGTGGCGCCTGCAAGGGCAAGGTACTGACCGGACAGGTTGACCTTGGCATCGCGCAGGACACGGCTCTGCCCGCCGATGAGCGCGTTGCCGGCATGGCGCTGTTCTGCTGCGCCAAGCCGCTGTCCGATGTGACGCTCGAAGTGCGCGAAGTCAATGCCGCGCGCGACATTCCGGTCAAGACATTGCCCTGTCGCGTGCAGGCGCTCGAGCGCGTCGCCGCCGACGTGATGGTCGTCAGGCTGAAGCTGCCGACCAACGAGCGCATGCAGTTCCTTGCCGGCCAGTACATCGAATTCCTGCTCGCCGACGGCAAGCGCCGCGCCTTCTCGCTGGCCAGTCCGCCGCACGCCGACGATCTGCTCGAACTGCACATCCGTCATGTACCGGGTGGCAACTTCACCGACCACGTATTCCACAAGATGAAGCTGAAGGACATCATGCGCATCGAGGGGCCGCTCGGTTCGTTCTTCCTGCGCGAGGAGTCCGCCAAACCGATCATCCTTGTCGCCGGCGGCACGGGCTTTGCACCGCTCAAGGGTTTGGTCGAGCATGCGCTGCACATCGGCATCAAACGTCCAATGCAACTCTACTGGGGCGCGAAGAACCGCGCCGGGCTTTACCTGAACGCGCTCGCTGAAAAATGGGCGGCGGAAAATGGCATTGCCTATACCCCGGTGTTGTCCGAGCCGGATGCTTCAGATCACTGGACAGGGCGCACTGGTCTGGTCCACGAAGCGGTGTTGGCGGATCATCCTGACCTGTCGGCCTATCAGGTCTATGCCTGCGGCGCACCGGTGATGTGCGAGGCGGCGCTGAAGGATTTCACCGCCAGGGGATTGCCGAAGGAAGAATTTTTCGCCGACGTATTCAGCTACGCGCCGCGCAAGTAAAAGTCGGCGCATGAAGCCGTGCGTAGCGGAGGGGGCCCCGCTGCAGGCGGGGGCGTAGCGGCCACGCGCGGCACCGGGACGGCACTAAAGCCGTCTACTCGCCTAAATAGGCCGCCCGCACGCGGGGGTCGGCGAGCAGCTTGTCGGAGCTGTCGGCGAGCGTGATCTTGCCGCTTTCCATCACATAGCCGCGCGAGCAGGTTTGCAGTGCGAGGCGGGCATTCTGTTCGACGAGAAAGATCGTCACACCCTCGGATGCGACGGCGCGGATCACCTCGAACACCTTTTCGACCATCAGCGGCGCGAGGCCCATCGACGGTTCGTCGAGCAGCAGCAATTGCGGCTTGCCCATCAGGGCACGACCGATGGCGAGCATCTGCTGCTCACCGCCGGAAAGCGTGCCGGCCACCTGCTCGGCGCGCTCCTTGAGGCGGGGCAGCAGCGTGTAGATATGCGCCATGTCGGCCGCGATGCCCTCTTTGTCATTGCGGTGGTAGGCGCCCATCGCGAGGTTCTCGGCGACGGTCAGGCGCGCGAAGATGCCGCGGCCTTCGGGGACCAGCGCCATGCCCTTGCCGATCAGCAGATGGCTCGGCTGCCGGTCGAGGCGCTCCTTGCGGTAGTGGATCTCGCCGGATGAAGGGATCATGCGCGCCAGTGCCTTGAGCGTCGAGGTCTTGCCCGCGCCGTTGGCACCGATCAGGCAGACCAGTTCGCCTTCCTCGACGGCGAAGGAGATGCCCTTCACCGCGGCGATGCCACCATAGTGCACTTCGAGGTTGATTGCTTCCAGCAACGCGTATCCCTTGTCGGATGAATTACTCGCCAACGCTGCCTCCGAGATAGGCTTCGATAACCTTTGGATCCTTCTGCACGACGGCCGGCACATCCTCGGCGATCTTCTCGCCGTAGTCGAGCACCGCAACACGGTTGCACAGTCCCATGACCAGCTTGACGTCGTGCTCGATCAGCAGCACCGTCAGACCATCGGCGCGCAAGCCCACGATCAGTTCGCGCAGGCCCTCGGTTTCGGTGGCGTTCATGCCGGCAGCGGGTTCGTCGAGCGCCAGAAGCTTCGGCTCGGTGGCCAGGGCGCGGGCAATTTCGAGGCGGCGCTGGTCGCCGTAGGAGAGATGGCGCGCAAGATCGCCGGCACGGTGGGCGATGCCCACGTAGTGCAGCAGTTCCTCGGCACGCCGCTTGATGGCCGCTTCCTCGGCACGCTGCCGGCCCGTGCGCAGGATCGCGCCGATCACGCCGACGTGCGTGCGTACATGACGGCCGACCATGACGTTCTCGATGGCGGTCATGCTGCCGAACAGGCGGATGTTCTGGAAAGTGCGGGCGATGCCCGCTTCGGCGACGCGGTAGGGACTGGCGAGATCGAGCGCCTGCTCGTCGAACAGCACATCGCCGCTGTCGCGCTGGTAAAGGCCGGTGAGGACGTTGAAGAAGGTGGTCTTGCCGGCGCCGTTCGGGCCGATCAGGCCGTAGATTTCCTGGCGGCGGATCGTCAGCGAGACGTCCTTGAGCGCCTGCACCCCGCCAAAGCGTTTGCCGACACTGCGGGCTTCGAGCAGCACATTCGGCCCTGCACTCATGCGGAGGCTTCCTTCGCCTCTTTCATTTCCTGCTTGTGACGTGATTCGGGCCACAGACCGGCGGGGCGGAAGCGCATGGTGAGCACCAGGGCGATGCCGAACAGCAGCATGCGCAGAATTTCGGGCTCGATGAGCAGGTGGCCGAACAGGGCTTGCTGGACCGGTTCGACGGTGTAGCGCAGGAACTCTGGCACGAAGGACAGCAGCAGCGCGCCGGCGATCACGCCCCAGACGTTGCCCATGCCGCCCAGCACGACCATCGCGAGGATCATGATCGATTCGTGCAGGATGAAGCTCTCGGGGCTGACGAAGCCCTGCATCGCGGCGAACATGCCGCCGGCGATGCCGCCGAAGCTCGCGCCCATCGCGAAGGCGAGCAGCTTGACGTTGCGCGTGTTGATGCCGGCGGCCTTGGCGGCGACCTCGTCCTCGCGGATGGCGACCCAGGCGCGGCCGATACGGGAATTCTGCAGGCGTAGATTGACGACGATGATCAGCAGCAGGAGCAGCAGGAGGGCGTAGTAATACTTGGTCGGCCCGGTGAAGGGAATGCCGAACAGCGTGTCGGTCGCCATGAAGTTCATATCGCCGAGCTGCATGCCGTCGATGCGTGTGACGCCTTTCGGGCCGTTGGTGATGTTGAACGGCGCCGACAGGTTGTTCATGAAGATGCGCACGATCTCGCCGAAGCCGAGCGTGACGATCGCGAGATAGTCGCCGCGTAGGCGCAAAGTCGGCGCTCCCAGGACGGCACCCGCGATGCAGGCGAGCATTGCGCCGATCGGCAGGATTACCCAGAAGGGCAGGTGCAGGCCGAAGTGCGGCGAGGCGAGCAGCGCCCAGGTATAGGCGCCAACGGCATAGAAGGCGACATAGCCGAGGTCGAGCAGGCCGGCCATGCCGACGACGATGTTGAGGCCGAGCGAGAGGAAGACGAACAGGATCGCGAGGTTGGCGATGCGCACCCAGGCGGTGCCGACCTGCGTCAGCAGATGCGGCAGGATCAGCAGCGCCAGCGCGATGAGGACGAAGCCAATGGTTTTGCGGTTCATGCGCGTTCGGAGACTCGTTCGCCCAGCAGGCCGGAGGGCCGGAACACCAGGACCATGATCAGCACCAGGAAGGCGAAGACGTCCTGGTAATTGCTGCCGAACAGCACGACATGGCCATCCGCCGCGCAGCGTTCCATCAGCATGCCTTCGGAGCCGACCACGGGCCACTTGCACAGGTCGGTAAATTCGCTGATGTAGCCGGTGCCGAGCGCCTCGACCAGGCCGAGCAGGATGCCGCCCAGCATGGCGCCGGCGAGGTTGCCGATGCCGCCGAGCACGGCCGCCGAGAAGGCCTTGAGGCCGAGGATGAAGCCCATCGTGTAGTGGGCGATGCCGTAATAGGTGCCGTACATGACGCCGGCGACCGCACCGAGGCCGGCCGCGATGATGAAGGTGCCGGCAATCACGCGGTTGGCGTCGATACCCATCAGGCCGGCGACGCTCACGTTCTCGGCCGTGGCGCGCATCGCGATGCCGAAGCGCGTGCGATAAACGAACCAGGTCAGGATGCCCATCAGGACGACGGACATCAGGATGATGGCAATCTGCACGCTGCTGATCGCCGCGCCGCCAAGGCTGAAGCTGGTGTTTTCCATGATCTGCGGAAAAGCGCGCGGATCGCGGCCCCAGATCAGCAGGGCGAGCTGCTGGAGAATGATCGACATGCCGATCGCGGTGATCAGCGGGGCGAGGCGTGGCGCATGGCGCAGCGGCCGGTAGGCGAGACGTTCGAGCAGGAAGCCGACCGTCATGCAGATCGGGATGGCGGCGAGGACGCCGGCGAGCACGATCGCGATCGGCGGCAGCGGGGTGCCGGCGCTGACAATGGCCACGATGACCGTGAAGGCGGTCATCGCACCGATCATCACGACTTCGCCGTGAGCGAAGTTGATCAGCTGGATGACGCCATACACCATCGTGTAGCCCAAGGCGACGATGGCGTAAACGCTGCCTGTGGTCAGGCCGTTGATGATCTGCTGAAGGAAAATATCCACGGGCGCGGATGATACTTTAGATACAGCGACGGCGCCCCTCGAATTTCCTCGGGGCGCCGTCGTGGGGGGATTACCCGCCGATCAGCAGGGAGCGTCGGGGCTGCAGCCCAGCTTGGCGTACTCGTCCAGCGTCAGGGACTTGCCGCCCTTGATGATCGCGAACGGCGCGACCTTGCCGTCCTTCATCGCGAAGATGGTGATCTCGGCATCCTTGCGGTCACCCTTTTCGTCGAACTCGACGTCGCCGGAGGCACCCTTGAATTTGTTGGTGGCGAGAGTCGGCAGGTACTTGGCCGGATCGGTCGAATCGGCCTTCTTCATCGCCTCGATCATCAGCATCGCCGCGTCGTAGGTGAAGGGCGAGTAGAGGATCGGCTCGATGTTGAACTTGGCCTTGTAGGCGTCGAGGAACTTCTTGCCAGCGGCCTGGACCGGGATGCCGGCCTGCGAGCAGACCAGGCCCTCGGCGGCGGCGCCGGCGAGTTCGGCCATCTTGTCCGTGCAGGCGCCGTCGCCGAAAGCGAACACCGCGGCGATCTTCAGCTCACGCGCCTGCTTGAGCAGCGGGCCGCCGGTGGCGTCCATGCCGCCGTAAAAGACGACGTCGGGCTTCTTGCCCTTGATCTTCGTCAGCACGGCTTTCCAGTCCGCCGTCTTGTCGGTGCCCTTCTCGCGCGGCAGCACTTGCACGCCAGCGGCCTTCAGCGTCTTCTCGACTTCGTTGGCAAGGCCTTCACCGTAGGCGGTGGCGTCGTCGATCACGGCGGCGACCTTCGGCTTGGAGGTGGCGACGAGATAGTTGGCGACGGCCGGGCCCTGCTGGTCGTCGCGTGCGACGACGCGGAAGACGCCCTTGAAGCCCTGTTCGGTCAGCGCGGGGTTGGTGGCGGAGCCGGAGATCATCGGCAGGCCGGCCTGGTTGTAGATGGCGGAGGCCGGGATGGTCGTGCCAGAGTTCAGGTGGCCGACGACGCCGACGACCTTCGCATCGACCAGCTTCTGGGCGACGGTGTTGCCGACCTTCGGGTCAGCCTGGTCGTCTTCGGCGACCAGTTCGAACTTGATGGGCGCTCCGCCGATCTTGATGCCGGCCGCGTTGGCTTCCTCGACGGCGAGACGAGCGCCGTTTTCATTGTCCTTGCCGAGGTGGGCGATGCCGCCGGTCAGCGGGCCGACGTGGCCAAGCTTGACGACGACCTGCGCCGGTGCGGCGGGCGCTGCCGCGGTGGCGGCGGGCTTCGGGGCTTCTTCTTTCTTGCCGCAACCCATCATCAGGACGGCGGCGGCAACAGACAGGGAAAGGACTTTGACAGAGGTGTTCATCGGATGGGCTCCATTAGGTTGGAATTATTGGGGCGAAGCAAACGGCGATTCTTCCTTCAGACGGGCTGCTTGTCAATTGATAACTGTTTTCAGCCAATCAGGCGATAAATGATCACAATGGCGATGAAGAGCAGCAGGGCCAGTCCTTCCATGCCGATGATCAGCAGGCCGACACGCCGGGCGGTGGGCGTCATGCGCAGCCAGAAGCGGTCGAGCAGCCAGCGTGCCAGACGCGCGCGCCGATCCTTGCGCGCGGCGAAGGCAAGATAGCCTGCCGCGGCGTCGCCCCACAGGTTGAGTTCGGCGCGTCGGGCGGGTTCGATCGGTTCGGGGAAGGTTTCACTCCAATCGAGACGTGTCTGCGTTTCGCTCAATGGCGAGAGCGTCAATGCAATCGTGCGCGCCGGGTCTCCGGCCAGGGTGATCGTGCCGCCGCCCTGCCAAAAGTCGGCGCTGGCGGGACGGCAGTATTCGGCTTCCTGCTCGCTGCGCTCGTAGCGGACTTTCAGGCGCTGGATGTCGCCTGTTTTGTCGAGCGCAACCACTTCCCATTCCGGATTGAGGCGAAACCAGGCTTCGCCGTCCTTGAAAAACTGTACGACCAGATCAGCCGGCGCGGCGATCAGCAGGCTGTGTTCGTAGCGGTGTTCAGACACGGCAGAGCATCACCGGCACGGCAAACTTGCCATCGAGCCGGCCGGGCAGGTCGCGCGAAGTCCAGCGTTCGTAGCGGCCGCTGAAGCGTTTGCCGCCCAGTACGACGAGATCGTAGCCACCGGCGATGACGAGTTGCGGAATGACCTCCTCGGGTTCCCCGTACTGCAGGAGGCGTCCGGCGGAAATGCCGGCCGCTTCCGCTTGCGCGATGAAGGCGTCGAGCGCCGATTCGCCTTCGGCCGCCAGGCTTTGATCAAGATGGGCGCGGCATTCGTCGCGATTCGCTGCGTAGATTTCGGTGGTGAATTTTTTCAGATATGGATCGACGACATACAGTGCGTCAAGTGCCGCACCGCCGCGCGCCAGGTTCAGCGCCTGCGTGCAGGCTGCCGTGCTGTGCGGTTCGCCGTCAAGACAGAGCAGGATGCGGGAAAAGCTCATGGGTAAAAAAAGGGGCATCCGCGGATGCCCCTTTCCAGGTCGGTTACCGATCAGCCCTTGACCTTGAAGGCGTCGCCGCCGATGGCCATGACGGCAATTGCCGCCAGCACGGCCTTGAGCGTCGCCGAGACCACGCCGATCATGAAGGCGGTGCCGCCGGCCTTCTTCAGGTCGTCAAAGGCGATGTTGAGGCCTACGCCCGCAAAACCGATCGCGAAGAAGAGCTTCAGCAGGTCGCCGGCGAGGATGCTGCGGTGCTGCGACTCGAACATGCCCATCTCGTTCATCGTGACCATGATGAAGAAGCCGAAGACGAAGATCGGGAACTTGGTGGTGATGACTTCCCAGACGTTGATCTTCTGACCTTCATGACCGGCATCGACGGCGGGTTTGACGACGTAGAAGTAGATCGCCCACAGCACGATCAGCGGGATGAAGCCGACGCGCACGATGTTGATGACGTTGGCGGTCAGCAGCGAGTCATGGCTGTACCAGGACGCTGCCGCGACCAGCTGGGCGGTGTTGAGGATCGCCGTGCCCACCCAGGCGCCGAACACCGGGTCGCTCATGCCAAGGGCCTTGCCGATGTAGGGGAAGGTGAACAGGCCGACCGTGCCGAACAACAGGATGGTGCCGATCGCGTAGAAGAAGTCGCGCGGCTTGGCATTCACCACCGGCGCGACGGCCACCGCCGCGGACACGCCGCAGACGCCGACGCCGGCGCCCATCAGCCCCGCCAGGCCGTTGTCGACCTTGGCGCGCTTGCCCCAGAAGGAGATCAGCAGCTGAGTGCCCATTACGAAGGCGACGACCAGCGCCAAACCGAAGAAGCCGACCTTGAGCACGTCGGACCACATGTAGTAGGCACCGAGGATGATGATCCCCGGCTTGATCAGCGGGCGCGCGGCGATCGTGCCGGCCTTGAAGATTTCCGGAACGCCGACCGTGTTGCGGATCAGCATGCCGACCAGCAGCAGCATGGCCACATAGGTCAGCTGGAAGGAAATCATCGTGCTGCCGAACGACAGGTTGCCCGGGATCGCCTTGGTCTGCGCGACGCTGTTGTAGTCGGCTTCGGCCAGCACCACGGGACGCGAAACCCGGCGCGGCGGCTTGGCCTCCTTGTCGCCGGCCGCCTTGGCTTCCTTGTACTTCGCTTCGGCGGCCTTGAAATCCTCGGTCCGCTTGGCGAAGCTGTCGGCATGCTTCTGCTTGTACTCGGCATAGTCCGTTGCCGCCTTGCCCTCATTGACTGCCTTCAGGACTTTCTCGGCTTCCTTGAAGTGGTTGTTCCACTTGCTCATCGTGGCATCCCACTGCAGGGCCATCCAGCCGAAGACCGCGCAGAGGATCAACCCCGGCAGCATCTTGGGGAGATTCTTCAGGCTGTACTCAACACCGATTCCACCACCGCTCATGTCAGCTCTCCCGTATTAAAAGAACAGCGATTTGAAAAAGTTCGGGCCGATGACCCCGGTCAGCACCAGCGCGACCGTGACGGCCGCGACGGCGAGCACGAAATAATCTTCCTTGCGCTCGGCCGAGAAGGTGGATTTCGCCTTTTCTTCATAGGCGTCGTGTGTTGATTTCTCGCTCATGCATCACTCCTTGTTATGTGACGATGGTAACCGTGCAGGGCGCCATGCGACGACCCGGCTCGAGAGGCTTGCGGGGCTGCGGAGCCAGCGGTTGCGACTACAATCGTTTTCATGTCCGCCTCCTCGTGTATCAGGCTTTTGTGAAATCAGCCATATTTGTTGCTGGATAAACAGTTTAGCGACAACATTCTCCCTTCGACCATTGGTGACTGGATTAGCCGGCTATACGAAATGCCCAATTTACAAAAAGTAATAATTGTGCTTGCGTGGTTATGGCTGCTGGTCGGCAGTGTCGGTGCGGCTACTCATCAGGTGGTGCGGGTCGCGGTCCTTGCCGACAAGGGCGCGGCGGCGGCCGAGGAGGAATGGGAGTACGTGCTCGACTGGTTGAATCTTGACGTTCCCGGCCATCGGTTCGTCATCGTGGCGCTCGATCATCCGGAGCTGCGGCAGGCGGTGCATGAAGGCAGCGTCGACTTCCTCATCACCAATGCAGGCAACTACGGCGAGTTCGAATATACGGAGGGTGTGTCGCGCATCGCCACGCTCGATTCGCCGCAAGCCTTGTCGCCGAGCCAGGCCGTCGGGTCGGCGATCGTGGTGCGCGCGGGATCCGGGCTGAACGAACTGGCCGACCTGAAGGGTCGGCATCTGCTGGCGGCCAGTCATGAGGCCTTCTGCTGCTACCAGATCGCGGCGCGCGAACTGGTCCTCGCGGGCGTCGATCCGCAAAAGGATCTCGGTCAACTCGAATACACCGGGTTCCCGATCCAGTCGATCGCCCTGGCGGTGCGGGACGGCAAGGCCGATGCCGGCATCGTCAAGACCTGCCTGTTAGAGCAGATGATCGCCAGCGGCGCCCTCAAGCCGGGCGAACTGCGCGTGCTCGCGCCGCAGGAGATTCCCGGCTTCGCATGCCAGACGACCTCCCGGCTCTATCCCGACTGGGCCTTTGCCGCCTTGAAAAACACGCCCGGCGATTTGTCCCGGAAAGTGACTGTCGCCTTGCTGGAAATGCCGAAGTCGCCGGAGGGCTACGGTTGGGCGATTCCGGCACACTATGCCGTCCTCGACCATCTGTTCCGCGATCTCAAGCTCGGCCGCTACGCCCTGCATCAGGAAACGCTGGAGGAGTTCCTGCATCGCTATCGCTATGGCCTGATCGTCGTCGTCGTCGTGCTTGTCTTCTGGCTCATCCATACGATTCGCGTCGATTACCTTGTCACGCGACGGACACGCGAATTGCAGCGCATGCACGAAGAAAAGGAGCGGATGGCCGAGACCATGCGTGAACGCCAGCAGGCGCTCGACCATGCCGGCCGGCTCGCCGTGCTTGGCGGCATGGCCAGCGCGATCGCCCATGAACTCAAGCAGCCGCTGGCGGCGATCGAAAATTTCGCGCGCGGCATCGATCGTCGCATCGAGGCGGGACGACTCGACCCCGATCCGCTACGCGACGGCTGCAACGAGATCGCGCTGCAAAGCCAGCGCGCCGATGCCACCATCGAGCGCATCCGCAATTTCGCGCGCAAGGGCGGCAGCACCATGCAGTCGGTGAATCTGCTCGCGTATGTGCGCGAAGCCGTCGAGCTGTTCGAGGTCGCCCACCCCGAGGCGAACATCCAGTGGCTGGGGATGGTCCGACAGGGCGATGCCCGGGTCAGTGCCGATCCGATCCAGATCCAGCAGGTGACTTTCAACCTGCTCAAGAATGCGATCGACGCCCAGGGAGTGCAGGGCAGAGCCAGTGCCCCGATCTCGGTCAGCCTCGAGCGCGAGGCGCGGGGCTACCGCGTTGGCGTGCGCGATCATGGCGGCAATCTGACCGAGGAGCAGGTTGCCCACTTGTTCGAGCCCTTTTTTACTACCAAGAGCGATGGACTCGGCCTCGGATTGGCCCTGAGCAAGTGGATCATCGATGCCCATGGCGGCATGCTGACGCTGACCCGGGAGACCGCCGGTGTCTGCGCCAGCTTCTGGCTGCCGGAGGAGACGCCGCATGAATGAACAGGATGCGATCATCTTCGTCGTCGACGACGACGACGCGATGCGCCGTTCGCTGGCTTATCTGCTCGACTCCGCCGGCTGGAGGACGCACACGCTGGTAAGTGGCCGTGAGTTCCTCGACAGCTACGACGGCCATGTGCCGGGCTGCCTGGTGCTCGACGTCATGATGCCGCTGATGGGGGGAATGGAGGTACAGCAGATCCTGAGCGAACGCGCGACCGGCCTGCCGATCATCTTTCTCTCGGCGCACGGCGATTTGCCCATGGCGGTGCAGGCGATGAAGCGGGGCGCCTTCGATTTTCTCGAAAAACCCTGCAAGGACCACGTGTTGCTCGACGCCGTCGGTCGCGCGGTCAGGCAAAGCATCAAGCAAAGTCTGGATCAGGAACAGATGGCGGCCGCCCGGGCGCGCCTGAATTCGTTGAGCAGCCGCGAACGCGAGGTCGCCGAATGCCTGGCGGCGGGCGATAACAACAAGACCATCGCGCGCAAGCTGGACATCAGCGACAAAACCGTGCAAGTCCATCGGCACAACGCCATGGAAAAGTTGCAGGTGCATTCCACGGCCGAAATCGCCCGGCTGATCCTGTTGGCCGACGCATCGAAACCGCCAGCCTGAAATGAAAACGGGGAGCCGAAGCTCCCCGTCCTTGCCGCGTCGAACCGCGAATGGATTACTTGGCGCCGGCCAGGATCCACTTCACCAGGATTTCGATGTCGGCATCCTTGACCGCGGCGTTCGGCGGCATCGGGATCGGACCCCAGGCATCCTTGCCACCGTTCTTGACCTTGGCGGACAGATTCTTGACGGCGTCCTTGTTGCCGGCGTACTTCTTGGCGATGTCCTGGTAGGACGGGCCGACCAGCTTCTTGTCGACGATGTGGCAGGACATGCAGTTGCTCTTCTTGGCCAGGTCGAGGTTGGCCATGGCGGGGGCGGAGACCATGACGCCGGCGGCGATCAGAGCGGTGGCGAGGAGTTTCATGTTATTTCTTCCTTGTATCGGTTAGGGGGATAAAAACTGCGCCCGGCAGTCTAACGGAAATCAACGTGATTGAGAAGAATCCGCTCGATATTCAGTCACTTGTCGGTACAGTGCACATAACGTCGTTGCAGGCCGGCGGGTTGACAGTGAGGTCGGCTTCCAGTGCCCGCAGCAGGGTGGCGCAGCCGCCGGGCTGCTGGCTCAGTTGAGTACCGAAGGCTTGCAGGGTGCGCCGTGCCGCGCCGAGGTAGCGCGCCTCGCCAAGCAGATTGCCGATCTGCGGCAGGACGCGAGCAGCGACACCATTGCCGGAAGGCAGGGCGTTGTCGTGCGCGGTCTTGGGCCGCTGGATCAGGGATTCGTGATCGTGGGCGGTGAAGAAGAAGCCGCCGTTTTGCTTGTCTTCGAAGTGCGTCAGCAGCGCGTCGGCGAGTTGCCGGGCGAAGTCGACTTCCTCTGAACGTTGGTCGCCCCGCATCAGTTCGAGGAGGGCGGCGAGCAGGAAGGCATGGTCGTCGAGATAGGCCGGCAGATGCACTTTGCCATGGCGCGAGGTGGCCAGCAGACGGCCATCTTGCCAATGCCGTGAGCGCAGAAAATCGAGCGCCCGCCGGGCGGCGGCCAGCCAGTCTGCGCGTCCGAAAATATGTGCCGCGTGCGCGAGGCCTTCGATCATCAACGCATTCCAGCTGGTCAGGATCTTGTCGTCGCAGCCAGGCCGCACACGCTGTTCGCGCGCGGCGAAGAGTTTGGCGCGCGCGGACTCGAGCAGTGCTGCCTCGCCTTCCGCCACCGGCGCGGCGACCTTCAAATGCCAATGCCGGCCCTCGAAATTCGGCGGCTGTTCGAGTCCCCAGTGCCGTCCCGCCAGCGCCGACTCTTGCGGCGTCAGCAGCATTGCGACCTGCGCGCGCTCCCAGACGTAGAACTTGCCTTCTTCATGTTCCGAATCGGCATCGAGCGAGGAATAGAACGCACCCTCAGGGCTGGTCATCTCACGCTGCAGCCAGCCGACGATGCCTTCGGCGACTTCCTTGAAGTACGCGTCGCCGGTCAGTGCGAAAGCGTCCGCATACAGGCCGAGCAGCGGGCCGTTGTCGTAGAGCATCTTTTCGAAGTGCGGAATTTCCCAGCACTCATCCACGCTGTAGCGGCAGAACCCGCCGCCAAGCTGGTCGTGGATGCCGCCCTGCGCCATGCAGCGCAGCGTGAACAGCGCCGCCTCGCGCGCTTCTGGATCGTTCGGACGGTGCAACAGGAAGGCGAGATCGGTCGGGTGCGGAAACTTGGGCGCCCCACCAAAGCCGCCCTGCTGCCGATCGAAACTGCCGAGCAGGATCGATCGCAGATGGTCGATTGGCTGGCTGTCGAGTTCGATGGCTTGACCAGGTTGGCGCCGGTTCATCACCGCGAGCAGTTCGCGATTCTGCTTGTCGATGTCTTGGCGGCGCGTGCGCCAGATCTCACCGATGCGCTCGCACAGCTCGACGAAGCCGGGCAGTCCGTAGCGCGACTCCTTCGGAAAATAGGTGCCGCCGTAGAAGGGCGTGCCCTCGGGCGTGAGGAACAAGGTCAGTGGCCAGCCGCCGGTGCGTCCGGTGAGCATCTGGTGCGCGGTCTGGTAGATCTGGTCGAGGTCGGGCCGTTCCTCGCGATCGACCTTGATATTGACGAACAGCCGGTTCATGACGGCTGCCGTCGGCTCGTCCTCGAAGGATTCATGCGCCATCACATGGCACCAGTGGCAAGCCGAATAGCCGATCGAGAGCAGGATCGGCTTGCTTTCCGCGCGTGCCTGGGCCAGCGCGGCTTCGTTCCAGGACTGCCAATCGACCGGATTGTCGGCGTGCTGGAGCAGGTAAGGGGAGGTCTCGGCGGCGAGACGGTTGTTGCGCTTCATGTCGGGTCTCCGTGTGGAAACCCGACTATACCCAATTAATTTAGTCGGCTATAGCCAATCAGGGCATCAGATCCTTGAGCAGGCTGTCGACGTCCTTTTGTGACAGACGCTGTTCCTCGGTCGGTCCGCCGCCTTCGACGACGATGATCGCGCCGACCAGGGCCTTCATCGCCTTGCGCAGCGCCTGTCCGGCGAGATCCTGGAATTCCTGCGCGACGATGATGTTGGTCAGATGGCCGCTGACGCCGGCAAGCCTCTCTTCGAGTTCCTTGCGGCTCCAATCCTTGCCGAGCGAGGTTTGCGCTTCCTTGACCAGTTGCTTCGCGGCTTCGGCTTCGAGCAGCGACTTGGTCGCGGCGTCGGCGGTCATGCGCTCGACGCTGCCGAGAATCGAGGAGACCTCCTTCGGGTTGCCGGCGGAACGCTTCGAGAGTCCCTTGGCCGCCTGATTGAGCTCTTTCGCCAGTTGCTTGAGTTCGCTCAGTACCTGGCCGGTGGCTTGCACGGGTTTCTTCGCCGCCGGTTTCCTGGCGGGCTTGATTGTCTTGCCCTTGCTGGCTGCAACTTTCATGGTTTCCCCTTGTTTGCTTTCTTATCCGAACAGCGTGCGCCACCAGCGCTTGCGACCTTCCGGCAGTGGACCAGCCGGCTTGAGATCTTCCGGCGGCACATGACACAGAATCCAGCCCGGCAGCGGCGGATTGTCCGAGAAGCCGCAGGATACGCCGAGATTGTTCGGGTCGAAGATCTTCACGAAGCCCGGCGTTTCGAGATTGTCGGCATAGACGATGCCGCAGTAGTCGTGGTGATGTTCCTTGCGCAGCAAGGCGTCGATCTGCGTGATGAACGCCCTGACGGCTTCGGCTGTGGCCGGGTTGCTCGGTGGGGTTTCGCCGACCGCATAGACGTACCAACCGGCTGCCGGGTCGATGCGTTTCCAGAAGGCATCGAGCTGCTCCCAGGACATCACCGACCAGAGGCGGCCGGTGAACAGTGTGTGGAATTCGCTCATTTCAGCTTTGACACGTCGCGCACCGCACCCATGTCGGCGGAGGTCGCCATGGCGGCGTAGGCCTTGAGCGCGGCGGAAACAGGCCGCTCGCGCTGGACCGGTTGCCACGCGGCCGCCCCCTTCGCTTCCATCGCCGCCTGCCGTCTAGCCAGCGCCGACTTTTCAACGGCGAGGTGGATGCGGCGATTGGGGATATCGATCTCGATGGTGTCGCCCTCCTCGACGAGGGCGATCGCGCCGCCGGCCGCCGCCTCGGGCGAGGCGTGGCCGATGCTGAGGCCAGAGGTGCCGCCAGAGAAACGACCGTCGGTGAGCAGGGCGCAAGCCTTGCCGAGCCCCATCGACTTCAGGTACGAGGTCGGGTAGAGCATCTCCTGCATCCCGGGGCCGCCCTTCGGGCCTTCGTAGCGGATCACGACGACGTCGCCGGCGACGATCTGCCCGGCGAGGATCTTCTCGACCGCTTCCTCCTGCGATTCAAACACCCGTGCGCGGCCGGTGAATTTGAGGTTGGAATCATCGACGCCGGCGGTCTTGACGATGCAGCCCTTCGCCGCGATGTTGCCGAACAAAACCGCTAGGCCGCCGTCCTGCGAGTAGGCGTTGTCCTTGCTGCGGATGCAGCCGTTGGCGCGGTCGAGATCGAGCGTCGGGTAACGGCGCGACTGCGAAAACGCGACCTGCGTCGGCACGCCGCCTGGCGCGGCGCGATAGTAATCATGCACTTTCTTGTCGGTGTTGCGCACGACGTCGCAGCAATCGAGTTGTTCGCCGAGCGTCGGGTAGAGCACGGTCGGACTGTCGCGGTGGATCAGTCCGGCACGATCAAGCTCGCCGAGGATGGCCATGATGCCGCCGGCACGATGCACGTCTTCCATGTGGTACTTCTGCGTGGCCGGCGCCACCTTGGCCAGGCAGGGTACCTTGCGCGACATGCGGTCGATGTCGGCCATCGTGAAATTCACGCCGGCTTCCTGTGCCGCGGCCAGCAGGTGCAGCACGGTGTTGGTCGAGCCGCCCATCGCGATGTCCAGCGCGATCGCGTTCTCGAAGGCATCGAAGCTGGCGATGCTGCGCGGCAGGACGCTCGCGTCATCCTTCTCGTACCAGCGCTGGCAGAGATCGACGATCAGCTTGCCGGCCTTGACGAAGAGCTTCTCGCGGTCGGCATGCGTCGCCAGCAGCGAACCGTTGCCCGGCAGCGACAGGCCGAGCGCCTCGGTCAGGCAGTTCATCGAGTTGGCGGTGAACATGCCCGAGCAGGAGCCGCAGGTCGGGCAGGCCGAGCGTTCCATGGCCGCCACCTCGGCGTCGGAGTTCTTCGCGTCGGCGGCCTCGACCATGGCGTCGACGAGGTCGACCATGCGGTATTCGCCGTGCCACTTCACCTTGCCCGCTTCCATCGGTCCGCCCGAAACGAACACCGCCGGAATGTTGAGCCGCAGCGCGGCCATCAGCATGCCCGGGGTGATCTTGTCGCAGTTGGAGATGCACACCATCGCGTCGGCGGTGTGCGCGTTGCACATGTACTCGACGGAGTCTGCGATCAGTTCGCGCGAGGGCAGCGAATAGAGCATGCCGCCGTGGCCCATGGCGATGCCGTCATCGACGGCGATGGTGTTGAATTCCTTGGCCACGCCGCCGGCCGCCTCGATCTGACGCGCGACCAGCTGACCCATGTCCTTCAGATGAACGTGGCCGGGAACGAACTGAGTGAAGGAATTGACGACGGCGATGATGGGCTTGCCGAAGTCGCCGTCCTTCATGCCGGTGGCGCGCCACAGCGAACGGGCGCCGGCCATGTTGCGGCCGTGGGTCGAGGTGCGGGAACGATAAGCGGGCATCGGTGTTTCTCCTCCAAAGGAAGCGCTCGGGCGCAACGTAGAATGGCGCCAAGTTTATCCCGCGCGCCGTGCCCATGCTCGTCCACCCCCAGTTCGACCCCATCGCCCTCAGTCTTGGCCCGCTCGCCATACGCTGGTATGGGTTGATGTACCTGTTGGCCTTCGTGGCCTTTCTGCTGCTCGGCAAGCGGCGCGCGCTAACGCAGCCCTGGCACGGCCTGACGCCGCAGCACATCGACGACCTGCTCTTCTACGGCGTGCTCGGCGTGGTGATCGGCGGCCGGCTCGGCCAGGTGCTGTTCTACGAACCGGGTTATTACATCGATCATCCGCTCGAAATCCTCGCGGTGTGGCAGGGCGGCATGAGCTTCCACGGCGGCTTCCTCGGCGTGCTGGTCGCGATGGGGCTGTATGCGAAGAAGCATGGCCTCGGCTTCTGGCAGCTCACCGACTTCATCGCACCGCTGGTGCCGATCGGATTGGGTCTCGGCCGCATCGGCAACTTCATCAATGGCGAGTTGTGGGGACGCGGGGCGGATGCCGCCCTGCCGTGGGCGATGATTTTCCCGCTGGTCGACAGCCTGTCGCGCCACCCGTCACAGCTTTATCAGGCCTTGGGCGAAGGGCTGTTGCTCTGGGCGCTGCTGTGGTGGTTTTCGGCCAAGTCGCGGCCGCGCATGCAGGTGTCGGCGCTGTTCCTGATCGGCTACGGTGTGGCGCGCTGGATCGGCGAGTATTTCCGCGAGCCGGATCACGGCATCTTCGGGGTCTCCTACGTCGTCAGCATGGGGCAGTGGCTTTCGTTGCCGATGGTCGTCATCGGCATCTATCTATTCGTCAGAGGGAAAGAAAAATGACAAGACCTTTTAAAGTATTGGGCATCCAGCAGATCGCCATCGGCGGGCCGTCGAAGGAAAAGCTGCGCATGCTGTGGGTCGACAAGCTGGGCCTCGAAGTGACCGGCAATTTCGTTTCCGAGCGCGAGAACGTGGACGAGGACATCTGCGCGATGGGCAAAGGTGCGTACAAGGTCGAGGTCGACCTGATGCAGCCGGTCGATCCCGAGAAGAAGCCGGCCGTGCATGCGACGCCGCTCAACCACGTCGGCCTGTGGATCGACGATCTGCCCAAGGCGGTGGAATGGCTGACCGCGCAGGGCGTGCGCTTCGCGCCGGGCGGCATTCGCAAGGGCGCGGCCGGTTACGACATCTGCTTCCTGCACCCGAAGGCCAGCGAGGAATTTCCCATCGCCGGCGAGGGTGTGCTGATCGAACTGGTGCAGGCGCCGCCCGAGGTGATCGCCGCGCTTTCGTAGGTCGGGTAAAAGTCGGCGCTGGCGAGACGGCACCCTTTTCATTCGTGTCAGGCTTCCTCCACCACTTCACCCTCGCGAGCCCGCTGTTCCTGCTCGTGCTGCTCGGCTATGCGCTGGCGCGCTCCGGCCGCTGGCCGGCGGCGGTCGGCGAGGCGCTTGGTCGCTTCGCTTACGCGGTCGCCATGCCGGCGATGCTGTTCCGCATGATGAGCGATTTCTCGCAACTGCCGTCGGTCGACCTGCGCCTGCTGCTCGCCTTCTTCGGCGGCTGCCTGATCGTCTTCGTGATCGGCCGGCTCGTCGCGCGCAGCCTGTTCCGGCTCGACGGCGTCGCGCAGTCGGTGTTCGCGCTCGGCGGCGTGTTTTCCAACAACGTCATGCTCGGCATCGCCATCGCCAAGACCACGCTCGGTCCCGCCGCGCTGCCCGCGGTGTCGCTGGTCATCGTCTTCAACGCGCTGATCCTCTGGACGCTGGTCACCGTCTCGGTCGAGTGGGCGCGCCACGGCGAATTCTCGGTGCGCGGCTTCGGCAAGACCGCGCGTGGCGTGCTCACCAATCCGATCGTTGCCTCGATCCTCGCCGGCACGCTGTGGGGCTTCGCCGGCATTCCGCTGCCGCAATTCATCGACGTGCCGCTGGCCATGCTCGGCCACGGCGCGGTGCCGTTCTCGCTCGTCGCGCTCGGCATGGGGCTTGCCGCGTATCGGATCAGCGAAGGACTGAACCAGAGCCTTGCCATCTGTGCCATCAAACTTGGCGTGCAGCCGCTGGTGGTCTGGCTGCTGGCGCGGGCGCTCGGCCTGCCGCGCTCGAAACGCAGGCAGTCACGCTGCTCGCCTCGCTCGCCATGGGCATCAACGTCTACATGATGGCGCAGCAGTTCCGCAGCCTGCAGGGCCCCATCGCGACCGGCATGGTGCTCTCGACCCTGCTGTCCTCGCTCACCACGCCGCTGGTCCTGACGCTCACCGGCAGCGGCAATTGACGGGGTTGGCAGGCGGCAGGGTCGTGCGCCGATCGTGCAACAATTGACGGCATGGACAATTTCGCTTTGATCGGCGGACTGGCCGGCGGCGTCGGCTTGTTTCTGCTGGGCATGGGCTTGATGACCGACGGCCTGCGGCTCGCCGCCGGGCCGGCGCTCGAACGTATACTCGCCCGTTCGACGCGGACGCGCCTGCGGGGGCTGGCTTCCGGGGCGCTGGTCACCGTCGCCGTGCAATCGTCGAGCGCGGTGACGGTGGCGGCGATCGGTTTCGTCAATGCCGGCCTGCTCACGCTCGGCCAGGCACTCTGGGTGCTGTTCGGCGCCAACGTCGGCACGACGATGACCGGCTGGCTGGTCGCGCTGGTCGGCATGAAGTTCAAGATCGATGCTTTCGCGCTGCCTTTGATCGGCGTCGGCATGCTGCTGCGCCTGACCGGCGACGGCAGCCGGCGTGGTGCGCTGGGCATGGCGCTGGCCGGCTTCGGTGTGCTGTTCCTCGGCATCGACCTGCTCAAGGACACCTTCTCCGGCGCCGCCGCCGATTTCACCCTGCCGCAGTGGGACGGCATCGTCGGAGTACTGGCCATGGTGCTGGTCGGCATCCTCATGACCATTTTGATGCAGGCCTCGGCGGCGGCTCTGGTGATCGCCTTTTCCGCCGCGCAGACCGGGCTGGTCAGCATCGAGGCCGCCGCCGCGGTGGTGATCGGCGCCAACGTGGGTACGACCGTGACCGCGGTGCTCGCCGCCATCGGCGCGACCTCGAACGCCAAGCGCGCCGCCGCCGCGCACATCCTTTTCAACGTGCTGACCGGCATCGTCGCGCTGCTGCTGCTGCCCTGGCTGCTGGGCTTCCTCGGCTACCTGCGCGAACTGCTGGAACTCGATTCCGCCCCGGCCGCCAAGCTCGCGCTGTTCCACACCGCCTTCAACATTCTCGGCGTGATCCTCATCTGGCCGCTCGCCGGACGGCTCACCGACTTCCTGCAGCGGCGTTTCAAGAGCGCGGAGGAAGACGAGGCGCGGCCGCGCTACCTCGACAAGACCGTGCTCGCCGTGCCAGCCCTGGCGCTCGACGCGCTGGCGCGCGAACTGCATCGCCTGGGCGGCATCGCGCTCGCCACGGTGCGGGCCGCCTTCGATGCCGCGCCCCCGCGGCTCGAACAGAACCGGCGGATCGCCGACCGGCTGACGACCGCCATCGCCGGCTTCATCGCGCAGTTGAACCGCGGCGGCATGGCGCCCGAAAGCGCGCAGCGCCTGCCGCAACTGCTGCGCGTGGCGCGCTACTACGAAACCGCCGCCGAACTCGCCACCGAGGCGGCGGCGGCTTTGCGCGAGACGGAACCCTATGAAATCGCGGCGGTCGCGGATTTTCGCAATGCAGCGGAAACCTTGTTGGCACGTCTCGATTCAGGGGGGACTGACAACGTGATCAACCTCGATCCTTTCGAGGCAGCCTATCAAACCCTCAAGGCCGCATTGCTCGAAGCGGGCGCGCAGGGGCGGCTCGGCGTGGCGGCAATGGATGCGCAATTGCGCGCCGCCAGCGCCTTGCGACGCGCGATGGAACAGCTGGCCAAGGCGTTGCGCCTGCTATCCGCTGCGACTCCCCACGACAAGGAGATTGATGAAGAACAGTAAGCGGATGATTGCGCAGCGCGTGGCGCTGTTCGCCCTGCTCTGGTGGATACTGGCCGAGGGCCGCCTCGACGGCTGGCTGCTGGGCGGCATCGCCGTCGCGGCCGCCGCTTGGGCGAGCCTGCGCCTCGCGCCGCCCGGCAAGCGCGGCGTCCGGGCCGTGCCGCTGTTGCGCTTCCTCGGTTTCTTCGTCTGGAACTCGCTGCGTGGCGGCGCGCAGGTCGCCTGGATGGCGTTGCGGCCGCGCCCCGATCTCGCGCCGGCGCTGCTGGAACTGGAACTTGCGCTGCCGCCGGGCACGCCACGCGTGCTGATGCTGAACACGCTCGGGCTGATGCCCGGAACCCTCGGCGTGCGTCTGGACGCCACGCGGCTGCGACTGCATGTGCTCGATGCGCGTCTGCCGGTGGCGGCTGAGGCGCGCGCGCTCGAAGCGCACATCGCGCGCCTGTTCGGAGCCGCCCCGTGAGTGCAATGAGCCTCGGCGTCGCGCTGTTCCTGCTCGTCAATCTCGTCGTGGCGCTGGTCGCCGCCGCGCGCGGACCGACGCCGGCCGACCGCATGCTGACCGCGCTGCTGTTCGGCAGCACGGGGGTCGGCGTGCTGGCGCTGCTGGCGCATGCGATGGCGATCCCGGCGCTCGTCGATGTCGCGCTGACGCTCGCTCTGTTGGCCGCGATCGCGGGCATCGCCTTCGCGCGGCGCGCCTGGAGGGAAGGCGATGATTGAGCTTGCCAGCAATCTCCTCCTGCTGGTGGGTGCCTTCTTCTACTTCGCCGGCACGGTCGGGCTGCTGCGCTTCCCCGATGTCTATACGCGCCTGCACGCGCTCGCCAAGGCCGATAACCTTGGCCTCGGCTGCGTGCTCGCCGGCCTCGCGCTGCAAGCGGAAAGCCCCGCCGCCGCGCTGAAACTGCTGCTGATCTGGCCGCTCGCGCTGGCGGCGAGCGCGGCGGTGAGCTATGCCATCGCGCACCGCGCCGAGTCGCTGGGCGTGGCGCCCTGGCGGAGGGAGGAAAAGTGAGCGCGGGCTTCGCCTTCGACCTGCTGCTCGCCGCCGCGCTGCTGTGGAGCGCCTGGCGCACGCTGGCGACGCCGGACATCTTCCGCGCGGTGATCCTGTTCATCGTCTTCGGCCTGCTGATGACGCTGGTCTGGGCGCGGCTGGCGGCGCCCGACATCGCGCTCGCCGAGGCGGCCATCGGCGCGGGCCTCACCGGCGCGCTGCTGCTCGATGCCATCGGCGTGCTGCGCGGGAGGAAGAAGACATGAAGCGCGCCGCCATCGTGGCGCTGGCCGCGTTGTTCGCCGTGACGCTGATCGTCCTCCTGCTCGATCTGCCCGCGCCGGCGGTCGATCTGCCTGCTGCCGTTGGCGCGCGCATGGCGGACAGTGGCGTCGCCCATCCGGTCACCGCCGTGCTGCTCAACTTCCGCGGCTACGACACGCTGCTCGAAATCGGCGTGTTGCTGCTGGCGCTGATCGTCGTACTCGCCGTCGCTCCCCGGGAAGGCGTCGCCGCGCTGCCGAGGGCCGATCCGGTGCTGCAAACCCTCGCGCGCGTCGCCGTGCCGCTGATGCTGCTGGCCGGCGTCTATCTGCTGTGGGCCGGCGCCTTCCGTCCCGGCGGCGCCTTCCAGGCCGGCGCGGTGCTGGCCGCCGCCGCCGTGCTGCTGCATCTGGCCGGCCTCGCGCCGGCCTGGAACGCGCCCGGCAAGCGCCTGCGCGTCGGCCTTGCCGCCGGCTTCCTCGTCTTCCTCGGTGTCGCCGCCGCGCTGCTGGCACAGGGCACGCTGCTCCAGTTTCCGCCTGCCTGGGCCGGTGCGCTGATCCTGCTTGTCGAGGCGGCGCTGACCGTCTCGCTGGCGCTGATCCTCGCCGGGCTGTTCCTGTTCCTCTCATGAGCACGGGAACGATCTTCGCCTGCACCGGTGTCATCCTCTTCGCGATGGGGGTGGCGGGCGTGATCCTGCTCGACCACCTGCTGCGCCGCATCCTCGCCTTCAACCTGATGGGCAGCGGCGCCTTCCTCGTGCTCGTCGGTCTCGGCCAGCGGGCCGGCCATCCCGATCCGGTGCCGCAGGCGATGGTGCTCACCGGCATCGTCGTCGCCGTCGCCGCGACCGCGCTGGCGCTCGCGCTGGCGCGGCGGCTGTTCGCGCTGACGGGCGGCTATGTGCTGCCGCCGGGCGATGCAAGGGACGGCGATGGCTGATCCGCTGCCCTGGCTGATCCTGCTGCCGCTGTTGTGGGCGACGGGCGCCTTTCTCCTCGGGCCGGCACGCGGCGCGCGGCTGGCGATCGCTGGTACTGCCGTGCAACTCTGGCTGGCGTTCGCGCTCGCCGCAAAAGTCGGCGCTGAAAGGACGGCACTGCATCATCCGGTCGGCGGCTGGGGCGCGCCGCTGGGCATCGACCTCGCGGCGGATGGGCTGGCGGCGCTGCTGCTGATCCTGACCCAGCTCGTCGCGCTGCCGCTGTTCGTCTATGCGCGCGGCTATTTCGCCGCTGCGGCCGCCTCGTGGTTCTGGCCGCTGGCCGGTTTCCTGCTCGCGGGCATGAACGCGTTGTTCCTCTCCGCCGACCTTTTCAATCTCTACGTGACGCTCGAACTCGTCGGCCTGGCTGCCGTCGGGCTGGTCGCGGTCGGCGGCCAGGCCGCCGGCGGCCAACTCGCGGCGGCGCTGCGTTATCTCTTCGCGACGCTGGTCGGCGCGGGGTTCTACCTGCTCGGCGTGGCGCTGATCTACGGCACCTATGGCACGGTGTCGATCGCGTCGCTGACGCCGCTGATCGCAGCCGACGCACCGCCCGTCGTCGGCTTCGCGGCCGGCCTGATGCTGGCCGGGCTGATGGTCAAGACGGCCCTGTTTCCCTTCCACTACTGGCTGCCGCCGGCCCACGGCGGCGCGCCGGCGCCGGTGTCGGCGCTGCTGTCGGCACTGGTGGTCAAGGCCTCGTTCTACCTGATCCTGCGCCTGTGGCTCGGCCCCTTCGCGCCGCTGGTGCAAGCGGCGGCCTGGCTGCCGGCGCTGCTGGGCGCGGCGGCCATCCTCTGGGGCTCGTGGCGCGCCATCCGCGCCGAACGGCTCAAGGAACTCGTCGCCTGGTCCACCGTCGCCCAGCTCGGCTATCTGTTCCTGATCTTTCCTCTGCTGGGGGATGACCGCCTCGCCCTGCACGCCGGCGGCATGCAGGTCGTCTCCCACGGGCTGGCCAAGGCGGCGATGTTCGCGGCGGTAGGCGTGCTGATCCAGGTGACTGGTCGCGACGCGGTGCATGCGGTCGCCGGCGTCGCCGTGCGCCTGCCGGTGACGCTGCTGGCCTTCGGTCTGGCCGGCGTCACGCTGATGGGCCTGCCGCCCTCGGGCGGCTTCCTCGCCAAGTGGCTGCTGATCGACGCGGCGCTGGCGCGCGGCCGCTGGGACATGGTGATCGTGATCCTCGCCGGCGGCCTGCTGGCGGCGGCCTACGTGTTCCGCGTGCTGCGCCAGGCCTTCCTGCTGCCGCCCAGCGGCGAACGGCGGCGTGTCGAACGGCGGCCGGCGGCACCGCTGGAATGGGCGGCCTTCGCCCTCGCCGCCGCGAGCGTGCTGGTCGGCCTGCGCGGCATGGAGATCGTGCGCCTGCTGGGAGGATCCGCCTCATGACGCTCAACGAAGCCCTGCCGCTCGCGGTGATCGCCTCGTCGCTGCTGCCGGGGCTGGCGATCTTCGCGCTGCCCGAGCGGTGTGTCGGCTTGCGCACGGCGCTCAACCTGCTCGGCGCGCTGGCCAAGCTCGCCCTTGTCGCCACGCTGCTGGCCGGCGTCGCGGCGGGCCAGGACTACGCCTTCCGCTACGCGGTGCTGCCGGGCATCGACCTCGCCTTCAAGGCCGACGCCCTCGCGCTGTTGTTCGTCACGCTCTCGGCGGTGCTCTGGCTGTTCACCACGCTCTACGCCATCGGTTATCTGGAAAACGCCCCGCACCGCTCGCGCTTCTTCGGCTTCTTCAGCCTGTGCGTCACCGCGACCATGGGCATCGCGATGGCGGGCAACCTGTTTACCTTCTTCGTCTTCTACGAGCTGCTGACGCTCGCCACCTTCCCGCTCGTCGTGCATCGCGGCACGCCGCAGGCGATGCGCGGGGGCACGGTCTATCTCGCCTACACGCTCGGTGGCGGCACCTTGCTGCTCGCCGGCATTGTCTGGCTGAATGCGCTGGCCGGCCACGCCGAATTCACGCATGGCGGCGTGCTGGCTGCGTTGGAGACCGCGCCCGTCTGGCAGTTGCAGGCGATCTTCCTGCTCATGATTGCCGGCGTCGGCGTCAAGGCGGCCATCGTGCCGCTGCACGGCTGGCTGCCGCAGGCGATGGTGGCGCCCGCGCCGGTGTCGGCGCTGCTGCACGCGGTGGCGGTGGTGAAGGCGGGCGCCTTCGGCATCGTGCGCATCGTCTACGAGGTGTATGGCATCGAGTTCGCGCAGTCGCTGAACCTGCTCGCCCCGCTGGCCGTCTTCGCCGCCGTCACCATCGTCTGGGGCAGCTTGCGCGCGCTGTTCCAGGACGATCTGAAGAAGCGCCTCGCCTTCTCGACGGTCAGCCAGGTGTCCTACATCGTGCTCGGCATCGCGCTGTTCGGCCCGCTCGGCACGGTGGGCGGGCTGGTGCATCTGGTGCATCAGGGCATCATGAAGATCACGCTGTTCTTCTGCGCCGGCAACTTCGCCGAAACGCTCGGCATCCACAAGGTCAGCGAGATGGATGGCGCCGGCCGGCGCATGCCGCTTACCACGCTCGCCTTCTCGATCGGCGCGCTCGGCATGATGGGCGCGCCGCTGACGGCCGGCGCGGTCAGCAAGGCCTGGCTTTCCGATGGAGCAACCGCCGCTGGCATGGACTGGGCGGTCTGGGTGCTGTGGACCTCCAGCCTGCTCAATGCCGCCTATTTCCTCCCCATCCTCTGGCGTGCGTGGGCGCGGCCCGCTCCGGCCGCCTGGCCGGACGAGCACATTCACGCGTGCGGACGACGCGAAACCGCCTGGCTGCTGCTATTGCCTCCATTGGTCACGGCAGTCATGACGCTGGCCGCCGGCATGCTCGCCGAGTCGCCGGGCAGCCCTCTCGAATGGGCGAAGCTGATCGCCGCGCGCGAATACCGGGTGGAGTACTGACATGCCATGGCGCCACCGATGGTGGAGCCGGCGATGAAACTCGGCGCTGGCGGGACGGCACTAATTGAGCAGTTCGAGCGGTAGGCGCACGGCCATGGCCACTGCGAGCGCCGCGCCGACCGACAATGCGACCGAGAAATATGCCTCACGCCGGCCGAGCAGCTTCAGCATCATCGCGAAGGTGGAGACGCAGGGCACGTAGAAGGTGAGGAACGCGAGGAAGGTTGCGATCTGCGTGGTGCTGAGCACGCCGGCCAGTTCCTGCGTGCCGAGCGCCTGGAAAACCATCAGCAGCGAGAGTTCCTTGCGCAGCACGCCGAACAGGATCGGCACGCCGAGCACGACGGGCAGGCCGAGCCACCATGAGGTGATGGGCGTCAGCGCGAGATTGATCCAGTCGTCGGCGCCGAAGTGGGCGAGCAGGGCGAGGACGATGCTGCCGGCGACCAGCAGCGGCAGCACGATGGTGACGATGTCGCGGCTGCGCTCCCAGGTGTTGGCGATCAGCGTGCGCAGCGTCGGCAGCGCGTAGGGCGGGATCTCCTGGATCATTCCCGGCGTGGTTTCCGGGTAGCGGTGCTTGAGCAGTTTGCCGATCAGGCTGACGACGATGGGCGCGAGCATGAACAGCGCGAAGACGCCGAAGCCGCCGAGGTATTTGCCGCCCAGCGCCAGCAGGATTGCGGAGCGGGCCGAGCAGGGCAGGAAGGTGATGAGCAAGGCGGCGACGGTCTTGTCGCGGCCGTGCGTGACGGCGGCCGTGGCGGCGAGGGCCGGCACGTTGCAGCCGAGGCCCATGAGAAAGGGCAGGGCGACGCCGCCATGCAGGCCAAGCTGGTGAAAGCCGCGGTCGACGACGAAGGCGACGCGGTGCATGATGCCCGAGGCTTCCAGAAAGACCAGCAGCAGAACCAGCGGGATCATGTAGGGGATGACGATGCCGATCAGGCCGACGCAGCCGTCGAAGACGGCGCGGGCGATCACGCCGGCCAGGTCGGTCGGCTGCCAGGGTTCGGCCCAGTCGATGATGCGCGCGACGGTGAGACTGTCGAGCCAGCCGCTCACCTCGAAGACGAAGAACAGCACCAGCGCGAAGATCGCCAGCGTGCCGGCGAAGCCCCAGCGCGGATGCAGGAAGACTTCGTCGGCCCAGCGTTGCCATGCCGGCAGTTTTTCGCCGCCGCCGGGACGCGTGACAGCTTCGTAGAGCAGCGCGGCGCGGTGGTGGCGGTCGGCGTGGATCTCGTCGGCGAGCGGGCGCGGCAGCGCGGCGTCGGCCATGTCGCGCGCCGCCAGCAGGGCGACGTGGCGCGGCGGAAAGTGGCAGCGCAGTTCCTCGGCGAAATAGTCGTCGTTCTCGGCCAGTTGCAGGGCAAGAAAGGTGGTTGGCACGCCGAAGGCAGTGGCGACATCCGCCTGCCCGGCGATTTCGGCGATCGGCGCGAGCTGTGCGGCGATGTGGGGGCTGGGCGGTTGCGGCGTCGGCGCGCGCTTCTCGCGCGCGGCGCGCACGACCGTCGAGAACAGGTCGGCCAGCCCGATGCCCATGTGCGCGACGGTGGGCACGACCGGCACGCCAAGCCGTTCGGACAACGCGCGCACGTTGATGAACAGGCGCTTGCTGCGTGCTTCGTCCATGCGGTTGAGCGCGATGACCATCGGCTTGCCGATCTGCGCGAGTTCGAGCGCGAGCTCAAGGTCGCGCTCGAGCGCGGTGGCATCCATCACCAGCAGCAGCACGTCGGGCGCGGCAAAGCTGGCTTCCGGCTGGTGCGCCTCGTGGTGGGCGATGGCCGGCCAGTGGTCGCCCCACAGCAGGTATTTCAAAACGACAGGCACGTCGCCGGACAGTGTGTGGAAACTGTCGATGGCAGGCAGGTCGACCAGTGAAACCTGGTCGAGGCCGACCTCGACCAGGCATTCCTCGTAGGCGGGACCGACACCCGCGAGCCGTTCGTGATGCACGACGGTACTCGACGCGGCGCGGAAGATGCGGCTCTTGCCGGAACGTGCCTGGCCGATCAGTGCGACGCGCGGACAGCGGCTGCCGCGCAGCAGCGGGCCAGCGAGAGGAAAGGTTTGCGTGGAAGACAAGATGCCGCGATTATCGCAAGAGCTCGGCAAAACTGTCGATGGCGGGATAGTCGCGCGTGTCTTTCGGGGGGAGTTTTGTGTCGGGCATGCGCACCGCGAGCAGGTGTTTGATGCCGTAGGCGCGCGCGGCGTCGAGCACCGGCAGGCTGTCGTCGACGAGCAGGGTGCGCACGGGATCGAAAGGCTCGACTTCCCGCAGCTTTTCCCAGAAGCCGCGCTGCTCCTTGGCGAACCCCGTTTCATGCGCGCTGACGAAGGCGTCGAAATGCGGCGTGAGCCCGGTCCTGGCCATCTTGAGCGTGAGGCTCTTGTGGTGGGCGTTGGTGGCCATCACGACGCGCTTGTTCAGCCGGCGCAGTCGAGCGAGGAAGTCGACAACCGCCGGATGCACGGCGATCAGGTGCGCCACTTCTTCCTTGAGTTGCATGATGTCGAGTTCGAGCTCGGTGGCCCAGTAGTCGACCGAATACCAGTCGAGCGTGCCGGCGCGCGCGTGGTAGCGCGCCATCAGTTCCTCGCGCGCGATGTCGTGCGGCAGGCCGCGTGCCTCGGCGTAGCGCAGCGGCACGTGGGCCTGCCAGAAGTGATTGTCGAAATGGAGGTCGAGCAGCGTGCCGTCCATGTCGAGCAGGACGGTATCGACCTCCGCGAGCTTCGGGAGCTCAGGGCTTGAGATAGGCATAGCCCTCGTAGGTTTGCAGCTTGCCGACCTCGGCGACTCCGGAGGGCACGATCTTCGCCTCGGGGATCACCAGCTTCGGGTCGATCTTGCGGCTGGTCAGCGTGAAATTGCAGAGGCGGAAATCGACACCCTTGCCGACCAGGTCCTCGACGATGACGTTGTAGGGGTTGCCGTTCTTGTCCTTGGCGCCATCGAGCAGGAAGTCGATGCCCAGCGCGTGGGTGACGACGGTGATCTTGGCGGTCGGGTCGGCGGCGAGGTGGTTGCGGATGTTGCGCAGCCCGTTGCTGGCCTGCTCGTTGCCGAGGTTGATGTGGTAGATGGTCTTGGACTGCTTCGGTTGTTCCGGCGTACTGGCGCAACCGGCCAAACCGACGGTACCGGCAATCAGCAACAGGGAAAGGGCGTGTTTCATGGTCTCCTCCAGATGGGTTGGTATACGCCGCATTCGTTGAGATTTATAGTGCGGTCGAGCACAGCTTAGCAGCACTCAAGTCGGGAAAAAACCCTGTTTATGTCAGGGGCGCAAATACGCCCAGCCCTGCTGCTGGCGCTTCATCAGCTCGACGTAGCCAGCGACGCTGACCTTGACGCCGTCGATCAGGTCTTCCTTCGCGATCTTCTGTGCCTTCATCGAATTGCCGCAGGCGACGAATTCGACGCCGGCCGTGATGGCATCCTGCACGCCGTTGGCGGCGAGCGATTCGGCGTGGAGCATGCCCAGCCCCGGGCCGATGGCGACGAGTGCGATCGCGACGTTTTTCGCCCCGAGTTCGGCCTGGATGTTGGTGATATTGACCAGCACCTCGTTCCATTTCTTGACGTTCTCTTCGTTGATCTGGATGACGATGCGGTTCTTTGCGGCTGATGCTGCCAATGCCGTCTTGCCAGCGCCGACTTTTTCGGCAGCGCCAGCGATGCCGAGGGCGCCCAGCATGAGGCCGAGGGCGAGCAGGAAATGTTTCATGGCGATCCTCACTGTCCGGTAAAAGTGGGCGGCCGCTTTGCGCGGAAGGCGGCCAAGCCTTCCGCGTAGTCTGCACTATCCAGAAACGCAAAGGAAGCCCGCAGCTCGTCCGGCGTGAGCGGCGCCGATTGCTGCAAGCGGGCGATCCACTGCTTGTGCCAGCGGGCAACCAACGGCGCCCCGGCGGCGATGCGCCCGGCCGTGGCGCGGACTTCATCAAGCAGATCGGCATCGGCGACGACGCGCGTCAGCAGACCCTTTTCGTAGGCTTCGCGGGCAGCCATCAGCCGCCCTTCGAGCAGTATCTCCCTGACCACCGCAGGGCCGGCGAGACGCAGCAGGCCGGCCAGTTCGCCGGGGTACATCGAAAACCCCAGCCGGTTGATCGGCGCGCCGAATTTCGCCGACTGACTGGCGATGCGCAGGTCGCAAGCGCAGGCGATCTCGAGTCCGCCGCCGATGCAGGGGCCCGCGATTTGCGCGACCACCGGATGGCGGCAGGCGGCGATGGCGTCGAGCGCGCTTGCCACGTCGGCGTGGTAGGCCTGCGCGCCGTCGACAGTGGCGCGCAGCTGTTGCATCTCTTCGATGTCGCCGCCGGCGGCAAAGGCCGCGCCTTCGCCCGTTACGATGATGCAGCGCAGCGCTTCATCGGCATCGAGTGTGCCGAACACCTCCGCGAGGTGCCGCCACATCGCGGCATTGAGGGCATTGAGCTTGTCGGGATTGAACAGCGTGACGGTGGCGATGGATCCGTCGCGGACTGTCAGGATGTCGCCCGGAATCATGACTGCGTGAGCAGCTTGGCGAGCGCGGCGCGGCCGGACAGGATGTGGTTGTGCATGCGCAGCGCGGCGGCGGCGGCATCGCGCTTGCGGATGGCGGCGAGGATGTCGCGGTGCTCGGCCAGCGACTGGTGGATGCGGCCGTCGAGGCGCAGCGAGTCGCGGCGCGTGAGCTTGAGGAATTTGCGTGTGCTGTCGATTACCTGGGAGAGCCAGCGGTTGCCGGCGATTTCCTGCAGGGCGTTGTGGAAGGCCTGGTTGGCCTCGAAGAAGCGGTCGGTATCGTTGGTGGCGGCGCGATGTTCGAGATCGGCATGGATGCTTTCCAGCCGGGCAAAGTCGGCGCTGGCGAGACGGCAGGTGGCCTCCTCGGCGGCGCGCCCCTCGAGCAGCGCGAGCACCGGGAAGATCTCGTCAAGGTCGCGTTCGGACAGTTCGGCGACATAGCAGCCACGGCGCGGCTTGAGTACCACCAGGCCCTCGGCGGCCAGAACCTTGAGCGCCTCGCGCATGGGCGTGCGCGAGATGCCGAATTCGTCGGCGAGACTCTGCTCGTCGATCCATGTGCCCGGCGCGAGCTCGTGGGCATAGATGCGCGCGCGCAACTGCTCGGCCACCTGCTCGTAGAGCGCCGGGGCGGCAAAGGGATGAGTTGCGTCTCTTGCATTCATAATTATGGATACAGTATTATTCATGCAGGCGAATGTCAAGCATCATTCGCACTAAAGTGACGAACAAAGCCCAGACAAGCGGCGGGAGTGGACAAGATGAGCAAGCAACCGGAAGTAAAGATTCCCGGCCTCGACGCCTGGACCAAGGCCGCCGCCAAGTCGGCGCCCGGCGGCGATGTGGCGAAGCTGAACTGGACGACCCCCGAGGGGCTGACCGTCAAGCCGCTGTACACGCGGGCGGATGTCGCCGACCTGCCCAACGCCGATACGCTGCCCGGCTTCGCGCCTTTCGTGCGCGGCCCGCAGGCGACGATGTACGCGGCGCGGCCCTGGACGATCCGTCAGTACGCCGGCTTCTCCACCGCCGAAGCCTCCAACGCCTTCTACCGCAAGGCGCTGGCCGCCGGCGCGCAGGGCGTCTCGGTGGCGTTCGATCTCGCCACCCACCGCGGCTACGACTCGGACCATCCGCGCGTCGTCGGCGACGTCGGCAAGGCCGGCGTGGCGATCGATTCCGTCGCGGACATGAAGATCCTGTTCGACGGCATTCCGCTCGACAAGGTGTCGGTGTCGATGACCATGAACGGTGCCGTGCTGCCCATCCTCGCCGGCTACGTGGTTGCCGCCGAAGAGCAGGGGGTGTCGCAGGAGCAGCTTTCGGGGACGATCCAGAACGACATCCTCAAGGAGTTCATGGTCCGCAATACCTATATCTACCCGCCGGCACCGTCGATGCGGATCATCGCCGACATCATCGGCTACACGGCCGCCAACATGCCGAAGTTCAACTCGATCTCGATCTCCGGCTACCACATCCAGGAAGCCGGCGCGACGCAGGCGCTGGAACTGGCCTTCACGCTGGCCGACGGCATGGAGTACGTGCGTACTGCGATGAAGTCGGGACTCGACGTCGATGCCTTCGCCGGCCGGCTCAGTTTCTTCTTCGGCATCGGCATGAACTTCTACCTCGAAGTCGCCAAGCTGCGCGCCGCGCGGCTGCTGTGGTGGCGCATCATGTCCGACTTTGGCGCCAAGAACCCGAAGTCGCAGATGCTGCGCACCCACTGCCAGACCTCGGGCTGGAGCCTCACCGAGCAGGACCCGTACAACAACGTCGTGCGCACCGCCATCGAGGCGATGGCGGCGGTGTTCGGCGGCACGCAGTCCCTGCACACGAATGCCTTCGACGAGGCGATCGCGCTGCCGACCGAGTTCTCGGCCCGCATCGCGCGCAACACGCAGATCCTGATCCAGGAAGAGACGCACATCTGCAACGTCGTCGACCCGTGGGCCGGCAGCTACATGATGGAGAAGCTGACGCAGGACATGGCCGACGCCGCGTGGAAGATCATCGGGGAAGTCGAGGCGATGGGCGGCATGACGCATGCCGTCGAGACCGGATGGGCCAAGCTGCAGATCGAGAAATGCGCCGCCGAGAAGCAGGCGCGCATCGATTCGGGGCAGGACGTCATCGTCGGCGTCAACAAGTACCGGCTGGCGAAGGAAGACCCGGTCGAGATCCTCGAAGTCGACAACCATGCGGTGCGTGATGCCCAGATCGCGCGGCTCGACATAATCCGGCGCTCGCGGGACGGCACGGCGGTGCAGGCCGCGCTCGACGCGCTGACCGCCGCGGCCAAAGACAACAGTGGCAATCTGCTCGACCTCGCCATCAAGGCGACGCGATTGCGCGCGACGGTGGGCGAAATCTCCGACGCGCTGGAGAAAGTCTATGGCCGCCATCGCGCCACCAATCAGGTCGTCTCTGGTGTGTATTCGTCTGCCTTCGGCCAGAGCGCCGGCATCGACGAATTGCGCGAACAGGTCGAGGCATTCGCCGCCACCGAAGGCCGTCGCCCGCGCATCATGATCGCCAAGCTGGGCCAGGACGGCCACGATCGCGGCGCCAAGGTCGTCGCCACCGCCTTCGCCGATCTCGGCTTCGACGTCGACATCGGCCCGTTGTTCCAGACGCCCGAGGAAGCGGCGCGGCAGGCGATGGAGAACGACGTGCATGCGATCGGCGTATCGACGCTCGCCGCCGGCCACAAGACGCTGGTGCCGCAGCTCGTCGCGGCGCTGAAAATGGAAGGCGCGGCGGACATCGCCGTCTTCGTCGGCGGCGTCATCCCGGCGCAGGACTACGAGGCACTCAAGGCCGTCGGCGTGAAAGGCATCTTCGGCCCCGGCACGCCGATCCCGCAGTGCGCCGACGAGGTATTGCGCGCGATCCGCGGGGCGGATTAGTCGACGTCGGCGTAAGCTTGTCCCATTTGATGGAGAAGCAGCAATGGACAACACATTGTTGAACCGTATTACTCTCGAACCCGGGAAGCGCGGCGGGAAACCTTGTATCCGCCACATGCGCATCACCGTCTATGATGTACTTGGATGGCTGGCTTCCGGGATGTCGCAGGACGAGATACTGGCCGACTATCCTGAACTCGAAGCCGCCGATATTCAGGCCTGCCTGAGCTTTGCTGCGCTACGCGAGCAGCGCATGGTCCGGTTGGCGGCGTGAAGCTTCTGCTGGATCAGAATCTTTCGCGGCGACTCCTGCCGCGATTGACAGACCAGTTTCCTGAATCGAGCCAAGTTGCTTTGCTTGGGCTCGATCAAGCAACTGATGCGAAGATTTGGGAAGTAGCTCGAAATGAAGACTTTGCCATTGTCACCAAGGATGCGGATTTCGTCGAGTTGTCGCTTATGCAGGGATTCCCTCCAAAGGTAATCTGGCTGAATCTCGGCAACGTATCGAATGCCGAAGTCACAACGCGTTTGCTTGCTGAGGCGGAAGGAATCAAGAGCTTCCTGATGAACACGACCGAAGGCGTGCTCGAAATTGAATAGCCACTCCACGCCATTGCTCCCGGAAGAGCGCGAACTGGTCGGTGGCGTCATCGCCGGGCAACGGCGTGCGCTGGCGAAGGCCATCACGCTGATCGAGTCGACGCGCCATGATCATCAGGAACGCGCCGCCGCCGTGCTCGACGCGCTGCTGCCGCATACGGGCAAGGCGCTGCGTATCGGCCTGACCGGCGTGCCGGGCGTCGGCAAGTCGACCTTCATCGAGGCCTTCGGCCTGCATCTGATCGCACAGGGACTCAAGGTTGCCGTGCTGGCGATCGATCCCTCGTCCTCGCGCAGCGGCGGCTCCATCCTCGGCGACAAGACGCGCATGGAGCGTTTGAGCCAACAGGAAGCCGCCTTCATTCGTCCTTCGCCCTCGGCGGGCACCCTTGGCGGTGTGGCGGAGAAGACGCGCGAGGCGCTGCTGGCCTGCGAGGCCGCCGGCTTCGACGTGGTGATCGTCGAGACGGTCGGTGTCGGGCAGAGCGAGACCGTCGTCGCGGGGATGACCGATGTCTTCGTCCTGCTGCAACTGCCGAATGCCGGCGACGACCTGCAGGCGATCAAGAAGGGCATCATGGAACTGGCCGACGTGGTGATCTACAACAAGGCCGATCTCGACGCGACGGCAGCCGAGCGCGCCTGCCTGCAGATGAAGGCGGCGCTATCGTTGTTACATGCCTCCAGCCCGCACTGGCAGCCGCCGGTCATGCCGACCAGCGCGCTGCGCGGGCAGGGCATCGACAAGGTCTGGCAAACGTTGCTGGACTATCGGATGGCGATGACGGCCTCGGGCGAATTCGATACGAAACGCAAACGCCAATCGCTCGACTGGATGTGGTCGATGATCGACGCCGGGCTGCGCCACCGCTTCCGCGAGCATCCCGCTGTGAACGCGACGCTGCCCGATATCACGCGGGGCGTCGAAGCGGGGGAAGTGGCGCCGACCGCGGCTGCGCACCGCCTGCTGAATCTCATGAACCGGTATTTCTAGGAATCACTGTAGGAGAACTCCATGCACGAAATCATCCAGCAACTGGACCAGAAACGCGAGCAGGCCCGCCTCGGCGGCGGCCAGAAGCGCATCGATGCCCAGCACAAAAAAGGCAAGCTGACGGCGCGCGAGCGCATCGAACTGCTGCTCGACGACGGCACCTTCGAAGAGTGGGACATGTTCAAGGAGCACCGTTGCGTCGACTTCGGCATGGCCGACAACAAGGTGCCGTCCGATGGCGTGGTGACGGGATACGGCACCATCAACGGCCGCATGGTGTTCATCTTCTCGCAGGATTTCACCGTGTTCGGCGGTGCGCTTTCCGAAGCGCATGCCGAGAAGATCTGCAAGGTCATGGACAAGGCGATGCAGGTCGGCGCGCCGGTGATCGGCCTCAACGACTCGGGCGGCGCGCGCATCCAGGAAGGTGTTGCGGCGCTGGGCGGTTATGCCGACGTGTTTCAACGCAACGTGATGGCCAGCGGCGTGATTCCGCAGATCTCGCTGATCATGGGTCCCTGCGCGGGCGGCGCGGTGTATTCGCCGGCGATGACCGACTTCATTTTCATGGTCAAGGACTCGTCCTACATGTTTGTCACCGGCCCGGAAGTGGTGAAGACCGTGACGCACGAAGAAGTGACGGCCGAGGAACTCGGCGGCGCGGTGACGCACACCAGCAAGTCGGGTGTCGCCGACCTCGCATTCGAGAACGATGTGGATGCGCTGATCCTGCTGCGCCGCTTCTTCAACTACCTGCCACTCAACAATCGCGAAGCGCCACCGCTGCGGCCGACGCCGGACTCCGCCGATCGTCTCGATTATTCGCTCGACACGCTGGTGCCGGGCAACCCGAACAAGCCCTACGACATCAAGGAACTGATCCTCAAGACGGTCGATGATTCCGACTTTTTCGAATTGCAGCCGGATCATGCCAAGAACATCGTGATCGGCTTCGCGCGCATGGAAGGCCAGACGGTCGGCATCGTCGCCAACCAGCCAATGGTGCTGGCCGGCTGCCTCGACATCAAGTCGTCGATCAAGGCGGGCCGCTTCGTGCGCTTCTGCGATGCCTTCAACATCCCGATCGTCACCTTCGTCGATGTGCCGGGCTTCATGCCGGGCACCGCGCAGGAGTATGGGGGCATCATCAAGCATGGCGCCAAGCTGCTCTACGCCTATGCCGAATGCACGGTGCCGAAGGTGACCGTGATCACCCGCAAGGCCTATGGCGGCGCCTACGACGTGATGGCCTCGAAGCACCTGCGCGGGGACGTGAACTTCGCCTGGCCCTCGGCCGAGATCGCGGTGATGGGCCCGAAGGGCGCCGTCGAGATCATTTTCCGCGAGGAGAAAGGCGATCCGGAGAAGGTCGCGGCGCGCGAGGCCGAGTACAAGGCCAAGTTCGCCAACCCCTTCGTCGCCGGAGCGCGCGGCTTCATCGACGACGTGATCCAGCCGCACGAAACGCGCAAGCGCATCTGCCGCTCTCTGGTGATGCTGAGAAATAAAAACATAAGCAATCCGTGGCGCAAGCACGGGAATATTCCGCTGTAAGGGGATGGTCATGTTCAAAAAGATTCTGATTGCCAACCGCGGCGAGATCGCCTGCCGAGTCATCAAGTCCGCCCGCAAGATGGGCATCCAGACCGTTGCCGTCTACTCCGACGCCGACAAGGACGCGCTGCATGTCGAGCTGGCCGACGAAGCCGTCTGCATTGGCCCGGCCCCTTCGAAAGATTCCTACCTGGTGATGGACAAGATCATCGCCGCCTGCAAGCAGACGGGCGCCGAAGCGGTGCACCCTGGCTACGGCTTCCTCTCCGAGAACGCCACCTTCTCGAAACGGCTGGAAGAGGAAGGCATCACCTTCATCGGCCCGAAGCACTATTCGGTCGCGCGCATGGGCGACAAGATCGAGTCGAAGAAGCTGGCGCTGGAAGCGAAGGTCAACGTCATCCCGGGCTACAACGATGCCATCGACACCCCCGAACAGGCGGTGAAAATCGCGCAGGACATCGGTTATCCGGTGATGATCAAGGCGTCCGCCGGTGGCGGCGGCAAGGGCTTGCGCGTCGCGTACAACGACCAGGAGGCCTTCGAGGGCTTCGCTTCGTGCAAGACCGAAGCGAAAAATGCCTTCGGCGACGATCGCGTCTTCATCGAGAAATTCGTCGAAGAGCCGCGCCATATCGAGATCCAGGTGCTTGGCGACGCCCACGGCAACTGCCTCTACCTGCACGAGCGCGAGTGCTCGATCCAGCGCCGCCACCAGAAAGTCATCGAAGAGGCGCCGTCGCCCTTCCTCGACCCGGCGATACGCAAGGCCATGGGCGAGCAAGCCGTCGCGCTGGCCAAGGCGGTCAACTACCAGTCGGCCGGCACGGTCGAGTTCGTGGTGGGCGGCAAGGACAAGAGCTTCTACTTCCTCGAGATGAATACCCGCCTGCAGGTCGAGCACCCGGTCACCGAGTGCATCACGGGGCTGGATTTGGTCGAGCTGATGATCCGCGTTGCGGCCGGGGAGAAGCTGCCAATCAAGCAGGAAGAGCTGAAGATCGACGGCTGGGCGATGGAGTGCCGTATCAACGCCGAGGATCCGTTCCGCGGTTTCCTGCCCTCGACCGGCCGGCTCGTCAAGTTCCAGCCGCCCGCCGATGGCCATGGCGTGCGCGTCGATACCGGCGTCTATGAGGGCGGCGAAATCTCGATGTACTACGATTCGATGATCGCCAAGCTGATCGTGCATGGCGCCACGCGCGACCAGGCGATCGCGCGCATGCGCGATGCGCTGAACGCCTTCGTGATCCGCGGCGTCGCGTCCAACATCGCCTTCCAGGCGGCGCTGATGCAGCATCCGCGCTTCCTCTCGGGCAATTTCAACACCGGCCTGATCGCCGAGTCGTACCCCAAGGGCTTCGATGCCTCGATGGTGCCGCACGACGATCCGGCCCTGCTGATCGCCGTGGCCGCCGCGATACATCGCCAGTACCAGAGCCGCAATGCCCAGATTTCCGGCCAGATGCCCGGCCACGAATACAAGCCGGGAGCGGACTTTGTCGTCCGCCTCGAGGACGGTACCGACCACGAGGTCAATGTCGCGCTGACGGCGGGAGGCTGGGACGTGAGCTTCGGCGGCGAGCGCTACGCCATCCGCAGTGACTGGCAGTTCGGTCAGCCGCTCTATCGGGGCACGCTCAACGACGAGCACTTCTGCATGCAGGTGGAGCGGCGCGGCCTGAAATACCGGCTGTTCCACTGGGGCACCCAGATGGACCTGATGGTGCTGACCGCGCGCGCCGCCCACCTGCAGTCGCTGATGCCGAAGAAGGCGCCGCCCGACATGTCGAAGTTCCTGCTCTCGCCGATGCCGGGCCTGCTGACGCAGGTTGCCGTCGTGCCCGGGCAGGAGGTCAAGGCCGGCGAGGTATTGGCCAAGATCGAGGCGATGAAGATGGAGAACGTGCTGAAGGCCGAGCGCGATTGCGTCGTCGATGCACTGCTGGCGAAGCCGGGCGAGAGTCTCTCGGTCGACCAGCCGATCCTGGGCTTCAAGTAAAAAGTCGGCGCTGGCGGGACGGCACGGATGGCAACGCTTGACCACCTCGTCGTCGCGGCGCGGGCTCTGGACAGCGGCGCCCGCTGGCTCGAAGATAGGCTCGGCGTGCCGCTGGTCCCGGGCGGCGCGCATGTCCTCATGGGCACGCACAACCGCCTGCTGCGGCTGGCTGGCGGTGAGCGGCTCTATCTGGAAGTGATCGCCATCGATCCGGCGGCCGCACCGCCGCCGCGCCCGCGCTGGTTCGGACTCGACGACCCGGCGCTGCAGGCCCGCCTGGCCGAGCGTCCCCGACTGATCCACTGGGTGGCTCGCAGCGATGATCTTGCTCGCGAAGCCTCGCCGGCACACGGCGAGATTCTGAGCATGCAGCGCGGTGATTACCACTGGCGCATCACTGTGCCGCCCGATGGTCGCCTGCCGGATGGCGGGAGCCAGCCAACGCTGATCCAGTGGGATGTGCCCTTTCATCCGGCCGAACGCCTGCCCGAATCCGGATGCACCCTGCTGACACTTGATACCTCTACTCCGAACCACCTCCTGGCCACCCTGAACACTCCGCTCGGAAACGTCGCACTGGACTGATTCTGGCGGGCTTTTTCCCTTCTTATCCGCAAATTCCCACCTGAGCCCAAAGTTAGACTCCGGGGACACGGTTAATCAGGTCCGGACATGGCATTTGGGGATAACAAGGCGAGCGGCGGCGGCTGGACATCGGTGGTTTTCGGCACCGATCGTGTGACCATTGCGGACGTTGCGCGTCCGGCCGATGGCAAGCCCCAAGTGAGTTCCTGTGAGGGTTTTGCCCGCGAAGGCAGCGAGCTCGAGATCCTCAAGCGCCTGAAAAACGCCAAGCGGCTGACCCGCAATCGCTGCACCACCTTGCTGGCCGAAGGCCAGTATCAGCTGCTGCAGATCGACATGCCGGGCAATGCCGCGGAACTGCCGCGCGACGAATTGCGCGAATCCTTGCGCTGGCGCGTGAAAGAGATGGTGGATTTTCCCGTCGAGGCCGCCGGTATCGACCTGCTCGACATTCCGGCGACCGGCAATCGCAATCCGCAGTTGTGGGCCGTCGTGGCCAGCCATGACGTATTGCAACCGCGCATCCGGCAGTTTCAGGATGCCAGGGTCGGCTTGGCGGCAATCGACATCCCCGAACTGGCGCAACGCAATCTTGCCAGCCTGTTCGAAGAGCCGAATCGATCAGGGACTGTTCGCTTTCCTGTTGCAGAGAAGCCAGCGCCATGCCGAAGCGGCGCAGCGTTATCAGGCCGCGCTGGCCTTGCGTCCCGGCGAGGGCCGCTGGTGGTTCGGGTTGGGCCTCGCGCTCGAAGGTGCGGGGCGGGGCGACGAGGCGAAAGCCGCATTCGGCAGGGCGCGCGATACCGGCACCCTATCCGCCGACATGCTCGGCGTTATCGAACAAAAGCTCAGGTAGCCGACTTCAGGGCCCGCGTCGCGACCCAGTTGATGACGCGTGTCGCGCCGTGGTCCTTCAGGGTGCGGGCAACGGCATCGAGAGTCGCGCCGGTGGTCATCACGTCGTCGATGACGATGACCGTCTCTCCCGTCAGGTCGCGCGTGCAGGCAAAGGCATTGCGCACGTTGCCCTTGCGGGCGCGCCAGGGCAGTTTGCTTTGCGGCAGGGTTTCCTTCGGCCGGACGAGGCTGGTCGAGTCGAGCGGCAGTGCGAGCGCGCGGGCCAGCAGCCGGGCGATTTCCAGCGCCTGGTTGAAGCCGCGCTCGCACAGGTGCTGGCGCGACAGGGGCACCGGCATGATCAATGTTCCTGTCGGCCGCGCTGCCGCCAGCATGCATTGCGCGAAAAAGTCGGCGCTGGCGAGACGGCTCCTGAACTTGAGATCCCGGATCAGCCGATCGATTGGGTAGGCATAGCGCAGCGGCGCGAGCGTCGCGTCGAATGCCGGTGGCGATTTGAGGCAGGCACCGCAGGCCGGGACGGGCAAAGGAACCGGTTGGGCGCAGAGTGGGCACAGCGAACCTTCCAGCCGTGGCAGGTCGGCGGCGCAACCAGAGCACAGCGCTTGGAGCGAGCGGTCGCCGCAGAGCAGGCAGGCGCGCGGAAGAAGTGCATCGAGCAGAGCGGAAAGCTTGGGCATCGCGGGATAATGTGCAAATGAGTGCGCCGATGAGTACGAGACAGGATTTCGCGGCCGCCGCCGCATCCTACGACAGCGCGGCGGTGCTGGCGCGCGAGGTCGGCCAGCGCATGGCCGACCGGCTCGCCTGCGTGAAACTGGCGCCGCGCCGGTTTGCCGACATCGGCTGCGCGACCGGCGATGGCGTGCGTGCGCTGATGCAGCGCTTCCCCGAAGCCATGCCGGTGGCGGTCGATTACGCCCGGCCGATGCTGGCAGAGGTGCGAGGCCGCACCGGTTGGTGGGAACGATTGCGCGGCAAGGCGCCGCGCTGCGTGAATGCCGATGTGCGTGCCTTGCCCTTCGCGGCGAACAGCCTTGACCTCGTCTGGTCGAACCTCATGCTGCACTGGCTGCCTGATCCAAAATCTGCATTTGCCGAATTGCACCGCGTGCTGGTCGAGGGCGGCCTGCTGCACTTCGCGTTGCTCGGCCCGGACACGCTCAAGGAACTGCGTGCTGCCTCCGCAAAAGTCGGCGCTGGCTGGACGGCACCGAGTTTCCTCGACATGCACGACATTGGCGACATGCTGATGGCCGCCGGTTTCGGTGATCCGGTGATGGAGATGGAAATGCTGACGCTGACCTACCGCTCGCCGCGCACCTTTCTGGCCGACCAGCGGCATCTCGGTGTGCGCGATGGCCTGCTTGGACGCCAGTCATGGCGCGATTGGCGGCGCATTTTCGCGGCCTGGGAACGTCTGGAGGGATTGCTGCCGGCGCGCTTCGAGATCGTCTATGGCCATGCGTGGAAGCTGGCGCCGCGCAATGCACCGGATGGGCGTGCCATCATGCACTTTCAGCGCTCCAACAAGCTTAGCGGCGCGGCTGGATTGGAATGATCCGGTTCCGAATTTTGGGCTGATATTTGCCTGCGAGCTGTTCGCGGCGCTCGACTTCCCGCCACCACGCCCGCAGTCCGAGCAGCACGACGAGGATACCGCCGTAAAGCAGTGGCTGCGACTGGTCGGCCTTGACCAGCCAGCTGTAGTGCAGCACGGCGAGGATGCCGATCGCGTAGACCGTGCGGTGCAGCGCCTGCCACCGACGACCGCCCAGTTTGCGGATCGCGAAATTGCTGGACGTCGCGGCCAGCGGAATCAGCAGCACAAAGGCGGCCATGCCGACGGTGATGAAGGGACGATCGAGGATGTCGCGGGCGATTTCACCCCAGTCGAAGAATTGGTCGAACCAGAGATAGCTCGTCAGGTGCAACACGGCGTAGAAGAAGGTGAACAGGCCGAGCATGCGCCGCAGCCGCAGGGCCGCGTGCCAGCCGGTGAGCTTGCGCAGGGGGGTGACGGCGAGCGTGATGAGCAGGAAGTTGAGCGTCCAGGTGCCCATCCCGCGCGTCACCGCCTCGATTGGATTCGCGCCAAGCGTGTCATGCCACGCACCCCAACCGTACCAGGCGAACGGCAGCAGCGACAGGATGAAGATGACGAATTTCAACAGCGGCATCAGAAGTGTTTCTTCAAGTCCATGCCGCTGTAAAGGCCGGCGACCTGCTCGCCATAGCCGTTAAACAGAACAGTGTCGCGCTTCATGAATTCGCCGATGCGGCGTTCCTTCGCCTGGCTCCAGCGCGGATGCGGCACGTCCGGATTGACGTTCGAGTAGAAACCGTATTCGCGCGGCGCCGCCTTCATCCATGAACTGCGTGGCTCGTCCTCGACGAAACGGATCGTCGTGATGGATTTCGCGCTCTTGAATCCGTATTTCCACGGCACGGCGATGCGCAGCGGCGCGCCGTTTTCGTTCGGCAGGATGTCGCCGTAGAGGCCCAGCACCAGCAGGGTCAGCGGATGGCGCGCCTCGTCGAGCCGCAGGCCTTCGACGTAGGGCCAGTCGAGCACGCGACTCCTCACGCCGGGCATGGTTTCGGGCTGCAGGGCGGTGACGAACTCGACATATTTCGCGCTGCCGAGCGGTTCAGCCTGTTTGAGCAGAACGTCGAGCGGGAAGCCCAGCCAGGGAATGACCATGCTCCAGCCCTCGACGCAGCGCAGCCGGTAGATGCGCTCTTCGAGCGGCGCGAGCTTGAGGATGGTCTCGATATCGAGCGTGACCGGCTTCTTCACCAGCCCTTCGATCGTCACCGTCCAGGGGCGGGTTTTGAGCTTGTGGGCGTGCCGCGCCGGGTCTTCCTTGTCGGTACCGAATTCGTAGAAGTTGCTGTAGCCGGTGATGTGTTTGAGCGGCGTCTGCTCCTCGCCGGTCGAGAACACACTCTTCTTCGCGCCGTCGCCCAGTTTTGCCGGCGCAGCAAAAGTCGGCGCTGGCAGGACGGCACCGGCGAGTCCGATGCCGATCGAAGTCTTGAGGAATTCGCGCCGGCGGGCATACAGCCCGGGCGGGGTGATCTCGGAGGGGGCGGGCGTGTTGTTCATATGTGTTTGTCGGCGGAGTGAGCCAAACCTTACGACCTGTGCTGAACGCCGGGGTTCAATCGGGTAGATCGTCGGGATGCGTTTGCAGCCGCCCGATCAGCGCGCGCAATCGGGCAGGTCGGAACGGCCGCGTCAGCAACAGGCGCGGCGCCTTGCCGGGCTGCTCGCCGAGGGCCGGGACCGGCCCGTCGCAAATGATCAGCGCGGGCAGTTCGTGACCAAGTTTTGCCGCGATCCGGCTCATCCAGCCAAGGCTGTTTGCCACCTCGGTACTGCCTGCGGACAGATCGAAGATGACGAAGTGCGGAGAATCATCGGCAGAGATCGAACTCCAGGCCTCTGTAAAAGAGGGTGTGCGTTGGACGCTGTATTGCCAGCCTTCCAACAATGCGGCCAGTTCATCCTGTTCGGGGCGTGCCGGACCGATCAACAATACCGGCGTGTGCTCTGCTGTGTGTTTGGCATGGGGAATTTCCTCCGCCGCACCGGGAACCGTCAATGGCACGCTCAGAGCGAAACGCGAGCCCTGGCCCACGCGCGAGCACAGCGATAGCGGATGGCCGAGGAGGTTGGCTGACTTGCGCACGATGGCGAGGCCCAGCCCCAGCCCCTTTTCCGCATCGCGCTCCGGATTCTCGAGCTGTACCAGCTCGTCGAAAATCGTCTCGCGGGCTTCGGGCGGAATGCCGGAACCGGTGTCCCAGACCTCGATGCGCGCGTGCGTTGTGCCACGCCGGCAGGTGACGAGGATGCTGCCTGTCCGCGTGTGCTTAACCGCGTTGCCAATCAGGTTGATGAGGATGCGGTGCAGCAGCGCCGGATCGGTCAGTAGCCAGCATTCATGAATGCGGCTGCGCAGGCGCAGCTGTTTTGCGGCGGCGGCTTCCGCAAAGCTGTTGACGACCTGCCCGATTGCCTGGGCAGCCTGTATGGGGTGGGCTTCGACGCGCAGCACCTGGCCGTCGAGGCGCGAATAGTCGAGCAGCGTGCCGAGTAGCCCCTGGAGATTGCTGACCGTCTGGGTGAGTTGCGCCAGCTTGGGTTGCAACGCGGGCGCGAGGTTCTCGCGCTGCAGCCGGGCAACGAACAGGCCGAGGGCCTGCGCGGGCTGGCGCAGATCGTGGCTGGCCGCCGCGAAGAAGCGGCTACGCGCGCGGGCAGCGTGGTCGGCCTCGTCCCGTTCATGGCGCAGGGTCGCGGTCGCCTCGATGATCCGCTCTGCCAGTTGATCCTGGGTTTGGCCGACGGCGGCAGCCATGGCATTGATGCCCTCGGCCAGCTTGCCGATCTCGTCATGGCCATGCGGTTTGACACGGAGATCGTGCTTGCCGCGGCCGATGCCCTCGACGACCCGACCGATATCGGTCAGTGTGCGGATCAGGCCGCGCGAAAATGCGATGGCCAGCAAGACCGCTAGCAGGAACATCAAGGCGGAAACACCGGCGGCCTTGATCGCGAAGGCCCGGGTTTCTTCATGCAGCGACTTGGATGAAATCTTCAGCAGTAATTGCCCCAAGGCTAGCGTATCGATACCCGGCGTCGAGATGTAGAGGTCCTCGCCCACCAGCCGGGTGGCACTGATCGGCAAGACATGCCAATGCTCGATGCGAGTGCGATCCCCGACTATGTCAAAGCCGACGAGGACCTGCTCGACAGGGGGCAGTTGATCGGACGGAATGGTGCTGGCCAGCACATGGCCCCGGGTGTCCAGAAAAGCTGCGGCCAGGACATCGGGTTCGCTTTTAGCCACCTTGAGCAGGTTGCGCAGCGCTTCGTTGTTGCCGACGAACAGGTTGTATTCCGCCAGCGCAGCCAATTGGCGGGCGACGGCGGCAAGCCGGCGATGCTGTTCGGCTTCGGCCTGCCGCATCTGTCCGATGACCAGCAGGCCGGCGACGAACACGGCCACCAGGATTGCCGGCCCGAGTACGGTGATCAGGATACGACTGCGGATGCCGAGCGATTTCATCCAGGAGACGTGCAAACAAAAAGGGGCGGCATCGCGCCACCCCGGATTGCTTCGTTCACGGTCGTGCGGCCGTTCAATGCAGGCCGGCGATGTAGTCGGCGACGGCCCGAATCTCGGCATCGGTCATCTTGATCGCGACCATCTGCATCATCTTGTTTGGGTCGTTGGAGCGCTCACTGTTGCGGAAAGCCTTGAGCTGGGCTTCCGTGTACTCTTGGAACTGGCCGGCGATGCGCGGGTACTGGACGGGCATGCCGGAACCCGTCGGGCCATGGCAGGCCGCGCAGGCCGGCAGTCCCTTGCTGGCGTCGCCGGCGCGGTAGAGTTTTTTGCCGAGCTCAAGCGTATCGCGGTTTTTCGCTTCGCCGCCGGTTTGCTTCTGGCTGGAGAAATAAGCCGCAAGGTCCTTCATCTGCGCTTCGTTGTAAGGAGCGATCATGCCATTCATGATGGCGTTGACTCGCTCGGCCTTTCCATTCGCATCGTCCTTGAAATTCCGCATCTGTTTGAACAGGTAGCCGGCATGCTGACCCGCGAGTTTCGGGTTAGCTGAAGTCGGGCTGTTGCCGTCCGGGCCGTGGCAGGCGATGCACACGGTCGTCGCGATTTCCTTGCCCTTGGCGGCATCGCCCGGATAGGCGACAGGCTTCGCCACGTCGCTGGCATGCGCATGGGCAGCCAGCGCGAAAGCCGCCAGCGAAAACAGCAGGTTGAGCGAAAAGCGGGTCATCGTGAGCTTCCTCGAAGAACAGCCGAGTCATCAAACGCGCTATTCTATATCAGCCCGGTTTTCTATTGACGCGTCCGATCCGCGTCCGATCCATGTCTAATAACCTGTTTCGTCACGCGGTTTTCGAAATTTCTGTCGCCGATCCGATGACTTTGCCGCAGGCCGGCGGCGCCGAAATCGCCTTCGCGGGACGCTCGAATGCCGGCAAGTCTTCGGCGATCAACACGCTGGCCGGACATACCCGGCTGGCCTATGTCTCGAAGACGCCGGGACGTACCCAACTCATCAATTTGTTCCGTCTCAAATGCGGGGCGGCCATGGTCGATTTGCCTGGCTATGGTTATGCCGAAGTGCCGGAAGCAGTACGCAAGCAATGGCAGGGCCTGCTCGAACATTACCTGACCCGGCGTACTGCGCTCGTTGGACTGGTGCTGATCATGGACGCCCGCCGGCCCTTCACCGAACTCGACCGCCAGATGATCGGCTGGTTCGGCAGCAGTGGCCGGCCGATCCACTGCCTGCTGACCAAGGCCGACAAGCTGACGCGGCAGGAACAGGCCAAGACACTGGCGGCCGCGTGCCGTCTCGCCAAAGCCGACTTTCCGCAGGTGCCGATCACCATCCAGTTGTTTTCGAGCCTGAAAAAGACCGGCATCGAGGAAACCGAGCAGGTCATCGGCAAATGGCTGGAGGAGGAAGAGAAAGGGTCCCCGGCCAAAGGGGAGAAAGCCGAGGACCCAAATACTGTGACGAGCGCCACAGTACCCGCTCAGGGAGGAAAAGCGGGGGACGATTCATCACCGTCCGAGTAATAAGATAGGTAATGTATTAAAAAGTTCAAGTAATTTTTTGAAAGCCAAGACCATGATTATCAAAGGTGTATTCCCGAGTACGCGCATGCGCCGCATGCGCCGCGACGATTTTTCCCGCCGCCTGATGCGCGAGTCGACCCTGACTGCGGCCGACCTCATCTACCCGGTGTTCGTGCTGGAGGGCAGGAAAAAGGTCGAGAAAGTGGCCTCGATGCCCGGCGTGCAACGCATGACCCTCGACCGCCTGCTGCCGGTGGCCGAAAAGGCACTGAAGCTCGGGGTTCCGGCGCTGGCCCTGTTCCCGGTGATCGATACGGCGAAGAAGAGCGAGGATGCGAAGGAAGCCTGGAACCCGAAGGGGCTGGTGCCGACCGTGGTGGCGAAGCTGAAGAAGGAGTTTCCCGAACTGGGCGTGATTACCGACGTGGCACTCGACCCCTATACCAGCCACGGGCAGGACGGCCTGATCGACCCGGCCGATCCGCGCGGCTACGTGATGAACGACGAAACCATCGAGGCGCTGATGAAGCAGGCGGTCTGCCATGCGCATGCCGGCGCGGACGTGGTGGCGCCTTCCGACATGATGGACGGCCGCATCGGCGCGATCCGCGCCGCGCTGGACGACGAGAAGCAGATTTACACGCGCATCCTCGCCTATTCGGCCAAGTACGCATCGAGCTTCTACGGCCCCTTCCGCGACGCGGTCGGCTCGGCCGGCAACCTCGGCAAGGGCAACAAGTACACCTACCAGATGGACCCGGCCAATACCGACGAGGCGCTGCGCGAAGTGGCGCTGGACCTCGACGAAGGCGCCGACATGGTGATGGTCAAGCCGGGCATGCCCTACCTCGACATCGTGCGGCGTGTGAAGGACGAGTTTGGCGTGCCGACCTACGCCTATCAGGTGAGCGGCGAATACGCGATGCTCAAAGCCGCAGCCCAGAACGGCTGGCTTGACCACGACGCGGTGATGATGGAGGCGCTGCTGTCCTTCAAGCGCGCGGGTGCGGACGGCATCCTGACGTATTTCGCCCTTGAAGCCGCGGAGTTGTTAGCTCACAAGTAAAGGCCACTGGACGGCCCAGCGCGCCAGCGGGTCGTCCTGAAAACCGCTCTTGACGAAGCGCTGCAGCCGGCCAAGCAGGTGACAGACCAGCAGGTCGGCATGCGCGGCGCAATCGTGCTCAGCCGGCAAGGCGTTTTGCGCGACAGCGATCTTAAGTGCCTGCTTCAGCGAGGCTTCAAGCCTGTCGAAGAGCTGGTTGATGCGCGCCTGCAGCCGTGGATGCTCATGTACGAGGGCATCGCCGATCATCACGCGGGCGAGGCCGCGGTTCTTGCCGGCGAAACGCAGGCTCGCGGCAAGCATCAGTTCGGCCTGCTTCAACCCGTTCGGCTCGTCAGCGACGATCTGGCCGACGACCGAAAAGATCGCGTTCTCGATGAACTCGATGAGCCCCTCGAACATGCGCGCCTTGCTCGGGAAGTGGCGGTAGAGCGCGGCTTCGGAAACATCCAGTCGCGCGGCGAGCGCGGCCGTCGTGATCTTTTCGCCCGCCGGGTTTTCCAGCATGGCGGCAATGGCCTGCAGGATCTGGAGCTTGCGATCGGCAGTCTGGTTCATCGGCTGAGTCCAAGTCGGGGAAGGTCGAGGGCCGATTGTATGCGGACATCCACGTAAGTGGGTACTCGCGCAGCTCGCGTCACCAGCACCGTTTTCATGCCCAGCCGCTTGGCGGCGCGCAGGTTGGCGGTGGTGTCTTCGACGAGGATGCAGCGACGCGGGTCGAGCCGTTCCTCATGCAGCAACTGGCGAAAAGCCCCGGCGTGTGGCTTCGGAGTGAAGCGCAGCCGCTCGATGGTCCAGACGCTGTCGATCAGCTTGCGGATGCCGATCAATTCGAGCACTGCTTCGACGTAGCGTTGGGGCGCGTTGGAAAACACGATCTTGCGGCCGGGCAACCGCTTCATCAGATGCCGCAATGCCCGGTCATGCTCGACCATGCGCGGCAGTTCGTCGAGAAAGTCATGCGTTTCGGCGAGGAAATGATGCGGATCGACGCCGTGGTGGCGCATCAGCCCGGTCAGCGTCGCGCCGTAGCGCAGCCAGTAGTGGTCGCGCAGTTGCTTCGCTGCCGTCTCGTCAAGGCCGACTTTTTGCGCTACGTAAGCGCACATCAGCCGGCTGATGGCGGGAAAGATGTGCGGGCCGGCGTCGTGAAGCGTGTTATCGAGGTCGAACAGCCAGACGCGTTGCTGCCTAACAAGAAACACGAAGGGCCGATTCCGAGTGTTTCTTGGCCCCTTGAGGGGAGAACCGAGCGAAGCGAGGTTTTCGGGGTGGGATCATTTCGATTTGATCAGCGTGCCGACGCCTTCATCCGTCAGGATTTCGAGCAACAGCGCATGCTCGACGCGGCCGTCGATGATGTGCACGCTCTTCACGCCGCTCCTGGCCGCGTCGAGCGCCGAGCCGATCTTCGGCAGCATCCCACCCGACAGCGTGCCGTCATCGACCATCGCGTCGATGTCCTTGGGCGTCACGCCGGTGAGCAGTTCGCCCGCCTTGTTGAGCACGCCCGGCGTATTGGTCAGCAGGACGAGCTTCTCGGCCTGCAACACTTCGGCAATCTTGCCGGCGACGACGTCGGCGTTGATGTTGTAGGTCTCGCCCTGCGGGCCGACGCCGATCGGCGCGATGACCGGGATGAAGTCGCCCTTGTCGAGGAAGGCGATCAGCGAGGGGTCGATAGCGGTGATGTCGCCGACCGAGCCGATGTCAATCATTTCCTCGGGCTTGTCCTTGTTGGGCAGCAACAGCTTCTTGGCCCGGATGAAGTTGCCGTCCTGCCCAGTCAGGCCGACAGCCTTGCCGCCATGCTGGTTGATCAAATTGACGATTTCCTTGTTGACCTGGCCGCCGAGCACCATCTCGACGATGTCCATGGTCTCTTCGTCGGTGACGCGCATGCCCTGAATGAAGGTGCCCTGCTTGCCGACGCGCTTGAGCAGGTCCTCGATCTGCGGGCCGCCGCCATGCACGACCACCGGGTTCATGCCGACCAGCTTGAGCAGCACCACGTCACGCGCGAAACAGTCCTTCAGCAGCGGATCGGTCATGGCGTTGCCGCCGTACTTGATGACGATCGTCTTGTCGAAGAAGCGCTTGATGTAGGGCAGGGCTTCGCCGAGGATCTTGGCCTTGGTGGTGGCCGGCAGCGTGTCGAGGGTCATGGGAGGAGCGCCGTGGAAATGGGAATGACCGCAATTTTAGCGCCGCCATTCGCGCAAGTGCCGTCCTGCCAGCGCCGAGTTTCAAGTGCGCATATCATCGGCCCATGAACACGACGCATGAACCGGATCGGTCGGCGGGAGCGCGGTACTGTCCCGCCTGTGGCCGCGCTTTTGTCTGCGGGATGGAGGCGGGCGAGCAGCGTTGCTGGTGTGCCGATTTGCCGCCCATCGCAATCGATCCTCAGGCTGGCGGCTGCTTCTGCCCTGCCTGCCTGCAGGCGCTCAGCGTTGCCCGGCCAGGCCCAGCATCAGAATAGCGTCGCGGTTCGTCCAGGAAAAACAGGCGGCGGCGGCTTCGTGCCAGGGTAGCCAGCGCCAGGCCAGATGTTCGCCCGGTTCGATGGTGACGGGGGTGCCTGCCGGCACGCAGAGGCTGAATACGTGCTCCGTGTTGTGGGTCACGCCAACCGGATAGCGGTCGCGCCATTCAGCGAAAATCTCGAAGCGGTTGGAAACGTTCCAGTCCTGTAGCTGGTTGGAGGAGCAAAGGATGCCGGTTTCTTCGGCGACTTCCCTCGCTGCCGTATCCCGAAGTGATTCATTACCTTCCTGACTGCCGGTGACCGACTGCCAGTAACCGGGATGAATTGCGCGTTCGAGCAGCAATACGTTGAGCGACGGATCATGGATCACGACGAGTACGGAAACCGGTTTTTTCGTGCCGGGCACGGTATCAAGCGATGTCGCTCAACCAGCTGATGCCGTCGGCCTGCATGTCGACGAAGCACCAGAGGGGAACCCCTTGTTCGCGCCACTCGTTGGCGGCGTCCTCGAAGACCTGCAGGGTCTGGACGAAATCGGCCTCGGCACGGCCATGGATGCCGTCGCAATGTTCGAGGATGACGACGTAGCCCTCGGCGGGAATCCAGCCCAAATCGGCGAGGCAGTCCATCAGTGCATCCCAGTTGTGACCGAACCACTCCGGAAAGCGCATCTCACGGCCGATGATCTCTAGTAGTTCCGCCTTGTCCTGGACCTTGGCAAGATTGACGCGGAAGACGAAATAGCCGTTGTGTTCGGCAGCCGCGACCAGCGCTTCCTCGCCGTCCAGCGGCATGTGATAGACGCCAGCATGCTCGACGCGCGTCAGCAGGTGTTGATAGTTCATTCGGCGATCTTCCTGAAGCTGCGGTAGTGGTCGGCAGTGTAATAGCAGGCGTCGGGGCGGCGCACCTGCCAGCCGCCGCAGACAATGCGCCGCGCGCCGCGATGGCGCAAGCCGGGCGTGGGTACGGTGTATTCGCGGTAGTAGCCACGCCGCTGGTCAGGCAGCAGTCGTTCGAAATTCTGGAAGACGATGCCGTCGCGTTTATGCGGAAACGGGCCGCCTGCCGCGATCAGTACCATGACCTCGCGCCCTTCGGGCGGCAGGTCTGCCTGCGCGATATCCTGTGCTTGCGCGAATCCAAACGCGCAAGCCAGCAACAGGCCGGCAAGGAACCGCATCAGGCCTTGCCAACGTCGACTTGGGTCTCGACTTTCTGGCGCAGGCGGATGTGCAGCTCGCGCAACTGCTTTTCGTCGACCGGCGACGGCGCATCGGTGAGCAGGCACTGGGCGCGCTGCGTCTTCGGGAAGGCGATCACGTCGCGGATCGATTCGGCGCCAGTCATCATCGTGACGATGCGGTCCAGGCCGAAGGCGAGGCCACCGTGGGGCGGCGCGCCATAACGCAGGGCGTCGAGCAGGAAGCCGAACTTCAGGCGTTGCTCCTCCTCGCCGATACCGAGGGCTTCGAACACGCGTGCCTGCACGTCGGCCTTGTGGATACGCACCGAGCCGCCGCCGATTTCCCAGCCGTTGAGGGCGAGGTCATAGGCCTTGGCAAGGCATTCGCCCGGATTGGTCTTCATCAGATCATCGTGGCCGTCCTTCGGCGAGGTGAAAGGATGATGGCAGGCCGACCAACGCTTTTCTTCCTCGTCGTATTCGAACATCGGGAAGTCGATGACCCACAGCGGTTCCCACGCCTTGCCGTTCACGTAGCCCTTCTCGTGGCCGATCTTGATGCGCAGCGCACCCATGGCGTCATTGACAATTTTGGTCTTGTCGGCGCCGAAGAAGATCAGGTCGCCGGACTGCGCGCCGGTGCGCTCGACGATGGTCTGGAGCGCCTGTGCATGCAGGTTCTTGACGATGGGTGATTGCAGGCCTTCCTCGTTGAGCTTGGTGACATCATTGACCTTGATGTAGGCGAGGCCCTTGGCGCCGTAGATCTTGACGACTTCCGTGTAGCCGTCGATCTCGCCACGAGTGAGCGATGCGCCGCCCGGAATGCGGAGGGCCGCTACCCGGCCTCCCGTGGAGGCTGGACCACTAAACACCTTGAAGGCGACATCGGCGACGGCGTCGGTGACTTCGGTGAGTTCGAGCGTCACGCGCAGGTCGGGCTTGTCGGAACCGAAGCGGCGCATGGCTTCCGCGTAAGTCATGCGCGGGAAGGGGTTCGGCAGCTCGACAGCGAGCGTTTCCTTGAATACCGTGCGGATCATTTCCTCCATCAGCGCGGTGATTTCAGCCTCGGTAAGGAAGGAGGTTTCGATATCGACCTGGGTGAATTCGGGCTGGCGGTCGGCGCGCAGGTCTTCGTCGCGGAAGCACTTGGTAAGTTGGTAGTAGCGGTCGAAACCGGCAACCATCAGGAGCTGCTTGAACAGCTGCGGCGACTGCGGCAGGGCGAAGAACTGGCCGGGATGGACGCGCGAGGGCACGAGGTAGTCGCGCGCGCCTTCCGGGGTGGATTTCGTCAGCATCGGCGTCTCGATGTCGATGAAGCCGTTCGCGTCGAGGAAGCGGCGGAAGGACATCGCCGCCTTGTAGCGCAGCATCATGTTCTTCTGCATCTGCGGACGGCGCAGGTCGATGACGCGATTGACGAGGCGCACGTTCTCGGACAGGTTTTCCTCGTCGAGTTGGAAGGGCGGCGTGACGGCGGCGTTGAGGATTTCGATCTCGTGGCACAGCACCTCGATCTCGCCCGAGGGCATGTTGGCATTCTCTGTACCGGCCGGACGACGACGGACCTTGCCGGTGATCTTCAACACGAACTCGTTGCGCACGGCTTCGGCCAGCTTGAACATCTCGGCCCGGTCGGGGTCGCAGACGACCTGGGCGATGCCTTCCCGGTCGCGCAGGTCGATGAAGATCACGCCGCCATGGTCGCGCCGACGATGATTCCAGCCGCAGAGGGTGACAATCTGGTCGACGTGGCCGGCATTGAGTTGGCCGCAATAATGAGTACGCATGGTGGTTCCGATGATGAAAAGTCGGCGCTTGCAGGACGGCAGCACCGTAGGTTGTTCAAAGGGTTATTCGTTCTGCGCGCGTCCGGGAAGGTTGGGATGGCGCTGCTGGGGCGGTACGACGCCCATCGAGACGATGTATTTCAGCGCATCGTCGACGCTGATCTCGAGCTCGATGGTTTCGCTCTTCTTCACGAAAAAGAAAAAGCCGTTGACGGGACTGGGCGCGGTCGGGATGAAGACGCTGACATGTTCATCCGGCAGCATCTCACTGATCTGGCGCGCAGGCGTGCCGGTCTGGAAGGCGACTGCCCAGGCTTCGGTATGCGGGAAGCGGACCAGCAGCACCTTGCGAAAAGCTTGGCCGCTGCTGGAAAACAGGGTATCAGAAACCTGCTTGACGCTGTAATAGATCGACTTGACGATCGGGATGCGCGCCAGGATGCCCTCCCAGAAGCGCACCAGTTTCTGGCCGACGATGTTGGCAGTCACCAGCCCGGTCAGAAAAATCACCAGCAAGGTGAGCACGGTGCCGACACCGGGAATGTGGATACCCAGCAGCTTGTCGGGGTGGATCACTTCCGGCAGCAGGTGCAGCGACTGATCCATCGCGCCGATGATCGCGGACAAAACCCAGACGGTGATCACCAGCGGGATCCAGATCAGGAGCCCGGTAATGAAGTACTTTTTTGCAGATTTCACGAAGTGTCAGTTGCAGGATGGGCAGGTGCCGGTACCACCCTGGCAGGGAGGCGGATTATCTACTTTGGGTTTGGCGGCGGCAGAGCCGCCCTTGAAGTCGGTCTGGTACCAGCCGCTACCCTTCAGCTGGAAACCGGCGGCGGTCAGCTGCTTGCTGAAATTATCGGTATTGCATTCCGGACAGGTCGTGAGCGGCGCATCGGACATCTTTTGCAGGACGTCCTTTTCGAAACCGCACTGGCTGCAACGGTAGGCATAAATCGGCATGGGCTATCTCCTTAAACCCTCGAATTATAACGAGTTGCCTATCAAATCAGTCCGAGATAGGTTTGGTTCAAGGCCTTGCCCCAAAAGAGGGCAATGACCCCCGCAGCGGCGAGGTAGGGGCCGAAGGGAATAGGTACGTTACGTCCGCGACGGGCAAGAACAATCAGTCCGATGCCGACGATGGCGCCCACGAAAGAGGAGAGCAGGATAGTCAGCGGCAGCATCTGCCAGCCGAACCAGGCACCGATGGCCGCCAGCAGCTTGAAGTCGCCATAGCCCATGCCCTCCTTGCCGGTGGCGAGCTTGAACGCCCAATAGACCAGCCACAAAGCCAGATAGCCTGCCGCCGCACCGATCACGGCGTTCGATAGTGTCGTGAAGGTGCCGTTCATATTGATCAGCAGACCGGCCCAGACCAGGGGCAGGGTGATGTCGTCGGGCAGCAGTTGCGTATCGAAGTCGATGAAAGTCAGCGCGATCATCGCGGCTATGAAGAGCAACGCGCCTGCCGTCGCCAGCGAGAAGCCAAAGCGCCAGGCGGCATAGCCGAACAGCACCCCGGTGACGGCTTCGACGATCGGATAACGCGGGCTGATTGGTTTGCCGCAGCCCTTGCAGCGTCCTTTCTGAATCAGGAAGCTGAGGACCGGGATGTTTTCCAATGCGCCGATTTGATGGCCGCAATGCGGACAGCGCGACCGGGGCTTGACAAGCGACAACGGCTCGGTGACAGGCGGCGCCGAGCCCGAGAATTCCGCGCACTGGGCGCGCCAGTCGCGCTCCATCATGATCGGCAGTCGGTGGATCACGACGTTCAGGAAACTGCCGATCAGCAGGCCGAACAACATACAGACGACGGCGAGCGTCGTCGGATCGAGGCTGGCCATCTGCAAAGCCTAGACGACCGCGCCGAGTTTGAAGATCGGCAGGTACATGGCGATGATGATGCCGCCGATCAGCACCCCCAGCACGACCATGATCATCGGCTCCATCAGGCTCGACAGGCGCTCGACGGCATCGTCGACCTCGGCCTCGTAGAAGTCGGCGACCTTGCCCTCATGGCGTCGATCTGGCCGGATTCCTCGCCGATCGAGATCATCTGGATCGCCATGTTCGGGAAGACGTTGGTGTTCTGCATGGCCACCGTCAGGCTCGACCCGGTGCTGACCTCGGCCTTGATCTGCTTGGTGGCTTCACGGTAGATGTAGTTGCCCGAGGCGCCGCCAACGGAGTCGAGCGCTTCCACGAGCGGTACGCCGGCGGCGAACATGGTCGAGAGCGTACGCGTCCAGCGCGCCAGCGTCGCTTTGCGCATCACCTCGCCGAAGATCGGCAGGCGCAGGGCAAGGCGGTCCATGACGATCTGCATCTTCTCGGATCGCTTCCAGAAGTAGAAGAATGCATACAGGCCACCGCCAATCGCCGCGAAGATGATGTACCAGTATTCGACGAAGTAATCCGAGATCGCCATGACGACCAAGGTCGGGCCTGGCAGGTCGGCGCCAAAGCTGGTGAACACCTTCTTGAACTGCGGCACGACGAAGATCATGATCACCGCGGTAACGATGAAGGCGACGACCAGCACCGAGATCGGGTAGAACAGAGCGCTCTTGATCTTGGCGATGATCGCCTGCGTCTTTTCCTTGTAGGTGGCCAGGCGATCGAGCAGTTGGTCGAGAATACCGGCCTGCTCGCCGGCTTCGACCAGGTTGCAATACAACTGGTCGAAGTGGAGTGGATGCTTGCGGAAAGCCTGGTTGAGCGCCGAGCCGGTTTCGACATCCATCTTGATCTCGGCGATCAGCCTGCCCACGGCAGGATTGCTGGCCCCCTTGCCGACGATGTCGAAGGATTGCAGCAGCGGCACGCCGGATTTCATCATCGTCGCCATCTGGCGCGTGAACAGGGTGATGTCCTTGTCGGTCACCCTGCCCTTGCCACGCAAGGACTGCTTGCTCGTTTTGGCAACGAGGATGCCCTGGCGACGCAGCGTGGTGCGGACAATGGTCGGTGAAGCGGCGCGCATCTCGCCGCGCACGATCTTGCCGCTCTTGTCCTTGCCCTCCCAAGTGTAGGTTGCCAGGGAGTCGTCCCGTTTGGGCGTTGCCATGCCTATTCCTCGCATTATTTATGCAGGGTGATAATGCCCTGCCGGCGCCGGCTTGTAAAGGTCGAATAAGTTGGAATTTACCTTGC
>Ga0209835_1000087_pt1 | contig 64404 bp, 46 predicted proteins | sample LakKivwa52mmetaG_FD_184138 | JGI IMG/M metagenome (GOLD analysis project Ga0209835, IMG submission 184138) | Anoxic lake water microbial communities from Lake Kivu, Rwanda to study Microbial Dark Matter (Phase II) - Lake Kivu water 52m metaG... | ecosystem: Environmental > Aquatic > Freshwater >...
CGTAATAATCGACCAGATGACCAAGTATGAAAACGAGATCCCGTTTGCGGCAAAAATCAAGAAAATCAATCGCTACTACACTCTAACTTAATACGATACCCCCATGGCAAGCACTCAGCCCCGCAAAGCGTTTTTTGACCACGAGCCCCCGGAATTCGCGCCGCATGAAGGCGGCTGGTATGTTTACAGAAACCCGCAGAAGCTTACTCGCCAGGACGAGATGACTTTAGATACTATCGAGTACTGGACAGCTGAAGCGACGTGGCAAGAAAAAGATCCTACAATAAAATAAAATTTATAGGGATACGTATTAGGATAACATTTCCCTTTATCTTATAAAAGCACGCGCCCCAAAGCACTCTTCGACTCCCCTAAGCTCCACGAAAACGACGTACTATAATTATCGATATGGATCATAAGCCCCTTAAAAATAAGGGGCTTATTTTGTTTTTGAGTGCGAGGAGGTGCGGTAAGGTATTGTAAAGTGCGCTCAGTTTTGGTATATTTTATGGTGACATTTCGGTTTTTGCGGCAAATCGAGTTTCAGGATATACCCATGCCTAAGAAAGTCCCGCCGCTTTCGGCGCGGAAAATAGAGACGGCGAAGGCCGGCGAGAAAGCCATCACGCTTTTCGACGGCGACGGGCTTTTTCTATTCATTCCGCCACTGAAGTTCACGCCGCACGGCAAGCCGTTGCCGGCGTCAAAGCTGTGGAGGTTCAAGTTTCGCCATGGCGGGAAAGCAGGCCTCTTGTCTTTCGGCTCTTATCCAGCTGTCAGTCTGGAAGCGGCCCGCGCAAAACGTGCAGATGCTCGAGCACTGCTTGCACAGGGCATAAACCCGAGTTCGGAACGCCGCCGCGAGGCCCGTGCGGTTGCCGTTGCCCGGCAAATCGATGAGAACACGTTCGGAAAGGTGGCGCGCCAATGGCTTGACGTTGCATCGACGGAGTGGACGGACGGCCATGCCCGGACGGTCCGATCGAGGATGAACCGCGATATCCTGCCGGTACTCGGCCCGATGCGGATATCGGAGATCACCACAAAGGACGTTCTCGGCGCCCTGCGGCTGGTCGAGGCGCGCCAGGCATATGAGAGCGCCCACAGGATCAAGACGATCATCAGCCAGGTGTTTACGTTCGCCATCATCTCTGATATTCCGGGAGTGGTGAACAACCCGGCGGCCGGGCTTGCGCGCGTGCTGAAGCAGCCGCCGGTGAAAAGTATGGCGGCAATTCTGGATCCTGAAACGCTGGCGCGCCTGCTGGTAGATATCGATCGGTATACCGGATCCTTTATTGTCCGCTGCGCCCTGCAGCTTGCTCCCCTGCTTTTTGTGCGTCCCGGAGAACTCCGGAATGCCATGTGGCAGGATATCGACCTGGGCGCGGCCGTCTGGCAGATTCCGATCGAGCAGATGAAGTTTACCCTGAAGGAAAAGGCCCGTCGGAAAGGACAGGTTCATACCGTACCGCTTGCCCGGCAGACCGTAGGCGTGCTCACCCTGCTGCACCGGTTCACCGGATCCGGTCGGCACGTTTTTCCAGGGAGAACGGCGTCGAGGGTTATGAGCGGCAACACGGTGAACCATGCGCTTCGAACAATGGGCTGGGGGCCTGAAACCGTAACCGGACACGGGTTCCGCGCCACGGCCAGGACTATGCTGCATGAAACCTTGGGGTTCTCACCGGACGCCATCGAGGCCCAGCTCGGGCACGCAGTTCCCGACCGCCTTGGCTCAGCCTACAACCGCACCAAACACCTCGATGAACGCACCCGCATGATGCAGGCGTGGGCCGACTACCTTGAAAAACTCACCGGCAAAGAAGTCGCCGCTTCGCAGTGGGAAATGACAGGAATTTTTTGAGGATCAACAACAAAGGAGGAAAGCGATGAAAGCAAGATTATTGATAGCCGCAGCGATGCTGGTGTTCATGCTCCCTGTGACCGTAGGCGCAGCTGAGCCGAAAAGCTTTATCGAGGCAAAAGCCGCTGTTCGGGACATTTTAAGAGATCCAGCATCAGCGCAGTTTAAGTATCTGAAATTTCATTCCGGCCCGGTTCCTTGGGTAAGTGGAATGTTCAATGCGAAAAACTCCTTTGGAGGCTATACTGACTTTGAGAAGTTCGTGTACATCATCGAAATGCGCTATATCATCACCGAGAAAATGCAGGCAGAGCTTATGACTTCCGAATCTAAAGGCCCGGCAGGCAAAAACGGCGTCCAGTACGACCTGTATAAAAAGTATTTTATTGATGAATGGTGATCGTTTTCCCGGTATCGGGAATTCGATGCAAGGCCCGGCTAACTGCCGGGCTTTTGCGTTACGATGTAAATGATTTTGCCAGCTTTTTTTTTGCTGCTGACACTTTTCTTTTTGCTCTTTCGAGTTCCTCTTCTGCTGCGGCGACGATGTTCATTGCTTCCTCAATATCCGAACCTTTCAGCCACTGAAGTACGGTTTGGATATGTTCAATATTCCCACTTACAATTCCCGATGTTTCGCCGGCAAGGATTCCGAACCGATGCTTGCAATATTGCCCGTAAATACTTGCAGGGCAAGAGCATTGTGCATTGATGTTATTTCCTTCTTTTGTAAAAACAACCTGGTACGGCTCAAGTGATGAGCCCTGAACAAGAAATTTAATCGTGTCCATATCCGCTTCCCAATTTTAAAGGTTATTCTTTTTTCCTGCCTTTCAGTAACTCATAGATTTCAATCACCCGTTTTCCGATTTCCGAAGCCACATCGGCCATATTTCCGGCGCAGTATTCTTCCGGAGATTCATGCATGGCATTCCGTTTTTCCGAATACATGCGGCCTTCTCCGGTTAAAAGCCAGTGTATATTTATACCTCTTAGTCCAATTTCGTTGAGCAAAAAATCAACTTTTGGCTTAGAGTATCCAGTTCTCCAATTTGAATATGTAGTGTCTGTTCCGCCTAACAACCGTGCTAACTCGTTGTTCCCTTGGACATTAAGCGCTAATTCAAGCCTTTCGACGAATTTTTTCCCGTCCATTTTTTTTGAAAAAGTGATTCAATTATTTTGGAAGTGTCTCAATTATATTGAATCTTAAATCAAGACGACTGAATGACTATACGAATAGAAGATAACAGGAATCATGCCAAGCGAAAAGAGAAAAAAGGAAATCAGGCTGGAACGGGGCACTATTGCTGAAGTTGCGAGAATATTGAACAGCAAGCCCGGCGAAGCGATCACGAAGGATGGTGTCGCAAAAAGAGTCAGAACGCGGTCACACGTTGAGACACTCAGGCTGGCTGTCAAGGTGAGTGCCCGGCTCAAAAAGAAACGGGATCGCCATGCAAAGGCAATTGAGGCCGCCGAAAACGAGGCAAACCAGCTGGAGAACTGATCATGTCGTGCAACACCTACACCCACATGACGGATTCGCTGCGTTTTGCGCTGATGATATGCTCTCTTGCCGAAATGGCGCGGCGCTGTGAGGCGTGGAGCAACGTCTGCAGCGGTACTCTGCTTGAGCAGTTGTATCTGGTGCTGGTTGACGGCATCGAAAGCGGCGACGAAGCAGCCGCAAGAGTACTGGCCCGAATCATCATCAATCGCATGGAGGCCGCATGAATAATGAGATGCCTCGATTCCTGCGTCTGAAAGACATCATCGGCGACCGTCGTGAGAATATCCCGGCAATTATCCCGGTGTCGAAAACCAGCTGGTATACAGGGGTACGTAAAGGGACGTATCCGAAGCCGGTGAACATTGCTCCCAGAACGACAGCCTGGCGCGAGGAGGACATCCGCGCTGTAGCAGAAAAACTGAATGCGAAGGAGAATACAGCACATGAAAACGATAGCTCTGACGCCATCACAATTACAGAGTGCCAGCCAGGATACAGGCAACCATCAGGAAGCATTGGCCCAGAGAGACCTGAGGAGGTGCTTTTATGAGAAAAGGGATCCTGAAATGGGTAGACACAACCGGACAGCCTGAAATGGTACTACGGATGCAAAGTCTTTTCCCTAATGGTGTTCCGGTAGTGATTCTGCACAAAACCGGCAGTCCCTACAAGTGGATGATCAATTTTGACAACCGGTCCCGGAGCCTGGAAGATTCCCATAAGATAGCGACGGTAAGGGCACAGATGCTGATGATGGCTCTTGACCGGATAATCGGCATTGACCAAGATGAAGCATTTGAGCAACTGACCTGGGCAATGAACGGGCCTATAAAGCTATTGATCGGGGATCTGATCGCAAACGGAATAGCAACTATACAGGAGGAAACGAAACCATGTTGAAATGGCTGAAGGAGTGGATTTGGGGCCCGGATTGGTACGACGATCCGGCTTTATTCGAAGGAGTTCTCGGGCGAGTAGCGGAAGCCGCCATCAATGCGGTCTTGTGTGTCCGGGACGCATGGGATGAGTGGAAGCAGTATTGGTAAGCCAGGCAAGGAAATACTTTGGAGTGAGATGATGAAAGGGAGAACGCCGACAAGAGCGGAGCAGGAGTTCATGGACAAGGCGGCATCGATTGGGTGCATAGCCTGTCTGCTTGAAGGGCGCGTGGTGATGGAGGTATCAATCCACCACATCAACGGCAGAACGAAACCGGGAGCGCACTTCGAAATCCTGCCCCTTTGTGCCGGTCATCATCAGGAAGGAACTGGGATCCCCGGCCTCATAGCAGTGCATCCCTGGAAGACAAGGTTCGAGGAAAGGTATGGAAAGCAAGAGGAGCTACTGCAGATGGTAAGGATACTGATCGATTATTGCGAACAACGGAGGCGCGGGGTCGATCCCAGTATATGCAGGCAGGGGGTAATTGAAAAAATGGCGGGTTAACAGGATGAAAAGTGTAACGCTGAAATGGAGAAAGGGGGTAAGCCTATCCCATCACCATGAAAAAATCAGGAACATTTTTCCGGTCGGGATCCCGACGGTAAAGAAGGATGAATACTATTACCTCGATACCAGCAGGGTTACGCCGGAGATTATGGCTACTTGCAGAAGCATAGCCTACGGTCAAATCCTGCATGATCAGTCGAAGGTGGAAAAGTTGCTCAATGCGCCACTTATTGTTGCCCGCGAATCATGGATCAACGATGTCGGTCTTATAGATGAATCCGATAAAGAGGATCAAGGACAGCTGAACCTTTTTTGATGTCAACGAAACCACACATAAAGAAGCTGCCCATGCCGAAATTCAAGCGGGTTACAGGGAATTGGAGATGCACGAGTGACAGACGGATATACGCGATTGAGCAGGTAGACCATGACGAGAAAGACAGGTATATCGGTACGGCAACAAGCATAGATGATGCGATCGATATTTGCAATGAGCACAACAAAAACCACAACTCAGGAGAATGAGACAATGCTGAAGCAGATTTTACCGGTCAAACTGACCGACGAAGAGAAGCTTGAGAAAGCCAGGCAGTTATCGGGGCTGATCGATGAGGTCACCAGCCTGCAAGAGGAGCAGAAGGTTGTCAGTGCTGACTATAAAAAGAGGATTTCGGAAAAAGATCTTGATGCAAAGACGACAGCGAAGATTATCCGTGAAGGCCACGAACTCAGGGCTGTAGAAGTCATTGAGCATAAAGATTACGGTGACCGGAAGATACGAACCATACGGAAGGACACCGGGGAGGTTGTGGGTATCAAGCCGATGGAGCTTGACGACTTTCAGGAAGAGATCTTCGGAGAAGATCGGCATCGGGGGAAGATAGCCTATTTGGGCGAACACCCATGATGATGAATTGGCAATGAGTATCAATAACAAACCGGATGAGATATGGGCGCGACTACGGACATAACCTGGGCTGAAGCTACATGGAACGCTGTTTACGGGTGTTCTCCGGCTCCAGGGAATAAGGGTTGTGATAACTGTTATGCGAAACGGTGGGTACATCGCTTTGCTGGTCATCAGAACAAGCTTGGAGAGACATCAAGAGCTGTCGAGAACTGGGACGGGAATGTCCGCTTCATGCCCGAAAGGCTGATCATCCCGCTGAAATGGCGGACACCGAAAACGATTTTCGCAAACAGTCTTTTTGACCTCTTTCACCCGAACATTCCGGATGAATGGATCGATAAGATTTTTGCGGCTATTTGCGCGGCTCACTGGCATCGTTATCTGATCCTGACGAAACGAACGGACAGAATGAGAGTATATCTGACGACGCCAGGACGATATCACCGAATTAGTCAGTATTGGAGTGATCTGGTCCAACTCGCTTTCATCAGGAACGAGTATCCGAAACTCAAGCCGGGAATGAAACCAATCGACCCCAAGAAACCGGTATTTCCTCATGTTGCTTTTTTGGCATCGATAAGCACTCAGGCTGACGCTGATCGACTGATTCCCGACCTGCTTGAGACTCCGGTCGCATATCGGGGTGTGAGCTATGAGCCTTCATTGGGGAAAATCGACCTTCAGAGGCCGGCGCCTCATTCATGCGAAACAGAGGATTGTGTACGACACGGCAATTGCCCGCCATGGATGATACAGCTTCTCGACCTCGTAATAATGGGCGGGGAGAGCGGCCCGAAGGCGCGGCCAATGCATCCAGATTGGGCGCGATCGATGCGCGATCAATGCGCGTCGGCTGGCGTGCCCTTCCACTTTAAGCAATGGGGAGAGTTTGCTCCGTGCCCTATTAATCCTTGTGAAGTGGATATGGTCACTGATGCCGTTTTCAAGCACGGCCCAGGCCATGATGGCTTTGTGTGGCGCGTCGGCAAAAAAAACTCCGGACGACTCCTTGACGGTGTCGAGCATAACGGTACGATTGATTGGGGGATATCGAGATGACAAAGCAGCTCAGGCTTGATATTGATAACGAAATCATCGTAGACAATTTCGCCGGTGGTGGAGGCGCATCAACCGGTATAGAAATGGCACTTGGTAGACGTGTTACCGTAGCGATCAATCACGATCCGGAAGCCATCGCCCTACATACGGCGAATCATCCAGAAACACAGCATTATTGTGAGAGTGTATGGAACGTCGATCCTCGCACTGTGATGCCGGGGAGATCGATCGGGTTACTCTGGCTTTCTCCAGACTGTAAGCATTTCTCCAAGGCGAAGGGCGGGAAACCGGTCGAAAAAGGCATCAGGGGACTTGCATGGGTTGCCCTGCGGTGGGCTGCAACGAGGCAGCCGAGAGTGATCATGCTCGAAAACGTCGAGGAGTTTTTGACTTGGGGCCCGATAGCCCCTGACGGGCGTCCGTGCAAAAAAAACAAAGGGCGTGAGTTCAAGGCGTTCAGAAACGCCCTGAATCGCCAAGGTTATTATGTCGAATGGCGAGAATTACGCGCATGCGACTATGGGGCTCCGACAATCCGGAAGCGCCTTTTTCTCATAGCCAGGCGCGACGGGATGCCGGTTGTGTGGCCGGAACCTACGCATGGGCCCGGCAAAAAACCATACAGAACTGCGGCTGAATGCATTGACTGGTCATTACCTTGTCCGTCTATTTTTGAGCGGTCGAGACCACTGGCAGATGCGACGTGCCGCAGGATAGCCAAAGGGATCATGCGGTACGTGGTCAATGCTGCGGAGCCTTTTATTGTCCCGTTGACGCATCACGGCGCGGAGCGGCGGTATGGTATAGAGCAACCCCTTCCAACCATCACGGCGGCACACCGTGGAGAGATGGCGCTTGTGTCCCCGGTCATAACCGAACACGCCAACGCATCGAATCCACGGAGCTGGTCGGCTGACGAGCCCCTCAGTACCATCTGTGCACAGGTCAACGTCGGGCATCATGCACTCGTGACGGCCTTTCTCGCAAAGCACTATTCCGGAGTGGTTGGTTCTGAACTGGAACAGCCCATCGGGACTGTGACCAGCGTTGACCATCACAGCCTGGTCGCTGCTCACATAAAAAGAGATTACGGGTCATCTATTGGACATCCAGCAAGTGACCCTTTGGGGACGATTACAGCCGGAGGCGGCGGAAAGTCTGCATTGGTTACCAGCAATTTGATCAAGATGCGCGGCAATAACGTCGGACAGGCGACAGATGAGCCGCTGCGAACAATCAGCGCAGGAGGGACTTACTTCGCAGAGGTCAGGGCTTTTCTGGTCAAGTATTACGGCAACGAGCAGGACGGGGTGGAGCTCTCTGAGCCTCTGCATACCGTCACATCGCGTGACCAGTTCGGGCTGGTAACGGTTGATGGGCAAGAACACTCAATCACAGATATAGGGATGAGGATGCTTGCGCCGAGGGAGCTTTTCAGGGCTCAAGGGTTTCCGGATGACTACATCATCGGCGACCGTCCGGAGCAAGGCATGATTTTGACGAAAACCGCTCAGGTGCGCATGTGTGGTAACAGTGTTCCCCCTCCTCTTGCTTCCGCGCTGGTTGCTGTGAACGTGCCCGAGATGGCCGTGGAAAGGAGTTGTGTTGCATGAGTGGCCGGCGAGCTTATTACGCAAAGGCGAAGCGTAAGAACGGGGAGCTTACAGGCACCGAAAGCCGATATCGGGATTATCTTCAGATGCTCAAGAAATCAGGTCATATCCTTGAGTACTGGCATGAGCCATTTAATATTCGCATTGCTGAAGGGGTTTATTACAAAGCCGATTTTATGGTTCTCGGTATGGATGGTGTTCTCGAAATCCATGAGGTCAAGGGGTCTGCAGGAGTGATAGAGGAAAAGGTGGTGATAAAGGCAAAGATTGTTGCAGAGAGGTTTCCTTTCCGGATGATGATTGTTTGGCCAAAACTTGCCCGTGATGGCCGTGGCTGGAATTATCGGTGCTTTGATGAGGATAGTGGTTTGTTTGGCGGTAATCGGATTAATTCGTGAAAATGGCTCGAATCAGAACAATTAAACCGGAGTTCTTCCGGCACGAAAAGCTTCAGGATCTTGCCCTTGAGCACGGCGCAGAGGTTATGCTGGTTTTTCAGGGGTTATGGGGCCATTGCGATAAATTAGGGCGTTTCGAGTGGCGGCCTCGATTACTAAAGCTTGATATTCTGCCGTTTCTCCATTTTGATATGGCGGATATGCTGGGCATCCTGGAGTCCGCAGGGTTTGTGCGGCGTTATTCCGTCGATGGTCGAGAGTACGGTGTTATTGACAGTTTTGTAGAGCATCAGCGGATTGGCGGAAAGGAGGCTCAAGACCCTGAGAAGCACCCGCAACCGCCAATAAAAGCGGGTGAAGAGGCAGGGAAGCAACGGGGAAGCAATGGGGAAGCAATAGGGATTGCAGGAAGGGAAGGGAATAGGAAGGGAATAGGAAGGGAAAAGGAACCTATAAGAGAGAGAGAGGAGCTGGAACGTGAGACTGAAAATCCAGCGCCAAAAAGCGCGCTACCAAAAAAGTTTCTTGACTCTCCATATCGAGCTGAGTCTGAGGCTTTCGCTGAGTGGTTTGCTCGGGATATGAAGCCGTCAACAATTCGCGGAACGCCATCAGAAGTTGAGCAGTGGGCGTTAGTGTGGTACCATCTGCGTGAGACGGATAATCGTTCCGATGTGAAGGAGTTGAGCGAAGTTATAGCCTGGGCTCGAGGTGACCCCTTCTGGAGCCGGAACTTCCTCACACCGCTGAAGCTCCGGCAGCGAGACAAGAACGGGCAGATGTTCATCGACAGGTTTAAAGCGGAATATCATCAACAGCAAGCACGGCAACAAAATGGACAGCAGAGAGGCATTACTCCAGACAAGCTCCAGGACATTTTCGATTGGATTGATCGAAACCCCAAGATTCCTGCCTGAAACGAATGAACTGTCGGTTTACACCGGTCGTGTGCTGGACAAGTCGATAGGGAAGGAACTCGCTACAAGGGTAGCTGTTGCATTCCCTGAGATGAGCCCGGCCAAAGCCATGCTGTTGATCGAGATGATGATCGACGAACAGTTCACTGAACAGCGGGGGCAGGACGCGGTGAAGCAGGTTGTAAAACAGCATGTAGCATGGGGTAAAGAGCCGCCAATAGGCGCGTTTATCAGCTACGATAGGCGCGCAAAACTGTATACAGGATCTGAGATACAGAAACTGCACGACGATGGTGCAGCGAGGTGGTCGGACTTTGCGATAGCGAGGATTGAAGGGGTGAGTGGGTGTCGGTCTGCAGGGCCGAAGCCGGTTCGGTTCATCCGGAGGGTAGACGCCGAGATGTACAGCATTACGACAACCGAGCCGAAGGAGCAAGGCAAAGACTGGAAAGATTGACTATGAGCAAAACAAGAGGAATAGCGTGTTTGGCTAAAACGGTTAAAGCATCAGAGATTGATCTGATGACGACGGAGCAGCTTAAGCAGAGGGTTATCGATCTTCAGCGTGAGATCTACCGTCTGCAAAAAGACCGCGCTGAGCTCAACAACAAGATACAGCGAAAGGCCGCCGTCATTGAACACCTTCAGGACGCCGAACACCGGAAGATTGTCGAGACTATTCAAAGGCTTCTATCTCTCTAATATGTCTCATTATGATACATGAAGCGCGGGTCCTTCCTGGCCTCTGTAGGATATGAATGGTTTCGTGCCGCGCGGTTTTTTTAGCGTGACATTGTTTTCGAAGTGTTTCGGTTTCACTTTATCGTTTTATAATGAAAGAGGTAACGGTTAAAGAACTTGCTGATATCATAGGGATTTCTTCCCGTAGGGTGCAGCAGTTGGTTACCGACGGGGTGTTTTTGAAGGCGAAACGGGGGGCTTATCCGGTTGCTGAAAATGTGCAGGCTTATATCGACTTTATGATCCGATCAAAACAGGAAGAATTGAATTCGATCGATCACGAAGAGTTGCGACTGAAGCGGGCTCAGGCAGATATGGCAGAACATAAACTGGCTGTTGCGCAGGGTCGATATGGAGAAATGGAGGTGATGCATGAGAAGTATCGTGACAGGGTACTGAATATGAGGGAAAAGCTTTTGCGGCTTCCACGGAGATTGTCCCTGATAAAGCTGCCTCATGAACCTAGAGAGAAGGAAATAATTTATCGACGAGAAATGAATGATGCACTGACAGAGCTTGCAAAAAGCGAAGAAAGCGAAGGAGGTGAAGAATGATCACGATTCACAACATGGACGTATTTGCAGATTTGGCTTTGAAGGAGGATGCGTGAGTTATTTGAGTGCTGCAGCGATTGATGCTCGGGCTGGGGAGTTGTTGATGGATTTGCTTCCTCCTCCACTCGAAACGGTTTCTGAGTGGACTGATGAGTATCGATATACGGAGAGGGGAAAGTATTACGTTTCTATGGCGGAGTACCAGCGGGAGCCGATGGACGCCATTTCCGATCCGTTCGTTGAAGAGGTTGTTCTGATGTGGTCCGTGCAGACCGGAAAAACGGAGTTGATCTTGAATACTCTTGGCCGGTTTGCTCATCGGGAGCCTTGCCATATGATGTGGGTGCTTCCGATGATTGAGATGGCGAATAACATGAGCAAGGGCCGCCTTGACCCGATGTTTGAAAAGACGCCGCCTTTGCAATCGCTTCTTGGAAGGCACGGGACACGAAACGCTGATAACTCAATGAGGTTCAAGCGGATTCCTGGAGGGTTCATCATTCTTGCCGGCGCAAATTCTCCGGCATCGTTGAGCAGCTACCCGATAAGGATTCTGGTTGGCGATGAAATAGACCGATGGGGTAAGCTGGTAAGGGGTGAGGGTGATATCCTGATGTTAGCGCGCAAGAGAACGACAAGCTATTCGGACCGGAAAATCATTTTGGTGAGCTCTCCGACGACGAGGGGCGCATCGCGGATTTACCCGGCGTACATGGAAACAAACCAGAAACGCCGGTTTGTTCCTTGCCCACATTGCAACGGCATGCAGACCCTGAAGTTTCCGAACCTGAAGTTTGAGTACGACAAGGAGGCTATACAGGCCTTGACGGCTGACGGTGATGATGAGTTTGATTATAAGCGGAAGGCGATTGCTGCTCACATTCATGCGTATTTCGTTTGCGAGCTGTGTGGCGCGGTGATTGAACATGACTGGAAACATGAAATGGTGCAGGCCGGAGAGTGGCGGGCGAAGTACCCGAAAATCCGGGAAAGACAGGGGTTTCACCTGTGGCAGGCGTACTCTCCTTTTGTTACCTGGGCAGAGACGGCCGCAGAGTTTTTGCATTCGGTCGGGTATCCGGATCGGATGCAGGTTTTCACGAATACGGGTTTGGCCGAGTTGTGGGAAGAGAAGGGCGGAAGAATTGATGATGAGCCCCTCATGGGCCGCCGGGAACGGTTCCCCGAAAGGTTGCCGCTGAAGGCTGAAATTATTACCTGTGGGGTTGACGTGCAGGGCGATCGGCTGGAGGTTGAGGTTATCGCCTGGGCTTCGGATGGGGAAAACTGGTCCTTGGAGTATTCGGTTCTCCGGGGAAACACGGAGCTGATTTCGACGTTTGACCAGCTTTTTTCCGTAATGGATCAGCATTGGGTACGTGAGGACGGGGTTGTGATTTCGGTGGATATGATGGCGGTTGATACCGGATATAACCCGACAGATAAGAAGAATACGGAAGGAGTTGATTCACATGTGGTTTATCGGTGGGTTCGGCAGGCGGCGCGGGTGCACAAGATTATTTCTGTGAAAGGCGCGTCCCAGCGGGTTGAAGGTGTGGTGAAAGAGTCGAGGGTCGGTAAAAGCCGGCAGAAGCTTTGGCTGGTTGACGGTAACCAGGTGAAGGACGTTGTGCTGAGGAGGTTAGAGATTGAGGCAGGGAATCCTGGTAGCGCTCATTTCCCCCATGACCGGGACAAGAACTATTTTATGATGCTGACGGCCGAGGAGAAGAAGAAAGTAGGGGGGATCATGCAGTGGGCCAAGATCAGGGAGCGAAACGAGGCCGTGGATACCCGTGTGTATGCGTATGCGGCGTTATTGGTGCTGAAACCGAAGTGGGGGAAGATTCGGCGCCGAAAAGCTCCTGATGAGGCTGTTTCGGGGCAGGATCCGGTTCAGGATGTTACGCATGAGGAACCTGTTGAGGAGAAAAGGAAAAAAAGTTTGAGGCTGGTTCGAAAATTAACATTCAGACGGAGGAGGTAGAGGTTATGGGTGCGAAAACGGAAATCAACTGGTGCGATGCGACGTGGAACCCGGTGATCGGGTGCACCAAAGTATCGTCAGGATGTGCGAATTGCTACGCTGAAAAAGTAGCTAAGAGGTTTGGGACTGCAGGGGAATATTACAATAACGTGGTGAAAGACGATGGATACGGAACCCCAACAGGTTGGAACGGGCTCACGGTTCGCAAGCAGCCGAAATTCAATCCTCTGACAGCCAGGAAGCCCAGGACAATCTTTGTTTGTAGCATGGGCGATCTTTTTCACGAAAGAGTTCTGGATGACTGGATCGATGAGGTAATGGAGACGATCAAAGCGGCATCGTGGCATCGGTATATGATCCTGACAAAAAGACCGAAACAGATGCTGTCATACATGAGGATTTTCCCATGGGGGAAACCTCCCTCAAATCTTGCTCTTGGTGTTTCGATTGAGGATCAGGCAACGGCAGATAAACGGATTCCGCTGCTCTTGCAGACGCCAGCCGCAAAACGCTTTGTGAGCTTCGAACCTGCTCTCGGCCCGGTGAATTTATGCACAAGTGGAGGACTTTGGTCAGACATGAACAATCAGCCTGTTAAAAATGGCCATAGTATTGGGCATGGGATTGACCTTGTTATCATGGGCGGGGAGAGCGGGCCAAAGGCGAGGCCCATGCACCCGGATTGGGCGCGATCGATGCGCGATCAATGCGCGTCGGCTGGCGTGCCCTTCCACTTTAAGCAGTGGGGCGAGTGGGCTCCGAATTGCTTGTGCGACACAAGGGAGGCGCACAAAACGATTAAACGTCCGCAACCAGGCAAGCCGGGAGTGATGTTTCGCTGCGGGAAAAAAGCTGCAGGGCGACTCCTTGACGGTGTCGAGCATAACGGATCAATCATCTGGGAGGACTGAACCATGAATGAGGCAAGCAAGCCAGCGTTGATCCTTACCCCATCTCAGCTGCATATACTTGGGCATGCGGTTGGATGGCCAAAACAGGACAGAAACTACTTCTGCGCTATCGAAGGATTTCAAGATCATGAAAACTGCGAGCTGTTGGTTTCGAAGGGCCTTATGCTGAAAAAACCGAAACTTAGCTGGGTTCCGGAAGACATCTATCATGTTACTGCGGCAGGGATTGCCGCTATCAAGGAGTATGAGAAATGAACGAAGCGATTTTTGAAGCCGACCAGCAGCCAGCAAAACCGATGACGGGCGACAGGCCCGGAGATCAGCCCGTAACGCCTTCGGCAACACCGGAGCAGGGTGAGCTTGAGCGTACAGCGAGATATTTCCTTGGAACATGGCGGTATGTTGACCAGATCATCGCCGCCCACAAACGCGACATGGCGGCATTATCCGGCGAGTTGAATGTTTTTATGGAGAACGTTGCGGCAACAGAGAATCTGCTTAAAAGCAACATAACCGAACTCGAAGCGGAGGTTGAACGGCTTCGGAAAGAATCCATCCGCGTTTGCCGCTGGACGCCGCTTGATGAGGATTGCCCCGGCGCATACGAGACGGCGTGCGATCACGCATACCAGTTCGAGTCCGGGTGGCTGAAAGACAATGCATCCACCAAATATTGCCCGCGCTGCGGCGGGCGAATCGTCGATGCAGCGACACCACAGGAGGGTAACGCATGACTTGCGTTCCGATTCCAGGCGGGATCCTTTGTATGGCGCAGACTGAAATAGCTTGCCCGGAGTGCGGATCGGTTATTGATGTTGGCGAAAGGATGGAGAGATCGAAACGGGGACACTGCGTGCCGATGTGTCATTCTTGTGGGCTTCGAATCGACGTTTATGAAATGATCGATGGAAAACTCCGCGTGAGTCCTGCAGAGAAGCAGTCTGTAACCAGAAAAAGGAAAAAGCATGATTAAGATCACTGAGAATAATGAAGGGAAAAAACCATCATGAATATTTCTGTTGAGTCGAATGTGAAGGAGGTGCTTTCGGAGTTTGACCGGATATCGAATTTGAGTATCCCTTTTGCGATTAAAGAGGGGATTAATGACACGTTTTTCCAGATGCGGCAGGAGTTGCCTGGGGTTGTGGAGTCGGAGTTTGATAAGCCGGTAGCTTTTACGAAGTCGCCGTATGCGTGGGACGTGGAGAAGGCTCAGAAATATGCTTTGGTTGGCATGATCAAGATGAAGCCGTTGCAGGCTGAGTATATGCGGTTTCAGGTGTATGGCGGGACGGAGTACCCGAAGAAACGCGGGATCCCGGTTCCGACGGCCGGAGGGAAAATGAAGGCGTCTCACGGAGGATTGAAAAAGACGTGGAAAGCTGCGCTGAACGATAAAATGTATTTTTCGGGAAAACCGAAGGGGGCGAAGTGGGCGAGTTCTCCTGCTGGAGTGTGGCGCCGGACGGCAACCAAGGTCAGCAAAAAGACCGGTCGCAGAACAAAGGGGCGGTTGCGGCTTGAATTGTCGTGGGAGTCAGCAACGCATTACCAGGAGCGGTGGGATTTTCATGCTTATGCCACAAAGTATTTTCAGGCGCGGTTCAGTGATAATTTCAGGAAACGGCTGCAGGAGCAGCTTGCCCGGCGTGGCTGACAAAGTTTTCTGTTCTATATAGAAAGACTTTTTTTTACTGCTATTTACATAACACTCTTGCCGTGGTAAACTGTTTAAAACATGTTTGCCATGGCGCTTACGTCTACTCCTTCAAAGATCACAGTTGGCGATTCCGTCCGTTGGACGCGTTCGTTTGCTGATTACCCGGCTCCCGGCTGGGTATTGAGCTATGCGTTCGTTATGGCCGGAGAGTCGATCATGATTAACGGGGAGCAGTCGGGCAGCTCGGCAGACCATCTCATTTCTATTCCAGCAGCAACCTCGGCCGACTGGACGGCTGGACCCTATTCTTACCAGGCATATGTAACATCAGGCAATGACCGGTTTGTGGTTGAAACCGGCACTATTGTTATTGCTCCGGATTTTACCGCGCAGTCCTCCGGTCTGGATAACCGGAGTTTGGCGGCCAAGGCGCTGGCGGCGTTGGAGAGCGTGATTCTTATCCGCACTGCACAGCCGCATCTGGAGTACACAATCAAGGATCGAAACATGAGGTTTGCCCCTCTTCCGGAGCTTTTGGAGTCGAGGGACAGGTTGCGTGCCGAGGTTCAGCGGGAGCATGCGCTGGAGCGCAGGCGGAAAAATGGCGGAAGTTTGTTCAAGGCGGTTAAAGTGAGGTTCACGTGAGCGAGCTTCTGCAGAATGGCCGGCTTCTGGAAATGCTGAAGGAGCCTGCAACGGGAACGGGAATCAGATCGGCTCCGGTTTCGCGGGTGGTGACCGGTTCATCGGGGATTATGCCGAAGCATGGTCGCCGGCAGTTCGGCGCGGCGACGGTTGATCGGTTGTCGATGGATTGGCCGACGGTGAATCTGTCGGCGGATGAGGTTGTCGGGCGCGATTTGCAGAAACTCAGGGGTCGCAGCCGGTGGCTGGCATCAAATAATGGGTATTACAAGCGGTATTTGCGGCTGAACGTGCAGAACATCGTCGGGCCGAAAGGCGTAAAGATCGATGCAAAAGTGAAGCTGGACGCCAAGCGGTTCGACAAGCTGGCAAATACGGCGATAGAAACCGCCTGGGCTCAGTGGAGCAAGAAGGGTGTGCCGCTATTTGGGTCGCAGTGGACCCGCAGGGATCTTGAGAGGGCGATTGTGTGGAATGTGGTTCGCGACGGAGAAGTTTTCCTGCGGAAACGGTACGGCGCCGGGCCGTTCGGGTTTCAGATCGAGATGATCGACCCGATGAGGGTTTCGACACAGATAAACCGGATTCTTCGGGACGGAGCGGAGATTATAAACGGCATCGAGTACGACGCCGACAAGGTTCCGGTAGCGTACTGGATCCTTAAAAAAGGTATGCGCAGCGATTACACTGGCGAAACCGCCATTCGCACCGAAGCAAAGTACATTGAGCACATTTTTTTCCCCAGCGAAGCAGAGCAGAAACGCGGTTGGCCGTGGATGGCAACAGCAATGCAGCGCGTGCATATGCTGGACAAGTATGAGGCCGCCGAGGTTGCTACGGCCCGGCTTGCGGCCGAAAAGGGCGGGTTTTTCAAGCAGTCCGTTCCGGATGCGGACGATTACGCCGGAGACGACGAAGAGGGGTCATCTGAAATAGAGTTTCTCGACAGTCAGGCGGCGACGTTTGGCGTTTTGCCGCCGGGGTTTGAGTTCCAGCAGTATGACCCGACACACCCCACAACGGCGTTTGACGCTTTTTCGACAAAGCTGCTCCGTGGAATTGCATCGGCCGGAGATGTGAACTATACCAGCCTTGCTAACGACCTGAGCGATGTGAATTACAGCAGCGCCAGAATCGGTATGCTGGAAGTGCGGGACAACTGGCAGGAGAAGCAGCAGTGGCTTACTGAGTGGGTTCATGAGCCGATTTTTCCTGAGTGGCTGAAGATGGCGATGGCTGCCGGCAAGATAAAGCTGCCGTTCTCGCGGTTCGAAGAGTTTGTTGCGGCGGTTTCGTGGATCCCCCGCTCGTGGGCGTGGGTTGACCCGCAGAAGGAGGCCGTTGGGAACCGGGAGGCTGTTGGGTTACGGGCAAAAAGCCTTGGCGAGGTGTGCCAGGACCGTGGCGTAGAGTTTGAGGAGGTAATCGACAGCCTGGTGAAAGAGAAGGAGTATGCAGAATCGGCAGGTATCGACATGTCCGCAATATTTGGGGTGCCGACAAAAGGCGGCGCGGCGGATGAAGCGAGAAGCCTGAAGGCGCGAATAGAGGCGCTTGAGTTGGCGCTTGAGGAGGCCGGAGAACGGAGTGTAACGAAAAAGCTTAATGGCCACGCATATGCCAAAGATTGACCTGAAAGATTTTGAGGCTGTCCGGATGAAAACCGGAGTCCATTACCGGAACACCGAGATAACCGTCCGGGCAGCCGGAGAAGGTGCAGAGCCTACCTATGAGTTCTATTTCTCATCGGAGGACGGCGTTTCGAATCGCTGGATGTGGGTGGAAGCTCAGGAGCGCTATGTGTACGGCACAGAGGTTCTGCTGCACGGACAGGAAAACGTGGATATGAGTTGGATTGCCAGCGGGAACGCCCCGTTCCTGAAAGACCATCGCATGAGCGAGCAGGCAGGCGTTATTCTTGGCGCGGAGATTGATGAAAGCGCAAGAAAAGGAAAAATAACCGGGCTGAAGTTCAGCCGGTCGCAGCTGGGGCAGGATCTGAAAGCCGACATTGACGACGGCGTGAGGAAAAACGTTAGCGTAGGCTACGTGATTCTTGAAGTGGTTGAAGCTGAGGCCCCGAAACGCGACACTCCGGGCGTGTACCATGTTACCCGCTGGAAGCCTTACGAGGTTTCGAGCGTATCGATTCCCGCAGACGAGACCGTCGGCATGCGGTCGAAAGAGCAGGATTTCGAAATGATTGTTTATCGCAAAAGAAGCCTTACAAACCCAAACGGAGAAGGGACCATGGACCCTGAAAAAGACACCGAACGCGGGAACCAGAATCCCGCTCCTCAGACAATCGACGTGAAAGTCGGTGAAGTCGAATCTGATGCCTCTCGCATCTACAAAATTGCCGACCTTAACCGGGAAGTTTTTCCCTTCGGCCGTGATCTTGCCTCGGAGGCAATTGCCCTGCGCAAAACATCGGATGAATTCTGGAAGGAGTTCCAGCCGGCCCTGCTCGATTACCAGAGAAAGCAGGCAACCCTGAAGATCGGTATGACCGACAAGGACAAGGAGCGGTTCAGCCTGCTCCGGATCAGTCAGGCGCTCGACCCGAACTGCCCGGAAGTGGGAATGGACGATATCAGGTTTGAGCGTGAGATATCCGCCGATTACTGCAAGCAGCGTGGCATATCGAGCGAGCGCGGCGGAATTATTGTGCCTCTGGAAGCCATTCCCCCCCGTGCGTCCCGCGCGGCAATCATCAGCTCCGGCACCGGCGCGGGCGTTGTTGAGGAGTTTGGCAGCGGCGAGGTTATCGAGTACCTCCGCCCTCTGTCCGTTCTCGGTCGGGCAGGCGCCCGCTTTATCAGCGGTCTGGTCGGAAAATTCGATATGGCAAAGATCGGCGTTGGAACCACATCCTACTGGGTCGGCGAAAAGACCGAGGCAGGAGATGACGTTACCACGTCCGCCATAGACCTCGACCTGCTCCAGTTCCTGATTCACACCGTGGCCGCATCTCAGGGAATTACCCGCCAGATGCAGAAGCAGACCTCGTCCTACGATGTCGAATCGATTGTTCGCGGTGACCTGTACCAGAGCCTTGCCGATGCAATCGACCTGGCTAGTCTTGCCGGAACCGGGTCGAACAGCCAGCCTACCGGCGTGATGTACACTACATCCGTCGGAACCGAGGCGCTTGCCACGGCCAACACTCCCCTGTGGAGCGACGTGGTGAACATGGAAACCACCGTTGCCGAAGCCAATGCGCTGAGAGGATCGCTGGCGTACATTGCCCACCCGACACCTGTCGGTACCATGAAGCAGACGCTGAAGGCTTCCGGCGTGAGCGGGTTTATCGTGGAAGGCGACCAGTGCAACGGGTACCCGATCATGAGGAGCACCAACGCTCTCAAGGGCGCCGTGAAAGAAACCATTTTCGGCAACTGGAACGAGCTGATGGTGGGCATGTGGGGCGGTCTGGAACTGATTGTGAACCCCTACAAGCACAGCGAGAAAGGCATTACCGTGCTGACGGCGTTCCAGGACCTCGATACACAGGTACGGCATCCGGCGTCGTTCGTTTACACCACAAACCCGGCGTAACCGGCGCTTAACCACAAGGACATAACGAAACATGTGGATCACACTGATTAAAGGGATGAACGTCCTCCTCAAAAACGGCACCGTGTCCCCGGAGAATCCGGGGGCCGTTGTCGAGGTGGGGGACAGGTTTGGCCGGCAGCAGATTGCCGCCAAACGTGCCGAGCCGGCAGATGAATCAGAGGAACCGGCCGTACAAGTTGAGAACCGCGAGGATGCGCTGAAAAGCAAAATGGCAAAGCGCTGATGTCCTTTCAGGAGGACATATCGCTGTTTTTTGATGCGGCGAGCGGCGCGGCGGTATCGGCAGTGTTCAACAACACTCCAATATCGGTGATATTTGACGCCGAGCACTACACAGCGGCTGGTGAAGGGGCCGATATATCGACCTCTCAGCCGATGGCAACGTGCAGGGCTCAGGATGTTGCCGGTATCGAGCAGGGTGATTCCGTAACGGTTGCCGGTACGTCCTATTCAGTGGCCGACGTGCAGCCGGACGGAACCGGGGTTGTGGTACTTATTCTTCAGGAGGCGTAATGGCGCATGTCAGACAACAGATCAGGGAATACGTTGTTACGGAGCTCACGGGGCTGTCGACAACGGGCACGAATGTTTACCCGTCACGGGTGTTGCCGGTACCAAACGAGTTGATGCCATGCCTGTGCGTGTACCTTGGCAAGGAATCCGGAGGCGAGAATGACGTTCCGCTCAACTGCAGCGGCCGGACTCTTGAGGTGGTGATTGACGCGTATGTTTCCGGACAGGATGCCGACGATACCCTCAACGAGATATCCGCCGAAATTGAAACCGCGCTGTTTGCAGTTCCAGCAATGGGCGGACTGACACGGGGGATCTACTTCCGAAGCATGGCGACCGTTTACCCGACCGATGCGGCAAAGCCTTTCGGCATACAGCGCAACATTTTTGCCGTAGAGTACGTGATTGAAGATGGAGACCCGGAAAATGCCGTCTGAACCAGAAAAAACCGTCCGGATGCAGGGGCCGAAAGGCGATATCCGGGATGTTGTCCTTTCGATGGTCGAGATTATGGCCCAGAGAGGATGGAAAGAGTGTAAAGAGAAGAAACCAAAACAAGTAAAACCATCTAGGGAGCATAACCATGGGTAAATCGTTAGGAAACTCGGCTGAAGCTTATGTTGGCACGCATAAGATTGCTGGCGTGAAAATGATTGAGGTTGACGAGGGAGAGCGGAACTTCGTTGAAAGCGAAGAGTTGAGCGTCGACGACCGTCCTGAAACGTTTGTTGGCAAAATGTCCAGCATCGGGATCCGAATTCTCGCTGAGCGTGACGATGCCGACACAAACGGGCAGGCCGCACTTATTGCCGCATTCCGGGCAGCGACTACGGTTGCAGTAAATATTTTCCCCGAAGGAAATACCGCCGGCAACGCGAAATGGGCATACACAGCTTACGTCCAGAAACCCGGCGCGATCTCCTTCGAGAACGGGAAAATTCCCGGATACGAATTTTCGCTGCGGGTAAGCGGAGACGTGACGGAATCGGCTGTTTCGGTGTAGGCTGGAGTTTGGCGGGTAGCTCAACAGGCAGAGCAGCGGTCTCCAAAACCGCCGGTTGAGGGTTCGAGCCCTTCCCCGTCAGCAAATTTGTTTGGAGGAGTATTTTAAATCAATGTTTTGGAGGAAACATGCCGTCTTTTATTGAACAGATCCAAGCTATCTATGATAGCATGCCGCTTGAAAAACTTCAGGTCCCTGAATGGGAAACTGCAGAAACCGGTGAGGTTTTCGTCTATTACAAGCCTGCCACCCAGCACGAGCTCGAGCTTGTAACCAGAGAGATCCCTGAAAACGCAAAAGGCTCGCGCTTTAACGTCCAGCTGGTAATTCTGAAAGCTCTCGATTCCGAGGGACGGCGGCTTTTTGTGAACGGCGACGCAGACAAGCTTTCCCGTAAAGGGTTTGCCAATGTGGTCAATCGCCTGGCAAATGCTATGGTTAAAACCCCAACCATAGAGGGTGCTGAGGGAAACTGACATCCAGCCCGGAACTGATGGATTGGTACGGGCTGGCGCATGAACTGAAGATGCCGGTAGCAAGGGCGCAGCGAGAAATATCGCTACAGGAGTTCCGGCACTGGCAGGCATTTTTCAAGATAAAAAACGATAGACGGGAGCGGCGGCGTGGGAAGTAGTCAGGACATCAAATACAAAGTCCGGGCGGAAAACGATTCCCAGGCCGCGTTTCGTGCGTTACTTGGCGACGTGAAAGGAGTTGAGCGCGAGCTTAAAGCGTTGACTGCGCAATCAGCTTACACGGGTCGCGCAATGAACGATAATGCGGCCCGAGCATCTTCCGGGTTCAAAAACCTTTCAGCCTCACTTTTTTCCATAAAAAGCGCAATAGCTGGAGCTGGTATAGCGTATGCCGGTCGCGAAATGCTTGATGCCAGCATGAAGGCAGAAGCGTTAAGCAGAGGCTTCACCGTGGCTACTGGTAGCGCAGAAGCTGCCTCGAAAGAACTGAAATGGCTGCGCGATACCACTCAGTCACTCGGAGTTGATTTTTACTCTGCTGCAGATGCGGCAAAAGGGTTTACGGTTGCATCCCGTGATATGGGTATGTCGTCGGCAGATTCCCGCGATATTCTGAAAGGCGTTATGGAAGCCTCAGTCGCTCTTGGCCTTTCGACAGAGCAGACATCCGGCGCGCTCAACGCCTTGCAGCAGATGATGAGCAAGGGGAATGTGCAGGCTGAAGAACTGAGGGGACAGCTTGGAGAGCGCATTCCCGGCGCATTCAATATGGCAGCAAAAGCCATGGGCGTTTCCACGCAGGAACTGAACAAAATGCTTGAGCAGGGCGAAGTTCTGGCATCTGATTTATTGCCGAAATTAGCCGACGTGCTGCACGACAAATTCGGTGCGGCAGCAGTTGACGCCGGAGGATCTGCCGCCGCCGCCATGGCTCGTTTTGATACTGCGGTAATGGATTTGAAAGTAACAATTGCCGACGGAGGGTTTGTTGAGGCTCTCACCGATACAGTTAAAGACCTTACTGCATATGTCGCCGAGAATAAAGATGAGGTTATCGAATTTGCCTCCGCTATCGGGAAAATCGCATCGTCAAGCCTTGATGCTGCGGCCGGGATTGCGAAAAGCCTTACCCCGGCGATATCCGGCCTTGCAGGAGTAATTAGGGAAATACCATCTGCGTTTCTTTATGCCTGGCTTGGCGGCAAACTTGGCGGACCATGGGGCGCCGGTATTGGCGCGGTCGGCGGGTTGACGGCCGACACTTGGGTAAAATGGGCGAGCAACGACGACAATGCTGACCTGCGGGCAATTCAAGCAGCAAAAGGAAGGAAGTCGAAGTACATGACGCTCGACGAGTTTATCAATGCCACATCCGCACCGGAAACCGTCGTTTCCGCCGAAGGCAGGAAATCCGGAACGTCACCTTCTCCTTCAGCTGTTGCCGGCGGCGGGCGCGGGGGGACTTCTGCGGCTGACAAGGCGGCGCGTGAGGCGAAAAAGGCGTATGAGGAGCATGCGAAGGCGGTGGAGAAGGCGACAGAGTGGTATGCTGAGCAGACCGAAGAGGTCGAGGGGGCGTATGCGGCCAACAAAGAATTCAAAAAAATTACCGAAATGCTTGCCCTGCTGCAGAGCGAGGGCCTGATTTCGAAAGAGGAGGAGATCCGCCAGCTCGAGTATGCAAGAATAGCTTTACAGAAATTCACGGTTGCCGCTCAGAACGCGTCTCCCGATATGGACAAGCTTATCGGCGACAGGCCGGACCTATTTGGCGACGACGTGCGCAATTCCATTGACGGCACAGCCGCAGGCCTGCAAGATATCGGGTATGCCATGGAGCAGAGTGGCATAAAAATCAAGGGGTGGAATTCGTTTGTTTCGGCCTACGAGCAGTACCAGGAGTACCAGAAGCTCGATGGAGGTGCCGGTTCCGGATCGGCGCTGTTCAAAAGCATCGGCTCGGCCATTCAGGGCATCGGGCAGGTCGTTGGTGGAGGGGTCGGCAACGCAATCAGTTCGACGGCTGGTTTGGCGCTGGCCGGGTTTGAAGTCGGCGGGCCGATAGGCGCGATTGTCGGTGGTGTTGTTGGCCTTGTTTCGTCAATTTTTGGGGGAGGTAGCAACTACGAGGAGGAGAGGGCGCAAAGAGATGATTTGCGTGGTCAGATCTATGATAATATGGTTGAGTCCGCGTTGTCCGGCGGCACGGAATCGCTGAAACTGCTAAGGGCAACAAGGTACAATTATGACGCATTGAAAAACTATGCGGATCCCGGTTACCCCGGAATGAAATCCGGCACGTCAGGCCGTCTCTTCAACGATCGCGGCACCGAGGGACTCAAGAAGCTTCAGGAGGCGCTGAGCGTACTTGACCAAGCAGGGAAAACGATTAATGAGTTTATGCGCCCGGGATTGATAAATGATCTCGATTCGGCAAAAGTGCTTCTTGAGTATACCATAGCTCAAGTCGGAGATTTGTCTCAAGCTACCGCCGCATATTGGGATTCCGTGATCAGCACGGTTACAGGCATCAACGCTGACAGTGTTGCAGAACTGATGCTTAACTCAATTGCTCTTGCAACAAACAGCGACCAGGCTGCGAGGATCTTCGCAGAAGGGCTTGAACAGCAGCTGGTGCAGAGCCTGAAAAATATGGCCGTGGCGCAACTTGTGAACGACGTGGTGATGGAGCAGCTGCAGCCGGCAATGAAAACGATTGTGCAGGGGATGATAAGCGGCGACATGACTTCCGCCGACATGGCGGCTCTGGTTTCGCAGGCCCAAAATCTCGCGTCTACCATTGCCCCTGTAGTATCAGAGCTTTACAACGCCTTCGACCAGATATCGCTCAACCAGTACGTGTATTCCGGCACGCCCATCGAGGCCCGTGCCTATGGCGGTTCGGTAACATCCGGTCAGCCCTACATTGTAGGCGACCGCCGGCAGCCGGAGCTTTTTGTTCCGGGATCGGACGGGTACATTTTTCCAGAAGTCCCTGGAAGCGGGTCCGGATCGGTGCAGGTGGTAATGCCCGCAACCATAAAGGTGCAGATCGGCGACCGAGAATTCAACGCCTACCTCGACGAGCAGGCCGTCCGGCGTGAAAGCAGAATAGCCGTTACCGGAAACCGAACAGCAAGGACGGTGTACTGATGCTGCTGCTTACAATCAATTACAACGGTGAAACAGTGCGGTGCAGCACCGAAACCAGGCCGCTGGAACACCAGTGGCACGGCGTGGTGAGCCGAATCGATCCCATTATTGTCCGGTCGAACTTCGACTTCGGCGGGTACCTCAGGGTATCCATGCCGACAGTCCGCTTCACTCCGGCGCTGTTCGACCCCGCAGAGGGCCTCATTTCGGTTTTTCCTCCGCCGAAAACCCTGCTTGCGGTGGTCGCGGCGACGGATTCGGACGAAGCATCAGCCGAAACGCTCTGCAGTGGAACACTGGTCCGCACCAGATGGAGCGAGAAGGAAATTGTGTATACCCTCTACAGCAACCCGTACCTTCCTATTCCCGGCGCTAGGGAAGAGCTCAGCGTTCAGTACTCGGCAAATAAATCGAGCTGGCACAGCAGCTACCAGAACGGCGACCTCTACCTTCGCACATCAACCGACGGGGCCACATGGAGCGGGAGCGTTCAGTTTGTCATGCCCGGGGGAACATCGCTTGCAAGCTGGGGGCCGACAACCAACCTGGTTACAGGGTTCTTTACCCGGCTTTGCACGGAGCTCGGGCTCACGCTCGACAGCACTCATGCAATGGCGAGCCCGCCGGTAGTAACCGGCACCGTTTCGGGAAACTCGCTGCTGCTCGACGTAGCCGACGGCGTTGCAGCCTACTTTGGGCTGTTCTTCTGGATCGACCCTGAAAGCATGACGCTGCACCTCGTCGACAACGTTGCCGAAACCGGCACACCGATCGATTACGGCCGGTTCGGCTTTGTCCGCACGCCAGTTTATACCGACATGGTGCCGGTAAACACCGTAAGCGACGGGACTGGGTTTGTGTATACGGTGGGAGAATCGACGTTTGGGCAGGAGGTTTCGGCCGGGCAGGGCCTGTATGCCACAGATAACAGGTATCTGAAAAAAATCGCCGATTATCTGGCGAAGCAACAGATCGAGTTTACCGTTCCGGAGAGTTATGGCGTGTTTCAGTGCGGGAGGAAAGCGTCCTTCATTGAATCGAGAACCCCGGTTGAAGTTGGCGCCGAAATGCTGATGAGAAGCGTTCAGTACGACCTCCAGTCGAAAAAAACAACGCTGATCGGTGAGGGGGTGATCGCATGAAAGTAATCTACTCCGATACCATCGAATCGATCACGCTTGTAAGCGGCACGGCCGACGCGGAATACCCTCTGACAAACCTTCAGAACGGCCACCCGCGCAAGCCATTCCGATCGACAGGCAACTCCTGCGTTATCCGCATTGTCGAACAGGGAAAAGCCGCGGCTCTTGCTATTGTGCTGACCAACACAGACGATGTGTCGATTGCGTCGATGATTGCACAAACCTATGAATGGGGTCAGGACGAAGCCGGGGCCACAATAACGGCCGGCCAGGACGAAGCCGGGGCCGCTGTTGCGTTTGTCGACGAGTCGGCTGAATCAGATGCCTGGACGCAGGAACACGAAAATTACGACGGTGAAAGCGGGTTTTTCTTTGTAGAGTTCCAGCCGTTGGGCTCATCAGGGAAAAGGACGATCGACATCACCCTGACGACGCTGAACCATAGTTACGTAAGCGTTGGTCTTATTATTGCCGGTGAATCGCTGAACTATCGCGATTTCCGGCACAGCAGCTACAAAGGCGGGTACATCGACAACGGCACAGAAATAGCCTTGCACGATGGCTCGGCATGGTACAAGCCAGGCACGGTGCAGCGCACCCCCGAGGGGCATGTGGTGATGTATTGCGGCATCGACGGGGCCGATCCTGACGGCTATTCATCGTACAAGGAGTTCGAAGAAAAAGTAGTGCGGCCGCTTGGGAAAACTCCATGCGCATGGAAACTGAGTAACAGCGGTAAACTCGGCAACATTTTTGCCGGGCTCGACGAATTGCCGTCCCAAGTGGCGCATGGATTACACTATAAACTGGTCAGTCTCAAATTCAGGGAAAAACTGTAAATGGCAAATCTCAATTTTAAAACATCCCTCACGGGAGGAGGCCTCACAGCAGTAGACCGCAACGTCACGGGCATGAAAGTTGACGGCTCCTATTGCTGGGCGTCAATTTCGAACGTGCTTTACTGCTACAGGTTCAGTGGCTCAAGCCTTGCCACAGCAGACGGGCTGATGGTAATCATTCCGTACGACCAATCATCCGGGACTGCAGGCCGGTGGCTGCTGCAGCGAACAAAATACCTGCAAGAGGCGCAAAGCACCACAGACCTTGAGATCACCGCCGACGGCAAGGGGATTGTGTTTTCGGATGGAACAAAAATTACCCGGCAAGCCGGAGGCGGGTTACGGATCATCCCGAAGTCCGATGCGTATCCCGTCATAGTCAGGAATGCCGCAAATGATGCTGATGTGCTTGTGCTGAAGCCGCTCAGCGATGCGGAGGCGATTGCTGGCGAGATTACGAACCAGCCTCCGAGTGCCGCAAGCATGGCGGCCGCGATTAATGACGCTTGTGATGCAAGACATCTTTATGCTCAATATCAGCATACTGCGGCAAGTGGTACCGATGGTGGAACAGCAACAAGTGGTGATTGGCGGACGCTTCCGATCACGGCAGAGACTGTTGACGAGATAGGGTGCTCCCTTTTATCAGATGTGATAACCCTCCCGAAAGGGAGATATGAGGTAGAATTCAGCCATACCTTTTTTTATACCTGGGAAAGTATTGTGCGTCTGGTTACAACACCTACTGGTGGTACAGCAGCTTATCGTTACTCGGTGGTCGATGGGTCGTACGGCGGTTCAACGTGTTTGGTGGAAGGCAAGGCTGTCGTCGATTTTGTGGGTACGAATGGCGGTACTCTTGCGTGGCAATATCGAACAGCAGTCAGTCGATTGTCATCCGGCCTTGGCGTTGGTGCGAGTTTTGGTGTTACAAATATTTTCGGGACTATAGAGGTACGAAAGATCGGGTAACCCTGAGTATAGACAAATTGTTAAACACCAATTAAACGTACACTAAATCAGACCTTTCATATGTCAGAGAATTGTTGCACAGATATTGTCCGGCATGACGAACGACTGAACGCCGTCGAGGAACGGCTCACGAAAGGCGAAGTATCAATCGAAAAGCTTTTCGACAAGCTCGAAAGTAATACGAAGTGGTTGATCGGGCTTTTCTTCAGCGAAACCTTGCTCCTTATAGCTGCGCTTGGGCTCCTGGTGAAAATATCGGGCAGTCTGCCAAAATGATGATTTATGTCGGACTTGCCCTGTGCGCAGTGATTCTGGCTGCCGGGCGCGACATCCGCGAAAAACCAAAAAAAAGAAACTGATCATGAGCGATGTCATCAGAATAGCGCAGGAAGTACTGAAAGACCGTGGATTTTATGCCGGCTCCATCGATGGACTTGCCGGAAAGAAAACTCACGATGCCGCGGTGGCGGCCATCGGCAAAAAATACGGGCTTATTCCTGACCCGCGCAGGGCTGAAGAGTATGCAATCATGTTCGTGCAGGACTACGCCATTACGCTTGGCCTCGATTCCGGTCCGGTAGACGGCTGGTACGGGCAAAAAACCGCCGATGCGGTAAAGCATATCTGCCGGACGATAGCCCAGCCTGTTCCGTCGCGCAAGCCCGGCACAATTCTTTCTGAGCAGGACTTTGCCGATGCGTCCCGCGATGCCGGTATCGAGCTTGCCATGGTAAAAGCTATCACATCGGTAGAGAGCCGGGGCCGCGGATTCCTGTCCACCGGAGATCCGGTCATCCTGTTCGAAGGGCACGTGTTCTGGGCTCAACTCGAAAAGGCGGGTAAGTCCCCTCAGAAGATATCGCTTACGCTTCCGCAAGGGATACTTTATCCCAAATGGGTGAGCAGCTGGTACATCGGCGGTGCTGGCGAATGGGGGCGCCTCGGTATTGCTGCAGAGGTTGACCAGGGCGCGGCTATGCAGTCCGCAAGCTGGGGGCTCCTGCAGGTGCTGGGGCTTCATTTCAAAGCCTGCGGGTACACCAGTGTGCATGCGTTTGTCGAGGCCATGCGCCAGAGCGAGAAAAACCAACTTGTCGCCGCGCTGAGGTTGATGGCGAGCATGCCGGGGATGCTGGCGGCTATCAAGGCTCTCGATTTCAAAGGCATTGCCCTGCGCTGGAACGGTGCAGGCTACGCAAAGCACGGCTATCACTCCCGGCTTGCACAGTCTTACCGGAAATATTCTTGAAAACTTAACTTATAAGTTGATTTATGGACCAGATCATCCAGCAGATTATCAGCATTTTCGACCCCTACTACATCATCGTAGTCGTTTTTGGCGTCTACAGTGTTTCCAAAGCGCTCGAGCGGTACGTTCCTGCGCTGATCCCTGCACGGGTTTCCGCGTGGGTTGTGGCGTCAAAAAATCCGCTCTTTGCCGTCATCATGCAGGACTGGAAAAAGTGGGTTACCGTCGCCATCGGCGCTGGCGCGGGAGTGCTTTTTGTGCAGGCCGGGTGGATGACGCTCCGGCAGGCCATCCCCAGCTTTTTGCTGGCCGAGGTAGGGTACAGCTACCTCATAAAATACATTTTCACGGCGCTCAAAATCGGATACCAGCATGATTAGCCTTATAGCCAAACTCATGCCCTACAAATGGGCAATCACCGCCGGCGCGGTGGTGCTGATCCTCTCAGGAATCTATGTAAAGGGTCGGGCCGACGGCAAGCATGCCGAACGGACGCGGTGGGAGAATCGCATGGTGGCGGTGCGGCACAAGATCGATATCCTCGAGGCAGAAAGCGACAGTCTGGCATACTACCGTCAAAAAGCCGCCGCCGCCGAAATTGCGGCCGCACAGAGCCATACTGCAGCGCTTTCCGGCAAGATCGAGGCGCAAAAACCGGAGATCAACGTCTGCGGCCCGATGCCGAAACCGGCAATCGATCTCTACAACGATGCCGTAAGGGGGGCAAAATGAAAAGAATCGCTGTAATGCTCATGCTCACGCTCGGCGCGTGCGCAATAACAATCCCGGCCGTCACGAAGTTTCCACAGCCGCCCGTTGATCTGCAGGACCCTCCGCCACTCACGCCCCTGCGGGACGGCGCCATGATGAGCGATCTACTGCAGAACGCCACGCAGAACTACGGGCAGTACCATATAGTGAGCGCAAAGCTTCGGGCGTGGAACCGGTGGTACGACGAGCAATCGAAATTATTCAAAAAAAAGTAAGGAGCAAAAATGGCAATCACATGGACCGAAACGCTTTATCCTGTCGGCGGCGACACCGGAGGAGGTTACAAAGAAGAAGTTGACCTGCTTCTTACCGGCACAGGGACGCTTGCCGCCGCCGAAATTGCGGCAAGCCCTGACCTTGGTGCACGCCCGTTTTCGGCTGTTCAGGTGCTCTGGACTTCCGGAGCCCTGACCGGTCAGGTACAGAGCGACAACAGCGGGGTTGATGCAAACTATTCCGCCCCATACGACGAAGAAGGCGCTGTTCTTCCGGCAATATTTTCAGCGCTTGGCGCGGCACGGCTGTTCAGTAATCCGAAAATCCCGGCAGCACGCCGGAACCGGGTGCTCTTTACAGCCGACGCGGCCGGGTTCGAAGGCACAATCTACATCTTCGCTTCCCGGAGGCGTGGGTAATGGGGTACGGCATTAAAGCATTCGGGTTTGGGCCGTACGGCGGCGTACGCAAGTTCGGAGCTGACCGATTCGGCAATTTAGGCACCCCCCTCGTAAAAGGTGCGGAATGGAACGAGGTCTCAGACGCCTATGCCGATATCGGAAGCAAATCACCGGTGCATGAAACACTCCGTGTCTGCCTCGTCACTCCCGGACTTGAGGGATCTGCCGACGTAGTGCTTGACCAGCTCGACTACACGCGTGACGCACAAAATAACTCTGTATCTCTCGATGGCTCGCAAGGTCACGTGATGCTCCGCATCCCGCGGCTCTACTATGGATACAGTTACATAAACAATACTCATAAGTGGGAGGTCTCGTCAAGCAAATGCGGCAGAACCCCTAATCTGCACCCCGCATTTTTTAAAGCGGGCGTGGAAGTCCCTTATCGATACATCGGAATCTACAATGCATGTGGGTATGATGTAAGTGCCGGAGCGTATATCGACGGCGACGGAACGAATAGCTGGCTTGATAAAATCAACGACAAGCTTGGCTCTATTGCTGGTAAGAAACCGATCAGCGCCATTACCCGTGCGCAAGGTCGGGTGATGGCGGCAAACGTCGGCGCAGGTTGGCAGTTGATGGACTTCAACCTGTATTCGTTAATGAAGTTGCTTTATGTTTCAAAGTACGCCGATCTCGACAGCCAGAGTGTGCTTGGAAATGGCAACACGAGATTCGCTACTTGGAGCTTCACTAACTGTATCTCGGCCACAGGCAAAGTAAAATCAATATCCGCCCCGGGACAATCAACGTCTGGTGGAAATTCTGGCGATTATGTAAATTTATTCGGGATTGAAGACCCTTTCGGAGGGATTTGGGGATTTATTGATGGTTGGAATATCAATAGTGGTGTAAACTACGTCTGTAATAACCCTGCAAACTTCGCGGACAATGCAGGCCCGACATCTGCCTATGCGCTCTATGGATCGACAAATCCTACATCGGGCGGGTGGCAGAATGCTCTACAGCAGAATATCAGTATGCTCCCGGGATCAGTCGGAGCAGGCTCGACGACGAAAGTCACTGACTACTACAACTATGCCTCGGGCTGGCGGGTTCCGTGTATCGGGGGCAGGGCGGCCGGTGGCTCGTATGCCGGGCTCTGCTCTCTGTATACGGCCTTTGGTTCATCGAGTGCGGCGTCGGATGTCGGGGGGCGCCTCTGCTTTTAATCGGGCACGAGGCGCGGGGCGCGCGGGGCGTAGGCTCCGTAAAACGAAAAACAAAAACGGATTTATAGGGTGTGATGCACTGTGCCCGTAATAATCGACCAGATGACCAAGTATGAAAACGAGATCCCGTTTGCGGCAAAAATCAAGAAAATCAATCGCTACTACACTCTAACTTAATACGATACCCCCATGGCAAGCACTCAGCCCCGCAAAGCGTTTTTTGACCACGAGCCCCCGGAATTCGCGCCGCATGAAGGCGGCTGGTATGTTTACAGAAACCCGCAGAAGCTTACTCGCCAGGACGAGATGACTTTAGATACTATCGAGTACTGGACAGCTGAAGCGACGTGGCAAGAAAAAGATCCTACAATAAAATAAAATTTATAGGGATACGTATTAGGATAACATTTCCCTTTATCTTATAAAAGCACGCGCCCCAAAGCACTCTTCGACTCCCCTAAGCTCCACGAAAACGACGTACTATAATTATCGATATGGATCATAAGCCCCTTAAAAATAAGGGGCTTATTTTGTTTTTGAGTGCGAGGAGGTGCGGTAAGGTATTGTAAAGTGCGCTCAGTTTTGGTATATTTTATGGTGACATTTCGGTTTTTGCGGCAAATCGAGTTTCAGGATATACCCATGCCTAAGAAAGTCCCGCCGCTTTCGGCGCGGAAAATAGAGACGGCGAAGGCCGGCGAGAAAGCCATCACGCTTTTCGACGGCGACGGGCTTTTTCTATTCATTCCGCCACTGAAGTTCACGCCGCACGGCAAGCCGTTGCCGGCGTCAAAGCTGTGGAGGTTCAAGTTTCGCCATGGCGGGAAAGCAGGCCTCTTGTCTTTCGGCTCTTATCCAGCTGTCAGTCTGGAAGCGGCCCGCGCAAAACGTGCAGATGCTCGAGCACTGCTTGCACAGGGCATAAACCCGAGTTCGGAACGCCGCCGCGAGGCCCGTGCGGTTGCCGTTGCCCGGCAAATCGATGAGAACACGTTCGGAAAGGTGGCGCGCCAATGGCTTGACGTTGCATCGACGGAGTGGACGGACGGCCATGCCCGGACGGTCCGATCGAGGATGAACCGCGATATCCTGCCGGTACTCGGCCCGATGCGGATATCGGAGATCACCACAAAGGACGTTCTCGGCGCCCTGCGGCTGGTCGAGGCGCGCCAGGCATATGAGAGCGCCCACAGGATCAAGACGATCATCAGCCAGGTGTTTACGTTCGCCATCATCTCTGATATTCCGGGAGTGGTGAACAACCCGGCGGCCGGGCTTGCGCGCGTGCTGAAGCAGCCGCCGGTGAAAAGTATGGCGGCAATTCTGGATCCTGAAACGCTGGCGCGCCTGCTGGTAGATATCGATCGGTATACCGGATCCTTTATTGTCCGCTGCGCCCTGCAGCTTGCTCCCCTGCTTTTTGTGCGTCCCGGAGAACTCCGGAATGCCATGTGGCAGGATATCGACCTGGGCGCGGCCGTCTGGCAGATTCCGATCGAGCAGATGAAGTTTACCCTGAAGGAAAAGGCCCGTCGGAAAGGACAGGTTCATACCGTACCGCTTGCCCGGCAGACCGTAGGCGTGCTCACCCTGCTGCACCGGTTCACCGGATCCGGTCGGCACGTTTTTCCAGGGAGAACGGCGTCGAGGGTTATGAGCGGCAACACGGTGAACCATGCGCTTCGAACAATGGGCTGGGGGCCTGAAACCGTAACCGGACACGGGTTCCGCGCCACGGCCAGGACTATGCTGCATGAAACCTTGGGGTTCTCACCGGACGCCATCGAGGCCCAGCTCGGGCACGCAGTTCCCGACCGCCTTGGCTCAGCCTACAACCGCACCAAACACCTCGATGAACGCACCCGCATGATGCAGGCGTGGGCCGACTACCTTGAAAAACTCACCGGCAAAGAAGTCGCCGCTTCGCAGTGGGAAATGACAGGAATTTTTTGAGGATCAACAACAAAGGAGGAAAGCGATGAAAGCAAGATTATTGATAGCCGCAGCGATGCTGGTGTTCATGCTCCCTGTGACCGTAGGCGCAGCTGAGCCGAAAAGCTTTATCGAGGCAAAAGCCGCTGTTCGGGACATTTTAAGAGATCCAGCATCAGCGCAGTTTAAGTATCTGAAATTTCATTCCGGCCCGGTTCCTTGGGTAAGTGGAATGTTCAATGCGAAAAACTCCTTTGGAGGCTATACTGACTTTGAGAAGTTCGTGTACATCATCGAAATGCGCTATATCATCACCGAGAAAATGCAGGCAGAGCTTATGACTTCCGAATCTAAAGGCCCGGCAGGCAAAAACGGCGTCCAGTACGACCTGTATAAAAAGTATTTTATTGATGAATGGTGATCGTTTTCCCGGTATCGGGAATTCGATGCAAGGCCCGGCTAACTGCCGGGCTTTTGCGTTACGATGTAAATGATTTTGCCAGCTTTTTTTTTGCTGCTGACACTTTTCTTTTTGCTCTTTCGAGTTCCTCTTCTGCTGCGGCGACGATGTTCATTGCTTCCTCAATATCCGAACCTTTCAGCCACTGAAGTACGGTTTGGATATGTTCAATATTCCCACTTACAATTCCCGATGTTTCGCCGGCAAGGATTCCGAACCGATGCTTGCAATATTGCCCGTAAATACTTGCAGGGCAAGAGCATTGTGCATTGATGTTATTTCCTTCTTTTGTAAAAACAACCTGGTACGGCTCAAGTGATGAGCCCTGAACAAGAAATTTAATCGTGTCCATATCCGCTTCCCAATTTTAAAGGTTATTCTTTTTTCCTGCCTTTCAGTAACTCATAGATTTCAATCACCCGTTTTCCGATTTCCGAAGCCACATCGGCCATATTTCCGGCGCAGTATTCTTCCGGAGATTCATGCATGGCATTCCGTTTTTCCGAATACATGCGGCCTTCTCCGGTTAAAAGCCAGTGTATATTTATACCTCTTAGTCCAATTTCGTTGAGCAAAAAATCAACTTTTGGCTTAGAGTATCCAGTTCTCCAATTTGAATATGTAGTGTCTGTTCCGCCTAACAACCGTGCTAACTCGTTGTTCCCTTGGACATTAAGCGCTAATTCAAGCCTTTCGACGAATTTTTTCCCGTCCATTTTTTTTGAAAAAGTGATTCAATTATTTTGGAAGTGTCTCAATTATATTGAATCTTAAATCAAGACGACTGAATGACTATACGAATAGAAGATAACAGGAATCATGCCAAGCGAAAAGAGAAAAAAGGAAATCAGGCTGGAACGGGGCACTATTGCTGAAGTTGCGAGAATATTGAACAGCAAGCCCGGCGAAGCGATCACGAAGGATGGTGTCGCAAAAAGAGTCAGAACGCGGTCACACGTTGAGACACTCAGGCTGGCTGTCAAGGTGAGTGCCCGGCTCAAAAAGAAACGGGATCGCCATGCAAAGGCAATTGAGGCCGCCGAAAACGAGGCAAACCAGCTGGAGAACTGATCATGTCGTGCAACACCTACACCCACATGACGGATTCGCTGCGTTTTGCGCTGATGATATGCTCTCTTGCCGAAATGGCGCGGCGCTGTGAGGCGTGGAGCAACGTCTGCAGCGGTACTCTGCTTGAGCAGTTGTATCTGGTGCTGGTTGACGGCATCGAAAGCGGCGACGAAGCAGCCGCAAGAGTACTGGCCCGAATCATCATCAATCGCATGGAGGCCGCATGAATAATGAGATGCCTCGATTCCTGCGTCTGAAAGACATCATCGGCGACCGTCGTGAGAATATCCCGGCAATTATCCCGGTGTCGAAAACCAGCTGGTATACAGGGGTACGTAAAGGGACGTATCCGAAGCCGGTGAACATTGCTCCCAGAACGACAGCCTGGCGCGAGGAGGACATCCGCGCTGTAGCAGAAAAACTGAATGCGAAGGAGAATACAGCACATGAAAACGATAGCTCTGACGCCATCACAATTACAGAGTGCCAGCCAGGATACAGGCAACCATCAGGAAGCATTGGCCCAGAGAGACCTGAGGAGGTGCTTTTATGAGAAAAGGGATCCTGAAATGGGTAGACACAACCGGACAGCCTGAAATGGTACTACGGATGCAAAGTCTTTTCCCTAATGGTGTTCCGGTAGTGATTCTGCACAAAACCGGCAGTCCCTACAAGTGGATGATCAATTTTGACAACCGGTCCCGGAGCCTGGAAGATTCCCATAAGATAGCGACGGTAAGGGCACAGATGCTGATGATGGCTCTTGACCGGATAATCGGCATTGACCAAGATGAAGCATTTGAGCAACTGACCTGGGCAATGAACGGGCCTATAAAGCTATTGATCGGGGATCTGATCGCAAACGGAATAGCAACTATACAGGAGGAAACGAAACCATGTTGAAATGGCTGAAGGAGTGGATTTGGGGCCCGGATTGGTACGACGATCCGGCTTTATTCGAAGGAGTTCTCGGGCGAGTAGCGGAAGCCGCCATCAATGCGGTCTTGTGTGTCCGGGACGCATGGGATGAGTGGAAGCAGTATTGGTAAGCCAGGCAAGGAAATACTTTGGAGTGAGATGATGAAAGGGAGAACGCCGACAAGAGCGGAGCAGGAGTTCATGGACAAGGCGGCATCGATTGGGTGCATAGCCTGTCTGCTTGAAGGGCGCGTGGTGATGGAGGTATCAATCCACCACATCAACGGCAGAACGAAACCGGGAGCGCACTTCGAAATCCTGCCCCTTTGTGCCGGTCATCATCAGGAAGGAACTGGGATCCCCGGCCTCATAGCAGTGCATCCCTGGAAGACAAGGTTCGAGGAAAGGTATGGAAAGCAAGAGGAGCTACTGCAGATGGTAAGGATACTGATCGATTATTGCGAACAACGGAGGCGCGGGGTCGATCCCAGTATATGCAGGCAGGGGGTAATTGAAAAAATGGCGGGTTAACAGGATGAAAAGTGTAACGCTGAAATGGAGAAAGGGGGTAAGCCTATCCCATCACCATGAAAAAATCAGGAACATTTTTCCGGTCGGGATCCCGACGGTAAAGAAGGATGAATACTATTACCTCGATACCAGCAGGGTTACGCCGGAGATTATGGCTACTTGCAGAAGCATAGCCTACGGTCAAATCCTGCATGATCAGTCGAAGGTGGAAAAGTTGCTCAATGCGCCACTTATTGTTGCCCGCGAATCATGGATCAACGATGTCGGTCTTATAGATGAATCCGATAAAGAGGATCAAGGACAGCTGAACCTTTTTTGATGTCAACGAAACCACACATAAAGAAGCTGCCCATGCCGAAATTCAAGCGGGTTACAGGGAATTGGAGATGCACGAGTGACAGACGGATATACGCGATTGAGCAGGTAGACCATGACGAGAAAGACAGGTATATCGGTACGGCAACAAGCATAGATGATGCGATCGATATTTGCAATGAGCACAACAAAAACCACAACTCAGGAGAATGAGACAATGCTGAAGCAGATTTTACCGGTCAAACTGACCGACGAAGAGAAGCTTGAGAAAGCCAGGCAGTTATCGGGGCTGATCGATGAGGTCACCAGCCTGCAAGAGGAGCAGAAGGTTGTCAGTGCTGACTATAAAAAGAGGATTTCGGAAAAAGATCTTGATGCAAAGACGACAGCGAAGATTATCCGTGAAGGCCACGAACTCAGGGCTGTAGAAGTCATTGAGCATAAAGATTACGGTGACCGGAAGATACGAACCATACGGAAGGACACCGGGGAGGTTGTGGGTATCAAGCCGATGGAGCTTGACGACTTTCAGGAAGAGATCTTCGGAGAAGATCGGCATCGGGGGAAGATAGCCTATTTGGGCGAACACCCATGATGATGAATTGGCAATGAGTATCAATAACAAACCGGATGAGATATGGGCGCGACTACGGACATAACCTGGGCTGAAGCTACATGGAACGCTGTTTACGGGTGTTCTCCGGCTCCAGGGAATAAGGGTTGTGATAACTGTTATGCGAAACGGTGGGTACATCGCTTTGCTGGTCATCAGAACAAGCTTGGAGAGACATCAAGAGCTGTCGAGAACTGGGACGGGAATGTCCGCTTCATGCCCGAAAGGCTGATCATCCCGCTGAAATGGCGGACACCGAAAACGATTTTCGCAAACAGTCTTTTTGACCTCTTTCACCCGAACATTCCGGATGAATGGATCGATAAGATTTTTGCGGCTATTTGCGCGGCTCACTGGCATCGTTATCTGATCCTGACGAAACGAACGGACAGAATGAGAGTATATCTGACGACGCCAGGACGATATCACCGAATTAGTCAGTATTGGAGTGATCTGGTCCAACTCGCTTTCATCAGGAACGAGTATCCGAAACTCAAGCCGGGAATGAAACCAATCGACCCCAAGAAACCGGTATTTCCTCATGTTGCTTTTTTGGCATCGATAAGCACTCAGGCTGACGCTGATCGACTGATTCCCGACCTGCTTGAGACTCCGGTCGCATATCGGGGTGTGAGCTATGAGCCTTCATTGGGGAAAATCGACCTTCAGAGGCCGGCGCCTCATTCATGCGAAACAGAGGATTGTGTACGACACGGCAATTGCCCGCCATGGATGATACAGCTTCTCGACCTCGTAATAATGGGCGGGGAGAGCGGCCCGAAGGCGCGGCCAATGCATCCAGATTGGGCGCGATCGATGCGCGATCAATGCGCGTCGGCTGGCGTGCCCTTCCACTTTAAGCAATGGGGAGAGTTTGCTCCGTGCCCTATTAATCCTTGTGAAGTGGATATGGTCACTGATGCCGTTTTCAAGCACGGCCCAGGCCATGATGGCTTTGTGTGGCGCGTCGGCAAAAAAAACTCCGGACGACTCCTTGACGGTGTCGAGCATAACGGTACGATTGATTGGGGGATATCGAGATGACAAAGCAGCTCAGGCTTGATATTGATAACGAAATCATCGTAGACAATTTCGCCGGTGGTGGAGGCGCATCAACCGGTATAGAAATGGCACTTGGTAGACGTGTTACCGTAGCGATCAATCACGATCCGGAAGCCATCGCCCTACATACGGCGAATCATCCAGAAACACAGCATTATTGTGAGAGTGTATGGAACGTCGATCCTCGCACTGTGATGCCGGGGAGATCGATCGGGTTACTCTGGCTTTCTCCAGACTGTAAGCATTTCTCCAAGGCGAAGGGCGGGAAACCGGTCGAAAAAGGCATCAGGGGACTTGCATGGGTTGCCCTGCGGTGGGCTGCAACGAGGCAGCCGAGAGTGATCATGCTCGAAAACGTCGAGGAGTTTTTGACTTGGGGCCCGATAGCCCCTGACGGGCGTCCGTGCAAAAAAAACAAAGGGCGTGAGTTCAAGGCGTTCAGAAACGCCCTGAATCGCCAAGGTTATTATGTCGAATGGCGAGAATTACGCGCATGCGACTATGGGGCTCCGACAATCCGGAAGCGCCTTTTTCTCATAGCCAGGCGCGACGGGATGCCGGTTGTGTGGCCGGAACCTACGCATGGGCCCGGCAAAAAACCATACAGAACTGCGGCTGAATGCATTGACTGGTCATTACCTTGTCCGTCTATTTTTGAGCGGTCGAGACCACTGGCAGATGCGACGTGCCGCAGGATAGCCAAAGGGATCATGCGGTACGTGGTCAATGCTGCGGAGCCTTTTATTGTCCCGTTGACGCATCACGGCGCGGAGCGGCGGTATGGTATAGAGCAACCCCTTCCAACCATCACGGCGGCACACCGTGGAGAGATGGCGCTTGTGTCCCCGGTCATAACCGAACACGCCAACGCATCGAATCCACGGAGCTGGTCGGCTGACGAGCCCCTCAGTACCATCTGTGCACAGGTCAACGTCGGGCATCATGCACTCGTGACGGCCTTTCTCGCAAAGCACTATTCCGGAGTGGTTGGTTCTGAACTGGAACAGCCCATCGGGACTGTGACCAGCGTTGACCATCACAGCCTGGTCGCTGCTCACATAAAAAGAGATTACGGGTCATCTATTGGACATCCAGCAAGTGACCCTTTGGGGACGATTACAGCCGGAGGCGGCGGAAAGTCTGCATTGGTTACCAGCAATTTGATCAAGATGCGCGGCAATAACGTCGGACAGGCGACAGATGAGCCGCTGCGAACAATCAGCGCAGGAGGGACTTACTTCGCAGAGGTCAGGGCTTTTCTGGTCAAGTATTACGGCAACGAGCAGGACGGGGTGGAGCTCTCTGAGCCTCTGCATACCGTCACATCGCGTGACCAGTTCGGGCTGGTAACGGTTGATGGGCAAGAACACTCAATCACAGATATAGGGATGAGGATGCTTGCGCCGAGGGAGCTTTTCAGGGCTCAAGGGTTTCCGGATGACTACATCATCGGCGACCGTCCGGAGCAAGGCATGATTTTGACGAAAACCGCTCAGGTGCGCATGTGTGGTAACAGTGTTCCCCCTCCTCTTGCTTCCGCGCTGGTTGCTGTGAACGTGCCCGAGATGGCCGTGGAAAGGAGTTGTGTTGCATGAGTGGCCGGCGAGCTTATTACGCAAAGGCGAAGCGTAAGAACGGGGAGCTTACAGGCACCGAAAGCCGATATCGGGATTATCTTCAGATGCTCAAGAAATCAGGTCATATCCTTGAGTACTGGCATGAGCCATTTAATATTCGCATTGCTGAAGGGGTTTATTACAAAGCCGATTTTATGGTTCTCGGTATGGATGGTGTTCTCGAAATCCATGAGGTCAAGGGGTCTGCAGGAGTGATAGAGGAAAAGGTGGTGATAAAGGCAAAGATTGTTGCAGAGAGGTTTCCTTTCCGGATGATGATTGTTTGGCCAAAACTTGCCCGTGATGGCCGTGGCTGGAATTATCGGTGCTTTGATGAGGATAGTGGTTTGTTTGGCGGTAATCGGATTAATTCGTGAAAATGGCTCGAATCAGAACAATTAAACCGGAGTTCTTCCGGCACGAAAAGCTTCAGGATCTTGCCCTTGAGCACGGCGCAGAGGTTATGCTGGTTTTTCAGGGGTTATGGGGCCATTGCGATAAATTAGGGCGTTTCGAGTGGCGGCCTCGATTACTAAAGCTTGATATTCTGCCGTTTCTCCATTTTGATATGGCGGATATGCTGGGCATCCTGGAGTCCGCAGGGTTTGTGCGGCGTTATTCCGTCGATGGTCGAGAGTACGGTGTTATTGACAGTTTTGTAGAGCATCAGCGGATTGGCGGAAAGGAGGCTCAAGACCCTGAGAAGCACCCGCAACCGCCAATAAAAGCGGGTGAAGAGGCAGGGAAGCAACGGGGAAGCAATGGGGAAGCAATAGGGATTGCAGGAAGGGAAGGGAATAGGAAGGGAATAGGAAGGGAAAAGGAACCTATAAGAGAGAGAGAGGAGCTGGAACGTGAGACTGAAAATCCAGCGCCAAAAAGCGCGCTACCAAAAAAGTTTCTTGACTCTCCATATCGAGCTGAGTCTGAGGCTTTCGCTGAGTGGTTTGCTCGGGATATGAAGCCGTCAACAATTCGCGGAACGCCATCAGAAGTTGAGCAGTGGGCGTTAGTGTGGTACCATCTGCGTGAGACGGATAATCGTTCCGATGTGAAGGAGTTGAGCGAAGTTATAGCCTGGGCTCGAGGTGACCCCTTCTGGAGCCGGAACTTCCTCACACCGCTGAAGCTCCGGCAGCGAGACAAGAACGGGCAGATGTTCATCGACAGGTTTAAAGCGGAATATCATCAACAGCAAGCACGGCAACAAAATGGACAGCAGAGAGGCATTACTCCAGACAAGCTCCAGGACATTTTCGATTGGATTGATCGAAACCCCAAGATTCCTGCCTGAAACGAATGAACTGTCGGTTTACACCGGTCGTGTGCTGGACAAGTCGATAGGGAAGGAACTCGCTACAAGGGTAGCTGTTGCATTCCCTGAGATGAGCCCGGCCAAAGCCATGCTGTTGATCGAGATGATGATCGACGAACAGTTCACTGAACAGCGGGGGCAGGACGCGGTGAAGCAGGTTGTAAAACAGCATGTAGCATGGGGTAAAGAGCCGCCAATAGGCGCGTTTATCAGCTACGATAGGCGCGCAAAACTGTATACAGGATCTGAGATACAGAAACTGCACGACGATGGTGCAGCGAGGTGGTCGGACTTTGCGATAGCGAGGATTGAAGGGGTGAGTGGGTGTCGGTCTGCAGGGCCGAAGCCGGTTCGGTTCATCCGGAGGGTAGACGCCGAGATGTACAGCATTACGACAACCGAGCCGAAGGAGCAAGGCAAAGACTGGAAAGATTGACTATGAGCAAAACAAGAGGAATAGCGTGTTTGGCTAAAACGGTTAAAGCATCAGAGATTGATCTGATGACGACGGAGCAGCTTAAGCAGAGGGTTATCGATCTTCAGCGTGAGATCTACCGTCTGCAAAAAGACCGCGCTGAGCTCAACAACAAGATACAGCGAAAGGCCGCCGTCATTGAACACCTTCAGGACGCCGAACACCGGAAGATTGTCGAGACTATTCAAAGGCTTCTATCTCTCTAATATGTCTCATTATGATACATGAAGCGCGGGTCCTTCCTGGCCTCTGTAGGATATGAATGGTTTCGTGCCGCGCGGTTTTTTTAGCGTGACATTGTTTTCGAAGTGTTTCGGTTTCACTTTATCGTTTTATAATGAAAGAGGTAACGGTTAAAGAACTTGCTGATATCATAGGGATTTCTTCCCGTAGGGTGCAGCAGTTGGTTACCGACGGGGTGTTTTTGAAGGCGAAACGGGGGGCTTATCCGGTTGCTGAAAATGTGCAGGCTTATATCGACTTTATGATCCGATCAAAACAGGAAGAATTGAATTCGATCGATCACGAAGAGTTGCGACTGAAGCGGGCTCAGGCAGATATGGCAGAACATAAACTGGCTGTTGCGCAGGGTCGATATGGAGAAATGGAGGTGATGCATGAGAAGTATCGTGACAGGGTACTGAATATGAGGGAAAAGCTTTTGCGGCTTCCACGGAGATTGTCCCTGATAAAGCTGCCTCATGAACCTAGAGAGAAGGAAATAATTTATCGACGAGAAATGAATGATGCACTGACAGAGCTTGCAAAAAGCGAAGAAAGCGAAGGAGGTGAAGAATGATCACGATTCACAACATGGACGTATTTGCAGATTTGGCTTTGAAGGAGGATGCGTGAGTTATTTGAGTGCTGCAGCGATTGATGCTCGGGCTGGGGAGTTGTTGATGGATTTGCTTCCTCCTCCACTCGAAACGGTTTCTGAGTGGACTGATGAGTATCGATATACGGAGAGGGGAAAGTATTACGTTTCTATGGCGGAGTACCAGCGGGAGCCGATGGACGCCATTTCCGATCCGTTCGTTGAAGAGGTTGTTCTGATGTGGTCCGTGCAGACCGGAAAAACGGAGTTGATCTTGAATACTCTTGGCCGGTTTGCTCATCGGGAGCCTTGCCATATGATGTGGGTGCTTCCGATGATTGAGATGGCGAATAACATGAGCAAGGGCCGCCTTGACCCGATGTTTGAAAAGACGCCGCCTTTGCAATCGCTTCTTGGAAGGCACGGGACACGAAACGCTGATAACTCAATGAGGTTCAAGCGGATTCCTGGAGGGTTCATCATTCTTGCCGGCGCAAATTCTCCGGCATCGTTGAGCAGCTACCCGATAAGGATTCTGGTTGGCGATGAAATAGACCGATGGGGTAAGCTGGTAAGGGGTGAGGGTGATATCCTGATGTTAGCGCGCAAGAGAACGACAAGCTATTCGGACCGGAAAATCATTTTGGTGAGCTCTCCGACGACGAGGGGCGCATCGCGGATTTACCCGGCGTACATGGAAACAAACCAGAAACGCCGGTTTGTTCCTTGCCCACATTGCAACGGCATGCAGACCCTGAAGTTTCCGAACCTGAAGTTTGAGTACGACAAGGAGGCTATACAGGCCTTGACGGCTGACGGTGATGATGAGTTTGATTATAAGCGGAAGGCGATTGCTGCTCACATTCATGCGTATTTCGTTTGCGAGCTGTGTGGCGCGGTGATTGAACATGACTGGAAACATGAAATGGTGCAGGCCGGAGAGTGGCGGGCGAAGTACCCGAAAATCCGGGAAAGACAGGGGTTTCACCTGTGGCAGGCGTACTCTCCTTTTGTTACCTGGGCAGAGACGGCCGCAGAGTTTTTGCATTCGGTCGGGTATCCGGATCGGATGCAGGTTTTCACGAATACGGGTTTGGCCGAGTTGTGGGAAGAGAAGGGCGGAAGAATTGATGATGAGCCCCTCATGGGCCGCCGGGAACGGTTCCCCGAAAGGTTGCCGCTGAAGGCTGAAATTATTACCTGTGGGGTTGACGTGCAGGGCGATCGGCTGGAGGTTGAGGTTATCGCCTGGGCTTCGGATGGGGAAAACTGGTCCTTGGAGTATTCGGTTCTCCGGGGAAACACGGAGCTGATTTCGACGTTTGACCAGCTTTTTTCCGTAATGGATCAGCATTGGGTACGTGAGGACGGGGTTGTGATTTCGGTGGATATGATGGCGGTTGATACCGGATATAACCCGACAGATAAGAAGAATACGGAAGGAGTTGATTCACATGTGGTTTATCGGTGGGTTCGGCAGGCGGCGCGGGTGCACAAGATTATTTCTGTGAAAGGCGCGTCCCAGCGGGTTGAAGGTGTGGTGAAAGAGTCGAGGGTCGGTAAAAGCCGGCAGAAGCTTTGGCTGGTTGACGGTAACCAGGTGAAGGACGTTGTGCTGAGGAGGTTAGAGATTGAGGCAGGGAATCCTGGTAGCGCTCATTTCCCCCATGACCGGGACAAGAACTATTTTATGATGCTGACGGCCGAGGAGAAGAAGAAAGTAGGGGGGATCATGCAGTGGGCCAAGATCAGGGAGCGAAACGAGGCCGTGGATACCCGTGTGTATGCGTATGCGGCGTTATTGGTGCTGAAACCGAAGTGGGGGAAGATTCGGCGCCGAAAAGCTCCTGATGAGGCTGTTTCGGGGCAGGATCCGGTTCAGGATGTTACGCATGAGGAACCTGTTGAGGAGAAAAGGAAAAAAAGTTTGAGGCTGGTTCGAAAATTAACATTCAGACGGAGGAGGTAGAGGTTATGGGTGCGAAAACGGAAATCAACTGGTGCGATGCGACGTGGAACCCGGTGATCGGGTGCACCAAAGTATCGTCAGGATGTGCGAATTGCTACGCTGAAAAAGTAGCTAAGAGGTTTGGGACTGCAGGGGAATATTACAATAACGTGGTGAAAGACGATGGATACGGAACCCCAACAGGTTGGAACGGGCTCACGGTTCGCAAGCAGCCGAAATTCAATCCTCTGACAGCCAGGAAGCCCAGGACAATCTTTGTTTGTAGCATGGGCGATCTTTTTCACGAAAGAGTTCTGGATGACTGGATCGATGAGGTAATGGAGACGATCAAAGCGGCATCGTGGCATCGGTATATGATCCTGACAAAAAGACCGAAACAGATGCTGTCATACATGAGGATTTTCCCATGGGGGAAACCTCCCTCAAATCTTGCTCTTGGTGTTTCGATTGAGGATCAGGCAACGGCAGATAAACGGATTCCGCTGCTCTTGCAGACGCCAGCCGCAAAACGCTTTGTGAGCTTCGAACCTGCTCTCGGCCCGGTGAATTTATGCACAAGTGGAGGACTTTGGTCAGACATGAACAATCAGCCTGTTAAAAATGGCCATAGTATTGGGCATGGGATTGACCTTGTTATCATGGGCGGGGAGAGCGGGCCAAAGGCGAGGCCCATGCACCCGGATTGGGCGCGATCGATGCGCGATCAATGCGCGTCGGCTGGCGTGCCCTTCCACTTTAAGCAGTGGGGCGAGTGGGCTCCGAATTGCTTGTGCGACACAAGGGAGGCGCACAAAACGATTAAACGTCCGCAACCAGGCAAGCCGGGAGTGATGTTTCGCTGCGGGAAAAAAGCTGCAGGGCGACTCCTTGACGGTGTCGAGCATAACGGATCAATCATCTGGGAGGACTGAACCATGAATGAGGCAAGCAAGCCAGCGTTGATCCTTACCCCATCTCAGCTGCATATACTTGGGCATGCGGTTGGATGGCCAAAACAGGACAGAAACTACTTCTGCGCTATCGAAGGATTTCAAGATCATGAAAACTGCGAGCTGTTGGTTTCGAAGGGCCTTATGCTGAAAAAACCGAAACTTAGCTGGGTTCCGGAAGACATCTATCATGTTACTGCGGCAGGGATTGCCGCTATCAAGGAGTATGAGAAATGAACGAAGCGATTTTTGAAGCCGACCAGCAGCCAGCAAAACCGATGACGGGCGACAGGCCCGGAGATCAGCCCGTAACGCCTTCGGCAACACCGGAGCAGGGTGAGCTTGAGCGTACAGCGAGATATTTCCTTGGAACATGGCGGTATGTTGACCAGATCATCGCCGCCCACAAACGCGACATGGCGGCATTATCCGGCGAGTTGAATGTTTTTATGGAGAACGTTGCGGCAACAGAGAATCTGCTTAAAAGCAACATAACCGAACTCGAAGCGGAGGTTGAACGGCTTCGGAAAGAATCCATCCGCGTTTGCCGCTGGACGCCGCTTGATGAGGATTGCCCCGGCGCATACGAGACGGCGTGCGATCACGCATACCAGTTCGAGTCCGGGTGGCTGAAAGACAATGCATCCACCAAATATTGCCCGCGCTGCGGCGGGCGAATCGTCGATGCAGCGACACCACAGGAGGGTAACGCATGACTTGCGTTCCGATTCCAGGCGGGATCCTTTGTATGGCGCAGACTGAAATAGCTTGCCCGGAGTGCGGATCGGTTATTGATGTTGGCGAAAGGATGGAGAGATCGAAACGGGGACACTGCGTGCCGATGTGTCATTCTTGTGGGCTTCGAATCGACGTTTATGAAATGATCGATGGAAAACTCCGCGTGAGTCCTGCAGAGAAGCAGTCTGTAACCAGAAAAAGGAAAAAGCATGATTAAGATCACTGAGAATAATGAAGGGAAAAAACCATCATGAATATTTCTGTTGAGTCGAATGTGAAGGAGGTGCTTTCGGAGTTTGACCGGATATCGAATTTGAGTATCCCTTTTGCGATTAAAGAGGGGATTAATGACACGTTTTTCCAGATGCGGCAGGAGTTGCCTGGGGTTGTGGAGTCGGAGTTTGATAAGCCGGTAGCTTTTACGAAGTCGCCGTATGCGTGGGACGTGGAGAAGGCTCAGAAATATGCTTTGGTTGGCATGATCAAGATGAAGCCGTTGCAGGCTGAGTATATGCGGTTTCAGGTGTATGGCGGGACGGAGTACCCGAAGAAACGCGGGATCCCGGTTCCGACGGCCGGAGGGAAAATGAAGGCGTCTCACGGAGGATTGAAAAAGACGTGGAAAGCTGCGCTGAACGATAAAATGTATTTTTCGGGAAAACCGAAGGGGGCGAAGTGGGCGAGTTCTCCTGCTGGAGTGTGGCGCCGGACGGCAACCAAGGTCAGCAAAAAGACCGGTCGCAGAACAAAGGGGCGGTTGCGGCTTGAATTGTCGTGGGAGTCAGCAACGCATTACCAGGAGCGGTGGGATTTTCATGCTTATGCCACAAAGTATTTTCAGGCGCGGTTCAGTGATAATTTCAGGAAACGGCTGCAGGAGCAGCTTGCCCGGCGTGGCTGACAAAGTTTTCTGTTCTATATAGAAAGACTTTTTTTTACTGCTATTTACATAACACTCTTGCCGTGGTAAACTGTTTAAAACATGTTTGCCATGGCGCTTACGTCTACTCCTTCAAAGATCACAGTTGGCGATTCCGTCCGTTGGACGCGTTCGTTTGCTGATTACCCGGCTCCCGGCTGGGTATTGAGCTATGCGTTCGTTATGGCCGGAGAGTCGATCATGATTAACGGGGAGCAGTCGGGCAGCTCGGCAGACCATCTCATTTCTATTCCAGCAGCAACCTCGGCCGACTGGACGGCTGGACCCTATTCTTACCAGGCATATGTAACATCAGGCAATGACCGGTTTGTGGTTGAAACCGGCACTATTGTTATTGCTCCGGATTTTACCGCGCAGTCCTCCGGTCTGGATAACCGGAGTTTGGCGGCCAAGGCGCTGGCGGCGTTGGAGAGCGTGATTCTTATCCGCACTGCACAGCCGCATCTGGAGTACACAATCAAGGATCGAAACATGAGGTTTGCCCCTCTTCCGGAGCTTTTGGAGTCGAGGGACAGGTTGCGTGCCGAGGTTCAGCGGGAGCATGCGCTGGAGCGCAGGCGGAAAAATGGCGGAAGTTTGTTCAAGGCGGTTAAAGTGAGGTTCACGTGAGCGAGCTTCTGCAGAATGGCCGGCTTCTGGAAATGCTGAAGGAGCCTGCAACGGGAACGGGAATCAGATCGGCTCCGGTTTCGCGGGTGGTGACCGGTTCATCGGGGATTATGCCGAAGCATGGTCGCCGGCAGTTCGGCGCGGCGACGGTTGATCGGTTGTCGATGGATTGGCCGACGGTGAATCTGTCGGCGGATGAGGTTGTCGGGCGCGATTTGCAGAAACTCAGGGGTCGCAGCCGGTGGCTGGCATCAAATAATGGGTATTACAAGCGGTATTTGCGGCTGAACGTGCAGAACATCGTCGGGCCGAAAGGCGTAAAGATCGATGCAAAAGTGAAGCTGGACGCCAAGCGGTTCGACAAGCTGGCAAATACGGCGATAGAAACCGCCTGGGCTCAGTGGAGCAAGAAGGGTGTGCCGCTATTTGGGTCGCAGTGGACCCGCAGGGATCTTGAGAGGGCGATTGTGTGGAATGTGGTTCGCGACGGAGAAGTTTTCCTGCGGAAACGGTACGGCGCCGGGCCGTTCGGGTTTCAGATCGAGATGATCGACCCGATGAGGGTTTCGACACAGATAAACCGGATTCTTCGGGACGGAGCGGAGATTATAAACGGCATCGAGTACGACGCCGACAAGGTTCCGGTAGCGTACTGGATCCTTAAAAAAGGTATGCGCAGCGATTACACTGGCGAAACCGCCATTCGCACCGAAGCAAAGTACATTGAGCACATTTTTTTCCCCAGCGAAGCAGAGCAGAAACGCGGTTGGCCGTGGATGGCAACAGCAATGCAGCGCGTGCATATGCTGGACAAGTATGAGGCCGCCGAGGTTGCTACGGCCCGGCTTGCGGCCGAAAAGGGCGGGTTTTTCAAGCAGTCCGTTCCGGATGCGGACGATTACGCCGGAGACGACGAAGAGGGGTCATCTGAAATAGAGTTTCTCGACAGTCAGGCGGCGACGTTTGGCGTTTTGCCGCCGGGGTTTGAGTTCCAGCAGTATGACCCGACACACCCCACAACGGCGTTTGACGCTTTTTCGACAAAGCTGCTCCGTGGAATTGCATCGGCCGGAGATGTGAACTATACCAGCCTTGCTAACGACCTGAGCGATGTGAATTACAGCAGCGCCAGAATCGGTATGCTGGAAGTGCGGGACAACTGGCAGGAGAAGCAGCAGTGGCTTACTGAGTGGGTTCATGAGCCGATTTTTCCTGAGTGGCTGAAGATGGCGATGGCTGCCGGCAAGATAAAGCTGCCGTTCTCGCGGTTCGAAGAGTTTGTTGCGGCGGTTTCGTGGATCCCCCGCTCGTGGGCGTGGGTTGACCCGCAGAAGGAGGCCGTTGGGAACCGGGAGGCTGTTGGGTTACGGGCAAAAAGCCTTGGCGAGGTGTGCCAGGACCGTGGCGTAGAGTTTGAGGAGGTAATCGACAGCCTGGTGAAAGAGAAGGAGTATGCAGAATCGGCAGGTATCGACATGTCCGCAATATTTGGGGTGCCGACAAAAGGCGGCGCGGCGGATGAAGCGAGAAGCCTGAAGGCGCGAATAGAGGCGCTTGAGTTGGCGCTTGAGGAGGCCGGAGAACGGAGTGTAACGAAAAAGCTTAATGGCCACGCATATGCCAAAGATTGACCTGAAAGATTTTGAGGCTGTCCGGATGAAAACCGGAGTCCATTACCGGAACACCGAGATAACCGTCCGGGCAGCCGGAGAAGGTGCAGAGCCTACCTATGAGTTCTATTTCTCATCGGAGGACGGCGTTTCGAATCGCTGGATGTGGGTGGAAGCTCAGGAGCGCTATGTGTACGGCACAGAGGTTCTGCTGCACGGACAGGAAAACGTGGATATGAGTTGGATTGCCAGCGGGAACGCCCCGTTCCTGAAAGACCATCGCATGAGCGAGCAGGCAGGCGTTATTCTTGGCGCGGAGATTGATGAAAGCGCAAGAAAAGGAAAAATAACCGGGCTGAAGTTCAGCCGGTCGCAGCTGGGGCAGGATCTGAAAGCCGACATTGACGACGGCGTGAGGAAAAACGTTAGCGTAGGCTACGTGATTCTTGAAGTGGTTGAAGCTGAGGCCCCGAAACGCGACACTCCGGGCGTGTACCATGTTACCCGCTGGAAGCCTTACGAGGTTTCGAGCGTATCGATTCCCGCAGACGAGACCGTCGGCATGCGGTCGAAAGAGCAGGATTTCGAAATGATTGTTTATCGCAAAAGAAGCCTTACAAACCCAAACGGAGAAGGGACCATGGACCCTGAAAAAGACACCGAACGCGGGAACCAGAATCCCGCTCCTCAGACAATCGACGTGAAAGTCGGTGAAGTCGAATCTGATGCCTCTCGCATCTACAAAATTGCCGACCTTAACCGGGAAGTTTTTCCCTTCGGCCGTGATCTTGCCTCGGAGGCAATTGCCCTGCGCAAAACATCGGATGAATTCTGGAAGGAGTTCCAGCCGGCCCTGCTCGATTACCAGAGAAAGCAGGCAACCCTGAAGATCGGTATGACCGACAAGGACAAGGAGCGGTTCAGCCTGCTCCGGATCAGTCAGGCGCTCGACCCGAACTGCCCGGAAGTGGGAATGGACGATATCAGGTTTGAGCGTGAGATATCCGCCGATTACTGCAAGCAGCGTGGCATATCGAGCGAGCGCGGCGGAATTATTGTGCCTCTGGAAGCCATTCCCCCCCGTGCGTCCCGCGCGGCAATCATCAGCTCCGGCACCGGCGCGGGCGTTGTTGAGGAGTTTGGCAGCGGCGAGGTTATCGAGTACCTCCGCCCTCTGTCCGTTCTCGGTCGGGCAGGCGCCCGCTTTATCAGCGGTCTGGTCGGAAAATTCGATATGGCAAAGATCGGCGTTGGAACCACATCCTACTGGGTCGGCGAAAAGACCGAGGCAGGAGATGACGTTACCACGTCCGCCATAGACCTCGACCTGCTCCAGTTCCTGATTCACACCGTGGCCGCATCTCAGGGAATTACCCGCCAGATGCAGAAGCAGACCTCGTCCTACGATGTCGAATCGATTGTTCGCGGTGACCTGTACCAGAGCCTTGCCGATGCAATCGACCTGGCTAGTCTTGCCGGAACCGGGTCGAACAGCCAGCCTACCGGCGTGATGTACACTACATCCGTCGGAACCGAGGCGCTTGCCACGGCCAACACTCCCCTGTGGAGCGACGTGGTGAACATGGAAACCACCGTTGCCGAAGCCAATGCGCTGAGAGGATCGCTGGCGTACATTGCCCACCCGACACCTGTCGGTACCATGAAGCAGACGCTGAAGGCTTCCGGCGTGAGCGGGTTTATCGTGGAAGGCGACCAGTGCAACGGGTACCCGATCATGAGGAGCACCAACGCTCTCAAGGGCGCCGTGAAAGAAACCATTTTCGGCAACTGGAACGAGCTGATGGTGGGCATGTGGGGCGGTCTGGAACTGATTGTGAACCCCTACAAGCACAGCGAGAAAGGCATTACCGTGCTGACGGCGTTCCAGGACCTCGATACACAGGTACGGCATCCGGCGTCGTTCGTTTACACCACAAACCCGGCGTAACCGGCGCTTAACCACAAGGACATAACGAAACATGTGGATCACACTGATTAAAGGGATGAACGTCCTCCTCAAAAACGGCACCGTGTCCCCGGAGAATCCGGGGGCCGTTGTCGAGGTGGGGGACAGGTTTGGCCGGCAGCAGATTGCCGCCAAACGTGCCGAGCCGGCAGATGAATCAGAGGAACCGGCCGTACAAGTTGAGAACCGCGAGGATGCGCTGAAAAGCAAAATGGCAAAGCGCTGATGTCCTTTCAGGAGGACATATCGCTGTTTTTTGATGCGGCGAGCGGCGCGGCGGTATCGGCAGTGTTCAACAACACTCCAATATCGGTGATATTTGACGCCGAGCACTACACAGCGGCTGGTGAAGGGGCCGATATATCGACCTCTCAGCCGATGGCAACGTGCAGGGCTCAGGATGTTGCCGGTATCGAGCAGGGTGATTCCGTAACGGTTGCCGGTACGTCCTATTCAGTGGCCGACGTGCAGCCGGACGGAACCGGGGTTGTGGTACTTATTCTTCAGGAGGCGTAATGGCGCATGTCAGACAACAGATCAGGGAATACGTTGTTACGGAGCTCACGGGGCTGTCGACAACGGGCACGAATGTTTACCCGTCACGGGTGTTGCCGGTACCAAACGAGTTGATGCCATGCCTGTGCGTGTACCTTGGCAAGGAATCCGGAGGCGAGAATGACGTTCCGCTCAACTGCAGCGGCCGGACTCTTGAGGTGGTGATTGACGCGTATGTTTCCGGACAGGATGCCGACGATACCCTCAACGAGATATCCGCCGAAATTGAAACCGCGCTGTTTGCAGTTCCAGCAATGGGCGGACTGACACGGGGGATCTACTTCCGAAGCATGGCGACCGTTTACCCGACCGATGCGGCAAAGCCTTTCGGCATACAGCGCAACATTTTTGCCGTAGAGTACGTGATTGAAGATGGAGACCCGGAAAATGCCGTCTGAACCAGAAAAAACCGTCCGGATGCAGGGGCCGAAAGGCGATATCCGGGATGTTGTCCTTTCGATGGTCGAGATTATGGCCCAGAGAGGATGGAAAGAGTGTAAAGAGAAGAAACCAAAACAAGTAAAACCATCTAGGGAGCATAACCATGGGTAAATCGTTAGGAAACTCGGCTGAAGCTTATGTTGGCACGCATAAGATTGCTGGCGTGAAAATGATTGAGGTTGACGAGGGAGAGCGGAACTTCGTTGAAAGCGAAGAGTTGAGCGTCGACGACCGTCCTGAAACGTTTGTTGGCAAAATGTCCAGCATCGGGATCCGAATTCTCGCTGAGCGTGACGATGCCGACACAAACGGGCAGGCCGCACTTATTGCCGCATTCCGGGCAGCGACTACGGTTGCAGTAAATATTTTCCCCGAAGGAAATACCGCCGGCAACGCGAAATGGGCATACACAGCTTACGTCCAGAAACCCGGCGCGATCTCCTTCGAGAACGGGAAAATTCCCGGATACGAATTTTCGCTGCGGGTAAGCGGAGACGTGACGGAATCGGCTGTTTCGGTGTAGGCTGGAGTTTGGCGGGTAGCTCAACAGGCAGAGCAGCGGTCTCCAAAACCGCCGGTTGAGGGTTCGAGCCCTTCCCCGTCAGCAAATTTGTTTGGAGGAGTATTTTAAATCAATGTTTTGGAGGAAACATGCCGTCTTTTATTGAACAGATCCAAGCTATCTATGATAGCATGCCGCTTGAAAAACTTCAGGTCCCTGAATGGGAAACTGCAGAAACCGGTGAGGTTTTCGTCTATTACAAGCCTGCCACCCAGCACGAGCTCGAGCTTGTAACCAGAGAGATCCCTGAAAACGCAAAAGGCTCGCGCTTTAACGTCCAGCTGGTAATTCTGAAAGCTCTCGATTCCGAGGGACGGCGGCTTTTTGTGAACGGCGACGCAGACAAGCTTTCCCGTAAAGGGTTTGCCAATGTGGTCAATCGCCTGGCAAATGCTATGGTTAAAACCCCAACCATAGAGGGTGCTGAGGGAAACTGACATCCAGCCCGGAACTGATGGATTGGTACGGGCTGGCGCATGAACTGAAGATGCCGGTAGCAAGGGCGCAGCGAGAAATATCGCTACAGGAGTTCCGGCACTGGCAGGCATTTTTCAAGATAAAAAACGATAGACGGGAGCGGCGGCGTGGGAAGTAGTCAGGACATCAAATACAAAGTCCGGGCGGAAAACGATTCCCAGGCCGCGTTTCGTGCGTTACTTGGCGACGTGAAAGGAGTTGAGCGCGAGCTTAAAGCGTTGACTGCGCAATCAGCTTACACGGGTCGCGCAATGAACGATAATGCGGCCCGAGCATCTTCCGGGTTCAAAAACCTTTCAGCCTCACTTTTTTCCATAAAAAGCGCAATAGCTGGAGCTGGTATAGCGTATGCCGGTCGCGAAATGCTTGATGCCAGCATGAAGGCAGAAGCGTTAAGCAGAGGCTTCACCGTGGCTACTGGTAGCGCAGAAGCTGCCTCGAAAGAACTGAAATGGCTGCGCGATACCACTCAGTCACTCGGAGTTGATTTTTACTCTGCTGCAGATGCGGCAAAAGGGTTTACGGTTGCATCCCGTGATATGGGTATGTCGTCGGCAGATTCCCGCGATATTCTGAAAGGCGTTATGGAAGCCTCAGTCGCTCTTGGCCTTTCGACAGAGCAGACATCCGGCGCGCTCAACGCCTTGCAGCAGATGATGAGCAAGGGGAATGTGCAGGCTGAAGAACTGAGGGGACAGCTTGGAGAGCGCATTCCCGGCGCATTCAATATGGCAGCAAAAGCCATGGGCGTTTCCACGCAGGAACTGAACAAAATGCTTGAGCAGGGCGAAGTTCTGGCATCTGATTTATTGCCGAAATTAGCCGACGTGCTGCACGACAAATTCGGTGCGGCAGCAGTTGACGCCGGAGGATCTGCCGCCGCCGCCATGGCTCGTTTTGATACTGCGGTAATGGATTTGAAAGTAACAATTGCCGACGGAGGGTTTGTTGAGGCTCTCACCGATACAGTTAAAGACCTTACTGCATATGTCGCCGAGAATAAAGATGAGGTTATCGAATTTGCCTCCGCTATCGGGAAAATCGCATCGTCAAGCCTTGATGCTGCGGCCGGGATTGCGAAAAGCCTTACCCCGGCGATATCCGGCCTTGCAGGAGTAATTAGGGAAATACCATCTGCGTTTCTTTATGCCTGGCTTGGCGGCAAACTTGGCGGACCATGGGGCGCCGGTATTGGCGCGGTCGGCGGGTTGACGGCCGACACTTGGGTAAAATGGGCGAGCAACGACGACAATGCTGACCTGCGGGCAATTCAAGCAGCAAAAGGAAGGAAGTCGAAGTACATGACGCTCGACGAGTTTATCAATGCCACATCCGCACCGGAAACCGTCGTTTCCGCCGAAGGCAGGAAATCCGGAACGTCACCTTCTCCTTCAGCTGTTGCCGGCGGCGGGCGCGGGGGGACTTCTGCGGCTGACAAGGCGGCGCGTGAGGCGAAAAAGGCGTATGAGGAGCATGCGAAGGCGGTGGAGAAGGCGACAGAGTGGTATGCTGAGCAGACCGAAGAGGTCGAGGGGGCGTATGCGGCCAACAAAGAATTCAAAAAAATTACCGAAATGCTTGCCCTGCTGCAGAGCGAGGGCCTGATTTCGAAAGAGGAGGAGATCCGCCAGCTCGAGTATGCAAGAATAGCTTTACAGAAATTCACGGTTGCCGCTCAGAACGCGTCTCCCGATATGGACAAGCTTATCGGCGACAGGCCGGACCTATTTGGCGACGACGTGCGCAATTCCATTGACGGCACAGCCGCAGGCCTGCAAGATATCGGGTATGCCATGGAGCAGAGTGGCATAAAAATCAAGGGGTGGAATTCGTTTGTTTCGGCCTACGAGCAGTACCAGGAGTACCAGAAGCTCGATGGAGGTGCCGGTTCCGGATCGGCGCTGTTCAAAAGCATCGGCTCGGCCATTCAGGGCATCGGGCAGGTCGTTGGTGGAGGGGTCGGCAACGCAATCAGTTCGACGGCTGGTTTGGCGCTGGCCGGGTTTGAAGTCGGCGGGCCGATAGGCGCGATTGTCGGTGGTGTTGTTGGCCTTGTTTCGTCAATTTTTGGGGGAGGTAGCAACTACGAGGAGGAGAGGGCGCAAAGAGATGATTTGCGTGGTCAGATCTATGATAATATGGTTGAGTCCGCGTTGTCCGGCGGCACGGAATCGCTGAAACTGCTAAGGGCAACAAGGTACAATTATGACGCATTGAAAAACTATGCGGATCCCGGTTACCCCGGAATGAAATCCGGCACGTCAGGCCGTCTCTTCAACGATCGCGGCACCGAGGGACTCAAGAAGCTTCAGGAGGCGCTGAGCGTACTTGACCAAGCAGGGAAAACGATTAATGAGTTTATGCGCCCGGGATTGATAAATGATCTCGATTCGGCAAAAGTGCTTCTTGAGTATACCATAGCTCAAGTCGGAGATTTGTCTCAAGCTACCGCCGCATATTGGGATTCCGTGATCAGCACGGTTACAGGCATCAACGCTGACAGTGTTGCAGAACTGATGCTTAACTCAATTGCTCTTGCAACAAACAGCGACCAGGCTGCGAGGATCTTCGCAGAAGGGCTTGAACAGCAGCTGGTGCAGAGCCTGAAAAATATGGCCGTGGCGCAACTTGTGAACGACGTGGTGATGGAGCAGCTGCAGCCGGCAATGAAAACGATTGTGCAGGGGATGATAAGCGGCGACATGACTTCCGCCGACATGGCGGCTCTGGTTTCGCAGGCCCAAAATCTCGCGTCTACCATTGCCCCTGTAGTATCAGAGCTTTACAACGCCTTCGACCAGATATCGCTCAACCAGTACGTGTATTCCGGCACGCCCATCGAGGCCCGTGCCTATGGCGGTTCGGTAACATCCGGTCAGCCCTACATTGTAGGCGACCGCCGGCAGCCGGAGCTTTTTGTTCCGGGATCGGACGGGTACATTTTTCCAGAAGTCCCTGGAAGCGGGTCCGGATCGGTGCAGGTGGTAATGCCCGCAACCATAAAGGTGCAGATCGGCGACCGAGAATTCAACGCCTACCTCGACGAGCAGGCCGTCCGGCGTGAAAGCAGAATAGCCGTTACCGGAAACCGAACAGCAAGGACGGTGTACTGATGCTGCTGCTTACAATCAATTACAACGGTGAAACAGTGCGGTGCAGCACCGAAACCAGGCCGCTGGAACACCAGTGGCACGGCGTGGTGAGCCGAATCGATCCCATTATTGTCCGGTCGAACTTCGACTTCGGCGGGTACCTCAGGGTATCCATGCCGACAGTCCGCTTCACTCCGGCGCTGTTCGACCCCGCAGAGGGCCTCATTTCGGTTTTTCCTCCGCCGAAAACCCTGCTTGCGGTGGTCGCGGCGACGGATTCGGACGAAGCATCAGCCGAAACGCTCTGCAGTGGAACACTGGTCCGCACCAGATGGAGCGAGAAGGAAATTGTGTATACCCTCTACAGCAACCCGTACCTTCCTATTCCCGGCGCTAGGGAAGAGCTCAGCGTTCAGTACTCGGCAAATAAATCGAGCTGGCACAGCAGCTACCAGAACGGCGACCTCTACCTTCGCACATCAACCGACGGGGCCACATGGAGCGGGAGCGTTCAGTTTGTCATGCCCGGGGGAACATCGCTTGCAAGCTGGGGGCCGACAACCAACCTGGTTACAGGGTTCTTTACCCGGCTTTGCACGGAGCTCGGGCTCACGCTCGACAGCACTCATGCAATGGCGAGCCCGCCGGTAGTAACCGGCACCGTTTCGGGAAACTCGCTGCTGCTCGACGTAGCCGACGGCGTTGCAGCCTACTTTGGGCTGTTCTTCTGGATCGACCCTGAAAGCATGACGCTGCACCTCGTCGACAACGTTGCCGAAACCGGCACACCGATCGATTACGGCCGGTTCGGCTTTGTCCGCACGCCAGTTTATACCGACATGGTGCCGGTAAACACCGTAAGCGACGGGACTGGGTTTGTGTATACGGTGGGAGAATCGACGTTTGGGCAGGAGGTTTCGGCCGGGCAGGGCCTGTATGCCACAGATAACAGGTATCTGAAAAAAATCGCCGATTATCTGGCGAAGCAACAGATCGAGTTTACCGTTCCGGAGAGTTATGGCGTGTTTCAGTGCGGGAGGAAAGCGTCCTTCATTGAATCGAGAACCCCGGTTGAAGTTGGCGCCGAAATGCTGATGAGAAGCGTTCAGTACGACCTCCAGTCGAAAAAAACAACGCTGATCGGTGAGGGGGTGATCGCATGAAAGTAATCTACTCCGATACCATCGAATCGATCACGCTTGTAAGCGGCACGGCCGACGCGGAATACCCTCTGACAAACCTTCAGAACGGCCACCCGCGCAAGCCATTCCGATCGACAGGCAACTCCTGCGTTATCCGCATTGTCGAACAGGGAAAAGCCGCGGCTCTTGCTATTGTGCTGACCAACACAGACGATGTGTCGATTGCGTCGATGATTGCACAAACCTATGAATGGGGTCAGGACGAAGCCGGGGCCACAATAACGGCCGGCCAGGACGAAGCCGGGGCCGCTGTTGCGTTTGTCGACGAGTCGGCTGAATCAGATGCCTGGACGCAGGAACACGAAAATTACGACGGTGAAAGCGGGTTTTTCTTTGTAGAGTTCCAGCCGTTGGGCTCATCAGGGAAAAGGACGATCGACATCACCCTGACGACGCTGAACCATAGTTACGTAAGCGTTGGTCTTATTATTGCCGGTGAATCGCTGAACTATCGCGATTTCCGGCACAGCAGCTACAAAGGCGGGTACATCGACAACGGCACAGAAATAGCCTTGCACGATGGCTCGGCATGGTACAAGCCAGGCACGGTGCAGCGCACCCCCGAGGGGCATGTGGTGATGTATTGCGGCATCGACGGGGCCGATCCTGACGGCTATTCATCGTACAAGGAGTTCGAAGAAAAAGTAGTGCGGCCGCTTGGGAAAACTCCATGCGCATGGAAACTGAGTAACAGCGGTAAACTCGGCAACATTTTTGCCGGGCTCGACGAATTGCCGTCCCAAGTGGCGCATGGATTACACTATAAACTGGTCAGTCTCAAATTCAGGGAAAAACTGTAAATGGCAAATCTCAATTTTAAAACATCCCTCACGGGAGGAGGCCTCACAGCAGTAGACCGCAACGTCACGGGCATGAAAGTTGACGGCTCCTATTGCTGGGCGTCAATTTCGAACGTGCTTTACTGCTACAGGTTCAGTGGCTCAAGCCTTGCCACAGCAGACGGGCTGATGGTAATCATTCCGTACGACCAATCATCCGGGACTGCAGGCCGGTGGCTGCTGCAGCGAACAAAATACCTGCAAGAGGCGCAAAGCACCACAGACCTTGAGATCACCGCCGACGGCAAGGGGATTGTGTTTTCGGATGGAACAAAAATTACCCGGCAAGCCGGAGGCGGGTTACGGATCATCCCGAAGTCCGATGCGTATCCCGTCATAGTCAGGAATGCCGCAAATGATGCTGATGTGCTTGTGCTGAAGCCGCTCAGCGATGCGGAGGCGATTGCTGGCGAGATTACGAACCAGCCTCCGAGTGCCGCAAGCATGGCGGCCGCGATTAATGACGCTTGTGATGCAAGACATCTTTATGCTCAATATCAGCATACTGCGGCAAGTGGTACCGATGGTGGAACAGCAACAAGTGGTGATTGGCGGACGCTTCCGATCACGGCAGAGACTGTTGACGAGATAGGGTGCTCCCTTTTATCAGATGTGATAACCCTCCCGAAAGGGAGATATGAGGTAGAATTCAGCCATACCTTTTTTTATACCTGGGAAAGTATTGTGCGTCTGGTTACAACACCTACTGGTGGTACAGCAGCTTATCGTTACTCGGTGGTCGATGGGTCGTACGGCGGTTCAACGTGTTTGGTGGAAGGCAAGGCTGTCGTCGATTTTGTGGGTACGAATGGCGGTACTCTTGCGTGGCAATATCGAACAGCAGTCAGTCGATTGTCATCCGGCCTTGGCGTTGGTGCGAGTTTTGGTGTTACAAATATTTTCGGGACTATAGAGGTACGAAAGATCGGGTAACCCTGAGTATAGACAAATTGTTAAACACCAATTAAACGTACACTAAATCAGACCTTTCATATGTCAGAGAATTGTTGCACAGATATTGTCCGGCATGACGAACGACTGAACGCCGTCGAGGAACGGCTCACGAAAGGCGAAGTATCAATCGAAAAGCTTTTCGACAAGCTCGAAAGTAATACGAAGTGGTTGATCGGGCTTTTCTTCAGCGAAACCTTGCTCCTTATAGCTGCGCTTGGGCTCCTGGTGAAAATATCGGGCAGTCTGCCAAAATGATGATTTATGTCGGACTTGCCCTGTGCGCAGTGATTCTGGCTGCCGGGCGCGACATCCGCGAAAAACCAAAAAAAAGAAACTGATCATGAGCGATGTCATCAGAATAGCGCAGGAAGTACTGAAAGACCGTGGATTTTATGCCGGCTCCATCGATGGACTTGCCGGAAAGAAAACTCACGATGCCGCGGTGGCGGCCATCGGCAAAAAATACGGGCTTATTCCTGACCCGCGCAGGGCTGAAGAGTATGCAATCATGTTCGTGCAGGACTACGCCATTACGCTTGGCCTCGATTCCGGTCCGGTAGACGGCTGGTACGGGCAAAAAACCGCCGATGCGGTAAAGCATATCTGCCGGACGATAGCCCAGCCTGTTCCGTCGCGCAAGCCCGGCACAATTCTTTCTGAGCAGGACTTTGCCGATGCGTCCCGCGATGCCGGTATCGAGCTTGCCATGGTAAAAGCTATCACATCGGTAGAGAGCCGGGGCCGCGGATTCCTGTCCACCGGAGATCCGGTCATCCTGTTCGAAGGGCACGTGTTCTGGGCTCAACTCGAAAAGGCGGGTAAGTCCCCTCAGAAGATATCGCTTACGCTTCCGCAAGGGATACTTTATCCCAAATGGGTGAGCAGCTGGTACATCGGCGGTGCTGGCGAATGGGGGCGCCTCGGTATTGCTGCAGAGGTTGACCAGGGCGCGGCTATGCAGTCCGCAAGCTGGGGGCTCCTGCAGGTGCTGGGGCTTCATTTCAAAGCCTGCGGGTACACCAGTGTGCATGCGTTTGTCGAGGCCATGCGCCAGAGCGAGAAAAACCAACTTGTCGCCGCGCTGAGGTTGATGGCGAGCATGCCGGGGATGCTGGCGGCTATCAAGGCTCTCGATTTCAAAGGCATTGCCCTGCGCTGGAACGGTGCAGGCTACGCAAAGCACGGCTATCACTCCCGGCTTGCACAGTCTTACCGGAAATATTCTTGAAAACTTAACTTATAAGTTGATTTATGGACCAGATCATCCAGCAGATTATCAGCATTTTCGACCCCTACTACATCATCGTAGTCGTTTTTGGCGTCTACAGTGTTTCCAAAGCGCTCGAGCGGTACGTTCCTGCGCTGATCCCTGCACGGGTTTCCGCGTGGGTTGTGGCGTCAAAAAATCCGCTCTTTGCCGTCATCATGCAGGACTGGAAAAAGTGGGTTACCGTCGCCATCGGCGCTGGCGCGGGAGTGCTTTTTGTGCAGGCCGGGTGGATGACGCTCCGGCAGGCCATCCCCAGCTTTTTGCTGGCCGAGGTAGGGTACAGCTACCTCATAAAATACATTTTCACGGCGCTCAAAATCGGATACCAGCATGATTAGCCTTATAGCCAAACTCATGCCCTACAAATGGGCAATCACCGCCGGCGCGGTGGTGCTGATCCTCTCAGGAATCTATGTAAAGGGTCGGGCCGACGGCAAGCATGCCGAACGGACGCGGTGGGAGAATCGCATGGTGGCGGTGCGGCACAAGATCGATATCCTCGAGGCAGAAAGCGACAGTCTGGCATACTACCGTCAAAAAGCCGCCGCCGCCGAAATTGCGGCCGCACAGAGCCATACTGCAGCGCTTTCCGGCAAGATCGAGGCGCAAAAACCGGAGATCAACGTCTGCGGCCCGATGCCGAAACCGGCAATCGATCTCTACAACGATGCCGTAAGGGGGGCAAAATGAAAAGAATCGCTGTAATGCTCATGCTCACGCTCGGCGCGTGCGCAATAACAATCCCGGCCGTCACGAAGTTTCCACAGCCGCCCGTTGATCTGCAGGACCCTCCGCCACTCACGCCCCTGCGGGACGGCGCCATGATGAGCGATCTACTGCAGAACGCCACGCAGAACTACGGGCAGTACCATATAGTGAGCGCAAAGCTTCGGGCGTGGAACCGGTGGTACGACGAGCAATCGAAATTATTCAAAAAAAAGTAAGGAGCAAAAATGGCAATCACATGGACCGAAACGCTTTATCCTGTCGGCGGCGACACCGGAGGAGGTTACAAAGAAGAAGTTGACCTGCTTCTTACCGGCACAGGGACGCTTGCCGCCGCCGAAATTGCGGCAAGCCCTGACCTTGGTGCACGCCCGTTTTCGGCTGTTCAGGTGCTCTGGACTTCCGGAGCCCTGACCGGTCAGGTACAGAGCGACAACAGCGGGGTTGATGCAAACTATTCCGCCCCATACGACGAAGAAGGCGCTGTTCTTCCGGCAATATTTTCAGCGCTTGGCGCGGCACGGCTGTTCAGTAATCCGAAAATCCCGGCAGCACGCCGGAACCGGGTGCTCTTTACAGCCGACGCGGCCGGGTTCGAAGGCACAATCTACATCTTCGCTTCCCGGAGGCGTGGGTAATGGGGTACGGCATTAAAGCATTCGGGTTTGGGCCGTACGGCGGCGTACGCAAGTTCGGAGCTGACCGATTCGGCAATTTAGGCACCCCCCTCGTAAAAGGTGCGGAATGGAACGAGGTCTCAGACGCCTATGCCGATATCGGAAGCAAATCACCGGTGCATGAAACACTCCGTGTCTGCCTCGTCACTCCCGGACTTGAGGGATCTGCCGACGTAGTGCTTGACCAGCTCGACTACACGCGTGACGCACAAAATAACTCTGTATCTCTCGATGGCTCGCAAGGTCACGTGATGCTCCGCATCCCGCGGCTCTACTATGGATACAGTTACATAAACAATACTCATAAGTGGGAGGTCTCGTCAAGCAAATGCGGCAGAACCCCTAATCTGCACCCCGCATTTTTTAAAGCGGGCGTGGAAGTCCCTTATCGATACATCGGAATCTACAATGCATGTGGGTATGATGTAAGTGCCGGAGCGTATATCGACGGCGACGGAACGAATAGCTGGCTTGATAAAATCAACGACAAGCTTGGCTCTATTGCTGGTAAGAAACCGATCAGCGCCATTACCCGTGCGCAAGGTCGGGTGATGGCGGCAAACGTCGGCGCAGGTTGGCAGTTGATGGACTTCAACCTGTATTCGTTAATGAAGTTGCTTTATGTTTCAAAGTACGCCGATCTCGACAGCCAGAGTGTGCTTGGAAATGGCAACACGAGATTCGCTACTTGGAGCTTCACTAACTGTATCTCGGCCACAGGCAAAGTAAAATCAATATCCGCCCCGGGACAATCAACGTCTGGTGGAAATTCTGGCGATTATGTAAATTTATTCGGGATTGAAGACCCTTTCGGAGGGATTTGGGGATTTATTGATGGTTGGAATATCAATAGTGGTGTAAACTACGTCTGTAATAACCCTGCAAACTTCGCGGACAATGCAGGCCCGACATCTGCCTATGCGCTCTATGGATCGACAAATCCTACATCGGGCGGGTGGCAGAATGCTCTACAGCAGAATATCAGTATGCTCCCGGGATCAGTCGGAGCAGGCTCGACGACGAAAGTCACTGACTACTACAACTATGCCTCGGGCTGGCGGGTTCCGTGTATCGGGGGCTATGCGGTCTTTGGCTCGTATGCCGGGCTCTGCTGTCTGTATGCGAGCAGTGTTTCATCGGGTGCGAATTCGAATATCGGGGGGCGCCTCTGCTTTTAATCGGGCACGAGGCGCGGGGCGCGCGGGGCGTAGGCTCCGTAAAACGAAAAACAAAAACGGATTTATAGGGTGTGATGCACTGTGCCTCAGGCTGGCAGGTTCCGTTAATCGGAGGCAATGCGAACAATGGCTCGAATGCCAGGCTCTGCTATCTGAATACGAACAATGATTCATCGAATGCGAATTCGAATATCGAGGGGCGCCACTGCAAAGCTGCTGCAAAACAGAAAAGTGTTCTTGGTGCATCGCATCCTCACCACTGGGTGAAACAATAAGCTGCCCCAAGTGGCTGGTAGGTAACACGAAGGTCATGGGGCAAAAAAAAGCAGAATGAAACGATACGGAAACTTGTACAAGAAGATCTGTGATCCGGAAAACTTATGGCAGGCTCATATCAGGGCGAGGCGTGATAAGTCACATTACATGACTCTTGGCTTTGAGCCTACAGAAAAACAGGTCTGCTGGATGTGCCACCTCTCATCAGGGTGTAAAGGGTGCTGCAAAAAGTGCCGGAACAGCTGCAATGCCTCACAGCACTGCATGCAAAGCAGGCCGCATCAGGCAGATCGGCTTGATGCGTGGATGCGTATTGTGCGGGAAATACCGGACTACGAACAAAAAAGACTTCGGAGGGTGTTCTGAAAAATCAGGGAAAGAATGGGTTGCCGGCGATGATGGTGACGCGGATCAAGACGCTGCAGGGGTTGGCTAAGCTCGGGGATGAGAATTACAGGGCGTTGCTTGGTGGGTATGGCGTTGCGTCGTGCAAGGA
>Ga0209835_1000088_pt1 | contig 64071 bp, 39 predicted proteins | sample LakKivwa52mmetaG_FD_184138 | JGI IMG/M metagenome (GOLD analysis project Ga0209835, IMG submission 184138) | Anoxic lake water microbial communities from Lake Kivu, Rwanda to study Microbial Dark Matter (Phase II) - Lake Kivu water 52m metaG... | ecosystem: Environmental > Aquatic > Freshwater >...
GGGCAAACCGGAGGTACAGGAAGTGGAAGAACAGTTACTACAAAAGAGCATTCTGCAACACCACATTCATTTTCATTTGTGAAAGTGAAGTCATAATCACCTGGAACATACATTGAAGGATCAAATGTCCAGTCGCCAAATACGAATGGCTCAGCATTTACGCAAATTTCGAAATCTTCTGGGCAAACCGGTGGTTCGGGCAATGGGATTACAGTAATTGTAGATGGCTGATTAACCAATATTGAACAACCATTTCCATCAGTTACAGAAACAGGTTCATAAACACTGGTTTCGAACAAAACCTCAGTTGTTATACTCGGATTTTCAGAGGTTATGAATGTTTCTAATTCACCATTCCATAAATATTCCACTGTCCATGGTGCTGTACCTGTAAAGTATTCAGTGTAAGTAACCTCTTCACCGTAACAAATTTCGGTAGCAGATAATTCATAATAATAGGTAGGCAATGGATTTACAACAAATTCAACCTGGCATTCTGCTGTGCAACCATTTTCAGTTACTGTGTAAGCAAGATAGTAGGTTCCGGCATTTTCAGGGTTGAATTCGGTAACTACCACGCCATCGAAAGTGTAAACACCTGCGCCTTCAAGAGCTACAGCATCGTCACCTGCGCAGAATGGGCCATATTCAGGGCAATCAAATACCGGAGGTGCAAAAACATCAAACGAAACACTCGCAAAAGCGTCTTCGCAGGGATCTTCGGCTTCAACAAGTAACGATATAGTTACCGGGCCAACATAATCAACATAGCTGTTAAATACATACTGATCAAAGAAGCCTGCATTGGTAGGATCAACCGACCACATTGGTGTTCCATTTTCAGTAACCACATTTACAAAATTGATATTGTAGCTTGAACCATAATTACATACATCTTCTAATGATTCAGGGAAGTTAGAAATTATTGCATCATCGCAAGGAGGAGCAACTGGAACTAAAGCAAAATTCTGAGTTATGGAAGCCTCTACCAAAACATCTTCAACGGTTTGTCCGATGTATTCATCAGCTTCAGCAGAAATTGTGTAGGTACCTTCCTGAACATCTACAATGCAGTATGTTCCGTTTGCAACGGTAGTGGTGTTGTATATTACCTGGCTGATCAATGCTATAAGAGGCAATGGATTAGAAGCAGTTCCCTGATTTGCACCTGAGGTGAAATTATGGGTTTCCAAAATGTCATAAACCTGGTTAGTTCCAGCATCATAAACTTTAAATGATAACCCGGGTTCGGTTGAGGACATTGATCCCATTTGTAGCTGGAATTGCCGTGGACCAACAGGTGGCTGTTGAATGGTGGCTCTTCCCCTGATTTGTCCGTTTTTCCAGGCTGAAATAACACTTCCTGTGGTGGTGATAGGATTACCACTGAGAAATACCTGGTAACGGTTTGTCTGATAAAATGGAAATACAATGGGTGCCGGCCAGTTTGGGTTTCCAATGATCGCATTACCAGTAATGGCCTGAATAGCAGCGCCTGCTATTGGCAAACCAGTAATTGCATCGGTAACAGTTCCACAAATATCGGTTGTAAGTACCTGATTAACAGTAATCTGAAAAGTACATGATCCTGGGCATCCCTGAGGGCTAACATAAGAGTAAAGAATTTCATGTATTCCGGCTCCTGCCACTGATGGATTAAACACATTGTTGGCAACTCCGGGGCCTGAATAGACACCGCCGGTTGGCACAGCACCAGTTAATGTAAATGCCGGATCTGAAAAGTTTACCGTCATATTCGCCGGACAGGTAACAACTGGCAGAGCAAACAATGTTAAGGTCATGTTGTCAGTTGCAGGGTCACAATTCTGTTTTGTAGCCGTGAGGGTAAGTACTACACTACCTGCAGTAATATCGCTGGAACTGGGTGTGTAAACAGGGTTCAATATACCTGGATTGTTAAACGAACCACTACCAGTGGTTGTCCAAAGTATTGCATCATAGTTGGTTGCTGTAGCTCCGGTGATTGCTGCGACCAAACCAGCACAGACACCAAAGTCAGGACCGGCATTTGCTGTTGGTGGATTATCACAAACAACAATTGCAGTAAGTGAAAGTGGATTTGAGGCTGTGCCTTGATTAACACCTGAGGTAAAGTTATGAGTTTCAAGGATATTATATACCTTATCTGTAGCAAGATCGTATGCCAGGAAGGTAAAACCTGGCTCAGTTGATTGATTTGAACCCATTTGCAGTTGGAATTGGCGAGGTCCTACTGGAGGCTGTTGAAGATTAGCCTTACCTCTGATTTGTCCATCTTTCCAAGCTGAAAGCATACTACCCATTGTTGAGATAGCTACTCCATTGATAAACACGCGATAGCGATTGGTCTGATAAAAAGGAAACACTGGGGGAGTCGGCCAAACTGGTGCCTCGCGCCCAACAAGTGCAAACGAATCCACAACTTCTGATACTTTTGCGCGAGTTGGGCTATTTTGAAAATTTAGGGCTACAGATGCTGGATAAGTGACAGTGCCACTATTAGCAACAAAGATTTGATAGCCAAAACCCGGGAACATATATTCCATGTCTCCGAACCAGCCAAAGCCTTCGAAATACTCGGCTACAGCACCAGGAGTCTGAATAAAGTCGCCATCAACAAATGATGGAGAAACCAATGCAACATTAATATCTAAAGGCATTTGAGGTTTATAACCAATCCAGTTCCACCCCGGATTGAGTGAAATCGGATCACTTACATTAACAGGAGCTCCGGTTACAACTAAGGTCTTTGGTGAAGAAATGTAGATCTGGTACATCAGATTGGGGTTAATGAATTCAAGATCACCAAACCAGCCAAATCCATCAAAAAATTCAGCAACAGCACCAGGGGCCTGAATGAAGTCACCGTCAGCATAACCGGTATCTCCTAAAACAGTGTTAAGGTCACTACCGGCAAATGGAAGCACGTTAAAAGAAATCCAGTTCCAGCCCTGACTAAGATTGAGTGTCAATTGAGCTGCTGGTGGGGCGCATGAACCAAAACTGGCAACAACATCAAGATTTCCATTGGAAAAGTAGAATTCGTCGCCATTACTATCGTAAGCTTTAACACATACCTCAGTTGAGGTAGCTGTGCGATAAAACTTCCATTGAACCAACTCGTCGTCGGCAAATCCGTTTTTGACTGGTTCAAGAACATCTCGACCAAAAGCAACCAGACCTAAATTGCCGGTGCCGGTCCATTGAATGGCACCACCGCATTTTAAAGTTCCATTGTCATCGTAAAATGTTCCGATCCAATCGCCAGCCTGCAATCCGTCAACGCCACTGAATGTAACAGTGGTGGGAATAGCAAATGTAGCTGATGCAGGGTTCAGGGTAAATCCCCATCCTGGTGGCAGGCCGGGGAGTTGTGCATTCCCGATAAAGGGTAGCAACATAAAGAGCATGATCCATACTCTTGATTTGTAAACTTTTTGAAACATGTAATCCTCCTTTTTTAAAGATTTGTATTAAATTTAGGTTAAGAAAATTCCGCTTTTCGCAAACAAAATAAGAACTTAAAATTTTATCAAAGATAGTGAATTTAACTTTTTTTAATCCGTTCAAAATCTTTATGCCCAGATCTCAGGTATGCACTACAAAGAGAAGATCATGGGCCTGCGTTGAATGAAACTACAAGTAATTCAATGACATAAATTTTTATTAGATTAAAAAGAACAGTTTTTTACCTCCTTTACCTTTTAAATTTTGGTTACTGATTGCAAATATAGGCTAAATACTGTAATTAAAAACAAGTTTTTATTCTTAAAGAATGGTAAAAAAAACAAAAAAATCAATACCGGAGTACCAAAACCTTTTCTATGAAGGTCGTGTCATCAATTTTTACCCTTATCAAATAAAGTCCTGCTGGGAAATTTTTAGTATCAATGTGCTCCAGAATTGACTCATCTGGTAAGTTTACAAGGTAGTCCTTCTTCAAAACTACATAGCCATTTTGATTAAACACTTCAACTTGCATTTTTGAATGGCTGAATCCAATGGCGTTAATGAATAGATATTCAGAAACGGGATTAGGAAAAATGCGGATCGCTCTGTTATCAACGGTAGTGTTGATGCTCGTCAGCGTGTCGATAGTCAATATCACGTCATCAGAAGCCAGGTTAGTACAGGGTGAGATAGGAAAGGCAGATAAGGTGAGGACTGCGCCGGCATTTTGCAGATCCGTTTGTCCAGGGGTATAAATCGGGTTAAGAACATCATAGGCGCTGAAGAATCCGTCACCAGAAGTTGACCATAATATTATCAGAAAATTTGAGGCTGTTGCATCCAGTTGAAGTGACTGGCCTGCAGGAATGGTTGCATCTTCGCCAGCCTGAGCGTTTGGATGTTTTATGATGGTTACAAAGAGCTGGTCAACAATAGAACCGATACAGGGAGAAACCGGAAGAGCTGTTAAACTTAGGGTAACAGTTCCGTTGTTAATATCTGTGATTCCCGGATAATAAAAGGTTTGCAGATTTGATGGGTTTTGAAAATATCCATCGCCGTTAGTTGACCATAGTGTTGTTGAAAAATTACCCGCTGTTCCAGCAACTGTTAAGATCTCATTCTGGCAAATTGATTGGTCCGCCCCGGAATTGCAAACAGGCAGTTTAACAATAGTCAATGTTTTGTAATCGGTAACAGTATCACAAAGCTCAAGAGGGTAGGCAGTTAATGAGAGCACCACGCTTCCAGACTGAATATCTGATAATCCGGGAAAATACACAGGGTTTATAACTGTCGGATCATCAAATGTGCCATCTCCCCCATTGTTCGACCACAATAAAGATTCAAACAGCTGGGCACTTGCATCAATGACCTGAAAATTTTGATTCTCACAAATGGTTGCATCATCTCCGGCATCTGCAATCGCAGGCTGGCATTCATTTACAATCACAACAATATCATCGGATGAGTTTCCACAATCATTTGCTCCGGTGAGAGTAAGGGTAACAAAACCAGATTGGATATCTCCTTCACTCAAAGTGTACTCAGGATTTACCAGGTTTGGATTACTAAAAGTACCTGTTCCGGAGGATGTCCAGGAAACAGAATTTTGATTAATAGCCGTAGCATCGTTCAGAAAAACAACAGTATTTGGTAAAACAATAAAAACCTGTGGAAATCCGGCATTTACCGAAGGCAATGGCTTTACTTCTATGCTAAAAGCACAGGAGTTGGTGCATCCGTTTCCATCTGTAAAACTGTAGAAAATCTGATGGATTCCAACTCCGGCCTGTATTGGAGTAAAAGTATTATTGACTACTCCGGGTCCAATGAAGGTGCCATTTGGTGGTGTGGCGCCGGTGAGGGAAAAAGCCGGTGTGTTGATACAGACTTGAATGCTTGACGGACAACTAACTACCGGTAATGGCGCAACAGTAATTACAAATTGACAGGTATTCTGACATCCGGTTGAAGGGCTCGTGTAGGTATATGTTATTGGAAATGATCCAATTGATGTGCATGATGGATAAAATACATTATCAACTACACCCTGACCGGAATAGTTTCCTCCGACAGGTGTGGCATTATTCAGAGGAATTGGATTACTGCTGCAACAAACTGTGAATCCCTGAGGACAGGTAACGGTGGGTAATGGCTTAACCAAAATCTGCTGATTAGCGCTGTTTGCGCAACCATTTGGGGCAGTATATTGATAAACAACATTATAGGTTCCCGGTGTAACTGGATTAAAATTTACCATTGCCACCCCATTAACATAATAGATTCCTCCAGCCGGAAGACCACCAGTTAGCGGGAAAGTAGGGTCACCAGCACAGACAGAGGGAAAGGACGCCAATGTCACAATTGGCAGGGGATTAATAGTCAGAACCAGACAATCGGTAAATGTAGGGCAAAGGGCACTTCCGGTGGCCGATAAGCAAAGCTGAACTGATCCGCTGGAAATGTCGTTTGTGCCGGGAGTATAAATGGGATTTAGTGTGTTAGGGTTTGAAAAAGTACCGTTTCCGGTGGTTGTCCATGAATAGGCAGTGGCATTTTGAGCATTACCGGATAGTGAAGCCGTTTGCCCGGCACAAATACTCAGATCATTTCCGGCATTAACTAAAGGTGCAGAAGCCACTTCGATAGAAATATTTGAAGTAAGCGAATTTCCGGCATTAGTTACCTGACAGAAATAAGTTGTAGTAGCGGACGGACTAACAGATGGATTGGAAATATTTGATGTAAAGCCTGCAGGAGATGAAGTCCAATTGTAGGTATAATTTCCTGAACCTCCGGAAGGAGTAGCAGTAAGCTGAACACTAGTTCCCTGGCAAATACTCGTTGCTGAAGCCTGTAAAACAAAATAAAAGCCAGCAGCATTCAATGATGCCAGGCCTGATAAACCATTCGCTGTAAAATTAGAACAAGTTGACGGCAATGAGTTATTACAGGTTACAGTTGCACTATAAACATTCTGTACGCCCCACGAATAGACCCTGTAAATAATCGGTTCGTTGTTAGAAAATCCGTCCTTCACCGGAGTAAAAGAATCGTCACCAAAGGCAATTATTCCGGTGTTCTGAGTTCCTGTCCATTCGATGGCTCCGCCACAGGATTGCCCTCCGCTGTTATTGTTATAGAAAACACCTATCCAATCACCAGGTTTTAAAGGATAACCATTAATATTTGGATTAGCGGTTAATGGTATTGAGATGATGTGAGTTGTGGGTGTGGGCACATAATCCCAACCTGGTGGCAATCCCTGTGAAAATGAGCGCCCACCAGGCAATAAACTCATAATCAATATAATGACGAGCAGAATATTAGTTTTCATGTCGGTTTAATTGAGGAAAATTTCTGTGTAAAAATAATACAAATCGCCGACTTAATGTATCTACCAATAGCATAAAAAAGGGGGCTAACCTAAGCCAGCCCCCTTTTGAAAAGAATTCAAATCAATGATTATTTGATCGTAATACGCTTTGTAATTATTGTACCATCAGTGGTTTCGATGCGCACGATGTACATACCAGGTGCATAAGTCGAAACATTCATCTGGTAAGTGTTGCTGTTAACAGCACTTGTGTAAACCGACTGACCTACATAGTTCACCAATGTTACATTCTTGATTGAGTAATCAGAAACAACATTGAGTACGTCCTTTGCAGGATTCGGGTAAACATTGATGCTCATGTCAGCAGGTAAATTACCAATTGAAGTAGCAGTCATTGTCATGCCAATTGCACGTGAAACGCCCGTTACTTCAAAGCTGTTATCGAAGTTCGGGAATTCTGTATCATAAGTGAATGCTACATCAAATGTTTCATCTGTTGACTGACGATAGAGTTTGAAGGTCATGTTTTCACCAACCTGCAGACCATCAATTGCTGATGACAATGGATCATCGCCCATAGCCAAAAGTTTCATGAGGTTGTCTCTGCTGGCGTATTCTGATACTCCAACGCACTCATCAATTGAGTTGAACACTCCAAGTACATCACCAGGCTGCATTTGGTTGAGAACCTGATCAGCAAACAGGATAAAGTGTGCCTGTGAGGTGTTTACTACTTCGTTCCATGGTGAGTTGAATGACATAACACTCTTTGCACCTACCTTAGCCACAATACCCTGATCCGGGTCAAATGCCGGGAACTCAACAGTATATGGCAATGAACCAGGTTGTCTTACGAGCAGGTATGCTTTACCAGGCATCAATTCGGTGAAGTCAGCAGCAAATTGTGTCCAGAGTTTAGCTTCATTCCAGTCGTAGATCAACAGAATATCCTGGAGGTGACCAGCAAACAGGTCAGCAATCGGGGTAATTACGTTGGTAAGAACAGGAACATAGGTAAACAACTGAGGTCCACCAATTTGGAATGTAAAGTCAGTAACCACGTCACCGTAAATCGGGATACAGGTTTCTTTCTTGAATTTAGCCTTGTAACCAATGGGCTGCCAGTTTCCAAGCTGGTTAATCGGAGGAGTTGGCTCCGGCCAGTAGTATTGACCACCCTTATTGATCTGGATAACGAGAGCATCCGAACCTGGATAGAGAACAGCAGGTTCCATGACCTGAGGAACGGTTGAAGCGCTCTTGTTTACGTATGAGGAAATACCCCACCATGTAGGATCATCAATGAGAATGATTTGAGTCGGGATATAGAGAATTACAGTAGCTTCAGCTACAAAATTACAAGAACCAGGTCCGTATGCTTTGAGCGTTAGGGTAATCATCTGAGCCCATCTGTCATTATCACCGAGGTTGTAGTTGGTACAGGCAGCGGTTGGATCATCAAATGAACCATCACCACTGGATTCCCATTGCACGTAATCGGCGTTAGCTACTACAGCACATACCGGGATAGGCAGGAATTCTCTTTCCACAAAGTCGTAGTTTTCGCATGAAAGTTCAATTTCAGGAACTACATCAATTGTTGGATTTGGAACTACTGTCAGGTAGAGGCATGAAATAGCGTATTCGGTGCAAGCGCCGGCTTCGTTTGCAGTGAGACAGAGTTGTACGCCGCCATTTGCAAGATCAGCAGCACCAGGAATGTAGGTTGGGTTGAGAACATCGTTCGAAGGAATAAATGTACCATCACCACCAGTCCACAACAGCGAACTATAATTCTCTGCAGTAGCAAGTGAGAGTTCAAACTCATCACCTTCACAAATCAGATCATCATCACCAGCAAAAGCAGCAGGTTTTGGATCGAAGTACAGTATCATACATTCAGTATTCGGTAATGTACAAGGATCGATCGGGTATGCAGTGAGGCAGAGTTCAACTGAACCGTTAGCAATGTCGGCTGTTCCGGGATAGTAAGTTGTTAATAACTCAACATCATTTTCGAAGAAGCCATCTCCAAGAGGAGCTTCCCAGAATACACCACTGGCATAAGTAGCTGTTGCTCCATCGGTAATGTAAACACCCGTTTCGCAGATGGTAGCATTATCACCGGCAAATGCAACCGGCTGAGCATAAACCGTAACTGTACGAGTTACTTCAATTGCAGGATTACCAGCAGCATCGGTAACATTGTAAGTAATAACATAAACTGCAGGAACACTGGTATTAACCGGGTTAACGGTTACAATATTTGCAGTGATGTCACCATCGCAATTATCGTAAGCTGTTGCGCCAGCATCATCATAAAGATCGCCCTCACAAAGTTCAATGTTATCATCACCTAAGAGTGTAATAACAGGAGCTTCGGTATCGCTCACAGTGATAAGCTGATCGCAGGTAGCAACATTGCCATGAATGTCAACAACAGTCCATGTAACGATAGTTTGTCCAACAGGATAGAAACCTATTCCATTGTTAGAAACTTCAAATATACCGCAGTTATCGTCAACGTCTGGTGTTCCAAGATCCTGAATGTATGCACCGCATAAACCAAGATCATTGTTTACTGGGATATCATCCGGACAAGTGATGGTCGGAAGTTCATCATCGGTAACGGTTACAAGCTGCTCGCATGAAGCGCTGTTTCCGTTTACATCAACAACAGTCCAGGTTACAACAGTTTCACCTACCGGGAAGGTTGATGGAGCATTGTTGGTAACTTCGAAAACACCGCAATTATCGTCAACTACAGGTGTACCAAAGTCTGCAATGGTTGCATAGCAAACGCCTGCATCGGCTGTCTGCTCATAATCATCAGGACATACAATAGTTGGATCCTCATCATCAGTTACAGTTACCGTCTGTTCGCAGGTAGCTTCGTTACCATAGATGTCAACAACAGTCCAGGTTACAATGGTTTCACCAACCGGGAAAGTAGCAGGAGCATCATTGGTTACACTTGCAACTTCACAGTTGTCGCTGGTAATTGGTGTACCCAGGTCAGCAACCGTTGCAAAACACTCACCGGCATCGGCTGTCCGGTCAATATCAGCAGGACATTCAATAACCGGAAGTTCGTTATCGGTTACTGTGATGAGCTGATCGCAGGTAGCAACATTGCCATGAATGTCAACAACAGTCCATGTAACGATAGTTTGTCCAACAGGATAGAAACCTATTCCATTGTTAGAAACTTCAAATATACCGCAGTTATCGTCAACGTCTGGTGTTCCAAGATCCTGAATGTATGCACCGCATAAACCAAGATCATTGTTTACTGGGATATCATCCGGACAAGTGATGGTCGGAAGTTCATCATCGGTAACGGTTACAAGCTGCTCGCATGAAGCGCTGTTTCCGTTTACATCAACAACAGTCCAGGTTACAACAGTTTCACCTACCGGGAAGGTTGATGGAGCATTGTTGGTAACTTCGAAAACACCGCAATTATCGTCAACTACAGGTGTACCAAAGTCTGCAATGGTTGCATAGCAAACGCCTGCATCGGCTGTCTGCTCATAATCATCAGGACATACAATAGTTGGATCCTCATCATCAGTTACAGTTACCGTCTGTTCGCAGGTAGCTTCGTTACCATAGATGTCAACAACAGTCCAGGTTACAATGGTTTCACCAACCGGGAAAGTAGCAGGAGCATCATTGGTTACACTTGCAACTTCACAGTTGTCGCTGGTAATTGGTGTACCCAGGTCAGCAACCGTTGCAAAACACTCACCGGCATCGGCTGTCCGGTCAATATCAGCAGGACATTCAATAACCGGAAGTTCGTTATCGGTTACTGTGATGAGCTGATCGCAGGTAGCAACATTGCCATGAATGTCAACAACAGTCCATGTAACGATAGTTTGTCCAACAGGATAGAAACCTATTCCATTGTTAGAAACTTCAAATATACCGCAGTTATCGTCAACGTCTGGTGTTCCAAGATCCTGAATGTATGCACCGCATAAACCAAGGTCATTGTTTACTGCAATATCATCCGGGCATTCAATAGTTGGATCCTCGTCATCGGTAACGGTAAGGATGAAACTACATTCTGCATCGTTACCAGCTACATCAACTGCTGTCCAGATTACTTCATAATCACCCGGCTCAAACTGATAGCCTGCCAAAGTTGCAAGACCATTAATGTTGTTTGTGAGTACAATTGTACCCAGGCAGTTATCTGTTACAACAGCGTCGAATTCCGTTCCAATTACTGTGTAGAAGCAGAAACCAGGATCGGTCAATCTATCCTGATCGAGTACACAATCAATAGTCGGAATTTCGGTATCCACAACTGTAACTGTAAATTCGCAGGTTAATGTTGCACAAATGTTTTCAACAGTGACTTCAACAGTGTGTGTACCTACTTCAAAGAAATAAGGTGAAGTAATAGCAGCACCGTCAAGCATGTAAGTTACGGTGATCGGATCGGGCTGACCAGCAACTAGTGCTTCGAACTCTACCTCAGCGCCGCAAAGACCAGCATCGTTACCAACCAAAATATCCTGTGGGCATTCCAGGGTAACTTCTTCCCATACGGTAACTGTAGCTGTGCAGTAGGAGAGGAAAGTAGCGCCGGCGAAGCAACCATTGGCATCCTCGATGGCTGTTACTACAATTTCATATACTCCAGGATCAAAAGTCTGAGGTGAAACAATATAATCACCAGCTTCCAGGCCGCTTACTGTTACCGGGGTATCGCCATTTACGGTGTAGGTAACTGTGTAAGGCGCGGTTCCACCATAATATGCGTAAAGAGTAACGCCTATTTCAGTACCAAAACAATATTCAAATTCAGCATTCCAACCAGCTTCATCTCCGTTAAAGCCAAAACTGATCTTTGGTTCGTCATTTACAAACAATGACATATCATCCAGGTATTGATTGATTCCGCATTCCGGACCATCAATAGCTTCGAGTGTCAGCGTAACGAAACCAGTTTTTCCCGGGAATGGAGTAAATGTTGGATTAACTGCTAATGGGTTGTCAAATGCACCAAAATCAGCCGGATCAGCAGTCCACTGAACCGATACATAGTATTGAGCACTGGCAGTTGTCAGTTCATAGGATTCTCCTTCGCAAATGGTAGCATCGTCGCCAGCATCAGCAATCGGCTGTTTTGTGATGTTGAGAGTCATAATGTCAGCATCCGGATAAGTACAAGGACTGATCGGGGAAGCAACCATAATGAGCTCAACATAACCTAATGCGATATCGGCAGGGCCTGGAGTATAGGTTGGATTGAGAATCAGCTTTTTGCTGAATTCACCATCACCTTCGCCAAGAAGTGCATAATCCCAGAAAACTCCCTCATTGTCCGGACTAATGTAATTCTGATACATTGCAGAACCAGCTAACTGTGCTACTTCGCCTTCGCAAATGGTCTGGTCTGGACCAGCATCTGCCATCGGGAAGTACTGAACCGTAATGGTCAGTTCATCGGTGTCAGAAACAGTACAAGGATCGCATGGTAAAGCAGTGAGCGTAAGAACAACGCTACCTGCTGCAATGTCGGCATTTCCGAGTGTATAAACAGCGCCCAGGGATGAGGCATTGTTAAATGTACCATCACCTGCAGTTGTCCATAACGAACCACAAGCATTTTCAACAGTACCATTCAAAGTAACTTTACCATTAAGATTGGGTGGAGGACCGAAGCAATACTTTTCACAAACTACCTGGTCAGGACCAGCTGAGGCGATCGGCAGAAGTTGGAAGAAAAGCGTCAGGTAATCAGAAACTGGCTCACAAGTGGACAAGCCTTGAACTTCAATAGTCAATGTAACATATCCCGCTGCAATATCATCATCGCCAGGAGTATATATAGCATTAGCAAGAGTTGCATCATCGAAACTACCATCACCGCTGGTTTCCCAGAGTAAGGTACCACCATTCTCAATTATCGGAGCTAAAGTATAAGAACCGTCTTCACAAATGGTTGCATTTTCCCCAGCCTCCAGCGTAACTGGTTTTTGGAAATAAATTGTTGTTACATCCTCTGACTGCAGTGAACATGGGTTTAACGCTGATGCAACAACACGAATTTCAGCATATCCCTGAATCCAAGAGAGTGAACTGGGAGCATAAACCGGTTCCAGAACTGTATTGTTGGGTTCGAAGAGATCGTCACCATTAGTCGAGAACCAGATAATGGCATTGTATTGACCATTCGTTTGAACTTCGCCAGCAAAGTCAAATACATCGCCCTCACAAATAGTGTAGGAATCCTGTAGGATATTTATGGTCGGAAGAACTTGAATATCAATTGTAACACATGCTTCAACAGGAGGAAGGGTACAAGGACCAACAGGATTAGCTGTCAGACAAAGTGTCACTTCTTCAGCAAGAGCATCATTTGGACCTGGTGTATAGGTTGCATACAACAATGTTGGATCATCAAATGAACCATCGCCACCCTGTGTTGACCATTCTACAGACGAATAGTAAAGAACCTCAGTCTGATCAAGAGTCACAGATTGATTTTCGCAGAAAATGTCATACTCACCAAGGGTAATCTGAGGAGTTCTTTGGATGGTAAGTGCCATAACCGGCTCAAGTGAATAATCACATGCGCCGCAACCGGCAACGATCATCTGCAGATGAACAACACCGGAGATAACATCCTGGAATGAAGGAGTATAAACCGGATTCAGGATATTTTCATCACTGAAAGTACCTGTACCATCGAGTGATACCCATTGGATTCCACAAATGTTTGTTGCAGTACCAGCGAGCTGAGCATCATCACCTTCACAGATGGTCTGGTCTGGACCAGCGCTTGCAGTCGGAGCAGGATCAAAGCAAAGCTTCATTTTGTCGAGCACAAACATGGTGCAGGGTGATTTCGGGTAACCGATGAGAACCAGGGTTACACAACCAGCAGCAAGATCACCGGGGCCAGGATAGTATTCTACCTGTTCGCATGTGAAATCAGGACAAACAAAATGTCCATCACCGGTTGTTGCCCACATTGTATATGAAACATGGTCACAATCTCCTTCGATTGTAGCAGTCTCGTTGGAGCAGATTGTCATATCCGGACCAGCATTAACATAAGGTGCATACTCAATATACAGATTCATTGAAGCTGATTTTGGCTCAGAGCAAGGGCCTATCGGAGCTGCGGTTAAAGTAAGCACAACGGTTTGTCCTTCGTAAGCAGCGCTTGGATTGAATGTAGTTACCAAAGCGGTTGGATTGGCAAACACACCAGCAGCAGCAGGTTCAACAGTCCATAAATATGGGCCATTGCTATTTTGAACAGATGGAGCTGTAGTATAAAGTTCATGTGAACAAACAGTTGCATCAGGTCCAGCAACAACTACAGGAAGTTGCTGGAAACAAAGTTCCATTGCGTCGTCAGCCGATACCAAACATGGATCAATAGACGATACAAATATTGTAAGGATTGTACAGTAAGGAAGAAATACATCAGAACCCGGATCATAAATTGGTTCCAAAACTTTTTCATCATTAAAGCCACCGCTTAATGCATTTGATGTAAACCATTGGATATCATCATAGTTAGCAGCCTCAACCAAATCTGCAAAGTCCATTACTTCACCCTCGCAAATTGTATAGGTTTCAGGAATGATGTTAACGGTTGGATTTTTCTGAATAAAAATTGAAGTTGTAGATACAACAGGTTCGCATGCTTCTTCAACATATGCCGTAAGGGTAAACTCAATCAGACCACCATTGGCCAGATCGTTCGGGCCAAATGTATAGGTTGGTTTCTCGATATTGGCATTATCAAATTCACCATCTCCTGTGCGTGTCCACTGGATGACTCTGGTAATATCAATCGGGAAAGGCAGAGCACTTGGGTACCAGTCATCAAATGTAACTTCTGCATTGGCAAATGTATAGGTAGTTGCCAAATCTTCACAAAGAGAGATCGGGTCACCTGCAGTTGCTGTTGGAGGTTCAATGTAAAATAAAGTCATCATATCATCAGCGGAAGTAACGCATGGGTCAATCGCTGAGACAGTTACAAATAATTCCGTATAGCGCTGAGGATATTCGAGTGTTGCTGCAGGAATGTAAGTAGGATCAATGATTGTTTCATCATTAAAGTTTTGACCGTTTGTGGAAAACCACTGAACCGCATCATAATCGCTAGCCACGATGTTAGTGTTTTCAACAAAGTAGTACAATTCCCAGAAACAAATAAAATCATACTCTGGAATAATGTTAACGAAAGGCGGAGCCTGGAATTCGTAAAGAACAGTTTCCACGGTTTGCCCGCAGTTAAGCGTGATTACAGTCAAAGTCAATTCTACTGAACCGGCAAGGTCAGCATCGCTGGGTTTGTAAACGGCATTGGGAATAAAAGCATTGTCAAATGTTCCTGTTCCACTGGATGTCCAGGTTAAACTAACATAACCGGAAACTTCCGGGTCCAATTGAATCTCAAGGCCTGGTGTTCCACAAAGCAGAGCACCTTCACCAGCGGATACATAGGATACCTGAACAGTTACATAGGCTTCGGTAACCAATAAACCAGAAGTAGCAACAACTCTGAATGTTGTTGTTTCGTCAACAAAAACTGAAATAGACTGACCAACACCAAGGCTTGTACCATTGTCGAACCATTCCCAGGTATCAATATCCCCGCCGGCAACCTTAGTTCCGGTTAAAGTAACGTCTGCACCTGAGCCACATATCAAAGCCGGATTAGCGCTGGCTGCAACGGCAAATGTAGGCCCAAAAACAGAAGTAACTTCTGAGAAACCAAAGACCGTGAAAGTTTGAGGTCCTGTCAGTGTGGCGCCACTCCAGAAGTTCTCACCACCGGTGTAAACACGCCAGATGAACGATTCGAACGGATCAAATCCATCTTTGGCAGGTGTTATCGGGTCGTTGCCAAAGGCTGAAAATGCATTGGCTACTCCTGCAGTGTACTGAACAGCACCACCGCATTTTAACACCCCACCATCGTTGTAAAAAACTCCAACCCAGTCGCCTGTACTAATGGGAGTCCCATTAATCTCAGGAGTAACTGCTGCCGGAATCGTAAGCACATGGGTAAAAAACGTGGGGGTTGTTACCCATCCCGGAGGTTGCGCTGACACCAGGAATGGCACCAGCAGCAACACCAGCAAAAATTTAAACTTGTAAACTTTAGATAACATGTAATCCTCCTTTTTTAAGGTTTGAATAATTAAAATGATTAAAACTAATTTGTTAGCGTTTTCAAGCGTTTGCAAAAAGCGGAACAAATATACAATAAAATTAAGAAGTACTCTATCTACCTCGGGAAATTCCGGATTTTTGGAATAATTAACAATTTAACCGAATTATTAACATTCCAGAAATTAAGCAAAACAACTCTTAATTTCCACTTTAATGAAAAAATGTACTTTTTCTCTTAGTTGCGTCGAGACCGAAGAAAAATGTTCTTCAAGCAGCCTCTTGAAGGAAAACCGCACAATTTCATAATTTGGGCTATTTTTGCCGCCTGAAAATCGAAACGTAAGAAACCAATAATATAATAAGGTATGTTCGAAAGTTTAAGCGAGAAATTAGAACGTTCATTCAAAATACTGAAGGGCCAGGGAAAAATCACCGAAATCAATGTAGCGGAGACCCTGAAAGAAGTGCGTAAGGCATTGCTTGATGCCGACGTCAGTTATAAAATCGCGAAACAGTTTACCGATGAAGTAAAGGAAAAAGCGCTCGGACAGAATGTACTCTCGGCTGTTTCGCCCGGACAACTGATGATCAAAATTGTCCACGACAACCTGACCGAATTGATGGGTGGAGAGCATGTTGACATTAATATAAAAGGTGACCCGGCAGTAATTCTGATAGCCGGGCTGCAGGGATCCGGGAAAACAACATTCTCCGCCAAACTGGCCAGTTACCTTAAGCAAAAAAGAGGAAAACGCCCTTTACTGGTGGCCGGCGACGTTTATCGTCCTGCCGCTATCAACCAGCTTCAGGTTCTCGGACAAACTGTCGGGGTCGAGGTTTACACTGAAGAGGGTAGTAAAGAACCTGTTAAAATCGCCCTCAACTCCATCAGCCATGCAAAATCCAAAGGTTTTAACGTGGTGATAGTGGATACTGCCGGGCGTCTGGCCATTGATGAGCAGATGATGGATGAAATCGCAGCCGTGAAAGCGGCCGTCAAGCCCCAGGAAACGCTATTTGTGGTTGATGCCATGACCGGCCAGGATGCTGTGAATACTGCCAAAGCTTTTCACGAACGGCTTAATTATGAAGGAGTGGTATTGACCAAACTCGACGGTGATACCCGTGGCGGTGCGGCTTTGACCATCAGGGCGGTAGTTAGCAAACCCATCAAGTTTGTCGGAATTGGTGAAAAACCGGACGCGCTCGATGTCTTTTACCCCAAAAGAATGGCCGACAGAATTCTGGGCATGGGCGATATCGTTTCGCTGGTGGAAAAAGCCCAGGAACAATTTGATGAGGAAGAAGCCCGGAAACTTCAGAAAAAGATTGCCAAAGACCAGTTTGATTTTAACGACTTCCTTTCGCAGATCAAACAAATCAAAAAGATGGGTAACGTTAAAGACCTGATGGGAATGATCCCCGGAATGGGAAAAGCCATCAAGGATCTGGACATTGACGATGACGCCTTCAAGCACATCGAAGCCATCATTTATTCGATGACGCCGGCTGAAAGGGGCAATCCGAAAATCATCAACGGCAGTCGCCGCAAAAGAATAGCCCAGGGAAGCGGAACCGACATCCAGGAGGTAAACCGGCTCATTAAACAATTTGACGATACCCGAAGAATGATGCGGATGATGACTACCAGCGGAGGCAAGGGTATGATGAAAATGATGCAGAATATGAAAGGAGCCAGGTAACATTCATCATGGATAACCTGCATCCCACCAATCCATTCACCAAAAAACAAAAGATAATCAAAAGCAGCGCTGTACGAAAAATTTGGAGGGTTGGTGAATTCTTAATGATCACACTTAAACCCAACCTCCAGGTTCAATTTCAGGACAAAATAAATCAGAAAGCTTAATCATGCAAATTATTGACGGCAAAAAAATAGCAGCCACCATCAAAGAGGAAATTAAAGCGGAAGTTGCCCGTATCATTGACGATACCGATGAAGCGCCGCATCTGGCAGCAATACTTCTCGGCGATGATGCAGCCAGCGAAACCTATGTTTCGAGCAAAGAGAAAGACTGCAAATCTGTTGGCATTACTTCTTCAGTTTACCGGATGAGTGCCAGAACTTCTGAAGCAGAGCTCATCAAAACCATCGAATTTCTCAATAACGACGACCAGGTGAACGGATTCATCGTGCAGTTGCCACTGCCGGCGCACATCAATGTGGATAAAGTTATTGCCGCCATTGATCCAAAAAAAGATGTAGATGGATTTCACCCGACCAACCTGGGAAAAGTGATGCTTGGGCTGGAAAGCTTCCTGCCGGCTACACCTTACGGGATTGTTGAACTTTTGAGAAGATATAATATCAAAACTGAAGGCAGGCACTGTGTTGTGCTCGGACGTAGCAATATTGTAGGCACACCGGTAAGCATCATGTTATCAAGAAAAGAAAAACCGGGCAATTGCACAGTTACGATTTGTCATTCTCAAACCAAAAACATTAAAGAGATCTCGGCTCAGGCTGACATTCTGATTGCAGCGATCGGTAAACCTGAATTTGTCACTGCCGACATGGTAAAACCTGGCGCTGTTGTGATTGATGTTGGCATTCACCGGATTGATGACGCTAATCATCCGTCGGGATTTCACCTTACCGGCGATGTAAAATTTGATGAAGTTGCTCCAAAATGCAGCTATATCACCCCGGTACCTGGTGGCGTTGGACCGATGACCCGCGTAGCTTTGCTTTTGAACACCCTGAAGGCTTTCAGGCAAAGCCGGAGTGAACACATATAATATAAGGTGTGCATCCCTGATACAGTAATTGCCGTTTAACCCATGAATCCATCGCTGTGCTAAAACCTAAAAAATTAAATCCTGAACAAAAGCTACTGCTCGAAGAGGGCAAACTTCTCCCGGTGATGGAGGCTTTCTACACACTTCAGGGAGAAGGCTACAATACCGGAGAGGCGGCTTTCTTTATCAGGGTGGGCGGCTGCGATGTTGGCTGCCGCTGGTGCGATGTCAAAGAATCGTGGAACCCCGATCTGCACCCATTGACCAGTACGCTTGATGTGGTCGAACAGGCAGCGGCACAACCATCCAAAGCAGTCGTGGTCACCGGGGGAGAGCCATTACTGTACAACCTGGATTTTTTATGCTCCGAACTTAAAAAGCATCAGATTAAAACTTACCTCGAAACATCCGGCGCTTATCCACTTTCAGGGCAATGGGACTGGATCTGCCTTTCGCCTAAAAAAAACAGCTCGCCGGTGGGTAATATTACCGAAGTTGCCAACGAATTAAAAGTCATCATTTTCAACGACAGCGATATCGCCTGGGCCGAAAAGTATGCAAATCTTGTAAGTCCTTCCTGCAAACTCTACCTTCAGCCGGAGTGGAGTCGTGCTAGATACATGACCCCTGTCATCATCGAGTACGTGAAAAACCACCCAAAGTGGAAAATTTCGCTGCAGGCTCATAAGTTCATGAACATTCCTTAGCAGTGCCTGCAAAGTTTTCCAGTAGCCAGACAATCCTATTTTCTCTTTTTCTGCGTTATCAAATTCACCATTTACTGATGAACTTTTGCCAATGCTATCTTTCATGAAAACTATTGCAAAATACATGATAAAAGCCGGACAGAAGATTTTAAAGTGCGCTGCAATATTTTTGATCTGTGTTTACACTTTTAATAATAGCATTGCACAGCCGCTCTCCACCAATTCGAAAAGAGCCGTCAAGTTGTTTGAAGAAGGGAGGACTCAATTCGGACTGTTAGAATATGCTCAGGCAAAGGTTAGCCTCGAAAAGGCCGTTTCGGCTGATGAAAACTTCCTTGAAGCCTACATGCTGCTCGGTGATATTCACCGGACGATGAAGGAATACGAGGATGCTGCCCGTGTTTATGATAGAGTAATTAGCATCAATGCGCAGAAGTACCCGGAGGTCTATTATTTTTCAGGATTAATAAGTTTTGAACTTCAGCATTACCCGCTATGCATCGAACGGCTCAATCGTTTTCTTGAAATTGACCGAAAAAATGCAGCACGGGTTAGAGAGGCTGAATTTTACATTGCCTCCAGCCAATTTGCAATTCAGGCAATGTCAAACCCTATATCTTTTCAGCCGGTTAACCTTGGAAAAAACATCAACACCGCTGATGATGAGTTCATTAATGCCATCAGCCCGGATGAATTGTATCTCTATTTTACCGGAAGAGACCCAAATCAAAGCGCTACTCAATCTTCTGACCGCTTTTTTTATGCTTACCGTGATGATGAAAATTCGGTATGGCCAGCCTCTCAGCCGGTTCCGCCGCCGCTAAATACGATGACAAATCAGGGCGCACTATGTCTGACTCACGACGGAAAGTACCTGTTGTTTGTCGGATGTCAGTGGCCGGATGGTTATGGCAGTTGTGATATTTATGCAGCCAGAATTATTAACAAGCAGTTTGGGGAACCGCAAAATTTAGGAAACCCTGTAAACAGCTCCGCATGGGACTCGCAGCCATCGCTGGCTCCGGATGGCCGGACCCTCTATTTTTCAAGCACCAGGCAAGGTGGTTATGGAAAATCAGACATTTGGAAAAGTATTCTGACGGACAACGGGGAATGGAGTATTCCGGATAACCTCGGAGAAAACATCAACACTTACGGATCTGAAATGGCGCCTTACATGCATCCCGACGGAAGAACGCTCTATTTTTCCTCCGACCGGCATCCGGGAATGGGTGGAATTGACCTTTTTATGTCGAAAATGGATGAAAATAGTCAATGGTCGGATCCTGTCAACCTTGGTTATCCGATAAATACGCCCGGCGATGAGATCAACATCATTGTAAATGCCAGGGGTGATATTGCCTACATTTCTGCAAAACTTCCTGGCGGGACAGGCGGGTATGACATTTATCAATTCGAACTTCATCCGGCAATCAGACCTGAACCCTCCACATATATTAAAGGTGTGGTTGCAGATGCAAAATCAGGGAAAAAGTTGTCGGCGGGCTTTTCGCTCATCAACATAAATACCGGGGCTGAGGTCGTGCAATCCTTTTCGGATGAAAAAACCGGCGAATTTTTGCTTTGCCTCCCAACCAACCGCGATTATGCGCTGAATGTTTCCAAAGAGGGCTATCTATTTCACAGTGAGCACTTTTCATTAGCAGGCTACAACGATGTTAGCAGGCCATTTTTATTAGATATTGCTTTGAACCCGATACTGCCGGGCGAAATTTCGGTGATGAGGAATATCTTTTTTGATACCAGAAAGGCTGATTTAAAAGAGGAATCGCTGGTGGAACTGGGTATGATTCTGCAATTTCTCAACCAAAATCCATCCATAAAAGTCGAAATTAGCGGGCACACGGATAATATCGGGACAGCGGTATTCAACCTGAACTTGTCGGAACAGCGGGCAAAAGCGGTGGTGGATTACCTGACGAGTCAAGGGATTGATGCCGGCAGGCTACAGTACAAAGGTTACGGATTCAATCAGCCGGTAACTTCCAACGAAACCGAAGAGGTAAGAGCCACAAATCGCAGAACGGAGATCAAAATACTTGAAGTGGCCAGGTAGGTAAAATTCTGTCATTCAACATTTTTCAGCTCCAATCTCAGCATATTGAGCGCTTCCAGGGCGGCCTTACGGATGTTTCGTCCGCGGTGCTCGCCAAACAGGAATTTCCGGGCTATGGTTTTTTCGGGAGTTGCCAGTGCAATCCAGGTAGTTCCAACGGGTTTTTCGTCTGAACCACCATCAGGCCCTGCAATACCTGTAACTGCGATGCCATAATCCGTATTCAGTTTCATCCTGACGTTTTCGGCCATTTGACGGGCAACCTGCTCACTTACAGCTCCGAAGTCCATCAGGTTCCTCTCGTCAACCCCCAGTAAATCCATTTTAATCTGGTTGGAATAAGCAATCACCGAACCTTTATAATAAACAGAGCTGCCCGGAATTCCGGTTATTAGATGAGCGATGTAACCACCGGTGCAACTTTCGGCAGTTGAAAGGCTTTTACCGGCAGATTTCAGCATTCGGCCAACTACCTCTTCCAGAGTTTCGGTACCAAAACCAAAAACCAGGTCTGGAATTATTTTCAGTAAATGAGCGGTCTGCTCCTCTATCTGCATTTGGAGATCTGACTTGTTTTCGCCGGCAGCCGTCAATCGTAACCTCACCATGCCGGGCTGAGGCAAATAGGCCAGCTTGATATTTTTTGGCAGGTTATCTTCCCAATCTTCGATGGTTTTGGCTAAAAATGATTCGCCAACTCCCTGAGTAAGAATGGTTTTATGAAGAATAAAAAGGGCGGAGGTATATTTTGCAAGTTTGGGTATGACATGGTTAGTAAACATCGGCATCATCTCGAAAGGCACGCCAGGCATCGAAATGTAGAATTTGCCGTTTTTCTCAAACCACATGCCCGGCGCAGTACCTTCGGAATTTGACAGTGATGTACAAACCGCCGGCACCTCCGCCTGTTTGCGGTTGAGTTCGGTTACTTTCAATCCTCTGAGTTTAAAGAGGCGTTCGACATTATCGTAAGCCTCCTGGTTAAAAGTAAGGTGGGTATCGAAAAACTCACACAGTACCGATTTGGTAACATCGTCTTTGGTGGGGCCAAGCCCCCCTGTAATCAAAATAATATCAGCACGTTGCGTGGCTTCGTCCAGGGCTGAAAGAATGTGTTCGCGGCTGTCGGAAACGCTGGTTATCTGGTGCACTTTTACGCCGGCCAGGTTAAGTTGCTCCCCGAGCCATGCCGAATTGGTATCCACCACCTGTCCAATCAGCAATTCGTCACCTATGGTTATGATCTCTGCTTTCATAATAAAACACCTTCAGGATTAATGTTACTTTTGCCACTTTTTACCGCAAAAGTAGAATTATTCAGTGTTTGACATGGAAAGAATTAAAGAGTCTGAGTTGATCCTCAATGCCGACGGAAGTATTTATCACCTGAACATCAAACCGGGCAATCTTGCCGAAAATGTGATTTTGGTTGGCGATCCGGCCAGGGTAGCCAAAATTTCGCGTCATTTCAGTAAAATCGAATATCAAAGCCAGAACCGCGAAATCATTACCCACACAGGGATTTACAAGGGCAGGCGCATTACGGTTATGTCAACAGGAATGGGCACCGACAATATTGATATCATAGTAAATGAGCTTGATGCGTTGGTCAACATTGACTTTGAAAAACGCCGGGTGAAGGAAAAAATCGTCAGCCTCAACCTCATCCGATTGGGCACCTCCGGCGCTATTCAGCCAGAAATCCCAATTAACACTGTGGCTGTATCAACGCACGGAATCGGCATGGACGGGCTTCTGAAGTTTTACAAGAGCGAAGCAGTGATTGAAAATGAGATGACCGCCGAGTTCATCAGGCAAACCGGCTGGCACAGCGATCTTCCATTTCCTTATGTAGTTTCTTGTTCTCCACTGCTGATGGAAAAAATCGGTTATGGTTTGTTGAAGGGAATTACGGCTACTGCGCCGGGATTTTACGGGCCACAGGGACGGGTAATCAGGATTCCTCTTAATTATCAGGAAATCTCCGACAAAATCAAGTCATTCAACCACAATGGTAACCGTGTGCTGAATTTTGAAATGGAAACCTCGGCATTGTATGGCCTGGGAAAACTTCTCGGGCACAACACCCTGACAATGTGCGCAATAATAGCGAACCGCGCCAACGGAGAGTACACCGGGGATTATAAAAATGTTATCGAGGAAATGATTGTGCTTCTGCTCGAAAGACTTGCAGCGCTTTAACCTTCTTTTGGAGCAGGTTGGATATTTTTGAATCTCAGCTTGATAACACCAAAAACGGCTTCGCGAAAAATCCCCCGGCTCATTTTTGAAGTACCAACAGTGCGGTCGGTAAATACTATAGGGACTTCAACTACCTTAAATCCAAGTTTGGAGGCGGTTAGTTTCATTTCGATCTGGAAAGCGTAACCAATAAATTTGATCTTTTCGAACCAGATATTTTCCAGTACTTTGCGCCGGTAGCACATAAAACCTGCCGTGGAATCAGTAATTTTTAGCCCGGTGATTATCCTTACGTATTTCGAAGCGTAATAGGACATCATCACCCTTCCCATCGGCCAGTTGACTACTCGTATCACATTTCCGACATACCTTGAGCCGATCGCAACATCAGCTCCGTTTTTGCAGGCTTCATACAACCTCAGCAAATCATCTGGATTGTGCGAAAAGTCGGCATCCATCTCAAAAATATAGTCGTAATCCCTTGCCAAGGCCCATTTGAAACCATGTATGTATGCGGTTCCCAGACCCAGCTTTCCTTTTCTTTCTTCGATAAAAAGCCTGTCCGGAAACTCTTTCATCAGCGATTTTACAATGGCTGCCGTTCCGTCGGGAGAGTTATCCTCGATCACCAGTACATGAAAATCTCCCTGCAGCGCCATTGCATAGCGCAGGATGGATTCGATGTTCTCTTTTTCGTTGTAAGTAGGGATAACAACAAGTTTGTCGGACATTGCAGATATTTTCGGGTTACTGATGAAAACTAACGTTTTGGAATTTAATTTAGTGCCAGCCCTGAAATCCTCAATTTTGCCATTCGGTGAATCAAAATCAGGGTCAGGTTTAACTTATTGGGCTAATATTCAGTTGGGAAGAAAAATTATCTTCTCCGAAATCTTTATCACGCTATCGGTATAAACCACAAGATAGACACCTTTGGAAAGGCCTTCGCTGAGCAGGTTGATTGAGACTTCATCTTCGCCAGGTTCTATCTTTTTCATCACTTTCTCCCTCCCCATGACGTCAAAGATCCTAATTTCCTGATTCTTGCCTGCAATGGCCGGAAGTTGAATGGCGACTTCAGCGGATGATGGATTGGGATAAAGAATCAGCGAATTTGAAGTGAGCAGATCTCCAATACCTGTCGGGTCGGAAATATCCTGTAGCGAACGTAACTCGATCTTCCAGCTGGAATAAGTGTAATTGAGGGGGCCAGTGATGGTGTAGGATTTGTTCAAAACCGGATCTACACTGAAGACATCATTGTTTTGAACGTTCACCTGGCCGGCGCCATCGCTAACTCTCCACATCCCACTGTTGTTCCAGTGCTGGGCAAAAGTGCAAACTGCATCCTGCACTCTTACCAATACACTTTCCCATTCCTCATCAATTTCGTTGGAAGTTATTACCTGTGGTTCCGGAACACGTCTGTCGGTTTTAATGAGTTTGAACATCGAAACATTGGCAATTTCGGTGAGATTATAATACTCTTTGACAAGCCCCGAAACGACAACGCTATCGCCGATAGAAGGATACCTGGAGGGGTCGTAAACGAATAAACCGGATCGTGGACCCTGTCCTGCCTGTATAAAATAACCGTTTGTAAGAAAAGCAGTTACAACACCCGTGGTGGTCACCTGAAGATCCTGAAACGGAGAGTTATTTCCCGAACCCTGAATGTCCTGAATCGAAGTTATCTGCCCCTGGTAAGCCATTGCTATCCTGTAGGAATAGGTCGGAGCGTAGGTTACATCATTTCCTGTTCCGGCTTTCACCTTAAAATAAACCGTTTCTCCTTCCTCTCCGGGCGGAAGTTCTGCCTGCCATTTTCCATTGCTGAAGTTCATCACTATTTCAACATTCAGTACGTTGAACTTACTGCCAGTCATCACCTTAACACTCCCCGTTTGGGGTGTTGGGTCAATTATGCAGGAAACAGTAATGGCTTGTCCCTCATAAGGTTGATCGTCAGAAACCGAAACATTTCCGATGGTATAAAAAGGAAGCGCTCCCCCACCCCATATCAAACCAACGAAGTTTGGATTATCGGTGAATGGATTCCGGTTCTTTTGAAACCGGTAAATAACATTGTTACGGTTATGGTCAAACTGGTCGGTGGGATCCATTTCATTCCAATCGAGTAGTGTGGAGAGTTTTCCGTGTTCAGGCTGGGGATAGGTATCCACCTTATCCACTACAGTCAGATTGATTTCACCATTGGTCCATTCGTAGCGGGTATCCATGTAAAAAATGATTCTGGCAACGTCGCCTTTCACTGCGTTGCGAGGCTCCCAGGATACACCCGGTGTAAACTTACACTCGGTTGCTTCAGGATGGTAGTAAAGGCTCCAGTCGAAATCGAGGTTGCTTCGGTCTGTATTCACCGAGGCATCTGCTGGTTTAAGGTTATGAACATCCGAATCCATGGGCAGAATCCCGCTAAACTGACCATGCGACTTAGCCCAGACGTGTTCGCGGTTAATCTTGTTACCGCCGGTTCCGTAGTCGTTTCCGTTTTGCGAACGGCCGGTATAAATCAGAATAACGTTTCCCGGTACATTTGGATCGGCATCGGAATAATACATTACATGCCTCGAAAAGTAATAGGAAAGGCTGTTGTGACCCCGAATGATCTCGTGCAGTTTTGTTTTCAGGGCAGTACCCTGCAAACCTTCGGTTCCATTGTAGTAACCTACTGGTTGAGCCAGAATTGCACCAGAGAAAAACAGAAAAAGTATTGAGATGAGTTTTCCCATCTTGGCAGGATCAATTTAGACTAATTTTTTACCTCAACTTTGCTGATTTCCCAGGTAGCTGCGCCTGATGCCGTACTGGTATATTTGAAGGCAATATAAATTGTCTGGTTTTCGTAAGCTGCAAGGCTGACCTCACCACTGTTTACAAAAGTCCAGTTGTTGCCGGCAGCGCGGTTAAAGCCCTGCAATTCTACCCAGGTTCCGTTGGTTGATGGATCGCCGCTACCGCTGTAGGTGGTCGAAATCAACACCTTCATATCGCTGATGTTGGTGATAAAATTAATGGCTTCACGAAATTCCATTTTTACACCGGTTTTTTCAGCGAGCGAAATTGCCGGAGATACCAGCCAGTCTTCGTTGGCAAAGTTGGTTCCCTGGCTGTAGCCTGACATTACTGTGCAACCTCCGTCGAAATTGCCCCAGCCCCAAACCTGGGTACCGGTTACGCTATATGCTGTAAAGGTTCCAAGGTTGGAGGCAAATTCTTCAGCGAAAATGGAGTTTCCTCCACCGCCGCCACCGCCGCCTTCCAGTTCGAAGTCGGCAGATTCGCCGCCACTGTCTCTTAATCCGGCTGTGCCGAAATAGGTTCTGAAGGTTCCGTTAACATTAAGCCATTTTCCAAGATTATCAGGATTATCCACAAGGTTGACCTCTGAACGCAGTGGTTTTCCTGAAGGCAGGTTAACGATTACGCAGTTTATATAGTTATTCTCGGTTTTTGAATCAGCAATCAGCACATTGGTAGCCAAATCGAACGGAGGGGCATACAAAATATCATCATTGGATGTTATCGAAGTGACTCCGTTCTTTACAGCGCCGACAATGTAGCCTTTCACCCAACCCACAATGTAGGGTGTTGCATTTTGATTGGCAATACCTGCTGCTACGTTGTAAGGATCGGCCTGAGTACCAGTACCGGTTCCGCCGCCGCCACCGCCGCCTGTGCAACGTTCGCCGGTGAGGTCAATTTCGCCCAAATCCCTCACGTACAATTGAATTGTATTATTGAAAATACTGGCAATTGCAACGAATGTACCTTTTCCGTTTGGAAGACTTGCTCCGGCAAAGTTGGCGTATCCGCTGGTTCTTACAGTTACTGTGCTATTATTACAATCTTTCAGCGTACGGTTTTGAGTAGTCAGTCCATTGGGATCCGACCAGGTTTTGGCAGTATCCGAAGCCGAGAATTCGACATCATTCAACTGGATAAGTTGCGAGGTGTAAGCGCCGCCGGTTAATTCCGGAATTGTAACCACCTTAGGGGCAACATGAACATGGGTTTTTAACTTCACCACATTGCGGTCAACATCCACTGAGTCGAGCTGGATTACACCGCTATAATTACTCAGGATCAAGCCATTAAGATAAACTCGGATGGAATCTCCAACATACAGCCCGCCAGGATTTATAAGCCGCAGATTCACAGCGCCTGTGGCATCCTGAACATAGGAGTTTTTATAAATATTCCCTGAGGTTTCGTCGCCCACAACAACACCGTAGACTGACATGGCAGTATCAAATTTAACTACCTGTCCCTGATACATGGCTTTTACTTCTGCAAGAGTGACAACCTTGCCAACCGGAATATCTTTTGATGGCGGTTTATCAAAATCCTGCTTTACACATGAGCTGAAAATGAGACTAAAAGAGGCGAGAAAAACCAGTAAAGGAAAAATCAATTTTTTAGACATGACTATGAAAATTAAAGTTTGATTAGTGAAGCTTGAGTATTAAAATCTTAAACTGAGGTTGGCAAAATACTGAGTACCATAAAGGTAAAAATATTTAGGGGGGAATTTTTGCATATCATTCGGGTCGTAGCGGAATTGCTCGAAGCCGCCGAAGGCAAAATCGGTTTCGTTCAGGAGATTGTTGATGGAGAGATTCAGCGCAATGTAATAGTTTCCGATTCTCCATGATTTACCACCATAGATATCAATAGTGTAAGCAGAATTCAGCTTTTCCTGGGCGATAAGCTCCTCGTAACGAAGGTCTTCGGAGTTGTAAGCTCCGGCTGCAGCTTCTGATCTGCGGTCGGGGTTTGGCTCCAGGTACATATCATCAAAGTAGTTGATGTTGGCTCCAATCCACCAGAATTTCGGAGCATTGTATTTGATGCCGCCGGACAAGGCAGTTTGCGGACTACCGCCGACGTAATAATTCTTCAGGTAAACTTCCCTGTTTTCGGCGAGAATTTCCGAGTTGTTGTCCTGCGAGATAGTAGCCAGCGGGCGGGAGTTGTAAATCAATTGCCCAAGCCCGGCCACCCCGGTTACGTTGATGGTAGAGGTCAATTTATAGTCAATGCCAATCTCTGCTCCCATGCTTCTGGTATCCACGCCTGTCATCTGGTAATTTACAAAACTGCGCAGCGTTTCATGGTAGAAACTTCTGGAGTAAATCTGGTCATTAAACTCGGTATAGTAGAAAGTAGCCCTCGCCTGAATTTTGGGTGCACGCAAAACGTAGCCGATGTCTCCTGAAAGTATTTGCTCATCGGTGAGGCCATCCACAACAAAATCTCTTGTTCTTGGCGAAATGTAGGAATCCCTGAAATAAGGAGCTCTGGTAAGGAACATGGCATTGGCAACCAGGAAGTGGCGGCCGGTAATTTTGTAGGTCAAACCTCCTTTGATTCCATAATTGAAGAAATTTTGCTTTTCCGAATCTCCCAGCGATGCATCGGGGAATTTACCATTCTGCATGTGTCCGGTACGCCAGAACTCAGTGTAAGAAAGGGTTGCAGCCAGGTAATAGTCCATCTTGGCATAGGTAAAGTTTGCCTGTGCAAAAGCTTCAAAGTTGTTGATATTGGCATCGTAATCGTACCCAAAAACATCGCCTTTGTAAACCGGACGATTTGGCCTTCTCAGGTCGTTTTGTGATAAATTGGGATCGAAATAATCCTGCTCGGCAAATTTATCCAGGTCAACATAAAAATCGCCACCGAGCAGATCATCCAGAACTTTGTATGTCCTTCCTTTGTACCACGAAAGGTTGACACCAGAGTTGATAGTGATGTTCGGGTTTAGCTCTTTCCAGAGGTTCGAATTAATCTGGAACTGGTTGTGGTCATTTCTGCGATCTTCCACTACATATTTTGAAAAATTACCTGTAACATTATTGCCCTCAATCCCATAAGCATCGGGGATGGTAAAAAGGTTTTTACTGTTGGCAAAGTAGAAGAAATCCCAGTCAATCTGCCGGAATTGTTCGTTGGTTTGCCATTGGTTAGTGTAATAATCAAACTGCGCCGGGTTATCTTTCCAGTAGCTTGGCAGATTACGGTAATAATCGGGTCTGGGATCTGCTGCATCATACCATTCGAGGGCAGTGGAACCATATCTTCCGAAAAAATAACCGACCGAACTGGTTATCCTTGTGGTATTGTCAGGCTCCCAATAGTGGGTCAAAATAGTTCGTGGCTGATTATAAGTACCGACTCTTGCGTTTCTTTTTTCTCCATTCTGATAACCCCAGTAAGGGTTGTAATAGTTTGATCCGGCCAGGTCGTTTGCTTCCTGAACCACCGGTCCTGAGCGGCCGGCCTTTGATGGCGCCGCAAAGGCAATGAAACCGAGGCTGTGCTTGTTGTTGATTTTCTTCTCGATGGCTGCAAAATAGCTCCAGGCATCGTAGAAAGTGCCTTCGATGTACCCCTCATTTGCCCAGCGTCTTGAGCCTGAAACCGACAACGCCCAGCCATTATCCATCATGCCGCTGTTGTAGGTAGCCATCAGGCGGTTGCGGTAGGAACGGTTGGCAGCAGAATAGGTGAGCCTGGTTCCAGGTCTTTGTTTGGATGCACGAGCCTCGATGTTGGTAACTCCGCTCACACCACCAAAAGAATAGGGTGAGGCAGAAATTCCGAAATCTATTTCCTGCCAGCGGGTAACATCGTTCAGGCCACCCCATGCTGACCAGTAAGCCCTGCCGGTTTCCTGGTCGTTGAGCGGCATACCACCGATCGAAACCGAAGTATTTTCAGAGTCATATCCTCTCACCCTGAAACGGGTCTGCCCAAAAGTGTAACCTGCCGTGGAGATAAAGACATCCCTTGAAGACTGCAAAAGTCCGGAGACGTTCTGTGGCTGTTCATCCGATTCAAGATCAGCGGAGGAGACGGTAGAAATCTGATTGAGTGCGGCCTCATCCGGCGAAACCATAGTGGTATCCACCTGCGAAAACACCTGAAATGAGAGAAGTGAAATAGCGAAGATTAGTAGAAAATTTTTCATCTGTGGAGATTGAATAGAAAATCGAAATTATTAGATCAGAATGTGAAAAACAGTCGGCAAAATTAGCCAAATTTTGGATAGAGATACTGCTTTAATAGTTTTGTTCTAATTTTGTGGCTGCTTTAAACACTTCTAATTATGAAATTCTGCCTCCGACTTTGCACACTACTTCTGGCCTTTTTGATTGTTGGTCAGTTGCAATCACAAAACGATAAAAAATACCGGGTTGGCTGTTTTGCCTTTTACAACATCGAAAACCTTTTCGATACCATCAATCAGCCGGATGTAATTGATGAAGAATTTTTACCTGAGGGCATAAACAACTGGAACACCAAAAAATACTACGAGAAATTAGGACGTCTGTCGGAAGTAATCTCAAAGATTGGCGTAGATGTTACTCCTGATGGTCCGGCAGTGATCGGGTTGTGTGAAATCGAAAACAGTAGTGTTCTTTTTGATCTCGCTGCGCAATCGGCCATCAGCAGCCGAAACTATCAGGTAGTTCACCATGATGGTCCTGACCTGCGGGGTGTTGATTGCGCGCTGCTTTACAATCCGAAGTATTTCACCAAAACCAACTCCCAGTCCCGAAGATTGAGCATCCCTGGCAGGGATGATTTTTTCACCCGCGACCAGTTGGTGGTTTCGGGCATGTTTGACGGCGAGATGATGCATTTCGTGGTCAATCACTGGCCATCCAGGCGCGGCGGGCAAAAACGCAGCGAGCCACTCAGAATTGCCGCCGCACAGCTCACACGTTCCATAGTTGATTCATTGCTCGCTATTGACCCCAACGCCAAAGTTATTGTAATGGGTGACCTCAATGATGACCCTGTGGATAAATCTGTAAAGAAAGGTCTGAAAACAGTGGATTCGCCTGAAAAAATCGCTCCAGGTCTGATGTTAAATCCGATGGAAAAACTTTTTCGCCAGGGGATTGGCAGCCTTGCTTACCGCGATTCCTGGAATCTTTTCGACCAGATGATCCTGACCCCGGCGTTTATTGGCGATGATAAATCAAATTACAGATTTTTCCGTGCCGCAGTTTACAACAAACCCTGGCTCCTGCAAAAAGAAGGCGCCTTCAAAGGCTATCCCTGGCGCTCATTTGCCGGAGGAAGTTATCTTGGTGGTTACAGCGATCACCTCCCGGTTTATCTTTTCGTGATAAAGGAGGATAATTAGAAGCGTTTGTTTTAAACAAATTCTACCCGCACCGTATCGTTAACCTTTAATCCGAGCAAACCGGAAGCATTTCCCATAGATACGGCTATTTGTAAAAAGCCGGATGAGTTGAACAAAGCCACAATCTCCCCTTCATGTACATCTTTGTAAGAGTGGCTGATTTTTTTCACACTATAGCGTGATGCGCCGAAAACAATCCGGAACGATCGTTTTTGACCGACTTTGAGAAACAATTCCTCATCAATATTTGTGAATACGTTCTCGTAATTATCCACATAAATTACATGCCCTTTGATCAGGTCCCGCTCCGTTACCGGCCGGAGTTGAATTTTCGTGGCCAGCTTTTTTCGTTCTGGACCTAACTGCCTCACATTACCTCCATTGACAATCTGTTGCGCCACCTTTATAAACACATCAAATGCGGCAAAGGTGAAGGTATTGGTATCCTGGTGAATATCTATTTCGGTGATTGAATCGGGTTCTTTTTCAAAAGCAAGCGAGAAAATGCCATTGTCTGCGCCGATGAAGTAACAGCCATTGTATTCCACCACCACGTGCGGCATTTCGATGGTGGCCTCCGAAGTAATGTCAACAATGTGGATGGTCTTTTCCGGAAAGTTGGGAATACAGTTTTTGAGCACAAATGCGGCGCTGTTGAGGTTGAACGGCGGGATGGAGTGAGAAATGTCAATGATAGAGGCGCCGGGGATTTTCGATAGGATCTTTCCCTTTACCATGCCCACATAATGATCTTTTGTCCCCCAATCGGAAAGCAATGTTATAAGCGCCATTTACCCTAAACCTCTGAATGTTAAACAGTGGCGCAAAATTACGATTTCTCCGGAACGGCATCAGCAATTTTTGATAATTTTGGGGGGTAAAAAAAACAGCGAAAAAGACTAAATTTTTTCCACAATCCACAGAATGTCCGAAAAAACCATTTCCATTGAATCCGTCAATCCTCTTGAAATTTTTGGCGTAAATGATGCCAATTTTGATTTGCTGAAAGGTCAATTTCCAAAACTAAAGCTTGTTGCCCGCGGCACCGAACTTAAAGTTATCGGTGAAGAGAGCGAAATTGACCTTTTTGAGAAGCGATTTTCCCTGTTAATTCTTCATTTAGAACGATTTGGAAAACTAAGTGAATACGATGTAAGAGATTTGCTGGAAGGCGAGGCTGACTATGTTCCTCAAAGCCTGCAGCAAAGTACCGACGTACTGGTGCATGGTCGCAACGGAAAACTCATCAAAGCCCGCACTGTTAACCAGCAACGAATGGTTGACAGTTGCCGCAAAAACGACCTTATCTTTGCCATTGGTCCGGCCGGAACCGGGAAAACTTACACTGCAGTTGCCCTTGCCGTGCAAGCTCTGCGCAACAAGGAGATCAAAAGGATCATTCTGACCCGGCCAGCAGTGGAAGCCGGCGAAAACCTCGGTTTCCTGCCAGGCGACCTCAAAGACAAGCTCGATCCCTACCTGCAACCACTTTACGACGCCCTTCGGGATATGATTCCATCGCAAAAACTTCTGGGCTACCTCGAAGATGGAACCATCGAAATAGCACCGCTGGCTTTTATGCGCGGCCGCACCCTGGATAATGTTTTTGCCATACTCGATGAGGCGCAGAATGCCACCGAAAGCCAGTTGAAGATGTTCCTCACCCGGATGGGTTCTTCGGCTAAATTTATTGTAACCGGAGACATCACGCAAATTGACCTGCCCCGAAATCAATCTTCCGGCCTTATTCAAGTGACCAGAATTTTAAATAACATCCCCGGAATTGACTTTATCTATCTGAATGAAAAAGATATTGTAAGGCACAAACTGGTCGTTCAAATCATTAATGCATACGGAAAATTAACCAACACAAATAATCAAACCAGGCAAAACAATGGAAACAATAACCAAAACCAGCTTTAATTTTTCAGGACAAAGAAGCCTTTACACCGGCAAAGTACGGGATGTTTACAACATTAACGACGAACTGCTGGTGATGATAGCCACCGACAGGATTTCGGCATTCGACGTGGTGCTGCCCAAAGGAATCCCATTTAAAGGACAGGTGCTCAATCAGATAGCTTCACGATTCCTCGATGCCACCGCCGATATTGTTCCCAACTGGAAAATAGCCGTTCCCGATCCGATGGTAACCGTTGGCGTTTATTGCAACCCATTTCCTGTCGAGATGATTATCCGGGGTTACCTTACCGGCAGTTCATGGCGAACTTACCAAAAAGGCGCCCGCCACATCTGCGGCGTCCCCGTTCCTGACGGAATGAAAGAGCATCAGCGCTTTCCGGAACCCATCATCACCCCCACCACCAAAGCAACCACCGGCCACGACGAGGACATCACACGCGAAGAGATCATCAGCCAGGGGCTGGTTTCGGACGAGGACTACCTGCTGCTCGAAAAATACACGCTGGAGCTTTTCATACGCGGAACCGAAATCGCCGCACAGAAAGGGCTGATCCTGGTGGATACTAAATATGAGTTTGGGAAAAGAGATGGAAAAATCTACCTGATTGATGAAATCCACACGCCAGACTCATCAAGATATTTTTACCTGAATGGCTACGAAGAACGTCAGGTTAAGGGTGAAGCTCAGAAACAGCTTTCGAAAGAGTTTGTCCGCGAGTGGCTTATGGCCAATAATTTCAAAGGTGACCCCGGCCAGCAGGTTCCCGAAATGACCGACGAAATTGTAGCTTCAATTTCGGAGCGATACATAGAACTTTACGAGAAAATCACCGGGGAGAAATTCCAAAAGGCGGATGTATCGGAAGTTTTGAGCAGGGTGGAGAGAAATATTAATGGGTTTCTTTCGCAACATCATAAATAGCAGTAAATTACACTAATTAGCAAAAGCGATTTACTATATTGATTTGTAGGACTTTAATGGACATTAAAACCCACCATACCATTATTAACGGTGATAGCCGGCAAATGAGCGAACTGACTGATCGTTCGGTTCATTTGATAATTACATCGCCTCCTTACTGGCAGTTAAAAGATTACGGAACCAAGGATCAGATTGGATTTCACGAAAACTACGAAAGCTACATCAACAATTTAAATCTGGTTTGGAATGAAAGTTACCGGGTTCTACACAATGGTTGCAGGTTTTGCGTCAACATCGGCGACCAGTTTGCCCGTGCTGTGTATTACGGTCGTTACAAGGTAATTCCAATTCGTGAGGAGATCATCAAATTTTGCGAAAATGTCGGCTTCGATTACATGGGAGCAATCATTTGGCAAAAAGTTACGACCTCCAACACCACTGGCGGGGGCGTTCAGATGGGTTCCTATCCATATCCCAGGAATGGAATCCTAAAGCTGGATTATGAGTTTATCCTGATTTTCAAAAAACTGGGTGACGCACCAAAACCTTCCAAAGAACAAAAGGAGCTTTCGGTTATGACCGCCGAGGAGTGGAACACTTATTTTGCCGGCCACTGGAATTTTTCAGGGGCAAGGCAAACTGGCCATATTGCCATGTTTCCGGAAGAGTTGCCACGAAGACTTATCAAAATGTTCTCATTCGCAGGAGAAACTATTCTTGATCCTTTTGCTGGCAGTGGAACTACTTCGCTTGCCGCCAGAAATCTTGAAAGAAATTCTATCGGGTATGAAATCAACCCGGATTTTATCCCGGTAATAAAAGAGAAATTGGCAGTGGCTCAAAAAGACCTCAAAGGCACTACCTATGATTTTGTCATTCAAAATAAGCCCGATATTGATTTTGAAGATGAGATTAAACGCCTCCCCTATTTGTTCACCGATCTACATGCCCTCGATAAAAAGATTGATGTGAAGAAATTACAGTTCGGGTCGAAAATTGACCAGGATAGCCCGGCAAAGCGCGAGGAGTTATTTACGGTGAAAGAGGTTATCAGCCCAAACAGGCTAAGACTTAGCAACAATCTGACTATAAAACTTTTAGGTGTAAAAGAGATTGATAATGCAGATATGGAAGCCAGGTCGTTTCTGATTGAAAAGACTAAAGGTCATCGCGTTTTTATGAAATATGACCAGGTAAAACATGACAGCGAAAACAACCTCCTGTGCTATCTATACCTTGAAAACAAGACATTTGTCAATGCACATCTCATTAAAAGCGGTTTGGTAAAAGTGGACAACAGCATTGATTTTAAATTTCGAACCAAGTTTGAAAACCTAATGCAACAACTTAATGGCTAAGGAGTGGATTTTAAATAGCGCTATGAACCGATTCCAGCTCAATTTCAAAAGAAATGTCGGGCCTACCTCTGAATCAATCCGCAAATGCGCTCCAAAAAACCTTGAAGAATGGCGAGAATACTACTTCGCCAATGTCAGACCGAATGAACACATCGAGCAATTAGGCAGGAAGCTTTATGTAAAAATCACGGAAGTGATTCAGTATGAAGTTTCACAGGTAACCGAGCAGGATTGCATAGAATACATTTTGCAGCTTGTGATTGACCGGACTTATGATGGCTATACAACTGAAATACAGACTATTTACGGACAACTTCAACGCATTTTGGGCATCCCGGTTCTGCCGGCGCCCGATGAATGGGATCGTTTGTTCAACGTTGACTTCTTCATTCAGATTGGGGATAAATACATTGGCCTTCAGATCAAACCGGTAAACAGCGGGATTCAATTGCCTGAGATTTTTAAAGAATACGGAATCCAGCCGGAATCGCACAAGGAATTTACGGAAGTCTTTGGGGGAAAGGTATTTTACTTGTTTTCTGCAAAAATTGGCGAAAAGAAGGAAATACAAAACAAAGAGGTAATCGTGGAAATTAAAAAAGAGATTGACCGGCTGGAAAAAATGTGATTTGTATTGTAATCAATTCATTTATAATAGTATAAGCAATGAACGAGGACATTTTTCAGGGGTACAAAGGGGCAGCGCTCGAAACGCTGAAAAAATACAATGTACGGGTTTGGGGACAAGCCAGGGTGAACACAACCCGCGGGCCGTTTGCCGGCACCATTCTGCCGCGCTCCGAAAACGATGATGATCAGCACATTGTGATGAAAATCCCAACCGGTTACAACATTGGTATTGACATCAAAACCATCCTCGAAATGGAGGAGACCGGTTACAAAAAAGCCAACTACAAAATCCCTGAAAAAGAGTTTCCATACACCAAAAATCTTCCCAACGTTAAGCTGTTCGGCACGGGAGGAACCATAGCTTCACGGCTCGATTACCGCACCGGCGCCGTTATTCCTGCATTCTCTCCCGGCGAACTTTATGGTGCTGTACCCGAACTGGCCGACATCTGCAACCTGACCACCGAAAAGATCTTTGCCGTTTTCAGCGAAAACATGGGACCAAAACAATATATCGCGCTGGCTAAAGCTATTGGTCGTGAAATCGAAAACGGCGTGGATGGAATTGTGATCGGTCATGGAACCGATACGCTGCACCACACCGGCGCTGCACTCACTTTCATGGTGCAAAATCCACCCGTTCCAATTGTTCTCGTGGGCTCGCAACGCTCCTCCGACCGCCCAAGCAGCGACGCCGCGCTCAACCTTCAGCATGCAACTTACGCCGCCGGTCATAGCGACATCGCCGAAGTGATGGTTTGCATGTTTGGCCCCACCTCCGACGAGTACGGCCTGCTGCACAAAGGAACCAGGGTGAGAAAAATGCACTCATCCTACCGCTCGACATTCAGGACAATCGGCGACATACCGCTGGCTACCGTGAGCCGTAAAGGGATCAGACACCTCAAATCCGATTATCACCATCGCCGCAAGGACAGAAATGTGGTTATCAAGCCTTACTTCAGCGATAAGGTAACCATGCTTTATTACTACCCTGCCATGAAGCCTGACATTCTGCACGCCATTATTGACCAGGGTTACAAAGGAATTGTGATTGTGGGAACCGGTCTGGGGCATGTAAACAAGGAACTTTATCCTGCCATCGAGCGCGCTCATGCTGAGGGTGTTAGCATGTATATGACCCTGCAGACCATCTGGGGCTATGTGCACATGTTTGTTTATGACACAGGGCGGGACATGATGGCCAAAGGAATTATCCCCACCGGAAATATGCTTCCCGAAGTAGCTTTTATCAAACTGGGCTGGGCGCTCGGCCAGACCGAAGACCCCGAAGAGGTGAAAAAACTGATGCTCACCCCGATCAACGACGATATCACTGAGCGCGAACCCTACAACGGCTACCTGGTTTACCAGGGTGGCATTCCCGAAGTTGAAGAGTTTGTCAGAAAGGTTCATAAATAGCCTGGCTCTCAAATCCCTGATGTATTCTTTCTGGTAATTGTAACCACCGTTACAGTAACCACGGTTACAATTTTTCATATCTTTGACAAGGAATAAAAATTTTGACCAGCACCAAAAATTACCAAATAGTATTTTTTGAACCTTGCTTTTAATCTTATCAAAATAAAGAACTGGTTATGAACTACCTCATCGCAAACGCAAATATCGTTAACGAAGGCCGGATTTTCAAAGGCTCGGTCTTTACCAAAGGTGAAGAAATTGAAAAAGTCATCGAACACAGTGGAATTTTGGAGGCTAAACTCCACCCTGGCTATGAAATCGTTGATGCTTCCGGCAAATTCCTCATCCCCGGCGTAATTGATGATCAGGTGCATTTCAGGGAGCCAGGACTAACGCACAAAGCCGATATTTTTACTGAAAGCAGGGCAGCAGTTGCTGGCGGGATTACTTCTTTCATGGAAATGCCCAACACAATTCCGAATACTTTGACCCAGGAATTGCTGGAGGAGAAGTACAAAATTGCCTCCGAAAAATCTTTTGCCAATTATTCCTTTTATATGGGGGCATCCAACGACAACCTGGCGGAGATAGTAAAAACCGACCCACGGACGGTTTGCGGTGTCAAGGTTTTTATGGGCGCTTCCACCGGTAATATGCTGGTGGATAATAAAGATACCCTCGAAGGGATTTTCAGGGAAGCGCCCTGCCTTGTGGCGGTTCATTGCGAGGACGAGACAACAATCCGAAACAACAGCGCCCATTTTCGTGATAAATTCGGCGAAGATGTACCCATCATTGCCCACCCCGAAATCCGCAGCGCCGAAGCCTGTTACAAATCATCATCTTTAGCTTTGGAACTGGCTACAAAACACGGAACCCGGCTTCATGTGCTGCATCTTTCCACCGCAAGGGAAACGGAGCTTTTTCGCAATGATATTCCTCTAAAGGACAAAAGAATAACTGCCGAAGTTTGCGTCCACCACCTTTGGTTTGATGAAAAGGATTATGCAACGAAGGGAAATTTTATCAAGTGGAACCCGGCCATCAAAAGCGAAACCGATAGGAATTCCTTGTTTGCCGCCATGCTTGATAACCGGCTGGATGTGATTGCTACAGACCACGCTCCACATACATTCGACGAAAAACAAAACTCCTATTTCAAGGCTCCCTCAGGAGGCCCTTTGGTGCAGCACTCGCTCGTTGCCATGATGGAATTTTATCATCATAAAAAAATCACGATTGAAAAAATCGTGGAAAAGATGTGTCATGCACCGGCAGATTGCTTTCAGGTGAACAAAAGAGGCTTTATCCGTCCGGGTTATTTTGCTGATCTGGCGCTGATTGACCCAAATTCGCCCTGGAAAGTTGACCGGTCAAATATCCATTACAAATGTGGCTGGTCGCCGTTTGAAGGGACAACTTTCCATTCCGCCGTAACTCACACCTTTGTTAATGGCCATCTTGTTTACAACCAGGGGAACTTCGATCTGACATCCAGAGGTAAGCGTTTATCATTTAACAGATAATTTTTATCTTCTTTTACTTTCTTACCTGATCCTGCAGTCAAACCGGTAATCGCCCTCCATTCAATTTTCCGATTCTCAGATTGGGTTAATTTTGTCGTCTTTTAAAAGGAAAAACATGCGAACGGAAAAAGACAGTTTGGGTGAAATCAATCTTCCCGATGATGCCTTGTATGGGATTCATGCAGCAAGAGCGAAAGTAAATTTCCCCAACCCGATGCCTTTTCAGGAAGAGTGGTACAGAGCTATGGCTATCGTAAAAGAGGCCTGCTACCTTACTATCATTGACTACACCAATGCCCTGTCGAGGAAATATCCCGGGCTAAAAATGCCCGTTCGGATTCCGGACATCAAAATTTTGGAGACTTTTCAGCAAACTGCTTCCGAAATGGCCACCGGCCTGTACTTCGGGCATTTTATTGTTCCGGGCATCAGTGGGGGCGCCGGCACAAGCATCAATATGAACGTGAATGAAATCATTGCCAACGTCTCTCTCTTGAAATCCGGTCATAATCCCGGTGAATATCAATACATTGACCCAATAGAAGATGCCAACATTTTCCAGTCAACCAACGATGTGGTGCCAACTGCTTTGACTGTGGCAGCTATGAAATTGTTTCTCGAACTGGAAGAGACCATCAATTTGCTGCGCCGGGAGATCGAAATAATCGAAGGTAAAACCCGTGAGCACCTCCGGATTGGTTACACGCAGATGCAGGAGGCTGTACCGTTGAGCACCGGACGGCAATTCAGCACTTACAACGAAGCACTATCGCGCGATTGGTGGCGGGTCTCGAAATGCATCGAGAGAATAAAAAATGTAAACCTCGGGGGCGGCGCCATTGGCACCGGGCTCACCGTTCCCCGGTATTTCATCATGCATGTAGTGCAAAAGCTCCGGCAACTCAGTAACCTTCCCCTGTCGCGTGCAACCAATCTGACCGATGCAACTTCCAACCTCGACTCCTGGGTGGAGGTTCATGCCACACTGAAAGCTCACGCCGTCAACCTTGAAAAGATGGTTTCGGACATACGGCTTCTGGCCTCCGATATCCACGGCATAAAGAGTATTTGTATCCCTGCAAGGCAGACCGGGAGTAGCATTATGCCCGGAAAAATCAACCCGGTGATTCCTGAGTTTGTGATTAGCAGCGTGCATAAAGTTTATGCCAACGACCTGCTGATTTCCAACCTTTCAGCTCAGGGTTGCCTGGAGTTGAATGCCTATCTGCCAGTTATCGGCCATGCCATTATCGAAAGCCTGAAATTGTTGATATCAGCCGATATCAGTCTTCGCGAAAATCTGATAAAAGGATTGCAGTTCGATAGTAATGCAGCAAAACACAAACTACTTTCCAGCGGTTCGATTGCTACGGTGCTGGTTCCTCACATCGGTTATCATAAATCTGCCACCCTGGCCAGGTTGATGAAAGATCAAAATCTGGATATCATTCACGCTAACCAGCAACTCAAACTAATTGATGAAGAGCGGCTTATTGTTCTCATCAGCCATGAAAACTTGCTGAAAGAGGGTTTTACTATAGAAGATATCACCAACCCCGGGGCAGATCAAACAGAAAATGAGTTAAGATGAAACCAAGAGAAAGAACTCCGCAGATAGGCATTTTCGGGAGACGCAATCAGGGAAAAAGCGCCATCATTAATGTGCTGACGGGCCAGCAAACTTCCATCGTTTCCGACATTCCCGGCACTACCACCGACCCCGTTAGGAAAACCATGGAGATCCCGGGAATTGGCCCTGCTACGCTGGTTGATACCGCCGGAATAGATGACATCGGGGTGCTGGGAGGAAAAAGAGTGGATAAATCGCTGGAAATAATCAAACAGGTGGATCTTGCACTTTTAATAATTTCAGACAACCAGACCGGAGAGCCTGAGGACAAAATCATTCAACATTTCTACGATTTAGGGACACCGTTCATCTGGGTTCACAACAAAAGCGACCTCTCTCTGCTTCATCCTGATTTCGCCAAAATACTTTTGGAAAAACATAAACAGCCAGTGGTGGAATTCAGCGCATTACACCCTCACAACCTTGAAAACCTGCTCGAATCCATCCGAAAAACCCTGCCCGAAACCGCCTGGAAAAGTCCTTCACTGCTTGGCGACCTGGTAAAGCAGGGTGATATCGTAATGCTGATTACTCCTGTTGACGAGGAGGCGCCGGAAGGAAGACTCATCCTTCCGCAGGTGCAAACCATCCGCGACCTGCTCGACAACGACTGCATTGCAGTGGTGGTAAAAGAAAGAGAGTCGGATGCTTTTCTCCGGAAAACCGCCATCAAACCTGCGCTGGTGATAACCGACAGTTCGGTTTTTCTAAAAGCCGACGCCACCATCCCGCGTGATATTCCTTTGACCGGATTCAGCGTACTGCTGGCCAGGTACAAAGGACCGTTTGAGGCTTACCTTGAAGGAACCCCGAAAATCTCAACGCTAAAAAACGGAGACACCGTTCTTATGCTTGAATCCTGCACGCACCATGTTTCGTGCGACGATATCGGAAGGGTTAAAATTCCGCGCTGGATGGATCAGTTTACCGGAAAAAAACTGAACTATGAAGTGGTTTCGGGTCTCAATAAACTTCCACGACCTATAACGGACTATGCGCTGGTGGTGCAATGCGGCGGGTGTATGATTACCCGAAAACAGATCGTAAACCGTCTGAAACCCGCCATTGACGCCGGAATACCCGTAACCAACTACGGAATGGCAATTGCCTGGATGCAGGGAATTTACCAAAGAGCCATAGAACCATTTATTGGGAAAACAGAAGATGATTTGTACCTATAATGGTGATTCCATCAAGCTTACTTCCTCGAATTCTCAAAATCCTTGATCAGCCCTAATGTTAGCCAGTTGGCAATGGCCTGGCGATTGCTTACAATAATCAGGCGTTCCAGGTCTCTGGGATGATTGATATTCCCCAATTCGATGTAAGTTCCTACCGGTTTGGAGTTTTTGAGAGTATACAGCTTTCGCTCCGACACTGTACCCTTGTAACCCCGGTTGGGCTGGTGCTCGTTGTATTTGTCGCGGATGGTTTTGAGCAATGTTTCTCCAAGTTGCTTCCCTTTACTGCTTCCGGGGTGGTAATAAAAAAATATATCCACCTTCTGGTTTACATACCGCGAATCCACATGAATTTCAACCTTTCGCTGGTACTGCCCCACGTGCTTATCGTAAAGCGTATTAACGGCATCCACTTTTTGTTTTAGACGCTCCACAGAGTTGAGCGGTATGGCCTGATTGTTCCAGTTCACCTCATCTTTATCGCATTTCAGGTAGGCATCATCGCGGATACCATCATTCGGATCGCGGGTGATAATGTAAACGGTTGCTCCCTGTTCGATCAGGTTGCGCGAAAGCCTCAATGAGATGTCATAAGCATATTCATCTTCGCATAAGGTATGGCCGTCTTTTTTACCAATTGCCCCCGGATCAGGGCCTCCGTGCCCGGCAATAATGTAAAAAACAGCTCCTTGCAGCTTATTGTCCTTGAATTCAACAAGTTCGTGTTTCTTACCAAATATCGGGTAAACGCCACTTTGAATTTCTTCCACTTTTGCTAAAGTATCATTCGCTGCCGCGATGGGCAAGAGATATGTTTTTCCTTTGATAAGCTGATGGTCAGGATTGAGCCTGTTTTTGTTGATTTCGAGGAATGCGTTGTAATGGTCTTCGGGTTTCAGGTTGTGCCGGCGCAATAAACCATAAATCCCCTCGCCGGCTTCAGCTTGTACTTTCTGATATTCCTGTGCTTTGAGCGATGGCCGTTCAAGACACATAAACAAGAAGACCAAAAGTATCAGGGTGGAGTATCTTATCATCAATCAGATAATGCAATTTCGGGCAAAAATAGTGTTTGAAAGCGTAGTTTTTACACCGATTCGAAAAAGTAATCAACAAGTGAGTTGTTAATAAACCAATTTGATTGGCATGGCTGAGAGATTTCTGCATCTTAAGATGTTGCCATCATTTTGCGAATTTTCTCATGAAAATCCTTTCAATCGCTGCTTATGGTTAAATCATCGAAATAAACCGCTCCCTTACCAGTGTTCCAGACATAAACCCTGATCTGGTTGGTTCCGATATTTTCAGGAACGGTAAAAGAAAGTTCGATAAGTTTCCAGCCCTTTTCATCTTGCTGGAGGAAATCTCCCTGTTGGTAATACATGATTTTTCCGGGGTCGGATGTTACTACCAGCACACCCTGGTTGGTATCCGAGAACCGCCAGACTGATACTTTAAATCTCCTCCCCGACTCAACATTGCTCAAATTTAATCCCAATGAGTAAGCATTCGATTCAGTCAGTTTTACTGCGTAGATTCCCGACCGACTCACCTCGCTGGTCACAGTTCCCAAATGGGAGATTTCATAATCTCTGCAAATAAAGTTTTGTTGATCAGCAGTAAGCACTTCAAGATCACAATTCAATGTCGAAAAATATCCATCCTTAATTTGAAAAGTGCCAGCCTCCAGGGCTTTTTTATCCATGGCATACAGAGCGCTGGTGTATCCTTTGAAAACAGTTTGCAATGGAATGACTGTGCGGCTGATTTCGGCTGCTTCAGACGAATTCATCGGCCCGCCGATAAGCAGAATGTCATTCCCGGATGCGCTGATCACATCACCCAACGAAAGCTCCGCTCCCCAGAAATAGAAAGAACGGTTGTAAGAATTAAACAAAAGCACGTCAGGGTAAAGTGCTTTGATTTCGGTAAGGTGCTGGCCAGCTGAGTATGCATTACCAAATGCAAGCGCTGAATAAACATTGAGGGAAGTGGGAAAATAATAAATCCGCTTGTGGTCGCCATAGTCGCCTTCGACCAATTCCTCCACCTTTTGGGTTTCGAGGTTTGTGGCCTCGTACCAGTAATCAATTGTCCGGATTGCCGGGACATATCGGGAAAAAATCACAACAGCCAGTAGCGACAACAAGGATACCTGAAAAGTGGTCTTTGCAAATCTCCACCTGACCACACCCGAAATGTTGACGATGAGGAAAAACAAAGAAGTCCCGGTGAGGGTAAGGGCAGGAATTAAGTAATGATTCTGATGGTAATGCTTGGCTACTATGATTACGCTGAACAGGTTGGCAAGCAGAAGCGCCGCAAGGAACCGGACTGATCTTGGTAAAAGTTTTTGTCGGATACCGGGAAGAACTGCTGAGAATAAAAAGAATAGGATGGCGGCCAGCGTGAATAAAGTAAAGATTTTATTGTTAACGAAAATATCTCTGACAGCCCGTGTATAGCTGCTGAAATCAATGATATTTTTTTCTCCCTGCCCGTAAACGCCGCTGTGGGTAAACAGATTTTCGAACCATTCGTACATGTAAATCAGTGCTGGTATGGCAGGAATGATGAAAATGAAAAATACTATCACAGTGCCCGCCACAAAAAAAAGCTTGTTTTTCCAGCCCTTTAAAACTACAAATGGAATGATGAGCAATGGAAGAAAAGTGGCTTTGGTTGCCAGCCCGAATCCTGACAAGAGTGCATAAAGCCAGACATAACGGCTGCTCCGGTCATTTTTATCGCTGAAATGCCTGATCAGCAATGCAGATAAAAGAATCGTGGTAAAAAATAGTAATGGCTCAGGGCTAACCTTGGTCCAAACAACATCCATAAGTGTCACCGACAGAAACGGGGAAATCTGAACCATCAGGGCGGCAAAAACATCCCGGGTGCTTCGGTAAATAACAAATCCTGCCACAAAAACCGCCAAAGTTCCAAGCACAACTAAAACTACGCGTATGATCCCTAAATAGCGCTCAGGATCACTTAAAACATCCTGCACTATTTCAGCCGAAGGTCCCGGCTTTACCAGGTGACTGACCGCTATCACCGCCGCACAAATCTCCATGACCGGCGTACCGGGGTTATCCACATGCCCTACCGGCTGAAAGTTGAGTATATTCAATCCGTTCAGCAGGTAAATGTAGTTCGGATCGTTGGCAAACCGGGCATAATTAAAGGATACGCCAACAATTCCAAAAATAAGCGGCAGGATAATCAGCGGAACGAATGATGTGCTGAGCTTTAAAAGTCGTTGTTTTGCATGCATAATCATTTCGGTAAAAAAGGTGCATTGGCAAGCATTAAACTGGCCGTTGCAAATTTATCAAAATGATTGCATTGGGAGAAAACCGGAAAGTAGTCATTCAAACCGGAACTCAAAATCCACTTCGGGCATAAAGTCCTTTCGTCTCCAAACCAGGGTTTTGTGGCTTCCTTGCCGGATGGTAGAATCAGGTTGGAGTGAGATGTGGGTGAGTTGCAATTCATCAGGAATTTCTAACTGGTAATGAGCGGTCTCGAAAGGGTCACCCCATTTGTGCGTAGTCATGACAATATATTTGGCCTCCGTGGATTTGAGCTGCTGCCGGTAATAAATATGCCAGGCAGCTTCTTCATCTTTTTTTAAATCAACCAGAAACAGCGCTCCCCTCTCATTCTGTCGGATGAGCATCGAAGTTGTATCCCCATCCCTGTATACTGTAATTGAACTGATATCGCCATAGCGCTCAACATCCGGAAAAGGGTAGAAAAGTGTCTGACGCAAATCACCCCCGCTGGTGTTGCGGAAATAGTAAAGTCCTTCTACCTCAAAATAATCCCTGTTCAGTCTGAAGGTCAGATCCTCGCTGTAAAACCTCAGCTTCTGCGCACCCGACTGCAGCACAAGGCTCCAGCACAAACAGATTAATATCGCTCTAATCATTGCAAATCACCATTTTAGAAGTGGCAACCTGCCGACCGTCCATCACCACCGAAATCAAATACTGGCCTGCCGGCAGGTTTCTCTCCAACTTTTTGTTCCATTGATATTCAAAGACATTATCAGCGAACTGCGACCGGTTGATAGGGATGATCGAAACCAAAGATCCATTCAACTGATTTACAAATATACAACCCTCGTGGAACTGAGTTTCCTGATCAATTTTCAGGGAAATAGTCGTGTGGTCGGTAAAAGGATTTGGGTAGTTAGTCACCGAAACCCGGTAAATCTTTCCGGGAGTAACGATTCCAACCGACATATCCACAATCAGATCCACGGTAACGGTTGTACCGGGCTCCACTATAATCCAGGTTTCCATAGGATATTCAACGTCATCCTTTGCAATCTGCCAGATCTTAAAGTTCATGGCCATAACGGTTTTTGTAAAAAAACCGGCTTCATCGGTAAAAAGCTGGGTAAAAGGCCCGTTCGGGTACATGTAATATGGACTTGCATATTTAATCTCAGCATTATTAACGGGGTTGTTGTTCTGATCATTCAGGTGTCCCTGAAACACACCGCTGCAATTACCCCACCCTCCATTGTAATGTGGCTGAGAACTCTTTACCGTCCACCATGTTGTTTGAAAATTGATGTTTTCAGTCACCACATAATTAATTGACTGGCCTGACAAAACAGGGCCTACAGATGAGCCCGGGGGATTTCCCCAGCTCATTTCCTGCTGGTCAAAGAATGGATCTGGCCCCCAGGAAACTTTAACAAACCCTGATTGTGGCGAAATGCTGACCGGTTGAACAAGGTCATTATTGGTTATCAGTAAATAGCCATGAACAAAAACCGGTTGATAATCAGGCTTAATCGTAAGAACTGACCAACTGCTCATAATCCATAAATCAAAAATCGAATTGATGCCATTCCAGTAAAAAGCATCATTATTAAAAAGCAAATGCCATTCTCCGTCCTCGAAATAGATTTCGCTCAGGACATCTTGGGGAATGATTGGATTGGGTTTCAAATCAGCCGGCCATAGGGCTATGACCACACAACCGGCCAGAAGCAATTTTTTCATGATATCCTCCATGTTTAAGTTGAGAAAAGATTTGATTTTGAATACTTTCGAAAGTTACATCAAAACTCTCAACCTGTCAATGGGGAAAGAAAAAAAGCCAGAAGGTTTTCATTCCTACTGGCTTAATATGGTAAAAACTGAACCTTAGTTCCTGTTCAGCTCTAGTATTCTTCCCGGCGTCCATGGAGCGCGGTATTTTTCCATTTCAGTTTCGATGGCTTTGATATCGCGGTCAATTTGTTGGATTTCAGCAATAACCGAAGGCAACTCCTCCATCAGGATGTCGTAGTTGTCGGTTTGGGTTTTGGTTGGCGCTGATGTTGATCCCCAGTGTGAGTATGCTATTACGTCGAGTCTTTCGCTGAGTGGCATGGGTTCCGGTGGCACCTCCTCCCAGCTTGCTTTTGCCGGAGTGCCGTAAAAAGCAAACTCGATGGTTTTCAGTTGCTCTGCTATTTTCCTGGCTCTCAGCGATAGCTCAGCAGGAGCACCGGGTGTATTGTGAAGCGCCTGCCTGATCAGTTCGTTTTTCTTCATCAGATCATCCATAATATTCTGCGTTCCGCGCATGGTTCTGGCCAGTTCAGCTACTTTGTTCTGGTAAGCAACCAAAGCTTCGCGGTCTTGGGCAGGCAAAGTGGTGTTTTTCAATGGTTTTGCAGTGAAAGTAACCGGGCCTGCAAGCTCGGTTATATTACCATTGTGATCCAAAGCCAGGGATACTGTATAATTTCCGGGCAAAGCATGCATTCCTGAAGGTCCCTCAGAAAATGGGTCAAACTTATCTTTTCGGGTGCTCACCGGGTTTTTGCCCTGGTAACGAAGATTCCAGACCGTGCGGTTGATGCCGGTTGATGGTTTCTGGTAAAGTTTCCTTACGATTTCTCCTTTGCTGTCGGTGATTGTGAAGACAAGCATTGGCGGAAGTTCATTTTCTTCCTCAACCAGTTGTTCACGAGTGGGTTGCGGGATGGGTTTTCCCTCCTTGAAGAGTTCTTTCTCTTTTTCCTGACGTTCCTGCTTTTTGGTTTTTGGGGTCTCCTTCATATACCAGGTAAAGGTGGCGCCAAAAGGAGGATTGGGAGCCACAAAATAGGTGGCGCCCTGGCCGTAGCGGAGATCGCCTTCGATAAACATCAGGGCATCTTTTACAGGGAAAAGCATCGCGTCGCTGTTTTTAAGTTTGTCAGGAGTGATCTCCCGCAATGGCGAGTAATCATCAATGATGTAAAAACCGCGTCCAAAAGTGGCCACCACCAGGTCATTCTCCCTTTGCTGAATTTTGAGGTCTTTCATTGCAATATCGGGTATCCCGGCTGAGAGCTCGGTCCAGATTTTGCCGCCATCAACCATGAAAAATACATTGAACTCAGTTCCCACAAAAAGCAGATCGGGATTGATGTGATCCTGAACGATAGTGTGAACGGTTTCATTGTTGGGCAGGTTTCCGGCAATCGAAACCCATGAGTTTCCTTTATCGGCACTCTTCAGCAAATAGGGCTTAAAATCATCTCTTTTGATGTTGTCAAAAGCGGCAAACACAATGTTGGCATCAAATTTTGAAGGCTTTACATCGCTCACATAAGTATATTCCGGAACACCGGGGAAGTTGCTGATCCTGCGCCAGTTCTGGCCGCCGTCTTCCGATACCTGGATAAGTCCGTCATCTGTTCCGGCAAATAAAAGCCCCTCCTGCAGCGGCGATTCGGCCAGCGAAACAATGGTTCCCCATTGCGAAGTTGAAACGTCTTTTGCCACTGCATTTGACGGCCAGAATTTTCCCATTACCGGAAACTGGTTCCGGTCTTCATTGCGGGTGATGTCCTCGCTGATTACCTGCCAGCTATTGCCACGGTCATCACTGCGAAATACTTTGTTGGCAGCAATGTAGAGTCGTGTTTTCGAATGAGGGCTGAGGAAAAACGGAGTATTCCAGTTCCAGCGGTATGTCAATTCACCTTTGCGGGGCTCAGGGCGGATTTTGATCCCCTCTTCTGACTTCTTGTCGTAGCGGTAAATATTTCCGTATTGGTAGGCTGAATAAACGATATCAGGATTTCCCGGCTCGATAGCCTGGAAAAAACCATCGCCGCCAAGAGTAGTGATCCATTCGCCGCTGGTTACGCCGGAAGAGCTGATACTCCTCGAAGGACCACCAAGGCTGTTGTTGTCCTGCGTGCCGCCATAAACCCAGTAAAAAGGTTCTGAATCATCCACATTCACGCGATAAAACTGGGTTACCGGGAGGTTGCTCTTGAAAAGCCAGTTTTTGCCACTATCGAAGGTCTCATAAATTCCCCCATCACCGCCAATCATAAAATGGTCGGTATTATCAGGGTCAATCCACATGGCGTGGTCATCCACGTGTCGGCCGCTAAGGCCAAGGGCATTCCAGGTTTTCCCGCCATCCAGAGTTACTTTCGATACTACATCAAGCGAATAAACTTTGTTGACATCCTTAGGATCCGGTACAATGATGTTAAAATATTGGCCACCAGCCTGGTAATCATTCATTTTCTCCCAGGTAACACCCCTGTTGGCTGACCTGAAAAATCCACCCTGATTGTCGGCAGCTTCCATAATCAGATAAAGAACATCCGGATTTGGAGGTGAAATGGTGATACACAAACCACCGATATGCCCGCCGGGGAGACCGTTCATAATTTTATTCCAGGTTTTGCCACCGTCTGTGGATTTATAAACCGCCGACTCGGGGCCGCCGCCAATTTTGGTAAAAACATGCCGCCTGCGCTGTTCTGAAGTAGCGTAAAGAACATCAGGATCGCGCGGATCCATTACCACTTCGTTCACACCGGTATTTTCGCTGATTTCAAGAATTTTCTCCCATGTTTTCCCACCGTCAATGGTTTTGTAGAGGCCGCGATCTCCACCAGGCCCCCAGGCAGAGCCTTCAGCGGCTACATAAACGATATTTCCGTTTTCAGGATGAATAACAATCCTTCCTATTTGCCTTGATTCTTTCAGCCCCATATTTTCCCAGGATTTTCCCCCATCCACCGACCGGTAAACACCATTGCCATATCCCAGTGCCCGCTGGTGGTTGTTTTCGCCGGTTCCTAACCAAACAACGCTGGTGTTAGAGGGGTCAATGGCAATTGCCCCCATCGAATAAGCGCCGTTGTTGTCGAAAATCGGGGTGAAGGTAGTACCGTTGTTCACGGTTTTCCACACATGCCCCGAAGCCACAGCAGTATAGTACTCGCTGCTGTTGTTGGGGTTGACGGCAAAAGCAGCAATTCTGCCGGAGGTAAAAGCCGGTCCGATACCTCGCCATTTCAGCCCTGAAAAGGTAGATGACTTTAAAGTATCTCCCTTACTTTCGGTGTCCTTTTTCTTTTGAGCCTGCATTTGATGAGTCGAAAAAACAAGCATCAAAGCCAGCAGCATCGAGATCATCTTGCTGGTTATCAAGCTCTTCGTTGGGTTAAATTTTGACATCATAATTTTTGTTGTTGATAAAAAGTTGTTTTAGAAAATTCATTTTTCAAAAGTAGAATTGTTTTAATCACTGAAAGCCATTGCAGGGTGATATAGTATGAAATTGTAAAATCTTTCAACCCGGACACGCCCAATCAGCAAGCACCTCAATGTTTTTGGATTTAAGCTAATTTCGCAGCAAAATTAGTTTTTATGAATTTCGGTTTTAAGATTCTTGTTTTCCTGTTATTGACCCTGGAACCGTTTGGTTGTTTTGGACAGCGTAATACGGCTTCAATGGCTGTAGCGCTGGATAATGGTCAGGTTTTAAACCAAAATCCCTCCGGATCAAAGGATCTCGTTGCCGGGTTTATCACGCTTACCCGCTTTGGTTCGGCACCGTTGACCGTGCAGTTTAAGGATATTTCGCAAGGTCAGCCAACCGGATGGAACTGGAATTTTGGCGATGGAACTTCTGATACGTTAAAAAACCCGGAACATACCTATTCAGAACCCGGAAATTATACCGTCAAATTGAGCGTAACCAATTCAACCTCATCTTCTTCGCTCACCCGGAACAACTACATCGTTGTTGCTGCCGACGGCGCCTGTGATACATTGGCCTACCCGCTCATTGGAGATTATGCGCTTTACATCATTTCCGACAACGGCGCCGGATATGTTTCCGGAAACAATTCCTACGGTGACCTGGCCAAAGCAAGCTATTTCGGCGCTATTGAGCCGCAAAGCACAATTATCGGTTGCATTTTTGATTTTGCAATAGCCAAACGCTCTCTGGCAAGCGACCAGCCGATAAAATTCAAAGTCTGGGAAAGCAACGGCACAAATAACTCACCCGGTACGTTGATAGCGCAGCAGGTGGTTTCATTATCGCAAATTGCTGATGAGGTGAGTTTTGGCTGGCCGTCAATAGTTTTTTTCGATGAACCTCCCTCGATCAGCAACCCCTTTTTCGCTGGCGTTGAGCTGCCTCAGAATGCGGGTGACACGCTGGCGCTTTACACTAATCTGGATGGTGATGTGGTTACAGGTAACGGCTGGGAACAGCACGACAACGGAAACTGGTATCCTTACTCCAACTCGCAATTTAGCTGGGGAATTGACATTGATCACGCCATTTTCCCGCTGATCTGCCAGGCTACGGGCATTTCGAACCATTTGTTTGATAACCAGGTGCTGGTTTATCCAATTCCGGCCAACGACCGTATAAATGTGACTGTGCTGGATGCATCAATTTACCCTGCCAAAATCTCTGTAATTGATCTGACCGGAAGAACGGTTTTAAACCAATCCGACCCATTTCATTCGTCAGCAAACCTAAATGTAAGTCACTTAAAAAGTGGGATTTATCTTTTAAAAATAGAGTCAGGTGGTAAATCTTTCTATCGCAAAATAATGATTGACAGGTAATTATATTTTAACTTCTCCTTACAATTTTTCGAGATCCGACAAATATTTTCCTGCCTGCTCAATAACTTCAGATTTTTCCTGAGGGCTCATCCGGTCAATGTTTCGGTAAACCATTCCAATTCTGGGGTTTTTACGAAGTTTTTCTTCATGCTGCAGGTAGAAATACCAGAAAAGGCTGTTGAAAGGGCAGGCTTTGTCTCCGGTTCTTTTTTTTGCATCATAAAAGCAGTTGCGGCAATAATCGCTCATGTTATTGATGTAATTGGCCGAACTGACATATGGTTTTGACGCCATGATCCCGCCATCGGCATACTGGCTCATACCACGTGTGTTGGTGATTTCAACCCATTCGAAAGCATCAATGTAAACTCCAAGATACCACTCATCCACTTCATCAGGATGGATCTGTGCCAGCAAAGCAAAATTCCCTGTTATCATAAGTCGCTGAATGTGATGGGCATAAGCTTTTTGAAGCGACTGCCCGATGGCGTGTTTCATGCAATTCATCCGCGTATTGCCAGTCCAGTAAAAATCAGGGAGTTTGTTGTTATGTTGAAAAAAATTCATTGTAGCATACTCCGGCATTTTGGCCCAGTAAACTCCCCGCACATATTCACGCCAACCAATGATCTGCCTTACAAATCCTTCGACCTGCTCTATCCCGATTTCATCTTTTCGTTTGATCCACTCCTCTAAAGCACTTTCGACTACCTCGCCCGGTTGAATCATTTTCGTGTTGAGGGCAAAAGAAATCCTTGAATGAAACAGCGACCATGACTTTTCGGTCATGGCATCCTGATAAGTGCCAAAATAGGGCAAAAGGTGAAGATTGAAATACTGAAGAACCTTCAGCGCCTGCTCCCGATTGATAGGATAGGCAAACTGAGCAGGATCGGCGCTTCCAAAAAATTTCACCCCCGATGCTACCAAATCCGAAAAAACCTCCGAGCAGTCGTTTGTAAACTCCAACGGTGGCGGAATCTGAATCTTTCCGTCATATTTCCTTCTGTTTTCGATGTCATAATTCCACTGGCCGCCGGCTGGTTTGCCATTTTCCATCAAAATGTTGAGCCTCTTCCGAATCATCCTGTAAAAACTCTCCATCAGGAAATGTTTCCCGCCAAAGAAATCCCTGACTTCAAATCTTTCCGTAAGAAAATGCTCTGACGAAACCATACCCGAAGGCACGGGAAGCGTTTCGCAAACCTCTTTTAAAACCTGATCCACACGGTACTCGTCCGGTTCCTGGTATTCGAACTTGTCAAAATACTGGTTTTTAATAATTTCCCTGATACTCCTGCCGAAGTCCTGGAGGTTGTTCTCATCTGTGAGCTTCAGGTAAATCACTTTGTGATCTCTGTTTTTAAGGATTTTGGCCAGATCCCTCATGCCTGCAAGCACACCGAGCAGTTTCTGGAGATGATGCATTATATAATCCGTCTCCGGTCTGATCTCCATCATCAGATAGGTAATATTCTCATCTGGGGTCTTAAACCATGAATGATTGGGGTTGAGCTGGTCACCAAGGATTAGTCGCAGGGTTTTCATACACTTGTTTTTGGCAAAAATAAGCCAAACGGGCTGCAATCAGGTCAAAAGAAAAACTCTGGTTTGAATAAATCAATTCAGTACTTTCCGAATAAAATTAATCAATCGTCCTGAAACCCTTGATTTCTTTAACCTCTACGAGGTATTTTCAGAATTAAGGTGACCTTCTCCAACATACTTAAATCGCCTACGGCGAACTCCGCGTAGCGGATAAAGTATTGTAGCAGAGAATTTTACAATTTGCAAAATTTCCACGTAGTGGATTTACAAATTTTGATCGGTCCGCAGTGAAATCAATTATTTTATCAGCACTGTAAAGACATCGGCCTGACCGTTATCGCAGCCCATCTTCATGGCATCCTGCTTCTGCATAATGCTGCCTCCCCAGTAGTTGTGGTTGTAAATGTGAGGATTTTGAAACCAATTCTGTACGTTCATCCGGATTTCGAAATCAAGCGTATCACCGCCGTTTATGGCAAATGCTGAGTTGGGGAGTTGCACTTCAAAGTAATTCTGAACAAAACCGATGATCGAATCGGGGTTGGTTGCACTTCCTTTGTAGATCGTACAACAGCGCTGACATTTACCGCTAACCGGATTGGAAAGTATTGGGTTGGAAGCACCTGCTGAGTAAATCTGACCGATGCCCAGATGAAAAGCAAAGGGCAGTGCCTGCTGGCTCTCATCGAGCCATTTACCGTTGAGTTTCATGTAGTGATACCCACCGCCAAGCACCTCCGGCCAAAACATATCCCGTTCAGGAGGATTGACATACATCAGGCTTTGGTTTTTCTCTTCCGAAATTCCAAAAGTGAATGAAATCTTCTCATAGTTGCCCGGTTCAATATCATCAAACACCTGCCAGACTTGGGTTTCAGGCAGATCTGTATCCACGTAGTGAATATCTTTCCAATCATCAATTAATTGAAAAGTGCCGTCGCTGCGATGAAGTTTAAAGTCGGAAACAAAATACTGTATCTCGTTCACCATGTATTGATTACCAGCAGCATTGGTATAGATCATCTGATCGAAAACCAATGGCTGACCATCAGCAAAATGGGTGAAGGTAAAATTTATCCTGGCCGGCAAAGGTTTAGGGTTGTCGCTGGAGTTATTGCAGGAGACCAATAGTAAAAGAAAGAGAAAGGCAGGTAAAATCTTCATTCTTAACATTTTGCAAACAAATTTTTAATTGTTGCATTTTCGTTTGAAATGCTTTTATCAAACGAGTTGAAGTAGGTATTATTTCAAAAGAAAAAAGGGAATTACCCCCAAAACAACTGCATAAATTATAGTTTCAATGCGGGATTCATATAGCTATCAAGCAACGTCAACCACAAAAAAATTAAAAAGTGGAGCTGAGGAAAAAAATAGAGTTTTTGGAACCTACCGCGGGGAATAAAAAAAAGCAGGCGAACCTGCTTTTCTTTGTTTTGGCTAACCTTTTACGGCGTCCACCACAGCTTTGAAGGCTTCCGGGTGGTTCATGGCCAGATCGGCCAACACCTTGCGGTTAAGCTGTATGTCGGCTTTGTTGAGCTTACCGATAAAAGCCGAATAAGAAAGACCATGAGGCCTTACTCCGGCATTGATACGCTGGATCCACAAAGCTCTGAAATTTCTCTTCTTGGTACGACGGTCGCGATAGGCATATTGCTGGCCTTTCTCGTACGAGTTCTTAGCGACTGTCCACACGTTTTTACGTGCTCCAAACTGTCCTTTGGTGCGTCCAAGGATTTTCTTCCTCCTGGCACGCGATGCAACTGCATTTACTGATCTTGGCATAGTGATTTGAATTTTTCACGTCAGCGCTCCGCCCTTTCGGAGTCTTTTTCTGCTGAACGTAAGTTTAACATTTGATTAATTACTTGACGAGCATAGCTTTAACGTTCTTCACATCGGCGTTGTCAACAATGGTAAAGTAACCAAGGTTACGCTTGCGCTTTGTTGACTTTTTGGTCAGGATGTGACTTTTGTAAGCATGTCTCCTCTTGATCTTGCCTGTGCCTGTAAACGTAAAACGTTTTTTGGCGCTGGCTTTTGTCTTCATCTTTGGCATTACTGAAAAGTATTAAATGGTTGATATACTTGGTGTTTTAACTCTTTTTCGGTGCAATTATCATAATCATGCGCTTTTTCTCCAGGAGTGGGAGCTTCTCCACTTTACCATAATCTTCAAGATCCTGGGCAAATTTTAAAAGCATCAGTTCACCTTTGTCCTTGTAAACGATGGTTCTTCCTTTGAAAAAGACCTCCACCTTTACTTTTGCTCCTTCTTCAAGGAACTTTTTGGCATGATTAAGTTTAAAATTGAAATCGTGATCGTCGGTGTTTGGCCCGAGTCTGATCTCTTTCACTACCACTTTTGCGGTTTTTGCTTTGATCTCTTTGTGCTTCTTCTTCTGGTCGTAAAGAAACTTCTTGTAATCCATTACTTTACAAACCGGTGGATTGGCAGCCGGTGAAATTTCGACCAGGTCGAGTTCCTGTTGACGGGCGATTTCCAGAGCCTCTTTGATGGTCAGAATTCCCTGCTCAACATTTTCCCCAACTACACGAACGACAGGTCCTTTGATCTCCTCGTTGATCCGGTGCGGATTTTCTTTTTTCCGCTGAACAGGACGTCTTACAAAATCTTTTTTTATAGGCGTTGCTATAACTTATCCTCCTGAAATTTGATTATACAATTAGAGGGTTTAAACCTCTGTTAATTTATTGATTTCTTGCGAAATATGATCTGCAAATGATTGTACCGTGAATGTTCCCATGTCGCCTTCGCCCTGCTTTCTGACCGAAATAGTTCCTTCTGCTTCTTCTTTCTCGCCAACTATGAGCATGAAAGGAATGCGTTTCATTTCAGCGTCACGGATTTTCTTACCGGCCTTTTCGCTGCGGGTATCTATCTCAGCACGCACGTTCAAACCGGCCAGCAAAGATAGAACCTTTTCGGCATAATCATGATATTTTTCGCTGATTGGTAAAATGATAGCCTGAACCGGTGTGAGCCAGAGCGGGAATTTTCCGGCGCAATGCTCGATCAATACGGCTACAAAGCGTTCCATCGAACCAAACGGCGCTCTGTGAATCATCACGGGACGATGTTTTTCGTTATCGCTGCCAGTGTACTCCAGGTCAAAACGCTCGGGAAGGTTGTAGTCCACCTGGATGGTACCCAATTGCCATTTTCTGCCAAGGGCATCGCGTACCATAAAATCCATCTTAGGGCCATAAAATGCCGCTTCACCATACGCAACCACCGTTTCAAGTCTTGATTCCGCAGCTACTTCCATGATTGCCTTTTCGGCTTTTTCCCAATTCTCATCGGTTCCGATGTATTTTTCCGTGTTGCTGGGATCGCGAAGCGAAATTTGTGTGATGAAATCCTTGAAATCCAACGCTCTGAATATCTTCATCACGATATTCATTACAGCAATAAATTCGGATTTTACCTGATCGGGTGTGCAGAAGATATGGGCATCATCCTGAGTAAAGCCGCGAACCCTGGTTAAGCCATGCAATTCGCCGCTTTGCTCGTAACGGTAAACGGTACCAAATTCAGCGTAGCGAAGCGGAAGATCTTTATAAGAATGGGGTTTCGATTTGTAGATTTCGCAGTGATGAGGGCAATTCATGGGTTTGAGGAAGAACTGCTCACCGGGAACTGGTGTTGAGATAGGTTGAAACGACTCAGCGCCATATTTTGCCAGGTGTCCGGAAGTTCTGTAAAGTTCAACATTCCCGATGTGTGGTGTAATGACGGGCTGGTAACCGGCTTCTTTCTGAACTTTTTTAAGGTATTGTTCGAGGCGCTCACGAAGTTCAGCTCCTTTGGGCAGCCACAGTGGCAGACCCAACCCTACTTTTTGAGAGAAAGTGAAAATCTCCAGGTCTTTACCCAGCCGGCGGTGGTCGCGCTTTTTGGCTTCCTCGAGCATAACAAGGTAATCCTCAAGTTCTTTGGCTTTTGGAAATGTTATTCCATAAATGCGGGTGAGTTGTTTGCGTTTTTCATCACCGCGCCAGTAGGCTCCGGCCAGGCTAAGTAACTTAATAGCTTTAATGTGGCCGGTGTCGGGTAGATGAGGGCCGCGGCAAAGATCAACGAAATTTCCGGATTCATAAAAGGTGATCTGGCCATCTTCCAGTTCGCTGATAAGTTCAAGCTTGTACTCATCACCCTTTTTGGTAAAATATTCTAAAGCTTCACTTTTTGAAACATAGCGCCGGTTGTAAGCATGCTTCTCTTTGGCCAGCTCTTTCATCTTATTCTCGATGGCTACCAGGTCGGTGTCCGAAATCTGGCGATCGCCGGTGTCAACATCGTAGTAAAAACCTGCTTCGATGTCGGGACCTATACCAAATTTTGCTCCGGGGTAGAGCGCTTCGATAGCCTCTGCCATCAGGTGCGCCGATGAGTGCCACATAGTAGCTTTACCCTCTTTGTCTTCCCAGGTCAAAAGTCTAATTGAAGCATCGGAGGTAATAGGTCTGGTGGCGTCCCAAATGTCACCGTTAACTTCGGCGGCCAGCACGTTTCTGGCAAGTCCTTCGCTGATGCTTTTCGCAATCTCAAGACCTGTTACTCCTTCGTTGAATTGCCTTGAACTTTTGTCTGGCAGGGTTATGTTAATCATGATTTTTATGCTCTGAATCCTACAAAAAAATTGGGCGCAAAGGTAGAAATTAATTTTCTAATCCATTGCTAAAGGGAATGTTAAAAATGAAAAAAGCATTTTTTGAGCGAAATCTCTCCTAAAACCGATGGGTCATTCTGTCGGTTTTTTTTGCTGCAGCCACAACACCTGGCCTGACTTTGGCTCCTGGCCGGCTTTCATCCTGTTATACTTCATGAGTTTTTTCAATCTGATGCCATAAACCTGGGAAATCGCCCGCATGGTTTCGCCTTTAGAAACCACATGAAACGGGGTGGTTGCCTTGTTGCGCTTCTTTTCGAGGTAAACCATGTCGCCCTCTTTCAGCTTGTCGCGCTTGCTCAGCTCATTGTATTTCCATACCTGGAAACTGTAAATATTGTACTCACTGGCAAGGCTGTAAAAATCATCACCCCTCCTGGCGATGATATATTTCCGCCCATTGTTGGTAAGCATGGTTCGCTCTTTAGAGGGCTTCTCCGGGGTGGTTAACTCGGTTTTCACCGGTTTATCATCCTCTCCGGCTCTCTTTTTTACTGCGAGAATCTCTTTTTTTGTTTGGTCGTACTGATAAAGCTTAAGATCCTCGATCAGGTTAATCAGCAGTTCAGCGTAGCGCGGGTTGGTAGCATAACCTTCTTTCTTCAGCCCATGAGCCCAGCCCTTGTAGTCTGTGGTTTCGAGCGCAAATAACGATGCGTAACGCGGCCTGGTAGTAAGAAATGCCGAATGGTCCTTGTAGGATTGATCCACATTGTCGTATTTGCGGAAACATTCCTGGGGAGCATCATCGTCAACTTTAATTGATTCTCCGGTCCAACCATGGCATTTGATACCAAAGTGGTTTTTTGCTTCACGCGCCAGCCGGCTGTTGCCGCTGCCCGACTCAAGAATGGCCTGAGCGAGTTTGATGCTTGTTGGTATTCCAAATTCATACATCTCCCTGATAGCCATGTCTTTGTAATTCGCCACATATTCCTCCTTTGTCATCTGGCGGGATTGCGATACAGCATTAATCTGCACTGCAACAAGCAAAGCAATTGTAAAAGGAAAAAAGGTTGAAGAGATCGGGGAACGCTTAACCATTCAATGGAGAGTTTTAACCGGGCAAAAATAGGAATTCCGGAAAAAGAGGACTTTGATTAAATCATTCCCTGGTTTAATAGGCAAAAGTCAAATCTCAAAAAAAAGTTTTTCTGCTTCTGCCAGGCTTTCAGGCTTACCAATATCAATGTAAGGTACAGTATCATCCTGAAATCCAATTATCTTGTGCTGTGAAGCCAATCGAAGGTAAGTGGGTATGATGGAGAACTTACCATTCTCGGTCATCAATTGAAAAATTTCGGGATTAACGATATGAATACCATTGAATGCCAATTCTTCTGTATTGCCTCTCGGTGTAGTAGCTTGGATTACTTCACCGGTTTTAGTGTTTTTCCAGCCGGTAAGTTGGCGATCTTCATCAAAAATCAAATACCGAGAACTGGGGCGCTTTTGCACAAAAAGCGTCGCCAGACTGCCACTGGTTAAATGATACTGATAAAAACGATTTAGGTCAATGCCAGAAATAACATCCACATTATGAATGACAACCGGAAAATCGGGGTCGAATAATGCAGCCGCTTTTTTCAGTCCGCCACCGGTATCGAGCAACTGACCGGTTTCGTCCGAAAATTGAATGTTAGCGCCGAAATTATTTTGCCCTCTGAGGTAATTGCCGATCAACTCCGGGAAATGATGCAGGTTGATAACAATTTTCCTGACGCCGGCAGCCAGCAACTTTTCGATCACATGTCGGAGCATGGGTTTACCCGCAACTTCAATCAGTGCTTTGGGAATGCTGTGGGTAACCGGTTGGAGGCGTGTGCCCAATCCGGCGGCAAAAATGATCGCCTGCCTTGGGGATTTCATATCAGGATTGACTCTTTTGAGGTTTGCAAAGCTTCTCCTTCTTGTTGGCTGTCATTTCGCATTTCGAGCAAACAAACTTATGTTTGGCTGAATCCTTTGCTTTTACCTCTTTACAGCGTTTTTCTGACATGAATTTTACGAGAATGAGTTGATTAAACAGCAGGAAACTACTCTTGTTCACAATGCTGCAGCAGGATTTGAACTCCCTCTGAATCAGCAAATTTCTTGGCAATTTGACCGGCGCAATAGACTGAACGATGGCGACCGCCGGTACATCCAAAACTTACCATCAAACTCGTGAAACCCCGTCCGGTGTAAACATCCACAGCAGATTTCACCATTGCGTAAGCGTTTTGGATAAAAGCATCCACTTCAGTATATTTTTCGAGATAATCTATCACGGGCTGATCGAGTCCGGTAAGATCAACATATTCAGCATATCTCCCGGGATTAGGCAGCGCACGGCAATCGAAAACAAAACCTCCGCCATTTCCGGAAAGATCGGCCGGAATACCCCGCTTGTACGAGAAACTGTTGATGCGCATTTGCAGCGTTGGCTTGATGAGAGTTTGTAAATGCTGACTCTTCAATACCGCCTCAAGCGACTTCCTGATCTCTGGCAAATCCTCAGGAACTTTATCGTTTTCAATCATCCACCTTATATTATTGAGCGCAAGCGGAATGGTTTCGATGAATTGCTGTTTCTTTTCATACAAACCCCTGAAGCCGTAAGCGCCAAGCGTTTGCAGCCCCCTTATCAGCACAAAACGATAATAATGCTCCCTGAAATCCTTCACGCATCCCGGATCAATTTTGGCGGCTTGTGAAATGTAATAGTCAAGCAGTTTTTCTCGATCCTCAAACGGAATATCAGCCCTGGCCTGGAAAAGCAGCGATGCGACATCGTAATGCAACGCTCCCTTTCGCCCGCCCTGATAATCAATAAAACACAACTCTTCGCCGCGCAGCAAAATGTTTCGGGTTTGAAAATCGCGGTAAACGAAAAACGAATGGTCAGCGGCGAGCAGCTTCTGGGTCAGTAGCCTGAAGTCGTTTTCCAGTTTGAACTCATCGAAAGCGATATTGGCCGATTTCAGGAAGTTGTATTTGAAATAATTCAGATCCCAAAGGTAGGCCTGCTCATCAAACTGCGCCGCGGGATAGCACACCGAATAATCCAGCGATTTTCCGGCAATCATCTGAAATTGAATTAATTCGTCAAGAATCTGCTGATAAATCTGGGCTGACTGCTCGCCAAAACCCTCCTCCTTCCTGATCTCCTTCAGGTGATCAAATAAAATTCCATCGCCAAGATCTTCCAAAAGATAACAGGTGAAATCGTCATTTACCCCAAAAATTTCAGGAACATTAAGGTCAAAATCGGCAAAGTGGCGTGAAAACACGACAAAAGCCCTGTTTTCGGCAACCTGGTCATAATAGGCGCCAATGGCGGTTTGGTCACCCTTGGCCAGCCTGAAATACTGACGATAGGAACCCGACTGCATCAAAGCGGTTATCGAATCGGGCTGAACTCCTGACCAGCGTTGATAAAGATCGGACAGATTTTTTTCGATTGTTTTCATCCTTCCGGGGATTGATGTGATTTCTTGTGTTTTACGTTTTGCAAAAGTACCGAAATTGCAATTGAATGACCTGGTCGGGGAGGCAATGAACGTAAGTCACTGAAAAAAAAACAGTTAGAAAAGACCATAACAATAAAACTTATTCTACATTTGCAAACTCTCAGTCATTTAAAAACTCAATTGCTATGAAAAAACTTACACCTCTTCTGTTCGTCATTCTGCTCATCAACATTCCTAATCAAGTTCCTGCGCAATGGCTTTACTCAACCCCGCAGCCATTTACCGATTCACCCTCACACAAAGCAAATGCGCACCTGGGATATGCCTATGGACTTGGTTGGATTGTTTTGTGGGAGCAATACACCGACACTACTTCAACAGCCATTTGGTACAAAAAATACCTTACGGGCGATGATCCTGTTGAATTAATTGCCGGGACCGGAATACATTTCAGGCGGCCAACTTTGATTTCATTTTGGAATAATAACACATCTTTAATCATTTTTGAAAAAATCAGTGACGGCAAAAGTCAGCTTTATACCATCGAAGTTGGCAACAACGGCTATCAATCTGATACCATACCATTTTGGACATCAGGTATCCAAAATCACGAACTCACCACATTCATGGATAATCAATGGGTAGCCTGGATTTCGGATGGATATCTTCTTGCATCCCGAAATATTTATGTTAACGGTGTCAATCAATTTACTTCTCCCGATACCGTTGCTTTTGGCGAAATCAGCCAGCCTAATTTCGAATTAGGGAATAACAGGTTGTACTGGATTGAAAAGGAATTGCTTGAGGATCGTATAATTTGCGCACAATATTCATATTCATCAGGTTGGGGGGCGCCTCAAACAATAATCGCTGAACCGGAGATTAACAAAAAAAACACCAGATGGACACATGATGATATTGTAGCCTGGTCGTACAAAGATGATGAACAATGGAAAATCAACAACTATCAGTATGATTACAATTCCGGGGAGTTTTATCCATTAAACCTGATCGAAAATGAATCTTTTGATTTTGCAGCTTGGTCATCCTGGACTCCCTTGAAATCAGACATTTTTGGACTGGAATTTTATACCATGGCCTATCCTAAATTCGAGGTGGCAATAAAGAAATATTCGTTTTTGAAAGCTTTTGGGCGGGAAGTGGGAACCTCTACCAATTAAGCTACTTAAACACCGAATGCCGGAACCCTTCATATCATGACGGAGAAAATGGACCAAACTATGGTATTTATATTTATCTTTTTTGGGAAGCCGAAATCGAAGGATTTTGGCAATTGTATTATTCCCGGTTTTCTTTTAGCTGGTCGGGTATCGAAGAAAATGAACTGGCGGCACAGGTAGGAATTTCGCCCAATCCTGCCGGCGAAAAGGTAGTAATTAGCAACAAAAGCGAACTTCAGCTGGTAGTCAGTATTTTCAATATCACAGGCAGGTTGATGTTTGAAAAGTCCTTTCAGCAAAGTGAATTGAATATCCAGGTCGAAAATTGGCCAAGTGGAATGTACCTTGTAAACATCAGCCATGATGGAACACATTATTCCAGGAAACTCATTGTGCGCTAAGTATCGCTCCCTCTAAGGAGAATCCGGACTTTTTCCCGTTAAATCAAGTTAAATCGAGCCAGCAACCATTTTAACCATTGGGGAGAAATATCTATTTTTGCGGCCAAATTTTTAATGACAATAAAAATCGGTTAAAATATGAGAAAAATATTGATTTACATTGTATTAGCCATTTTTTCGGCAGGCATGGCAGCTTGTACCGGACAGAGCGAAAATAAAACCAGCGAAGCCAACACTGAAACCCAGCAGGCTGCCAATCAATCTGTTGTAACAAATCAACAGGAACAGTCGGGTTTGCAGCAAGCGCCGCCAACGCTTCCACCGGCCGGCACCGGAACAGCCAACCAGACCGGGCAAACCCAGCCACAAACTACGATTAACCAGCCAAAACCCAATCAAAATGCCGCAGCCAGCCAGGCTTCATCAACCGGCGAAATCCTTG